>Ga0209698_10002964_pt1 | contig 18927 bp, 11 predicted proteins | sample LitLauG_LLR_2012_FD_187203 | JGI IMG/M metagenome (GOLD analysis project Ga0209698, IMG submission 187203) | Freshwater sediment microbial communities from Pennsylvania, USA - Little Laurel Run_MetaG_LLR_2012 (SPAdes) (version 2) | ecosystem: Environmental > Aquatic > Freshwater > Creek >...
CGCCGGCATCTCCGGTCCTTACAACTTCAACGGGCTGGTGCGGCACTACTTCTTGCGCGGCCAACCAAACCAGGCTGACATTCAGGTGAACCTGCTCTCCAGACATGATCGCAAAGCGCAGAGCCACGAGATCGCGCGTCGCATGCGCCCGCATCTCGACAAGATTGCCGATCAGTTTGGCGCGCGCATCAAGGTGGCGGAGGTACCGCCGGGTCCACCGGTTTTACAAACCCTAGTCGCTGAAGTGTACGGCCCCGACTACAAAGGCCAGGTTGCACTGGCGGCGCAAATCAGGAAAGTTTTCCAGCAGACGCCGGGCGTGGTCGACGTGGATTGGTACGTCGAAGATCCGCAGACCAAGTACGACATGAAGGTCGACTTGGAAAAAGCCGCGCTCCACGGCGTCTCGCCTGCCGATGTCACGCGCACGTTGCAAGTCGGACTTCAGGGGACAAGCGCAGGATTGTTGCACGATCCGCAATCCCGCGAGGACGTTCCAATCGAAGTGCGGTTGGCTCGTCCGGACCGGTCGGGGATCGAGGAACTCGGAAGCCTGAAACTGCCCACGCCCTCGGGCAGCCAGATCGCTCTGCAGGAAGTGACCAACTTGCAGCAGACTACGATCGATACCAGTGTGTATCGCAAGAACCTGCAGCCTGTCGTCTATGTGACGGGTGACGTCGCGGGGGGAGAAGAAAGCCCCGTGTACGCCATCATGAAGATGAGCGACGCCATCGACAAAATCAAGTTGCCCGACGGCTATGGCATCAAGCAATACAAGGGCACGACCATGCCGGAAGGTACCGATCGCTTCTCCATGAAGTGGGACGGCGAGTGGCACATCACGGTCGAGGTCTTCCGCGATCTGGGGCTGGCTTTCGCTGCCGTCCTCGTTTTGATTTACGTGCTGGTGGTCGGCTGGTTCCGGTCCTTTGTCACGCCGCTGGTCATCATGGCGCCGATTCCGCTCACGCTGGTCGGCATCCTTCCCGCGCACGCCATGATGGGCGCTTTTTTCACGGCCACTTCAATGATCGGCTTCATCGCCGGCGCCGGCATCATCGTCCGCAATTCCATCATCCTGGTGGATTTCATTGAACTTCGCCGCTCCCAGGGTATGTCGCTGGAAGATGCCGTCGTCGACGCCGGCGCAGTGCGCTTCCGGCCAATGCTGCTGACGGCAGCCGCCGTTGTAGTGGGAGCGAGCGTGATCCTTTTCGATCCGATTTTCCAAGGCTTGGCTCTATCGCTGATGGCGGGAGAGGTTGCCTCGACCGTGCTGTCGCGGATGGCAGTGCCGGTTCTCTACTACCTCTCGAAGAGGGGAGACGCGCTTCCACCCGTGCATCCGCCCTTGCCGGACAACGACGTTTCCGCACGCGAAACCGAGGTTTCGCCCAACATTATCTAGGTTAAAGGAGACTGACAATGACAGTAGAACGCACGTTACGTTTGATTGCTGGAGCTTTTGTTCTCATTTCGCTGGCACTCGGCCACTGGGTCAACCCGTACTGGTATCTGTTCACGGCCTTTGTCGGTCTCAACCTGTTTCAGTCGGGATTCACAAACTGGTGTCCGATGATGACATTCCTGCGTAAACTAGGAGTGAGCCGATAAAGGCTCCGATTATGGATTGGATTTGGATGGTTGCGTTTGTCGTTGGCTACGTCGTTCTGACGCAGTGGCTCTTGCCAAAGCTGGGTATCCCCACTTGAAGAACCAATGCCTGCGCCGGGTCTCGGCGCGATGATGGTACCCCGGGCGCTACTTCCACGGGATCAGCAATCCCTGACAAAGGGACTGACCCGCGACACAACTAGGGAGGTCTAACCGCGAGTGGAACTCTACCGGTGGCTCCCACCCGACGCGGCGAAGATTCTCCTTGTCCTTTTCCTGTCTTTCCTGATCGGGCTGGAACGTGAAGAGCACAAGTTTGTCGCTGGTTCCTACTCCTTTGGAGGCGTACGAACTTTTCCACTGATTGGTTTGATCGGCTATTCCATCGCTCTTCTTTCCGGTTCCCAGCTAATCCCAGTCACCTTTGGCTTCCTGGTGGTCGGCGCTTTTCTTTTGTTGTCCTACTGGCACAAGCTTTCTCGCACCGAGGCTCCCGGCGTTACCACCGAGATGTCAGGACTGGCGACTTACCTGGTGGGCGCGCTTGTCTACTACGAGCACTTCTGGATTGCGACCACCCTGAGTGTGGCCAGCCTGTTGTTCCTGGAGCTGAAGACTGTTCTTGAAAAGCTTGCCAGCCGGACCGCCCCCGAAGAGATTCTCACGTTTGCCAAGTTCCTTCTGCTCTCGGCGGTCATTCTTCCCGCTCTGCCCAATCACGAATTCGGCCGCTTTCACATCAACCCGTTCAAAACCTGGCTCGTGGTCGTCGCGGTCAGCACGATCTCGTACGGCAGCTACGTCTTGCAAAGAGTCACGAAGGAAACCGGCGGCGTCGTGCTAACCGCATTCCTGGGCGGAGCATACTCCTCGACCGTGACCACGATAGCGATGTCGCGAAGGGCAGCGCGTGAGCAGCGCCCCCATTTGTTCGCGGGCGGCATTTTGATCGCATCGGGCGTGATGTATATCCGTCTGGCTGCGCTCCTGACACTCTTCAACCGTCAACTAGGCCGAACGCTGGCGCCCGCCTGTCTCATCCTCGCCGCCCTCGCCATCGCCACCGGCTGGTTCTGGTCTCGCAGACCAGATGCGCAGGCATCACAGATCAAGCGCGAGTTTCAACCAGATAATCCTCTTGAACTGACGGCGGCCTTTCTCTTTGCTTTTCTCTTTCTCGCCATGCTCATCGCCACGCAGCTGGCCGTCACCTATCTAGGCAGAGCCGGTGTCAATATTCTCGCCGCCATCATGGGAGTAACCGACGTCGATCCCTTCATCATGGGCATGACCCAGGCCGCGGGCACCCTTACCCCGCTCAAAGTCGCGGCCACCGCGGTGCTGATCGCGGCGGCCAGCAACAACCTGATCAAGGGAATCTATTCCTATAGCTTGGCCGACCGCAAAACCGGCATTCAGAGTCTCTCGTTCCTGATCGGCCTGGCCATCGCTGGGCTCGTGCCATTGCTTTGGCTCTGATCCCAACCCGATTAGTCACCCTCTTAATGTGAGAACCGTCATAGACCGATGCCCTTGCCGGGGTTCATGATTGCCAATGGAGGGCAAGATGGCAGTCGCCAATACGAAAAAAGGCGTGCTCGGAATCCTGACCGGCGGAGGCGATGTCCCCGGGCTGAATCCCGCGATTCGCGCGGTCACAATCCGGGCAATTCGCGAAGGCTACCAGGTCATCGGCATCCGTCGCGGCTGGGGCGGACTGGTCGACATCGTTCGCGACAAGGATGCCGACAACAGCAACAACTTCCAATTGCTCTCGGAAGATGTAGTCAACCGTGCCGGCCGCACCGGCGGCACGTTTCTGCATACTTCCCGCACGAATCCCAGCAAGGTCAGCCAGAGCAGTGTCCCCCCGCACCTGCAGGAGGTCTTCCACGCGGAGAAGAACGACCTCACTTCCGAGGTGCTGAAGAATCTGGAATGGCTCGGCATCGAATACATGATCCCGATCGGCGGCGACGATACGCTGAGCTATGGCGTCCGCCTCGACCAGGAGGGCGTCAAAGTTGTCGCCATCCCCAAGACCATGGACAACGACGTCCCCGGCACCGACTACTGCATTGGTTTCAGCACCTGCGTTACGCGCACCATCCAAATGGCCAACAGCCTGCGCACCTCGGCCGGTTCGCACGAACGTTTTTTGGTGCTGGAGGTTTTCGGGCGCTACGCCGGCTTCACCGCAATGCTGCCGACTATGGCCGGAGCCGCGAACCGCTGCGTCATCCCGGAGCACAAGTTCAACATGGAGCAATTGACCGAGTTGATGGTTCATGACCGCAACAAAAATCCCAGCCGCTACTCCGTGGTATTGGTTTCGGAAGGCGCGATGTTTGAAGGCGGCGAGATGGTGTTTGCCGGCGAAACCACCGATGCGTACGGTCACAAGAAACTGGGCGGCATCGGCGACCTGGTTTCCGAGCAGCTGAAAGACTTGTCCAGGAAGTTCAACAACGGAAAAACCATCGACATCATCAATCAAAAGCTCGGCTACCTGGTTCGCGGGGGTGACCCAGACGCCATCGATTCGATCGTCCCCATGGCCTATGGAAATCTCGCGCTCGACCTGGTCCTCAACCGCATCTACGGACGCCTCGTGGTGTTGAAAAACGGCCGCTACGATAACACCCCAATCGATGTCGTCACGGCAAGTAAGAAGACGGTAAATGTGAAAGAACACTACAATACAGAGCGTCTGCGCCCGCACTATAAAAGTTTCGAAATGAAGCCACTCTTTATCATGACCAGCGAAGCAGGATAACTATTCCACCGCTCGGTGCCCCAGGTTCGCGCGCGTTCTGTGCGCGCTAACCTGGGATTGCGGGGCATGGAGAGCGATGCTCATTTGGAGGTTCCTCAACCCATGACCGAACTAGAAACCAAATCCCTTCCCGCAAACGCCTACCAGCCATTAAAAGACGGCGAACTCTACCTGCCGCTGGTTCCCCCCAGTTCAGCGCCACCGGAGGTGACCTGGCGCGCGGTGCTCTGGGGCACGTTGCTGTGCATCATCTTCAGCGTCGCCTCGGCCTATTCCACCCTCAAGGTCGGCCAGGGCATGGAGGCGGCGATTCCCATCTCCATCCTCGCCATCGGTTTAGCGCGCGTCTACCGGCGCCGCTCCACGGTACTCGAGAACATGATCATCACCGGCATGGGCGGCGCCTCCGCCGCCGTGGTATCCGGTGCCGTCTTCACATTGCCCGCGCTTTACATTCTTCACCTCGACCCGCATCCGCTGCAGACCGTCTTCATTTGCCTGACCGGCGGCTGCCTCGGCGTCCTCTTCCTCATTCCGCTGCGCCGCTACTTCGTGCGCGAAATGCACGGCAAGTTCCCTTTTCCGGAGGCCACGGCGATCACCGAAGTCCTCGTCACCGGCGAGAAGGGCGGCACCCAAGCCAAGTTGCTATTACAGGCGACCGTCATCGCCGCCATCTACGACTTTTTTGTCACCACCTTCCACGTCTGGAAGGAGTACTTGAATTTTCAATTTGTGCCCGTGGTGCGGTCACTCGCCGATCGAGGGCGCATGGTTTTCAATTTCGACGCGGTTGGCTTCATCCTCGGACTCGGCTACGTGATGGGCCTGCGCATCGCCATGATCTTTTGCGCGGGTGGCATCCTGGTGAACTTCGTGCTCGTCCCGCTGATCTGGTTCATCGGCAGCCACATGGGCGAGGCAACTGTGTATCCCGCCACCATCCCCATTTCGCACATGGCCGCCTCAGACATCTACCGCAGTTACGTGCGCCTCATCGCCGTGGGTGCCATCGCAAGCGCCGGCCTCGCCGGTCTCCTGAAGTCGCTGCGCGTGATTGCCGGATCGTTCGGCATCGCGCTCCACGCATTCCGCCACGGCGAAGCGCCGCAGATGGAACGCACCGACCGCGACATTCCCATCGTCACCATCCTTCTCGGCGTGGTCGTCGGCACAATTGCGGTAGCCGCCTTTTTCGGACTCCTTCATGTTTCGTGGACCGTGGTCGCAGTAGGCCTGGCGCTTACGATGCTCTTCGCATTCTTCTTCACCACGGTCGCTGCCAACGCCATCGCTACCACGGCCAACAATCCCGCCAGCGGCATGACCTTGCTGACGGTTATCGTCTCTGCGGTGGTGTTGCTGAAGTTCGGACTTTCCGGGACGACCGGCATGTTCTTTGTGATGGCCCTGGCGGGCATGGTCTGTGTCGCCTTGTGCGCTTCGGGACAGTTCATTACCGATCTGAAAGCCGGCTACTGGATCGGTTCCACGCCTGCGGCGCAGGAGAAGGTGAAGTTCATCGGGGTGGTCGCCTCGGCAGTCACGGCGGGGTTGACCATCATCCTGTTGGCGAAAGCCTTCCAGTTTGGAGAAGCCGCGCCCGGCGACATGCGGCAGGTGCTGGTGGCGCCGCAAGCCTCCGCCCTGAAGGCCGTGGTCTCGGGATTCATGAGCGGCCAACCGGTCGCCTACATGCTCTTCGGAATCGGGGCTATGATCACCGTGGTGCTGGAGATGCTCGGCCTCTCTTCCATGGTCTTCGCGCTCGGAATCTATCTGCCGCTACAGTTGACCACGCCCATCCTGTGTGGCGGATTCCTCTCGCACCTGGTCAACAGGCGCGGCGAGAAGGTTGGCGGCGAGCATGGCAAGTCCATCCGCGAGCGGGGCATCATCATCGCCTCCGGCCTGATGGCGGGGGGCGCGCTCGGCGGCGTGATCGGCGCGGCCTTGCGCCTCTTCCACTGGTATCGCGAAGACCTGGTCCAAACACCTTTCTATTCGAATGATCTAGTCTCGCAATCCGTTTCTGCTCTGTTCTTCATTGGCCTCTGCATTTATGTCTGGTTCGGTTCCCTGAAAAAAGAAAAGGAGCTCTGATGTCTCGAAAATCAAAGAAGAAAGAATTGAAGAAGATCGATTCCCGGAAAAACGTTTCGCGCAAAACCGTCGCGAAAAGACCGGCCGTCGCGAACGCAAGCTCAGGAAAAAAGACGAGCGCCCCAATCCAGAAAGATCAAGTCGGCCGCTACGTCGCCGACGCCGTTCTCGGTATCGACACGCTGTGGGGCGGCGACGTCATGTGTCCCTCCGGCACCGGACGCTTCATCGCCGATTGCTGGTTTTCCGACGAACCCTTGCCCCCTGCCTACACCCATCCGGCGGCTGCGCGACTGCGGCAAACCGGAGGCGTCTCGGGCAAGAACGTTGATCGGGATGCGGTGGAGCAGTACCTGCGCGCAGTGAACCTGCCGAACGCCATCGCCGGTATCCGCCAGGGGGCCGCCAGGCTCTCAGACAGTTCCGCTAGATTACGCAAGCCCTATCTGATGAGCCTTGCGGATAGCATCGAGATCATGTGGGACCTCGCCATGGAAGTCCTCGGCAAAGGCAAACCGGTGCCGTACGCGCGCTGCGTCGAAGGATCGACCGGAAAGCCGCCCGAACCCTCCCGGCCAGAGAAAAAGCGGCAGCGGGTTGCCGAACTGCTGCGCCGCGCCGGCTACCCGTCATCCAACGGATCCGAACTCTTGTCCGCCGTCGATACCTGGCGCCGGAATCGCATCTCCCCACTGGCATCGGTGCGCGCTTTGGGCGCGGCAGTGATCGCGAATTTTGATAACCTCAGTGCGAAGAACTTGCAGCCGTACCTTCCCAAGGAACTCGCGCCCGTGCCGCGAGCGAACATCGATTTTCTCGCCATCAAAGACGCCTGGTTCTCCGGTTCGATGAACTACATCGGGCGGGCGCGCAATGCCGACCACACTCCCCAATACGAAGCGACTTACGAGATCAATGCCTCTCTGCAAATTTCGTTTCCGGAGTTCGAACACCTGGTAAGCCACGAAGTTGTGCCGGGGCACGTCACCACCTTTGCCTACTTGCAGGATTTGTACGTCCGCGGAAAAGTCGGCTTCGAGACGACGGTTCTCACCATGAACACGCGCGCCGCCACCCTGTTTGAAGGCATCGCCAACAATGCGATCCTGATCGCGCACGGCGTCACCGAAGTCCATCAGTTGCCCGACGAGGATTTGCAGATCGGCGTGCTCCTGGCCCTGTTGCAGGATGATGCCAAGAACCAGTCCTCTTATCTGACCTGGGGTGAAGGCAAGCCGCAGGCGGAAGTGGCGGCCGCGTTGCGGCGGGATTTCCTGGTCACCGAAGAGCGCGCCGACAAATTGTCGGGAGCCTGGGGACGCCATCCGCTCCTTGGCAGAATGTATCTCCCAGCCTATCGCGCGGGTACCGAGAGGGTCGCCCAACTCCGCCGGAAGTATCCGCCAGAGCGAGTCCTTCCCGCAATTTACGGCTGTTACGGTTTGGTCGATATCCGGACCGTGGACCAAGTTCTGAAAAGCTGAGAGCCAGCAACTTACCCTAACCACCGAAGGTGCCCCATCCTAACGTCGCGTTCTTTGCGACGTTAGGGTGGGATTCCACGCAGCCCGTCCCGTGAAGGATCCGTCGCCTTTCAGATTATCTTAAGGTTGGCATGAGACCTTCATTCTGATAGATTCCGTGCTCTTATTTCGTCGGGGGATTTCAGCTACAGGAGATTCGTATGGTGCCTTTTGCGATAAAAACACAGCCAACAATGATCCATCGGCAAATCGACCGGCCCAAACGTCGAAGACCGAACTTTTGCCGGCTGCTGTTTGCGCTGCTCGCCGTTCCGGTCATGGCGAACGGTCAAGCGCCCGCTCCTGCCGCGGCCACATCTCCGGATGCCAGCTCGGCGCCGCTCGTGATCACCTTGCAGGACGCCTTGGCACGCGCCAAGGCGAATGACGTCCAATTCCGCTCCGCTGTTACCGATCTGGGCGTCGCGCACCAGGATGTTGTGCAAAGCCGCGCCGGTCTGCTGCCGAACGTCAGCTACAACATGCAGTTCATCTACACGCAAGGCAACCGTGTCGCTGGCAACCCGCCCCCCGCCCGCTTCATTGCCAACAATGGAGTGCACGAGTACATTGCGCAAGGTGACGTGCACCAGGCGCTCTCGCCGGGCATGTTTGCACAACATGGCGCCGTCAAAGCCGCCGAGGCCCTGGCCCGAGCCAAGGCGGAAGTCGCTGCCCGTGGCTTAGTCGTAACCGTCGTCCAAGCCTATGACGGCTACGTCGTTGCCCAAAGAAAATACGCGACCGCGCAGCGGGCCGCAGGCGAAGCCGCCCACTTCCTCGACATTAGCCAGAAACTGCAAGGCGGAGGGGAAGTCGCCAACTCCGACGTGATCAAGGCGAGGATTCAGGCGCAGCAGCAGCGGAGAAATCTTCAGGACGCTCAGGTGGCAATGAACAAGAGCCGCCTCGATCTTGCGGTTCTTCTTTTCCCGAATTTCAACGAGAATTTCACCGTCGTCGATGATCTCCGCCTGCCCGATCCGCTTCCGCCGTTTACTGAAGTGCAGGCTGCCGGGATGAAGAATAATCCTGATATCAATGCCGCGCTCGCGGCGCTGCGTCAAAACAATGAACAGGTCAAGGTTGCATGGGCGGCAATGCTGCCGTCGGTCGGCTTGGATTATTTTTACGGAATCGATGCCAATCAGTTTGCGGTGCGCGATCGAAACGGCTTCCGCAATCTGGGATATTCGGCGACGGCAACTCTTCAGCTGCCAATCTGGAACTGGGGCTCCAGTTACAGCAAGGTGAAGCAGGCGGACCTGCACCGGCAACAGGCTCATGTCGAGCTGAGCGCGGCGCAGCGCCAGTTGCTGGCCAACTTGCGGTCTTCTTATGAGGAGGCAGAGATTGCGCGGGCCGAGCTTGAATCCCTGGCGCAGTCCGCCGAACTCGCCTCGGATAGCTTGCGCCTGACAACGCTGCGTTATCAGGCGGGTGAATCGACGGTTCTTGAAGTCGTGGACGCGCAGAATACCTTGACGCAAGCCCGCAACGCATTCGACGACGGCCAGATCCGTTTCCAGGTGGCGCTCGCGCACCTGCAGACTCTGACCGGGAGCTTCTAGCATGCTTCGCTTAAACTGTCGCCGGACTGATTGCCGAAACAATAACCAATGACCAACAAACGCATGGTTCAACATACCTACCTGGCATCGCTTCTTGCGACTTTCCTTCTTTTGCTGACAGCCGCTTGCTCGAAAACTGAAAAAGAGCCCGAGCCCGTCGTCGCCGTACAGGTTACGGCAGCGCAACGCGGCGAGATTCAGCAGGTTGTCAGCGTCCAGGGCGTTCTCTTTCCAAAGGACCAAGCCGCCATCGCGCCGAAAATCTCCGCCCCCGTGAAGACGTTCTACGTCAATCGCGGCAGCCATGTGAAAAAGGGCCAACTGCTCGCGGTGCTGGAAAACCGTGACCTCGCCGCCGCCGAAGTCGAAAACAAAGGCGCGCTCGAACAGGCCCAGGCAGCCTATGGCATCGCAACTTCCTCTGCCCTTCCCGAAGGGTGGCAAAAAGCCCAGTACGATCTCGAAGCCGCCAAGCAAGTCTACGAAGCGGAGCAGAAGGTGTACGACAGCCGGCAGAATCTCTACCAGCAGGGAGCTTTGCCGCGCAAAGATTTCGATCAGGCAGCGGTCGCAGTCATCCAGGCAAAGGCGCAGTACGATATCGCGCAAAAGCATTTGGCCGCCCTGGACGCCGCCGGCAAGAAAGACGAGCTCAAATCTGCCCAGGGACAGTTGGCCGCTGCAAAGGGCAAATATGAAGGCGCATCGGCCCAGCTCTCTTATTCCGAGATACACAGTCCCATCAACGGAGTGATCACCGAACGTCCTCTCTATCCCGGCGAAATGCCTCCCGCCGGATCACCGCTCCTGGTCGTCATGGATACGTCCTCGGTGGTCGCGAAAGTGCACATCCCGCAAGAGGCCGCGGCCGTCATCAAGCGCGGGGACTCGGCTACCATCACCGCTCTTGGCGACGTCAAGATCACCGGCAAAGTCACGATCGTAAGCCCTGCGCTCGACCCGAATAGCACCACTGTCGAGGTGTGGGTGGAAGCGGCGAACCCGAAAGGTGTTCTGCGTCCCGGCACGACGGTGAATGTGCAGATGTCGGCGCGCGCTGTGAACGATGCCATCCTTGTTCCGGCGGAAGCTTTGCTGAAGACGCCTGAGGGGGAGAACGTCGTGATGATCGCAGGCAATGACGGTCGTGCTCATCAAGTGAAGGTCGAGTTGGGGATTCGCGAAGATGACCACGTGCAAATAGCCAAGGGTCTGAACGGCGGCGAGAACGTAATTGTTCGTGGCGGCTACGGCCTTCCTGACAAGACAAAGGTCACGACCTCCGCGTGGACTCCGCCCAGCGACAACGGCGCCAAGGGAGAAGCTGACGACAAATCTGGCGACAAGGCTGACGACAAAGCCGGCGACAAGGGCAAGGACTAAGGATGAATATTCCCTGGCGAGCTTGGCTTGAACGCGTGCGTATCCCCGACCCCGGCGCTGACAGCTATTGGTACACGCGTTACGCGAAGCCCACAATCTTTCTCATCATCATTCTCGCGCTCGCAGGGGTCTATCTTGCCCTGACCATCCCGATCTCCGTTTTCCCGACCACCGATTTCCCGCGCGTGGTGATCGGCGTCGACAACGGCGTGATGCCCATTGATCAGATGATGGTGACCATCACGCGCCCCATCGAAGAATCCGTCAATACCGTGCCGGGACTGCAACAGGTCCGCTCCATCACGAGTCGTGGGTCCGCCGAAATCGATTTGTTCTTCGACTGGCACTCGGACATGGTGACCACGTTGCAACTCGTCGACGCCGCTCTCTCGCACATTCGCACCGAGCTTCCGGCTACCGCGACGATCCAGACTAACCGTCTCACCTTCGCCAGTTTTCCCATCATCGGCTATAGTCTGACCTCCGACACCGTGCCCCAGACTCAGCTCTGGACGATGGCAAACTATGAATTAAAGCCGCGCCTGAATCGTCTGGATGGCGTTGCCAGAGTCGTCGTGCAAGGCGGGAAAGAGCCAGAGTTCCAGATCACACCCGATCCAGCTAAACTCTTGACAACCGGGATTACCGTCACCGATATTCTCGACTCGGTGCGGCGCACTAACCTCATCGATTCGCCCGGATTGCTCGAGCAAAACCACCAACTTTATCTCGGCCTCGTCAACGGGCAAGTTACCGATACTAATCAGATTGGCCAGATCGTAATCAAGAGCACAGCCACCGGCATCCCCGTGCGCATCGGCGATGTCGCCGCGGTCGGACCTTCGGTGAAGCCTATCTACACCGTGGTCACTGCCAATGGCAAGCCGGCAATTCTGCTGAACATCAGCCGCCAGCCCGACGCGAACACGTTGGATGTTGCTAACGAGGTCCACGCGGAAGTTGCCCGCCTTCAGAAGTCCCTGCCGCCCGGCATCAAGATCGCACCGTTCTACGACCAGTCGCAGATCGTTACCGAGTCGATCAAGAGCGTGCGTGACGCGATCCTCATCGGCGTGATCCTGGCATCGTTCATCATGGTTCTGTTCCTGCGCGACTGGGGCACGTCAATCGTGGCGGTGCTCGTAATTCCAGTCACGGTCGTCGTGACCTTTATCGTCATGAAGCTTCTGAACCAGAGCTTCAACCTGATGACGCTCGGCGGCCTCGCGGCCGCAGTTGGTCTGGTGATCGATGACGCGATTGTTGTCGTCGAAAACGTCGCTCTTCACCGCGATGCGGGTCAACCCCGCCTGGAAGCGATTCGTAGCGCGCTCAACGAGATTACCGTCCCGTTGATCGGGTCCACGATTACCCCTATCGTCGTTTTCATTCCGCTCATTGCCACCACCGGCGTGACCGGTGTTTTTTTCCGCGCGCTCGCGATCACCGTCGGAGTCTCTCTCTTCACCTCCCTCGCGCTCGCTCTGTCCTGGACGCCCACCCTCAGCCAATATTTCATCGGCGAGCGCAAAAGTGCCGCCGCCGAAGCCAAGGCCGAAGATACCCAGCACCTGAGCGAGGCCGCGCGCCTGCTGGCGGTTGAAGACGCCGCCCTCACCGGGTTTTTTCGCAAGATCATCGATTTCTACGTGCGCTGGCTGCATTTTGCCCTCGATCGCCCGGCGTGGATTGCAGTCTTTGGCGGCATCCTCGTGGTCGCTTCTTTCTTCTGCTACCGCGCTCTCGGGACCGATCTGCTGCCCGAGATGGATGAAGGCGGATTCGTTCTCGACTACATCATGCCGCCGGGAACGTCGCTGGCGGAGACCAATCGCGTCGTGGGCCATGTCGAAAAGATGATTGGCGAAGTCAAGGAAGTCGAAGGCTACTCGCGCCGCACCGGCTTGCAACTGGGATTGGCAGCCGTTACCGAAGCCAACACCGGTGACATCGCCGTCAAGCTCAAGGCGGATCGCGATCGCGGTGTGGACGAGGTCATTTCGGACTTGCGCGCCCAAATCAAAAAGCAGGAACCGGCCCTCGATGTCGAGTTCATCCAGGTTCTGCAAGACATGATTGGCGATCTTTCCAATGCGCCAGAACCGGTCCAGATCAAGCTATTCTCCAACGATCCCAAAGAACTTTCCAATTGGGCGCCAAGAGTTGCTGATGCCATCGCGAAGGTCCCGGGCGTGGTCGATATCCTCAATGGGATCGACAACACGCTCAGCAATCCGGCAACCGTCTTTCAGGTCAATCCCACGGTCGCCGCGCGCGCCGGTTTCACACCCGAGGAAATCGCCGTCGACGCCGCTGCCATTCTCGAAGGTGAGCCAGCGGCCACGCCCGTAATTGCCAACGACATCGCCTATACCATTCGCGTCCGCTATCCCGACGCCAACCGTAGCTCTCTGGATGCGATGAGCAATACGCTCATCAACAGCAGCGGCGGGCACACGGCAACCCTGGGCACGCTCTCCAATGTGATCGAACTACCGGGGCAAAATGAAATCCGACGTGAGAATCTGCAGCGCGATGTCACAGTCACAGCCCGCCTCGAAGGCCGCGATCTGGGCAGCGCGATCAAGGCGGTCCAGAAGACCGTGGATGATCTCCATCTCCCGTCCTCAATTCGAGTCGAGTATGGCGGCACCTACGCCGAACAGCAGAAGTCGTTTCGCGATCTTTTGCTCGTGCTGATCCTGGCTATTGTGCTGGTGTTTATTGTGCTGCTGTTTGAATTCCGCACTCTGGCCGCCCCGCTCTCGATCTTGGCCTCGGCTGTACTCTCCACTTCGGGCGTCTTTGTGGCCTTGCTGATCACACGAACCGCTTTCAACATTGCGTCGTTCATGGGCCTGATTATGGTGATTGGGATCGTGGCAAAGAATGGAATTCTGTTGCTCGACGCCGATCAGAAATTCCGGCATGCCGGTCTTACTTCTTTCGATGCCATGATCCAGGCTGGCCGCCGCCGTCTGCGTCCCATCCTGATGACAGCCTTGGCGGCCGTCGCCGGAATGCTGCCGCTGGCGCTCGCTCTCGGCGCAGGCTCGCAGATGCTGCAACCGCTCGCCATCGCCGTCATCGGCGGCATCACCATCTCGATGGTCCTGTCGCTGATCATCACCCCGGCGGTGCACTACTACCTGAGCCACGAAAAACACGCTTCCCCCGAAGTAACCGAGCAGTAGTGTTTGGTGACGGGGCTCTGCCCCGTCAAAGCAAGGCAAAGCCCCGCAGCCACAAAACCCGAAATCGTTGAGGACTCACGCCATCAGCGAATTCTGCACCGGAGCCCTAACCCCCGGCAGTTCCACCCGAAACGCCGAGCCTTTTCCCAGTTCGCTCTCGACCCGGAGTGTCCCCCCGTGTTGCTGCACGATCCACTGCGCAATGGAGAGCCCCAGTCCCGCCCCCTGTGTCTCGCGGCTCCTGACTTTGTCGACCCGGTAGAATCTCTCGAATATCTTTCCCTGTTCCTCCGGAGCGATTCCGACTCCGCTGTCTCGCACCGTGATGACGACCTTGTCATCTTTCTGTTTAAGCGACAAGTCCACGATTCCGGGAGCGGCCGTGAATTTGAAGGCGTTGTCCAGCAGAATGTTGACGACACGGCGTAGCGCAGTTTCGTCCGCGATTACAAACAACTCGCCTACCTCGAGCTTGTCCCTAAATTCCAGATTGCACATCGTTGCCACGGGGCGCCACCCCTCCGCCACATCGCGCAACGCATCGCGCACATTCAAAGGATGCATCTTGAGAGACTCGCTCCCCGAATCCGCGCGCGCCAGCGTCAGTAACTCTTCGATTAACGCGGTCGTCCTTTCCGCCTCGCGCAGAATATGTTGCAGCGACTCCTTATATTGCTCTCCATCCCGCGAGCGCCGTAGCGCCAGCTCAGCCTCCGTTCGAATGAGCGAAACCGGCGTGCGGAGTTCGTGCGAAGCGTCCGCGGTGAACTGCGTCACGCGCCGGAATGCGCCTTCGATGCGATCCAGCATTTCATTCAGTGTGTTCGACAACCGCTCCAGTTCGTCTCCCGTGTGCAGCTGTTTGAGGCGGCTGTCGAGATTCGTGCCCCCGATCTGTCGCGCCGTCCCAACAATGGCATCGACCGGAGCGAGCGCTCGCCGGCTCAGCCAGTAGCCACCGCTGGCCGCAACCAGCAGAGCCAACGGTGCGAGCATCAATAGGTAAATCCGGAACGCGGAGAGTGTGTTTACCAGATCGTCGATCTGCAGTCCGGTTTGTACCGTGTAAGCGTGCCCATTCACCTCGAATCGTTGGGTAGCGAAGCGCAGTGGCTTTTCATCGATCCAGCGATTCTCAAAGGAGAGTCGCGCCACCCGCTCCGGCTCGACCGGCGGCAGCGAGTGCGCTTTCATGAATTTTGATTGATAAATCCAGTTCCCATTCCCCGCGTACACCTGAAGGTAGTCGCCTGCATGGTCGGCGAATGCTTCGGTGAGCACTTGCTGCAGGGCGGCTACAGAGGTGTCTTTCCTCTGTGCATCGAAAAATTTCTGCAGATCTTCGAGCTGGCTTTCCAGGTTGTCATCCGCCAGGTCATAGAGGTGATTCCGCAGCACCAACCACATACCCACGCCAAACACCAGCTGGGCGAGGGCAAAAATCGCCAGATACCACAACGTAAGCCGAACGCCGATGGAGAGTTTTCTCATGCCTCGCCATTCCCGCGGATCATATATCCCACCCCGCGCACGGTATGAATGAGCTTTGTCTTCGGCGACGCATCGACTTTATTACGTAGCAGATGCATGAAAGCGTCCAGCGTATTTTCTTCGATCTCCCGGTCAAAGCCCCACACCGCTTCAATTAACGATCGCCGGGGAACCACTTGCCCGGGCCGGTACATGAGCCGCTCCAGCAAACTGTACTCCGTCCGGGTCAACTCGATTTTCGCACCGCCACGCGAGACCTCTCGGCTCGCCGGATTGAGGACGAGGTCCCCGACCCTCAGGCTCGCTTGTGCGGCCGCCACCGAGCGGCGCTGCACCGCGCGCAGCCGCGCCAGCAGTTCCTCGAACGAGAATGGCTTGGTCATGTAGTCGTCCACGCCCGCGTCCAGCCCGCGAACGATATCGGGAACCGAGTCCCGGGCAGTCAGCATCAGAACCGGCGTCCGAATTTTCTCCGCGCGTAGACGTTTTGCCACTTCATATCCATTGAGCTTCGGCAACATCACATCGAGAATGATGACGTCAAATTCGTAGGCCTTCGCCATCGCCAGCCCATCGGCGCCATCGCGGCTGCAGACCGCGGTGTGGCCTTCTTCCGTCAGCCCCTTGCGCAGCAGTTCCGCCAACTGCGTCTCATCTTCCACGATCAGCAGCTTCATCTACCGTCCTATGACCGTCCTGTGCTGCCACATCTCGAAATCCAGTCACTCAGCGCCAAGTTTAGAACGGACCGGGCCCCGAACGCGCACAAATATTGGAATCGCTACGGATACACTCCTTTCGTCACATTGAAGGTCACACAGCGTCCGCCCGTGTGTCACGTCCTCTCGTACCTCCAGTCACATACCTCCCGCCCACCAACAACGTAATCTGCCCAGTTAGCCGCAGGAGGTTCCCCATGCGTCGATGGGCTTTTTGCCTGGGCGTGTCTTTGGCACTTCTTTGGTCGCTCTCTCCACAGGTGTTAGCTAAGCAGAAGCCTTACGCCAATTCCCGCCACGAACAACGCGAACGGGACTTCTCCAAGTTTGTCGAGATTCCTGGCGCCGAGCGACTTGGTTCCGACCAGTGCCGCTCCTGCCACGAAGAGCAGGGAAAGACCTTCCGCTATAGTAACCACGCGCAACAGTCTCTGGAATGCGAAGACTGCCACGGAGCCGGCAGTCTGCACCTGGCCAGCGACAAGCACGAAAGCATCCACAAGTTAGGCACACTGAAGGGCGAAGAAGCCAACGGCGTCTGCCTCTGGTGTCATGCCAAGTCCGATCACGTGCGGAACTGGTTCTCCAGTTCGCATGCGGCCCAGGACGTACGCTGCATTGACTGTCACACCATCCACCAGGGCGGGCTCCATGGGGAGCGCTTGGCCCTTCTTTCCACCAGGGGCGAGGCCCTGCCGGAGCGCAGGCCAATCGAATCGCGCCGCGACCTGAACGAAAAGTGCATGCAGTGTCACAAGAAGCAGGAGGCCCAGGCCACTCTGCCCTACCATCACCCGATCAACGAAGGAAAAATGAGTTGCGTGGACTGCCATGATCCGCATGGCGGCGACGCCGGAAACGGTCTCAAGACTTCGAGCGCCAATGAACTCTGCTTCCAATGCCACTCGGAGTTCCAGGGGCCATTCTCCTACCAGCATGCCCCGGTCAACGAAGACTGCATGAAGTGCCATTCGCCACACGGCTCGGCGAACCAGAATCTGCTGGTCATCAGCCAACCGGCCTTGTGCCTGCAATGTCATTCCGCCCACCACAACGGCGCAAGCATGCCACTGGTGGACCGCTGCACCAATTGCCACAACGCAATTCACGGAAGCGATATTCCTTCCGCAACCGGCGGAAGCAAGTTCATTGATAAGTAGAAATGATAAGTAGCACCCCGGCGGCGGGTAGGACCTTGCTCGCCGGGTGCGCCGGACGCGACTCCGGCGCGACAGGAGCACGCCCAATGAAAATTCTTTTCGCACTTCCCGCATTCTTCATGACGGTCATCATTGCGGTCGCCCAGTGCGCCGCGCAGGCGCAGCCCCCGGCCTCGAGCAGTTCGCAACCCACCGAGAACGCGGCCGACCTTACGTACCACTTCACCGTCCTGATGCCGCAGTACCGCTTCCTCGATACCAGCGGCAACAAGAGCCGTGTGGGCGAGTACGACAGCCTGCAGCAATCGCTGGGCGGCGACCTGTTCTTCAATTACGTGGATGTTCCGGACAAACTGACGATCAAGTCGGCAATCAGCGTCATCAGCCGCGACGATTACGACTCGCAATCGCGCCTGACGCTGGGAAAATGGCTAGACTTCAGCCTGGAGAACCGCGGCTTTATCCGCCACCTCGATGACAACTCCTTTTTCGGGGCCAGTGTGATGTCTCCCGACATCATCCGCGTCGATACCATCTCCCCGGACTCGCTGCTGGGCATCCGGCGCAGGATCAACAACGCTCGCGCCAAGGTGCAGCTACCAAACATTCCGGTCAAGCTGTTCGTCAAAGGCGGTTGGCAGGCTCGGGACGGCAATAGCCAGATGCAATATTTCGATATGGGCGGCGATGGCACGTTAACCGACACGGGTTGCGATAACTGCCACTCCGGTTCCCAGTTTCGCACCTACAACTACACCACCCGAAACATCGCCGGCGGCGCGGAAGTCACGCTCGGCAGGCTCCTGAAACTCACCTACCAGCATGAGTTCCGCAGCTTCAACGACCGCATGCCCAACCCGATCGGTATCTATGGAACATCGGGCACGATTCCGACGAGTGAAGATATCCCATATCGGCCGGCTGGTTATTACGTCAATAATGTGTTGCCGCGTCATCAGACCCAGGTCGACTCGCTGCAGATCTCCATGGCGGTCGCGCATCACGTGACCTTGAACGGTAACTTGAGCTATGCCAGGACTAACAACCTCTTCGCCAGCCATCAACAAAACTCATTCAACGCCGACGCGACCCTCACCTGGCACCCTATCTCACGTCTGCGCGCGGTAGCTGACTTTCATCAGCAGAATCTGCTGAACGATTTTGTGCAGACATTCTCCCTCTCGGACCCCACCATCATTTATCCCTACGGCAATCCCTCGCTGCACCGGCAATGGGGTGGACTCAAGCTGACTTACCGCCTGACGAAGCAGTTCGATGCCGAAGCGTATTACAAACGCCTGAACGTCACCCGCTCCAATGCATCTTTGTGGCCCCAAATTTCCTCGCCCGATAACACGGACCCTCTCTACGTGGTTCCGGCAAGTTTCAG
>Ga0209698_10002965_pt1 | contig 18925 bp, 19 predicted proteins | sample LitLauG_LLR_2012_FD_187203 | JGI IMG/M metagenome (GOLD analysis project Ga0209698, IMG submission 187203) | Freshwater sediment microbial communities from Pennsylvania, USA - Little Laurel Run_MetaG_LLR_2012 (SPAdes) (version 2) | ecosystem: Environmental > Aquatic > Freshwater > Creek >...
GGCTACAGTTGTGGCCTGCGTAGCCCGAGTTCGGTCCCCGCTACTGCTGAAGACGACCTCCCGTCGTCCGGAGGGTACATTGGGGCTCCAACCAGACGAAACTCTTCCCTAGTATAGCCACGCCCACAAGCTCACGCAATCCGCTGCTGGGTGTCGGCTCCGTCCTTGGTTTCCTTCTGCGATACCTTGCGTTCGGCTGCGAGGGTGGCCGCCAGCATGGCCTCGGGATCAAAATTCAACTCTTCCGGGCGAGGCATCAGCGGCACTCGTGCCGGACGATAAGACCTCAGGTAACAATCGCCGCAACGGGCAGTCCGCAGGAAGAGCAGACGTAAGCCGTATCGTTCGAAGAGATTACGCGGCCTCGAAACGTAGCCCTCACGGCTGCCACAGTTATGACAGATAAACTCTTTGAAGAAGCGATACCAGAAGGCAGGTTGGGAAAACGCGTACATCGGTACAGTTCCTCGGGCCCCAATCAGTCGAACGCGAGACGAATCGACTGATTGTAACCCCGACGGCGGCGGGGAGTTTCGTTAAATCTCGGCATGCAGCGATCGGCGTCGGGGCGGACAAATGGGGGTCCGCTTTGCTCTCGGAATCAGCCGGCATCGTACTTGTATTTGTCAGGCGCCGCATGCTAACGTGCGCGGTCGCGGCAAATGTGATGTATATCTAGCCCTACGAACCACTTGCGAGGAACCCATGAGCACTCAAGCAACCGTCCCCAGCGAAAAAAAATATCGCCCATACGTTCCGGAAACGATGGAGATGAAGGAGTTCACGTTCCGGGCTGTGCTGGTCGGTCTGGTGCTGACGGCGATTCTGGGGTCGGCCAATGCGTATCTGGGCTTGAAGGCTGGGATGACGATTGCGGCCACCTATCCCGCGGCGGTGATCGGGATGGCTCTGCTTCGATTGATGAAGGGGTCGTTGCTAGAAGAGAACATCACGCGGACTGTGGGGTCGATCGGCGAGTCGGTGGCAGCCGGCGCAATATTCACGATCCCGGCCTTTGTGATGGCAGGAATCTGGCCGGGACTCACGAGGGACCAGTACTGGAAATCGGTTGCCCTGATGATGATCGGGGGAACGCTTGGCATTCTGTTCGTGACGTTGCTGCGCCGTGTGATGGTCGAGGATCCCGACCTTCCCTACCCCGAGTCGGTTGCGGCATCGGAGATTCACAAAGCAGGACAACAGGGCGCAAGGGCCGCAAAGATACTCTTCGCCAACATGGGCTTTGGCGGATTCATGTACCTGCTGGGCGCGATCAATGTGTTTTCTCCGAACAATACCTTCCCGGTCACGATCAGCGCTCTGGGAAAGAGACTGTTGTTGCGGACCAGCACCAACCCAAGTGTGGCCACCACGGTGACGGGCGGGGCCACACTGTTCACCGCTCCGGATGTGAGCCCCGCGTACCTGGGCGTCGGATACATCATCGGGCCGAGGCTGGCAGCCCTGAATTTCGCGGGCGGCCTGCTAGCCTGGGGACTTCTGGTTCCGCTTTTGACCTTCACGGTTGGCCCCTATATCCAAGCGGCGCAACCAGAAGGTCAGCCGATCTCCTGGACGTTGCTCGCCGGGGCTATTTACTTCTCGATTGTGCGTCCGATCGCGGTAGGCGGGATGCTGGTGGGTGCGACTTATACGCTCTTCCGGATGCGCAAACAACTGATGGCGGGCATGAGTCGCGCCGTTTCTGACCTCAAGAAATCGGCTGTGGCGCATACGGCTGCGAATCGCACGGAGCGGGATTTGCCCGCCAAGATCGTCTTCGCCGGCATCGCGGCGGTGTTTGTCGCCATGGTCATCCTGTATCACTACTTCATCGGCTCGGCGGGCAACCTGTCCGGCTCTCAGGTTCTGACAGGTGCGTTAGTCGCCGCCGTGGTCATGATCGTGATCGGATTCTTCTTCGCAGCGGTTTCGGGAAACCTGGTCGGCATGATCGGATCGTCGAATAATCCGGTGTCGGGACTTACGCTTTGCACCTTGGTGATTGCGGCGCTGCTGATGGTCGCGTTGGGCGTCTCGGGATCCGGCGGTGTCGCCGCTGTGCTGGGGGTTGCAGCTGTGGTATGCGTTTCGTCCGCAGTCGCGGGCGAGATGCTGCAGGATCTGAAGGTCGGACACATCCTCGGGGGCACTCCCTCGAAAATGCAGATCGGGGATATTTTTGGCGTCGTCGTGGCTTCACTTGTGCTCTTCTTCCCAGTGGCGATCCTCGACAAGGCATACCACTTCGGAAGCCCGGCACTGCCGGCGCCGCAAGCGGGACTCATGGCCATGCTCTCGAAGGGAATCGTGGGCGGCGATATGGCATGGCCGCTGGTGATCGTGGGCATCCTGCTGGGACTGGTGGCGATCCTGATCGAGGTGAAGAGCGTGATGCTGTTTGCGGTCGGAATGTACCTGCCGTTGGGCACCACGTTCGCGATTTTCATTGGGGGCGTAGTCCGGTGGATCACCGACAAGCTGCGAGATCGTCGGGGTATCAATGATGCGCAGAAGGCGCGGGTCGACAACGCGGGCGTGCTTACCGCATCGGGTTTGATCGCCGGCGAAGCGCTGTGCGGATTGGTGATCGCTGGGCTGGTTGGCTCGGGACGCGATGTTGCGTTGCTGAAGTGGACACCGTCGATCTGGACTGCGATTGCTGCGATGGCAGTGCTGTTTATCGCCATGATTCGTGTGCCCCTGGCCAACGCCGGCTCGCCTGACGAACCGGCCCCGCCGACGGCCATCATGTGATGCTCACGTGGGGACGCTTGTTAGACCGGATCCCACGTTTAACCAGCAAGCACACGAAGGTGCACTGAGGGAATCACACGCGTCGCGATTTCCTTCGTGTTACTTTGTGTCCTTCGTGGTTAGCAGCTCTATGTCGGTCGCCGAGAACACAGCCCGAGTGCAAGAAAAGATTCGGACTGCCGCAACCCGTGCCGGCCGCGATCCCGAAGAAATCACGCTCATGGCCGTCAGTAAGACTTTCCCTGTCGAGGGCATTCGCCAGGCCTACCAGGCTGGCATCCGGCATTTTGGCGAGAATCGGGTGCAGGAGTTCGCAGGCAAGGCCGATGCGCTGCGCGATCTCAGAGACGCCCGGTGGCACATGATTGGCCACCTGCAGACCAACAAGGCCGGCAAAGCTGCCGAACTTTTCAGCGCAATCGATTCGGTGGACTCGCTGAAGCTCGCTGAAAAATTGAACGACTCCGCAGGTAAGTCAGGCAAGAGACTGGACGTGCTGATCGAGGTGAACGTGGGCGGCGAAGCCGCCAAGAGCGGTACGCCTCCAGAGTCGCCTGAACTCGAACGTCTTCTTTCCGTCGCCCCTGGGCTAGCTCACCTCGAGATCCGCGGTCTCATGACAATCCCACCCTTTACCGAGGATCCGCAGAATGCCCGCCCGTTCTTTCGCAGGCTGCGTGAACTCCGCGACCAGATTGCTGCGCGCAAATTTCCAGGGGTCCGCATGGAGGTTCTGTCCATGGGAATGTCACATGATTTCGAAGTAGCCATCGAAGAAGGATCGACTTGTGTGCGCGTGGGAACGGCCATCTTCGGCGATAGGACCGTGGAGCTATGAAACGGCTGGACCGAGCCTGCGCCGGCGCGCTCTTCCTGTTGGCCATCGTGGAGTGCTGGCTGGTTCCGCGTGACTACACGGGTCGGATCTGGATCTTCGGAACTGGACTGGCGCTGCTCTTCACGGCGATGCTGAACCTGCTCCGCCTGCGCAACGGGTACAGCGTGCGCGGGTTGAAGCTCTACTGCATCGGGGCCAACGTGATGATGCTGGTGCTTGTGATCGCGCTGATTGCGAGCATCGGCTGGGCGAGAACTATGGCGAATCCTCAGGTGCTACTAGTGCTGGGATTGCTGGGCGCGGAAACGACGTTCTCGCTGGCGAAAAATCCTTGATACCGATCCAGGAAAGTGCCGGGGGAGTCACTTTTGCTGTGAAGGTGCGTGCTCGCGCGAAGAAGAATGCGATCGCAGGGGAACTGGGCGAAGCCCTCAAGGTCGCACTTACCGCACCTCCCGTGGAAGGGAAAGCGAACGAGGCCTGCATCGAATTCTTCGCGAAACTTTTGAAGGTGCCGCGTTCGTCCGTTAGTATTGCTGCCGGCCAAAGCAGCCCCAATAAGGTGATTCGCGTTGTCGGGTTGTCCGCGGACGAATTGCAGAAGCGGCTCAACCTCGGGAGCCCTCATTGAACCTTTCCGAACGCCTGCATGAAATTCGCACGGGTTTCGAGCGTCCTTTCTGGGTCGCCAATATCAGCGAGCTTTTCGAGCGGCTTTCCTACTACGCAGCTTTCGCGTCGCTCGCCCGTTATCTTCACGAGACGCTGAATTTCAAAGTCGAGCAAGCCAGCAGCCTGACCGGACTATTTGGTGGCCTGGTGTGGTTTCTTGCCGCGTTCGGCGGAACCCTCGCCGACCGGTTGGGCTTCCGCCGGTCTCTCTCCCTGGCGTACCTGATCCTGAGCACTTCGTACTTTCTGATTGGGTCCCTGGGCGCTGCGTGGCTGGCTCCGGTGCGCAACGCGATGCCGCTGGGCGCGCTGGTAGCGATTTTGCTGATGCAGCCCGCCCTCGGCATTGCCTTGGTCAAACCGTGCGTGGTCGGCACCACTGCGCGCGCGTCAAACGAAAATGTACGCTCCATCGGGTACTCGATCTACTACACGCTGGTGAATATCGGCGGCGCCGCCGGCCCTTACGTCGCGTCCTGGGTGCACCAACATATGCGGGTGGAGAATGTATTTCGCGTGGCCGCCCTAAGCGTATTCGCGATGTTTTTCGCGGTGTTGCTCTTCTTCAAGGAGCCGCGCCGCCCGGATGAGCCGATCCTCACGCTCAAGCAAGTGATCACAAATTTCGGGACAGTGCTGTCGAATCCGCGCTTCATGATTTTTCTGCTGATTTTCTCGGGATACTGGATCGTCTATTGGCAAGAATTCATCATCCTGCCCCTTTATGTACATGACTACATCAACCCGAAGACCGACACCGAGCTGATGCTGGTCACTGGACCGATCATCGTGATCCTATTCACGATGGCCACCAGCCTTCTCACACAGCGAATCCCGGCCTTCCGCGCCATTATTCTGGGCACGCTGATCTCGGGCGGAGCGTGGCTGTTGCTAGTGGCCCATCCCTCGGTTTTGACCGCATACCTCACGTTGATCGTGGTCGCCATCGGCGAACTCACCCTGTCTCCGCGCTACTACGAATATGTTTCGCGGCTGGCACCACCGGGACAGCAGGGTACTTACATGGGGTTCGCGTTTCTGCCCATCGGGATAGGATCGCTGATTGGGGGCAAGTTGGGCGGGATGCTCATCCACCACTTCGGAGAGGTGATGCATCGCCCGGAGCGGATCTGGTGGACCGTGGCAGACCTGGGGGTAGCCACGGCGGTGCTGCTCTGGGCGTACGACAAGTTAGTGATCACGCGTACCAGTTCCTCGACGGAGTAGTACGCCCTGTGGTCAACCGGGATCACTGCCATGACGAGGCGGAGTGCGCTATCCTGCTGAGCTTTCTCAGGACGAGTTCCCGATGCCCAAACGCAGAATCACCCCGAACTACATCGCCGCGCACATTCGCCGCGTCTTGAAGGACGGCGGCTCGGCGCCACACGCCGAGGACGTGCAGTGGTTCTTCAAAGAAGAAATCAAGTCGCGGGGCTGGTACACGGCTGAGATGCGCAAGGTCGCGGTGCGGTTTCGACGGGCGATCGTGCGAGCGCGCGGAACCGACTTCTTGCTGGAGGTCGCGGACAAGCTTTTCCGGGGACGGGTCCTGGAGGAAAAGGTTTTTGCCGTGCTGATGCTCGAGCAACTGGTCGACAAGTTCGGCGACCCGGACTTTCGGCGATTCGAGTCCTGGCTGGCGCGTATCAGCAGTTGGGCCGACCACGACGCGCTGGTGCATAACCTGATCGCTCCCATGGTCGCGGCAAAAACAGCACGTGCGAAATATGTCTTTTTGTGGGCGAAGTCTCCGCGACGCTGGCATCGCCGGGCCGCCTGCGTTGCGCTCATCCAGGGGACGCGACAGAAGTTGTTCCTGCCCGAGATCAAGCGGCTTTCAAGTTTTCTGTTACTGGACGAAGACGATATGGTCCAGAAAGGGCTAGGCTGGCTGCTGCGAGAAACCGCCAAGGCCGATCCGAAGCAGACCGTACCGTACCTCTTGAAGATCCGGCAGAAGGCGCCACGGTTGGTGCTACGAACGGCGTGTGAGACCCTTCCCAAATCAACCCGCGCCAAGATACTAGCGTAGGGATCCACCTTCAACAAACGGGAGCTCTCTCACCCAGAAGTGGAAATTCGCCTAATTCGCCGCCCTTGTTTAAAATAGCCATTTGCTCATGAATCTCCCAGCCATTCAGGCCGCGCTGCGGGAACGCCAGATCGACGCGTGGCTTTTCTATGACCATCACCGCCGGGATCCGATCGCCTACCGGGTGCTCGGCCTTCCCGACACGCTGATGGTGACCCGCCGCTGGTTCTACCTGATTCCCGCGCAGGGCGACCCGGTGAAGCTGGTGCACAAGATCGAAGCCGGGCACCTCGATTCGCTACCCGGAGCCAAGCACAAGTATGCGGGCTGGCAGGAACTTTTCGACAACATCAAGGCGATTCTTGGGAACTACCGCAACATCGCCATGCAGTACTCGCCGAATAACAGCGTGTTTACGATCTCGCTGGTGGACGCGGGCACAGTGGAGATTGTGCGCGGCATGGGCAAGAACGTGGTGAGTTCCGCCGATCTGGTCGCCCAGTTCGAAGCGACCTTCACCGACGAACAGGTGCAGACGCACTTCGCCGCGCGAGATGCGATCGATGCGATTACGGCCTCGGCATTCCAGGAGATCGGGCGGCGGGCGCGCAACGGCGGCACCACCGAGTACGCGATGCAGCAGTGGTTTATGGAAGCTTTTCGGCGCGAGAGCCTGGTCACTGACGATCCGCCGATTGTGGCCGTGAACGCGAACAGCGGGAATCCGCACTACGAGCCCCATGCGGAAGGCTCGGCGCCTATCTGCGAAGGAGATTTTGTGTTGCTGGATGTTTGGGCAAAGAAGAATACGCCCGGCGCGGTGTATTACGACATTACGTGGACCGGATTCGTCGGGAATGCTCCATCGGACAAGCAACGTGAGATTTTCCAGATTGTGCGCGATGCGCGCGATGCAGGAGTGAAGACGGTGCTCGACGCGACCGCCGCGGGGCAGCGGATTGCGGGCTGGCAGGTCGACCGGGCAACGCGCGATCACATCCGGGAAGCGGGCTACGGGGATTACTTCATCCACCGCACCGGACACTCGATTGGCACCGAGGTGCATGCCAACGGCGCCAACATGGATGACCTGGAGATCCATGACGAGCGGCAGATCCTGCCGAATTCCTGTTTTTCGATTGAACCGGGCATCTACCTGCCTGAGTTCGGCGTGCGCAGCGAAGTCAATATTCTAGTTCGACCCAATCGTGCGGAAGTGACGGGGAAAATCCAACGCGAGATCGTGACCATCTGAATGTCGAATTCCAATACTGATAAATCGAAAACACCCGAGGCGAACGCAGACTCTGTTCCCATGACCACGATGTCGGTTGTGGCCCCGGCTGTGGCCTGGCTGATTCCGGGCGCGGGACACCTCATTCAGAAGCGCTGGGGCCGCGGCCTGCTGCTGATGGCGTCGATCGTTGCCATGTTCGTGATCGGGCTGGCAATGCAAGGGCGGGTCTACAAGCCGAATGGCGGGGACATCCTCGACATGCTGGGCTTCGTCGGCAATATCGGAGCGGGCGGACTTTACATCGTGACGCGCGCCATGGACTGGGGACAGGGTGCCATCGCACACGCCACTGCTGACTACGGCACCAAGTACCTGATCGTCGCGGGCCTGCTGAATTTCATCGCGGTCGCCGACGCCTACCACATCGCCATCGGGAAAAAATCATGACCCTCTCCCACTTCAGCGCCGCCGTGCTCTTTGCCCTGTTCGCGTCGGTGGTGTTCGGCATTACCCAGCGCAACACCACGCGCGAAATGGTTCGGTACGGCCTGTACTGTTTCGCTATGTTTGTGGGCGGGGTAATTGCGGCAGGGTGGGCGATGTGGCTGTTGAGAAGGTAGCTCTGAGCTTTGAGCTCTGAGCTGCGAGTTCTGAAGGAACCAAAGCCAAAGTTGCTTTGCTCGAAGCTCACCGCTCGGAGCTCGCAGCTATTCCTCCCACACAAAAGCATCGAACACCCGTTGCGCGTCAAACCCCAGTCGCCGGTAGAGCTCCACAGCGCGCGTGTTTGCTTCCGTCACCGTAAGCGATAGCATCGAGAACTTGCGTTTCCGCAGTGCAGTCGCAGTGCAAGCCAACAGAGCCTCGCCGACACCGCGGGAGCGGTATTCGGGCAACACGCAGACCTGGGTCACGTGCCCAACGTCGTGCCGTACCCTCGAGCACAGAATCAAACCGGCCAGGTGACGAGTCCCTTTTTGGGTCACGATGAACGACGATTCGGCGTCGAACAAGCCACAGCCTGGAAAGCGCACGATGTTATTCAGGAAGCGTAGCGATCCACTCAAGGTGCGGTACTGGTCGTTGATCTCGGCGTCCACATGCCCACGGTAGGCGGCGGTGATCACGGCGGCGGCGGACTGATAATCGTTGTCCGTCCAGGGCCGAATCTCGAAATCCGGATAAACGGTCGGTGCCGGGCGCCCGGGATGGTTCAAGGGCATGGCCATAAACAGCCGGGGATGCCGGCGAAAACCCTGGCCTAAAAAGGGAGGCGCCTGTTGTCCGGCGTCGTGCACCAGCAACTGCGCCTCGATTCGGTGCACTCCGGGCGACTGTTGCAGGGTCTCGATGACGTGGGTCAGAAGCTGCGCTTCCACTTCGTGCGGCTCGGGCAGGCGGCCGCCGTTGGCCACAAACAGGTCTCCGATCACTCCCTTGTTGCCTTCGTAGACGAAGAACGCGTAGCCGAAGATGCGTCCGCGGTCGATGGCGGCGTAGCCGGGGAGGATCTTGGCATCGACGTAACGCAGAATCATATCGGCGGAACTGGTGTAATCCCAGGACAGCAGGCGCGACCAGACTTGGGTCTCGTCGTCCAGCAGGGGGCGTAGATCAGAGGACGAGAAGTGCCTGAGGTCGAGAATCTCCACGGGGCTCCAGCAGCACCTCGGGCCGGACAGGGCGTCGTGAGGGGCGCGAACACTGCAGTCTAGTGCTTCTTCCGGCGCAGAGGCAAACGGGGAAAACCGGCGTCGTTGGCGAGACAGGTTCGGGGAAGAGGGCTCATGGCACTTGGCATTTAGCACTTAGCATTTGGCCAACCCGAGCCGTAACGAGCAACCGTCTGGCCATCTACTTCCACACCAAGTGCCGCTACTCCAAGGCTAAGTGTCAGTGCCAACTAATCGCTGCTCTTCGCGACCCAGTAGTAATCCAATTTCTGCGGAGCGTATTGCCCCAGATAAGAGACCCGCCGGTTCCCCACCAGCTTGGCAATCGCGTCTCCCGCCCCTTCCGGGGAAACCAGAAGATGTTCGTCCGACGGGATCTGCTGCGATTCGTAGCGGCTAATCGGCTGGTTGCGATAGAAGGCCAGGCCGTATTCTGTCTCGCGTCGCGTTCCAAACACGGCAACAGGCAGCGGTTTGGTTTCCATCTGTGCCAATTGCTTCGCCAGCGGCCGGGCGGAAAGGATGGCGTCGCACTGTGGCGCACCCAGTCTCATCAGTGCGCCGACCACGACGACCACCGGAATCAGCGTGACAAAGCGCAGCATGCGCAACCCCAGTTTGCCCCGGAGCGTGAGAGTGGTTCCCCCGGCGAGGACCAGCGCGACGCCAGATGCGATCACGCCTCCCGTGCCCCAGGGCAAACGGTGCTGCAACAGCAGATATTGCACCAAGAGCGCGGGGATCACGGGCGCGGACGCGACCACCGCGTGCAGTCCGATCCACCAGAGAGGGGGTCGCTGTTCTTCGTTTTCGAGGTGCCGCCTCAGGTATTCCGACACAAGTAGCGTTCCCGCCGGCAGGGCCGGCACTATGTACCCCGGCAACTTCGATTGCGAGAACGAGAAGAACAGCACCGGCACGATGAGCCAGAGCAGGAGGAAAAAGTTGAGCGCATCACCGGAGTCAAAGAGCGCTTTGCGCTCTGACCACCACGCCCTCACGATTTCTCCGGCCGCCGCAAGTACAAACACAATCCACGGGACCAATCCAACTGCGGCCACGGGAAGGTAAAACCAGAACGGCTGCCGGTGGTGGTAGAGATCTGTGCCGAACCGAGCCAGATTGTGTTCGAGGATGAAGACGCTGAAGAACTCCGGATTGCGGACCTGCACCGCGATATACCAGGGCAGTGCGGCCAGCGCAAACAGAAGCATTCCCGGGATCCAGAGCGTCCGGAGGACAATGCGCGAGTTGCGCGCGGCCATGGCGAACAGAAACACAATTGCGCCCGCCAGGACGGGTGCGACCGGCCCCTTGGCGAGGGTGGCCAGCGCCAGGAAAACGTAGAATCCAGCGAGGAACGCCTTCTGCGAGGTTTCCCACCACGCGTACCAGGCCAGCATTGCCAGAGTAAACATTGCGGCGAGCGGCATGTCGGGAGCTGCCGCGTGGGCAAACCCGACCACGCCCGCGGCAGAGGCGGTCATCAGGGCGCCGTCGAGATGAAACCCGGGGCGCAACCAGCGCAAGAAAAGGTAGACGCCCACCACGAGAAGCGACGCGTCCACCGCCGACGGCAGCCGCGCGGCCAAATCGCTGACGCCGAACAGGCGGTAGGCGAGCATGGCTTGCCAGTAATACAACACCGGCTTTTCCAGCCATGCGTGGCCCCCGAGCGTGGGCGTGATCCAATCGTGGCGCTCGAGCATTTCGCGAGCTACTTGGGCATAGCGGGGCTCATCGGCGCCCAACAAACCGAACTGGCCGAGTCCGTAGAAAAATAGAAAGAGGCAGAAACCAACCAGCAACAACCAGTCGGTGCGGGCGCGTTGATTCACAGGATGGCTCGAGTTTTAGGATCGCAGCGACGAGATGTGGCGTTCCCTTTTGCCAGCAAGAACTGGAGCCGCGCGGGGAAAGCAGCGAATCGCCATGCAATGAGCATATCGGCTATTCTGCCCGGGCCGGCGGACGAATCAACGCGAGCACGCGAGCCACGGCGATCGAGAGCGGCCCGTCCATGGAGCAGCCGCTGGCGCATTCGTGCCCGCCGCCACCGAAACGCTCGGCGATGTCGGCCACATTCAATTTGCCCTTGCTGCGCAGGCTGACCCGGTAACGTCCGTCGGGCAACTCGCGGAAAAACGCGGCAACCTCGACGTCCTGAATGGAAAGCGCGTAGTTCACGATGCCTTCGCAATCTTCTTCCTTGGCGTGGCTGCGCTCCATCTGGTCGCGGGTCACCCAGATCCATGCGAGTGGACCTTCGCGATGCAGATTCGAAAGGGCCGCCCCGAGCAACCGCATTTTCTCCGTGGAATGGGCGAAATAGATGTTGCGCGCGCACTGGAAGGGGTCTGCACCGGCCAGCACCAGTTCGCGCGCCAGGGCAAACGTCCGCTCGTTGGTGCCCTTGAACATGAACGACCCGGTGTCAGTCATCAGTGCGGTATAGAGACACGTCGCGATCTCGGGCGAGATCTTGACACCCACTTCCCGCGCCAGCCGGTAGACCATCTCGGCGGTTGCGATCGCGTGCGGATCAATCCAGTTCACCTGCGCGAACTGACGCCCGCTGGTGTGGTGGTCGATGTTGATCAGGAACTGGTTCTCCAGACCCTGCAGCCGGGTGCGCTGAATGCTGTCGCATTCGAGAATGATGGCAGCCTCGTAATTGCCATTGATGCGATCGGTCTGCACCACCCGGTCCGCGAATGGCAAAGGCTGATAGATGCGCGGCACGGGATCGTGCATGACGACGTCTGCTTGCTTGCCCAGCAGGCGCAGGATCTGGCAGCAGGCCAAGGCAGATCCTATCGCGTCCCCGTCAGGACGCGCGTGCGAGGTGAGCACGAAGCGATTTCGCTGCCCGATCTGGTGCAGAACCTCATTCAGCATACTGATTACGCCTGGCGTTTGCCGGCCGGACTTCCGCTTCTCTTCTTGGTGCGGTTCAAAAGCTCGTCGATCCTCGTCTGATACAGATGCGAACGATCCAGGATGAACAGCAGTTCCGGTGCACGGCGCAGATGCAAACGCTCGACCAACTCCCGGCGAACATAGCCGGATGCCGCCTGCAGACCTTCCATCGTTTCCGCGGCGTCTGCATCGTTCCCTTGAGCCACCACGAGCACACGGGCCGATCGGGAATCCGGCGCCAGAATAACCTCGCTAACGTTCACCAGACCGATACGCGGATCGCCGAGCTCGCCCTCGAGAATGGTTTCGATTTCCTCGCGCAGGGCTTCTCCCAACCGCTTGCGATGGTACTTTTGCCCGCGCCGTTCCAACGAATCACCTCAGAAGAAAACTAATGAGAATATCAGGAATCATCCCGCCGGGGGAGGGTGACAACTGCGGAATCAGAAACCTACAAGAACTCGACGAAGGAATCGGCAACGTCCGCGCCCCCGTTGTTGGCGATGCGCGTGGCGGCCCGTTCCACATTCTTCATCAAACCGTCAAGATAGTCGCGCGAATCGGAAACGCTCACTACGCCAATGGTCGCTCGATTCCAGATGCCGGTCGCGTCCAACTCAGCCACAGCCACATTGAAGTGGGCGCGCAGCCGATCTTTCAGGCTGCGAACCACCTGCCGTTTGTCTTTCAGAGACTGCGCGGCTTCGATGCTCAACTCGAGGGTGAGAAAAGCAATCATTCAGTCGTCCGTCGCAAGTCGCCATCAGATCAGGAACTTGGCAACGACCACAGACCAAACGACCAACGACAGTCCTAGGCAATTACTTCCGCGGCGATGCGCTCGGTCACAAACGCCTCGATCACATCCCCCACTTTGATATCGCTATAGTTGGTGATCGCGATACCACACTCCATGCCGTTGCGCACTTCGCTGGCGTCGTCCTTGAACCGACGCAGAGAAGCGATCTTGCCTTTGAAGACCACGACGTTGTCGCGCAGCAGGCGGACTTCGGAATCGCGCTTGATGAGGCCGTCGGCCACCTGGCAGCCTGCGATCGTGCCCACCTTCGGGATGCGGAACGTCTCTTTGACTTCGGCGCGACCCTGGTACGTCTCCTTGATCGTAGGCTCGAGCAGGCCCGTCATCGCTCGTTTAATTTCGTCCTGGAGCTCATAGATGATCGAGTGCAGGCGGATGTCGACTTTATCCTGGTCGGCCAGTTCCTGCGCTTTGCGCTCCGGCCGCACGTTGAAGCCGATAATGATCGCGTTCGACGCCGACGCCAGCAGCACATCCGATTCGGTGATGGCGCCCACGCCCGAGCGCAACACTTTCAATCGCACCTTCTCGTTCGATAGCTTCGCCAGCAGGTCGCCCAGCACTTCGACCGAGCCGCCCACATCGCCTTTGAGGATGATGTTGAGTTCCTTCGTCCCAGCCGTCTTCAGTTGCTCGGCCAGACCTTCGAGGGACACGCGGGAACTCTTCGCCAGCATCGCTTCCCGAGCCTTCTGCTCCCGGTATTCCGAGATGCCGCGAGCCTTGTCGCGATCGGCGACCACCACAAACTGATCGCCCGCTTGCGGCAAACCTTCCATGCCGAGAATCTCGACGGGAGTGGAAGGCGGCGCTTCTACCAACTGCGCTCCGCGATCGTCAAACATGGCGCGCACTTTGCCGTATACGTTCCCTACGACGAAATTATCGCCCGCGCGCAGGGTGCCGTCCTGTACCAACACGGTGCCAACCGGTCCGCGTCCGCGATCCAGTTTGGCCTCCAGCACGACGCCACTCGCGGAATGCTCCGGATTCGCCCGCAGTTCCTGCAGGTCGGCGACCAGGCAGATCATCTCCATCAACAGGTTGAGATTGGTTTTCTTTTTCGCTGAGACATCGACAAATACGGTCGTGCCGCCCCAGTCTTCCGGCATCAAGCCACGGTCGGCGAGTTGCTTCTTCACGCGATCGGGCATGGCCTCCGGCTTGTCGATCTTGTTGACCGCAACGATGATCGGCACTTCCGCCGCATGCGCGTGATCGATGGCCTCCAGCGTTTGCGGCATCACGCCGTCATCGGCCGCCACGACGAGAACAACGATGTCGGTGGACTTTGCTCCGCGAGCGCGCATGCGGGTGAACGCTTCGTGGCCGGGAGTGTCGAGGAACACGATCTCGCGACCGTAGGCCGGCGATTCTTTGTCCTGGATCCGAACCTTGTAAGCGCCGATATGCTGGGTGATCCCGCCCGCCTCGCCTTCCGCGACGCTGGTGGAACGGATCGAGTCGAGGAGCGTGGTCTTGCCGTGGTCGACGTGGCCCATGATGGTCACCACGGGAGGCCGGGGCACGGATTCGGCCGCGCCTTCCTCGCCGGTGGAGGCCGCGTCGGCGATTTCTTTTTGCGCCTGCTCTTCGAAACTGATCACGTTCGTGTCCGCGCCGAAGAAACGCGCCATCTCGCTGGCGAGTTCCGCGTCCAGCGTTTGGTTAATGGTTGCGAACACTCCGCGAGCCAGCAGACGAGCGATCAGATCCTTGGCGCGAATATCAAGCTTCTCGGCGAGGTCTTTTACGCTGATGCCTTCGGTGATGGTGATGCTCCGCGTGATCGGCTGCGGCTCATTGGAAAGCGAGAGCCGCGGCGGCGGAACATAGCCCTTCATCGGGCCTTCCTTCACGCCACGCGGAACATACCTCTGGCCAGGGCGGCGCGACGGACCACCTGGGCGGCTGCCTGGGCGAGTCGCTCCGGGAGGAGCCATGGGTGCGCCCGGGCCTACTCCGAGCGGACGGGCCCCCGTGGGCGACTGCCGCGTAGGATGCATCGGACGGCGCTCACCCGGCCGTAGTGGCGGACGTGGAGCTCCGGGAACCTGCGGGCGAGGACGCTGAAAAATCGGCTGGCCTGGTACGGGACGACCAGGTGCAGGGCGTGCCGTCGCTCCTGCCGGGGCACCGGGCAGTACGGGCTTAGGAGGTGGTGCCTTGTACACCGGGCGCGGCCCTGTCTGCGGGACGATCATGCGCGGTAGCGGAGCCACCGGTGCGGCTGGCTTCGCCGGAGTTGCTGCCATCGGTACCGAAGGTTGCGACGGAGGTGCAGCGGGCGGCGCTTCCGCCTCGACCGGCGCTTCCGCCTGCGCGCTGACCGGCGGAGGTGCGACCGGACGCGGGGTTGCCGCCGGCGGCGCGGCTGCTACAGACGGTGGCGCGGGCTTCGCCGCCGGGATGATCGGCGCCGGCGGAGCTGGAGGCTTGATCACTGACGGCGCTGGCCGCGTTGTTTGCGGTGTAATGAGTCGCGGTGCCGGGGTTGGGGGCGCGGGCGGCTTTACCGCGGGCGCAGGTGGCGTTGGAGTTGCACTGGCCGCAGGAGCGGGCGCAGCCTTCTTGGTTTCGACCGGCGGACGCGGGGCGGCGACCGGTGGAGCCGTGGCGGCCTGCTGCTTTTGGGTAATGAGTTTTAGAACGTCGCCCGGCTTGGAGATGTGCGAGAGGTCGATCTTGGTCTTGATTTCATCGGCCTCGCGTCCGGAACGCGTGGAGCGCGACGGAGCGGCCTCGGCAGAAGCGCGGAAGTGAGCCCGCACCTTTACTGCCTCGTGGTCCTCGAGAGAACTGGAATGGGTCTTCTTCTCGGTGACTCCGACTTCCGCGAGCACATCGAGAATAGCCTTGCTCTTAACTTCCAGCTCCCTGGCCAGATCGTTGATTCGAATCTTACTCATCCGCCCTTTCTTTGCCCCGCCACGTCTCCTTAAGTCTTCATAGCACCCTCGCGGAGTCAGCGTTGCACCCCCGCCCGCCGCTTGCGCGACGAGCGCGGAAAATCCTGATCATTCCTTTGTTTCGGCGGAGGGTTCTTGCTCCCCGCCCTCGGCTTGCGCGGCCACTTCCTCGACGGAGCCCGGCTCCGCCTCCTCAGCCGCAGCGGCAACTTCCTGGATCTCGCCTTCCACCAGAGCTTCGGCAACACCCTCTTCGACGGGAGTTTCCCCAGCTTCGCCTTCGGGCGCGGCGACGACACCTTCTCCGCCTTCCAGGCTCGAGAAGTAATTATTGACCGCCAAACTGATTTTTTCCACCGTTTTGGGGCCAATGCCCTCGATCGCTTCGAGCTGTTCCGGCGTCATGTCGGCCAAGGCTTCCACGGTGGTAATACCCGCGGCGCTCAATTTCTCGATCAGGCCCTCACCCAGGCCGGAAACATTTCCGAGCGGAGTCGCGGTCTGCTGCACCAGGGCCGACATCTGCTGCTCGACTTCCTGCCGCTTCTCCTCTTCGCTCTTAATATCGATCTTCCAGCCCAGCAACTTCGCCGCGAGCCGGACGTTCTGCCCCTTCTTTCCGATCGCCAGCGACAGCTGTGTGTCGTCGACCACGACTTCGAGGTGCTTCTCCGACTGATCGACCACGGTGACGCGGCTGACTTTCGCGGGCTGCAAGGCCTTTTCGGCGAAGGTTACGGGATCTTCGTGGTACTCGATGATGTCGATCTTCTCACCGCGAAGCTCGCGGATGATGGACTGCACCCGCATGCCCTTCATCCCGACGCAGGCGCCGACCGCGTCCACGTCCTTGTCCTTCGACATGACCGCGATCTTGGTGCGCTCGCCGGCTTCGCGCGCGATGGCGCGAATGACGACGGTGCCGTCGTAGATCTCGGGGACCTCGGTCTGGAACAAATGCTGCACTAGCTCCGGGGCAGCCCGCGAGACCACCACCTGCGGGCCTTTGGATGCTTTCTCGACGCGCGAGATGATCACGCGCACCCGTTCGCCGATGGCAAACGACTCCAGGCGCGACTGCTCCTTGCGCGGCATGCGCGATTCCGCTTTGCCAATGTCGAAGATCATATCGGGACCCTCGACGCGCTTCACGGTGGCGTTGACGATCTCGCCTACTCGCGAGATGTACTCGTTGTACACCGTGTCGCGCTCGGCCTCGCGCACCTTCTGGAAGATGACCTGCTTCGCGAGTTGGGCAGCGATTCTCCCGAGAATGCCTTCGGTGACCTTGGGGATCTGCAGTTCTCCGCCGACTTCGACGTTGGGATCGAGCTTGCGCGCGTCCTCCAGCGTCACCTGCAAGACCGGATCTTCCACCTGCTCAGGAGTCTCGACCACCGTCTTGACCGCGAATGCACGGATCTTGCCGGACTCCTTGTCTAACTCCGCACGCAGGTTTTCCTGCGTCTTGTAGTACTTGCGAGTGGCGACGACAATTGCGTCTTCCACCGCGCTCACTACAATCTGCGGATCAATCCCTTTTTCCCGGCTGAGGGCGTCGATGGTGTTGTAAAGCTCACTAGCCATATGAGAATTCCGGTATTACCGACTACAGGCTCCAGCGCTTCAAGGTTTCAAGGTTTCAAGGTTTCAAGGTTCTCAATTCTCCAGCCCTCATCCAAACTCAAAGGTTTTATCTTTAGAAACCTTGTAACCTGGAACTTTGAAACCTTCCTAGATCTCCGGTACTAGATTCGCCTTCTCTACGTTCGCCAGTTCGATCTCAAGCTTCTGTGGCGTGCCGGGTTCGGGGCGCCGCTTCTTGCGCGCTTCGCTTAAGTCCAAGGTCAGCGTGCCTTCTCGAAAACTTTCCAATCGTCCTTCAAAGTGCCGATTGCCGTTCACCGGTTCGCGCGTCATCAGTTTGACGCGGCTGCCGGTGAAGCGTTCGTAGTCGGCGGCCCGATTTAATTTTCGGTCGAGGCCAGGGGAAGAAACTTCAAGCACGTACATTCCACCCGGCACCGCATCTTCGACATCGAGAATCGTTCCGAACTCCCTACTGAAGCTCGCACAGTCCTCGTGCGTCACGCCGCCGGGCTTATCGATGAAGACCCGCAGCATGCGGCTCTTGCCGCCTCCGCGAAACTCGATCTCGACCACTTCAAGTCCGGTCGAGGAGGCCACGCGGTCTGCTATCCCGCGCACGCGATCTTCGTCAAATGCCATGAATCCAATAACTTACGGAACGCACGCCCCATCGCACTTGGGTACAAACTAAAAAGTGGGCTTGCGCCCACTGGTGTGCTTCGCCAAATGCTGGTACTACACAACAGTTTCCAATACTTGAATATACGCCGGTCCCGGCGAAAAGACAAACGGGCGGAGCTGCCCAAACGTGGCGTTTTGGACGGCAAAGGGCCGGGCTGCAGCCCTCTCTTCGAATGCTCTACTGCAAAGCTGCCTGAGTCAACTTGACCGCGCAGTAAGGAGTCGTGAGCCCGCCGGTCACATGGCAATTTTGTCCGTTAACGGAGCCTGGAGCCAGGGTCGAAAAGTAAATGTTGGTTCCCCCGCTGGAAACCTGGTTGTCGATCACAATCCCGCTGGTGCCTCCGAGCAGATGCGGCGCGGTCACGCAGCTTGAGGTGGGTGGGGCGGCACAACTTGGAGTGGATGCCGTTGTGGTGAGCGTAGAACTTTCGATGAAGCCGTCGGTGGTGCTGCCGACCCCAAAGAACATGCGGTCGGTCGCGCCGTTGTAGAACTCGGTCAGGGGCGAGCATTCATCACCTTTGGTGTTGTTCACAATGAACGTGGTCGAACCTGTGGAAGTAATCAGGTGGTTCGTATCGAAGGGAAACATATACATTTTGGGATTCGACGGGATTAGCGGTGTGCCCGTGGTCCCGGACACAAAGCCGCAAGCCAGCATGTGGCCACCCGTGGTCCCGTTGATCCAGAACTGATTATCGAACGTCCCTGCGTGAACGTTGCCTGTGGTGCAATCACCGGTGCCGCTGGCGGAGCCCATGTCGACTGTGGTGTATGTGGTGGATGAGGTG
>Ga0209698_10002966_pt1 | contig 18923 bp, 8 predicted proteins | sample LitLauG_LLR_2012_FD_187203 | JGI IMG/M metagenome (GOLD analysis project Ga0209698, IMG submission 187203) | Freshwater sediment microbial communities from Pennsylvania, USA - Little Laurel Run_MetaG_LLR_2012 (SPAdes) (version 2) | ecosystem: Environmental > Aquatic > Freshwater > Creek >...
AGAGAGCACCGAGCAAAAGCGTGAAGTTCACCCTTAGAAAAGTTGCGAGCAAGCCGATGCCGAGTTGGTGGAATTCGGACGCCTGCAGCCCCATGAGGATCATCACCACGCGCACAACGGCATATCCAATCGCACCGAGAACCACGAGTCCAACAGTTCGCCATAACCAGAGGGCGACGCCGCTTTCGTTTGATGATTCGGAGCACACCCGATTCTGGCGCGCAAAATAGTGAATTACTTGCTCGCGGAGCGGGCGAATTGCGCGCCGGCGGAAAAGCGAGACGCCGCGAGAGCGTTTGAGGAAATCGAGCACCCATGAAGTAGGGGCCTCCGTGCTTTCGACTTGCTCCATCTTGAATTTTTCTGCCCAGGCAATCACGGGCCGCCACACGAACTGGTCGAGGAGCACGATAACGGCGATCATGGTGGCGATGCCCAAGATGATGGAGCGAGTGTCGCCGTTATCGGCGGCGGCCTGAAGGTACGAGCCGAGACCGGGGAGACGGAAGTCACCGAACTGCTCACAGGCCATCAGGAAGAACCATGCCCCTGCAACCGACATCATGGAATTCCAGACCAGGCCAATGGTTGCGTACGGCAGTTCAATCTGGACAAACCTCTGCCACCAGTTGAAGCGGTAAATTGTGGCGGCTTCGCGCATTTCGCGGGGAATACTCTTCAGCGACGCGTAAAAGCTAAAGGCCATGTTCCAGACTTGCCCGGTAAAGATCAGCAGGACGGCTCCCATTTCGACACCCAGTTGGCGTCCGGGAAAAAGGGCAGCCATGGCCAGCATCACGCCGGGAAGAAAACTCAGAACCGGTATCGATTGCAGAACATCGAGCAGCGGAATCATGAAACGCTCGGCGCCCGGACGATAAGCAGCGATGTATCCGTAGATGAGGGCGAACAGCAGGCTGAAGATGTAGGCGAGAGCGATGCGCAGGAGCGAGTATCCGGCATAGACCGGGAGAGCCCCGAGGCTGGGGCTGATTTCCACCTGCGGATGGAACGGGCCGAGCCAGTTGCGTGCGACTTCGACGATGCCATAGAAGAGCGCGAGGCCCGCGGCAAACATGACGAGGTCCGGCAAGCTGGCCGCACTCGCCCTCGGCAGCACCGACCAGATGCGCACCAGAGGGCGGAAGGAAACTCGCTGGGGACGCGTCACATTTGCACCGGCGTGGTCGTGGGTGGATGCGGTTCGTTGACCGGCTCGGCCAGGACAAGGCGGTGTGATTCGCGATCAAAGTCAAATATTTCCGCATAACGTCCCCAGTTCATCGCGGTGTCGAACTGGCGCTGCACCTCGTCTTCGCTGAAATGCTCGTCGAGGATATCGTAGAAAAATTCCTGCGAGATCGAGTGGTCGGTCTTGGCGTGGAGGACGCTGTCGATCTGCTGCAGGATTACGACGTTCTTGAGCGCAGCGTTACGGAAAAGTATTTTTCGCGTGAGAATGTCGGCCTCGGCAAAACGAGTGCCCTCGGTGGTGATTTCTACGTCGCCTTCCTTGAGCGTGGCAAAACCGAGTAGAACCGAAGCTTCGATGATGGGAAGAAGGTCCTCGGCATCCATGATGAGATCTTCGGCGAGGCGATAAAGATCTTCCTTGCCGCCGCGATCCTGTAATAGCTCGAGCAGGCCGGCTACACCTCCGACGCGGGCGTGGGGAAGCATCTGATACTTCTGGCGAGCGGGTTTCTGTGCGGCGGCTTCGGCTGCGGTCGGTACTGCCAGCGCGAGGTCGGGCTGCGTCATGATCTTGTAGATATAGTCGACCAGTTCGACGAATCGTTGCGACTTCCGATCTCGTGGATGGGACAGTTCAATGGAAAAATCGGCCCGCACCCGGGCGGGATTTCTCCCAAGAACGATGATCCGATCCGCCAACAGGACGGCTTCTTCAATATTGTGAGTAACGATGAAGATGGCCTTGGTCGGCATCTTCTTGTTGAGCCAGAGTTCGAGCAATTCGTTGCGGAGGCTCTCGGCGGTCAGGACGTCGAGTGCGGAAAAAGGCTCGTCCATGAAGAGGACTTCGGGTTCGACAACGAGAGCGCGGGCAAAGCCGACACGCTGCTTCATGCCGCCGGAAAGTTCTTTCGGGTAGGCGGATTCGAAGCCGTCGAGTCCGACGGTGTCGAGGATTCGCAAAGCGCGTTTGTGGCGCTCAACAGCGGCGACGCCGCGCGCCTCGAGCGGAGCTTCGACGTTATCGAGAACGGTGAGCCAGGGAAACAGCGCAAAACTCTGGAACACAATGGAGACGCCGGCGTTCTGTGAAGTGATGGGCTGCCCGTGCCAGAGGACTTCTCCCGAAGAAGGCTTGCTCAGTCCTGTGAGAATGCGGAGGAGGGTCGATTTGCCGCAACCGGACGGGCCAAGCAGGGCAATGATTTTGCCGGGCTCTACATCGAGATTGACGGGCGCGATGACTTCAATGTGACTCCCATCGGGCTGAACGTAGAACTTTTCGACAGCCTGGGCGCGGATGATGGGCTCGGTCACGGTTTCGGGCTCCGAATCGATTGGTCAATGTGTTCCCATGCGAGGATACACCAGAGATTGTCGAGTGCGTGCTAGCGCTGAACTGCTCAGGCCGCCCAGTCCTCGTTCGCGATCGTGGGCGGCGGCTGCGGGAGTCGGTCCGAAATCTCGGCGAGTGCCGCTAGTTTCGTCGCCAACTCCGGCCGCAATGCGTCCGTGGCGAAACGCCAGCGCCAGTTGCCATTTTGCAGGCTCGGGACGTTCATGCGGGCATCGCTCCCGAGGCCCAGCACATCCTGCAGGGGCACCACGCATAAGCTGGCAACGGAAGTTGAAGCAGCACGGATCATCGCCCAGTTGACGCCGTCTTCACAGCGGCCGAGATACGCCGCCACTTCCCGGCGCTCGTAATCCGTGGCGCCGGAAGCCCACCATCCGAGCAGAGTGTCGTTGTCATGTGTGCCCGTGTAGACCGCCTTATCGGTCGTAAAGGTGTGCGGGAGGTGTGCGTGGGCGCCGACGTCGCCGAATCCGAATTGCAGCACGGCCATACCCGGAATTTGGAGGCGCTCGCGTAGAGCGTGGACATCGGGAGTAATGTATCCGAGATCTTCGGCAAAAAAGGGCAGGCCGCCAAGTGCTTCGCGCAGTTTTACGAATAGATCGTCTTTGGGGCCATCGACCCAACGGCCGTGAATGGCGGTCGGCTCGCTCGCCCGGATTTCCCAGAACTGGGAAAATCCGCGGAAATGATCGAGCCGGATGTACTCAAAATTCTGCGTGACCCAGCGCATGCGGTCGATCCACCAGCCGTATCCGCGCTGCTTCATGACGTCCCAGCGATAGAGCGGGTTGCCCCAGCGCTGGCCGTCCTTACTGAAAAAATCCGGGGGGACGCCCGCAATGACCTCGGGATCGAGTTCGGAGTTGAGTCGAAAAAGATCGGGATGTGTCCAGACGTCGGCGCTATCGAAATTCACGAAGATGGCAATGTCCCCGACAACGCGAATCGAATGTTGCGCGCAGTATGCACGGAGCGCCTGCCACTGCTCGAAGAAAAAAAACTGGACGACTCGCCGGACCTCGAGATCGTCCTGCATCTCCGTTTGCGCTTTGGCGATGGCGTCGGGCTCACGACGCGTGAGTTCACGGGTCCAGCGGTTCCAGCTTTCGAGTTTGAAGCGGGCGCGGAGAGCGTCGAAGAGAACGAAGTCGTCGAGCCACCACTCATTTTTTTCGCAGAAGTTGTCGAAACGTGAACGGGCAGCAGGCACAGCAGAGCGCAGAAAATTGCGGGCGGCTTCGAAAAGAAGCGGTAGTTTCTGCCGGAACACCAGCGTGTAATCGACGGGGGCTACGCCATCGGGCAAGGCATCGATGCGGGCGCGGTCAATATATCCGCGATCGGCCAGCCGTTCCAGGCTGATAAGCAAGGGATTGCCGGCGAATGCCGAGGTAGAGGAGTAAGGCGAATCGCCAACTCCGAGCGGGCCGAGCGGCAACACCTGCCAGAGGCCTTGTTTCGCCGAGGCGAGAAAGTCGACAAAAGCGTACGCGGAAGGGCCGAAGTCACCGATTCCGCCGCGCGACGGCAGCGAACTCGGGTGAAGGAGAATTCCGCTGGCGCGGGGGAATGGCAAAGTCAGTTCTCAGTTCTCAGTTGCCGTAGAGACGGGGCTTGCCCCGTCGAACTTTCGTGGCAGGAGACGCAGCAAGCCGCGTCTCTACCGGAAATCAGAATTGCCACTACGAGCCTTCTTGCGCAGTCTGCCGCGTGAGGGCCTTCATCTCTTCCTGATTAACTTTCAGCCGGTGGGACGCTTCCATCTGCTTGCGCAGGTTGTTGACGAACACTCCAAACAAGTCGTTCTGTTTGGCTTCGAGCAGTGACTGGCGAATACTGACCTTCTTCTCGGCGTATTCCTGATCGGTCGGCGCCTGTTTTTCGAGAAGCTGAGCAACGACGCCATTGTTGGCTCCGGTGATCGGACCACTAATCTCGTTGGGCTTCAGCGCAAAGACGGCGGAAGCGTTCGACATGGAACCGATGTCGGGAACCTGGCCATCCGGTGAGACCAAGTCGCTGGCCTTTACCGTGGCACCAAGTTCCTTGGCTGCCTTCTTCAAGTCATGAGCGGCTTTTGCACGGTCGGAGAGCTCCTGCGTCTTCTGCTGCAGCAGGAAGGCGGCGCGTTGATTCTTGAATTCGCTTTCCACCCGCGAATGTACTTCTTCGAAAGTAGGCGTGGCGGGGACGCGAATGCCGAGAAGCTGGAAGACCGCGTATCCCTGCGGAATCTGAGCCACGTCGGGCGGAGCCTTATCCGGCTCATTGAAAACCATATCCATGAACTGCGGGTTCGCGGCCAGGCCCGGCAGAGTATCGTTACGGCCGAAGTAATCGGTGGTGACGGCAGCCTGCCCTTTGGAAGCAGCGGCTTTGTCGAAGCCTCCAGTACGAGCCTCGCTGAGCATGGTGTTGGCGGCGACTTCAGCCGCGTGGGCGGTCTTCTGCGCCTTAACCTTCGCTTCAATCTCACTCTTTACTTCAGCGAGAGACTTGAGGTGGGCGTCCTGCTTGTCCTCGAGGCGAATTATGTGGAAGCCGTAACTGCTCTTCACCAAATCGCTGGTCTGCCCTTTGTTCAGCGAAAAAGCAGCTTTTTCGAATTCGGGAACGGTGCGGCCACGACCGATCCAGCCGAGTTCGCCACCGGTTTTCGCGCTGCCTGGGTCGTCTGAGTATTTTTCGGCAAGCTTGGCGAAGTCGCCACCGGCTTTGACTTCCTTCAGCACGTTTTCCGCCTTGGTGCGCGCATCAGCAACCGCCTTCTCGTCTTCCTTCTTCCCGGGTTCGGGAAGAGGCGTCTTGATGAGGATGTGGCTGACCTTGACCTGCTCGGATACGCGGTACTCCTCGCGATGCTGATCGTAATAGGCCTGAAGATCCTGATCGGTGACAGGAGATTGCGCCGCAATTTTCGCGCTGTCGATCACGACGTACTTGATCTGGCGCTTCTCGGGAATGGCGTTGTTGTAGGTCGCTTTGTTGTGATCGTAGAACGACTTCAGTTCCTCTTCGGTCGGGTGTAGGCCCTTGAGGATGTCCGCCTGGGTGATGACAGCATACTCAAATTTTACTTTGGTGTTACGGCGGTCAAATTCGGCACGAACGTCGGACTCGGGGACGAAAGCGCTGCTCGCAACCAGGGCCCGCAACTTGCGGACTAGAACGTAATTTTTTTCCAGTTCCTCGAACTGAGGAACGGTCATGTCATTGCGCTGAACAAAGTTTTCGTACTCTTCTTGGCCGACGAACTTGCCATCAGGAAAAAGCATGGTTCCCAGTTGCCCGTGCTGAAGTTCGTCCCGAAGTTCATCGTCGTTGACGCGGAGTCCCATGCGGTGGGCTTCATCGACCAGAGCTTTCTCGTTGATCAACTGCTCGGCAGCTTGGCTGGCGAAATAGGGCAGTAACATGCTGGCCTGAGGGCCTCCGCGCGGAAACTGCTGGCGGATCATGCCGCGGGCCTCGCGTTGCACTTCGGGCACGGTCACAGTCTGATCGCCGATGGTTGCGATAACACCGGCCGGAGGAGCACCGATCCCCAGGCTGGAACCGAGCCCACCGGGAATAAGCGTAATCGCCATCGAGGCACAAATCAGAACGAGAAGCGCGCCAAGAATGATCTTCACCGTCGGCCCGGCATTTTGCAGCTGTCGAATCATAGTTAGATAACTCCGTTAGAGTGGTCCACGCTGGAAGCGAGAATCAATCATTATAAACTAGCGATTGACGGCAGCGGGTGTGGCACAGGTTTCAAACGTTTCAAGGTTTCAGAGTTTCAAGACAGCGTTTCCAGCGTCCTTAGTAGACCGCGAGAAGGGCGGTTCATTGAAACCTTGAAACTCTGAAACCTTGAAACCTTCTGAATTGCCCTATTGAAACGAATTAATAAAGCTGCTATGACTTAGAGCAATTTTAACGGATGTGAACGACCAGTCTCTACTTTTTGATCGTAAATTCACCGAGGGCAGGCAAATGAAAACTGTTCCGTTCTTGATGCCATTATTTCTACTGGCAGCGGCTTCCGCGCAGACGCCGGCGTCGGCGGTCCCTCTGCGCGACGGTTGGACCTTGCAATCTTCCGCGAAAGTGACCGGGACGGGCGAAAGCATTTCGAGCGCGGGATACGACACGAAGAATTGGATTCCGGCGCGGGTTCCGACGACGGTTGTAGCGGCACAGGTGAAGACTGACCTGCTGGCCGATCCTTTTTATGGCATGAATATTCGGAAGTACCCGGGAGTCAGCTATCCAATCGGTTTCAATTTTTCCAATGTTCCGATGCCCCCGGATAGCCCCTACGGAGTCTCGTGGTGGTACCGGAAAGAGTTCAACTTTCCGGATCACTTCTCGGGAAACACCGTGTGGCTGAACTTCGGCGGCATCAACTATCGCGCCAACATTTTTCTCAATGGAAAGCAAATCGCAGATTCGAATCAGGTGGCGGGAGCCTGGCGGACTTATGAATTCAATGTAACCTCCGCCTTAAAGAAAGGAACGAACGCCCTGGCGGTACAGGTTTGGGCACCGACGGAGAACAGCCTGGCCATCACGTTTGTTGACTGGAATCCATCGCCGCCCGACAAGAACATGGGGCTGTTTCGCGGCGTGGAGTTGACCACCAGCGGGCCGGTCGCGCTGCGGTATCCGGCGGTGATGTCAAAGGTGGATTCGCCCCGGAACGATTCTGGTCACTGGACCGCGCATTTGACGGTAACGGCGCAGGCGAAAAATGGTACCGACCATTCCGTGAAGGGGGCGATCAAGGGCAAGGTCGAAGGCATCGAGTTCGAGCAGGCCGTCGAGCTGGCGGCGGGAGAGTCAAAGGATGTTGTTTTTTCACCCGATCGATTTCCACAGCTTAACTTAAGCAATCCGCGACTGTGGTGGCCGGCACAGATGGGAACGCCGAACCTGTACGACCTGCATCTCTCGTTCGAGGTGAATGGAGAGCTGTCGGATGCCACGCTGACAAAATTCGGCATCCGCGAAATTACATCGGAAGTGTCGGAGCAGGCTCCAGATCGTTTGAAGCGGCTGTTCAAGATCAACGGCAAGAACATTTTGATCCGCGGCGGCGGCTATACACCCGACATGATGATGCGCGAAGCGCACGAGCGGCTGACGGACGAGTTCCGCTATATTCGCGATCTGGGATTGAACACGGTGCGACTGGAGGGCAAGCTCGAAACCGATGACTTCTACGAAATGGCCGACCAACAAGGCATTCTGGTGATGGCTGGGTGGTGCTGCTGCGATTTCTGGGAGCACTGGGGCAGCTGGAAGGATGAAGACTTCGAGATCGCCAAGGCCTCGTTGCGCGATCAGATTTACCGGCAGAGAGGACATCCGAGCCTGCTGATGTGGATGAACGGGAGCGATAATCCGCCACCGCCGGATGTGGAGGAAAGCTATCTCAAGATCGAGGATGAGCTGCGCTGGCCGAATCCGGTGGTCTCTTCAGCGACCGCGAAGTCGACGACAGTAACCAATGGAAGTGGTGTGAAGATGAGCGGACCATACGAATATGTGGCTCCTTCCTATTGGTCAAGCGACCCCTACATGCAGACGAAGGAGGATCGCTGCAACCAGGGAGGATGTGGTGGGGCGTATGGGTTCAATACCGAAACCAGCATGGGACCAGCCATTCCGCCGCTTGAGAGCGTCGAGCGCATGGTCGGAAAAGACCATCTGTGGCCGGTAGACGAGTTCTGGAATTTTCATGCCGGCGGCGGCGCGTTTAAGAACATGCACGTATTTACCGACGCGCTGAATGCGCGGTACGGACAGGCGTCGAGTGCCGAGGATTTCACCTACAAGTCGCAACTGATGACCTATGAAGGCGTGCGCGCGATGTATGAGGCGTACAGCCGGAACAAGTACGCTTCGACGGGAGTCATCCAGTGGATGCTGAATAACGCATGGCCATCGATGATCTGGCATTTGTATGACTACTATCTGCGTCCGGGCGGCGGCTATTTTGGCACGAAAAAGGCGACGCAGCCGCTAGATCCGGTCTATGGATACGACGATCACTCGGTGTGGCTGGTCAGCAGCCAGTATTCAGATGCGCGGGGACTGAAGCTGACGGCGCGGATATTCAATCTAGACGGGACACAGAAGTTCACGAAGGAAGTCGGGACGGATGCGACGGCAGACAGCACGGTTCGGCTGTTTGAGCTTCCGCAGATCGAGGGACTATCGCCCGCCTACTTTCTTGATCTGCGGGTGACCGACACGGGCGGCAAACTGGTGGGGTCGAACTTCTACTGGCTATCAGCGAAGCCGGAGACGCTCGATTGGGCGAAGTCGAACTGGTACACGACTCCAACGGCGTCGTATGCGGACTACACCTCGCTGGCGCAGATGCCGAAGGTGAAGCTGAAAATTTCGACACACAGTGAGCGGAGCGGCGACGACGAAGTGACGCGTGTAGTGGTCGAGAATCCGGGAACGGCAATTGCATTTTTCGTCCGTCTGAAGCTCGACAAGGGCAAGGGTGGCGAGGAAGTGCTGCCCGTCGTGTGGCAGGACAACTACATCTCGTTGTTACCCGGCGAGAAGCGCGAGATCACGGCGACCTATCACGCCCGGGAATTGGGAACTGCGAAGCCGGAGGTTGAAACAAGTGGATGGAACGTGGAGTGAAGGGAAGTCAGAAATCAACAGTCAAACTGCAAAAGTGAAAACCCTTCGACGCTTGTACTTCTGCAATCTGACTTCGCATTTTTAACTTTATTACGATTCGTCTTCCGCGGGGAGATCAAAGTTGACCAGGTCTCCGCGGAATCCGCGGGTTTTCCAGGCTCCGAAGGCAATTCCGGCAACCATCCAGATGGTGCCGGCGATCTTGGCGGGATTGCTGAGGCTCAGCCAGAGCCCCAGGCAGATTACGAAACCAAGAACGGGCGGCGCGATAAAGGACACAGTCCACTTTTGGTCGCGCACCACATAGCGCATGAACGCGGCGACGTTCACACCCATGAACGCGATGAGGGCGCCGAAGTTGAGCATCTCGGCGCCAAGGCCGTAGCTGAACCAGCCGCGAGTGACAAGAAGAGCGGCCGCGAGCGCCAGCACACCAACAAAAAGGACGTTGTTGCGCGGAACACGATGTTTGGCGTCCACCATTCCGAAGAATGATTTTGGAAGGGCGTTACTGCGACCCATGCCGTAGAGCAGACGAGCAGCCCCGACTTGCGAGCCCAGTCCCGAACCAAAATTCGCGACCAGCAGCGTGAATCCCATGATGGCGAACATTGGCTTCCACGCTCGGGCAGCCGCGTGAACGGCTGCGGTGTCCACATCGGGGAAGGGCTGCGAGGCAGGCCAGATCAGCTGAGCGGCGTAGACCTCAAAGGCGGAGAGAATTCCAATCACCAGACATGTAAGAACGGTGGCGAGCAGGATATTGCGCCGCGGATTTTCTGCTTCTTCTGACAACGTAGATATGCCGTCAAACCCAATGTAGGTGAGCACGGCGATCGAAGTTCCACCGAGCACCGCTCGGGTATTCCACAACGCTGGATCGTAAAAAGGGCGCGTGAAAAATCCAGGTTCGTCATGTGGATGGCCGAATATATATCGGGCTGCGACTACAAAAAAGATCACGATCACCAAGCCCATCCCCGCCGCCAGAGCGGAGTTCACGCGGGCGGAGGTCTTCACACCCTGCACGTTGAGGCCGGTGAATACCAGCACGAAAAAGACTGCCCATATCCAATAGGGCACGCCGGGGGCAAATACGTGAGCTTGCTGGCTGCACCAGATGGTGCAGATCATCGGGTTGAGCATGTAGTCCATGACCATGCTCCAGCCGGTGACATAGCCGAGGGCAGGATTGATTTCCTGGCCAACATAGGTAAAGGCCGAACCGGCGCTGGGGTAGGCGCGCGCCATGCGTCCGTAGCTGATGGCAGTGAACAGCATGGCCACCATTGCGATCAGGATGGTAGTAACAACGTGACCGTGTCCGCGGTCGCTAAGCACTCCGAAGACGGACATCGGAGCGACGGGCTGAATGACGATGACACCGTAGAGGATGAGATCCCAGAGAGTGAGCGTGCGTCTCAGGCGGGGCGCTGCGGCGGGCGTCTTTGCGATGTCACTCATTTAAGGCCTTCGAGTCCTCATTCTCCCAGATAGGTAACAATACCCAGGCCAGAGAAGGCATGGCGGCCGCAATGTGTTCTGGGCAGCGAAGAAATTCATTCGGATTGTATATGGACGCAGTATGCTTGCAAAGCGAAAACGTTTCTATTAAAACGATTCAAAAGGCATGATTGTTGCGGAGGTAGGTTCCATGAGCGGGCATATCCGGCTGACGATCATCATCGTGTTGTGCTTGAGCGCGGCGCTGTGGGCGCAGCAGGCTCCTGTTCCGAACGCAGCCACTGTACAGGAACGACTGGGCTACCCGCCAAGTGCGCGCTTGCTGGTGATTCACGCTGACGATCTGGGCATGAACCACTCCGTCAATCGCGCCACTTTTGAGGCCCTGGAAAAGGGATGGATTACTTCGGCCAGCATTCTTGTTCCCTGCCCGTGGTTTCCTGAGGTGGCACGTTGGGCAAAGGAACATCAGAACGCCGACCTCGGCATTCACCTTGCGCTCACCAGCGAATGGACCGATCTGCGCTGGGGGCCGGTCAGCGGCGTCAGCAAAGTTCCGAGTCTCGTCGAGGCCGATGGATTTTTTCCGCTGGACACAGACGTCGTCGACGCTCACGCGAAGATGCCGGACGTCGAGTTCGAATTGCACGCCCAGATTGACCGCGCCAAGAACGCCGGCATTCCGCTGAGCCATTTCGATATGCACATGGCCGGCATGGTTTCATCGCCGGAACTTTTCGGCGTTTACCGAAAGCTGCGCGACGAATACGAACTTCCCATTTTTCTCGAAGCATCTGGAGCTCACGGCCCGCCCGCAGGCATTTCTATATCCCCGGAGGAAGTGACCATCCAGCACGCCATTAACATGGAACCGGGAGTGGCTCCAAAAGATTGGGTGGCCTGGTACAAAAAACAACTCGCACCGCTTCCACCGGGCGTATACCAGATGATTGTGCATCTCGCGTACGACGATGAGGAGATGCGAGGCGCGACCTGGAACCATCCGGATTGGGGAGCAGCGTGGCGTCAGCGCGATTTCGATATGGTGAAGAGCGCTGAGTTTCGGCATTTTCTTAAGGAGCAGGGGTTCATCCTGGTCGGCTGGAAAGAGTTGGCGAAAATTCGCCACTGATCGATGTCGAGGGGCTAGAAGGTCAGCGATCCTGGCGGCGGCAGAGTCGCGCTCTCTTTGATTCCCTGCCCTTCGGTGATGGCGTAGATTCTATCGGCAGCTATGTCTTTGAAAGTTTCTGTTTTGCCAGTCGGCCAGCGGACTTCTACTGAATCAATCTTCATTGCCGATGCCAGGCCAAAGTGCAGGCGCAGGTCGTTCTGAGAAATGTAGCTTCCACCGCTGCGCACTTCATCGAATTGCGTCATTCCTGCGGCGTGAATGGTAACGCGCGCCCCGATGGCGGCACGGTTGCTTTTTGTTCCGATCAACTGGAATAGTACGCGGTGGTTCGCAATGTTATTGGTGTTGAGGAGCAGCGATGGTGGCTCACCCACATTGAGGACGACGATGTCGATGTTGCCGTTGTTGGCGATGTCTCCGAAAGCCGCTCCCCGCCTCGATTTCAGAGGCATGTCAGCGAGTCCGGCGGATTTTGAAACTTCTTCGAAAGTGCCGTTGCGCAGGTTGCGATGCAGCAACATCGGCTCGGCGTAGGCGGCGCTTCCTTTCACGTTGTCCATCTGCGGATAGACGTGGCCGTTGACAACAAACAGGTCCAGCCAGCCGTCGTTGTCCATGTCGAAAAATTTCGTACCCCATCCGACAGTCGGCAAACTGGGCTGGCCGAGATGCGATTGCATGGCGACGTCATCGAACTCGTGTCCCGAATTGTGATACAGCGTGTTCGGCTGATCGGCGAATTCGGTCACGAACATGGAGAGGCGTCCGCTGTGATCGTAGTCGCCCCAACTGACGCCCATCGACCCGAGCGCTTGCCCTTCGCTGTTGAGCGCGATGCCGGCAACCATAGCTTCGTCGGTGAATGTGCCGTTGCGATTGTTGTGGTAGAGATGATTGGGCGTTGCGTCATCCGCCACGAATAAATCCGGCCAGCCGTCGTTGTCGTAGTCGCCCCAGCTGGCGCCGAGTCCGTAATATTTTTCGGGATCGTCGACGCTCGCTTTCTTCGAAACTTCCTCGAACGTGCCGTCGCCGCGATTGTGATAGAGCAGATCGGTCTCACCTTCCATGCCCCAAGGACCGCATTGAACGGGCGCTCCTTTGAACTGACAAAACTTGGTTGAGCCGAACACGGGCAGATTGTTCATGTCGACGTGCACGTAACGCGAGACGAAAAGATCGACATTGCCATCGCGATCGTAATCGGCCCAGGCCGCGCCGGTGGAGAAGCCGCCGCCGCGGACTCCGGCTTTGTCGGTCACGTCTTCAAAAGTGCAATTGCCTTTGTTGCGGTAAAGCGCGTTGCCACCGTATCCGGTGACGAAGAGATCTAGGTTGCCATCGTTGTCATAATCGGCAACCGCGATCCCCATGCCCCAGCCTTTGCGGGTGAGTCCGGCTTTTTCAGTGATGTCGGTGAATTTGAGGTCGGCATCTTGGTGCCAGAGCGTGACGAGTAAGTCGCCTCCGCTTTGCCGGTAGCGGTCGACGGTCGATCCGTTGACCATCACGATGTCGAGTTTGCCGTCGTTATCACAATCGAAGAGACCCACGCCTCCTGACATTGATTCGATGACATAGTACTTTTCGCGCGAGGAGATGTGGGAGGCGGTGAGTCCAGCTTTTGCAGCGATGTCGCGGAAGATCGGGACACGCTGGGTTAGCGTAGGAGTTGGTGTCCTGCTCTCGGCGCGGGGGGGATGAATTTTTGCGGGCGGGCCCATGGGGCCTTCGTCATTTTGAGCGACAAGGCGAGTGGCGGCGGCCACCATCAAGATGAGGATTCGTATGGCCGTCATGCAGTGTGATTGTAGCGCGATACGAAGTAGCGCCGCCGTCTCGGCCTCTGGATGCCGGCGCTACTTTTGCTGCGTGTATTGGAATGAGTATCCGGTCGCTTCTTTGCCAGACATGAACCGCGTGTTGTATTCGAGCTGGTAGTTGAGATGGTCCGGGTCGCTTGGGAACGATTGATCTGGATACGGGTACGACTTCATCGCGTTGAACGGCAGCGGGGCGACGGTGTCGCCGTGGTAGGCGTAGAAGTCCATATCTTTTTCGTAGCCGTTGGCGATGAAGAAATAGTCTCGCACCCAGCCTCGCGGTAGAGCGGGCAATGTCGCGGGGTCGAAGTCGAGCGCGACTTCGTCGCCGGAGCCGAAGACAGCGAACTTGTCGTCGGTCGCTTCGAGCAACGGGCGTACGTCGCCATAGCGCGTGTAGGCTCCGGCAGGCCGCGTGTAGGGGCCGGTGGCGCTGGTTTTTTCGTAGATGTATTTCACGTTGCCCGGCGGTTGGTCTTCGATCTTCAGCGGGAAGCCGTGGAAGCCAAGGTTGGCGCGGGCGAGCGGAACGGGCGTCACACGCGCGGTTTGGTTCTGACTGGTGCGACTAATCAGGATGTCGTCCCAGTAGATTTGCAGATTCGTCGTCAGGCGAATTCGTCGCGTGCCGACTGGGAGTTTGCCGGTCAGGTCGGCGGTCATGGTTCGCGCGCCTCCGGCGGGGAATCCCAGGTCGTCAACAACGCGGAGCCATTTCTGTTTCCCGTTCTTCTCCCCAACCTGCGCCTCGACGTAAGGCGCGAAGGGACGCAGGCCAGCCTGGTCGGCGGCGTACATGCTTGTGGCAGAGAAGTACTCGATCTCGCCATGCATGAGCAGCCAGAGCGGCCCTCCTTGATAGGCCTCGCCCAAGTCAAGTTCGAGCGTGTGCGGCTCAGTGAATCCGAGGAATGGAAGAACTTTGAAATCGCCGAAGTAGCGATGCGCGATCAAGTCCGGGAGAACGTCGTGGCCATGCTCATCCCAGGCTCCGGCGGGCAGACGCGCTTCATTCTTGTTACTGAAGACGACCTTAAACGGCGGGTACGGCGGATTGCTGGCGAAGTATTCGTTGGGATCGACGTTAAGGTCGGAAGGATGATCGACGGCGAGGAGCTTCACTTCGTCGAGGTAGACGGATTCTTCCAGTGGCTCCATGAAGCGGAAGCTCAGCTTTCCATCTTTCTCGCGGAGCGAGCTGCGGTCGAGCTTGATTGCTTCGGTGGGACGCGGAATGTTGCGCGCAACTCCTGAGCTGGGTTCAGACTTAGAACCGTCATCAGAGTTCGGCCTTGGGAAGGGCACGGCTTCAGCCGTGCCGTTAGCGCTACCAAAAGAGACGGGCTTTAGCCCCTGTGCGTCGCCCGCTCCAACCCAGTGCCCCACGACGCCGGCGCCCAGCATGTCGCCGACGAGTTGATATTCGTGGCCGTTCCAGGCAAAGAGCGTAGGACAGGAACTGCCGCGGCGGTCGAGTTCCTGGATGTTCTGAACTTTGTTGGCCGCGACTTCGATTTCATCCTGCAGAACTCCAGTGGGCCAGAGCAGGCGGACGACATCGGCCTGTTTCGCTTGGCCGAGGCCGATGGTGAGGTAGGGAGAATTTTGTCCGAGGTAGCCAGAGGATCCGTAGACTTCAAATTTCTGGCGTAGGCCGGCGGAGAAGACTTCCACTTTCGTGCCGATGGCGCTCTTGTTGTCGTTCAGTCCCTTGAGCGCGAGGCGCAGCGAGTTGTTCTTGTTGCCGCCGTCGTTGCGGAGCAGCACGGCGGGGCCGTGATTCTGCGTGATCAGGAGATCGACGGCTCCATCGTTGTCATAATCTCCGGCAATGATGGCGCGCGGATCTTTGAGTTGAATCTTGTCGAGGCCAACGTCGGCGGTAACGTCTTTCCATCCGTCAGGCCCGAGATTGCGGAAGAGACGGACTTCGCCCTTGCCATCTTTCGTTTCGCCGATAGCGGCGAGATCGACCCAGCCGTCGTTATCATAGTCGAGGGCGACGACGCCGTAGGCGCGGACCCAGTTGGTTTGCGGAAACCTCACCGGCTCAAAGTGTTTACCGAAAATGTTGCGCCAAAGCAGCAGTCCTGGTTCGCCAGACTGCGTAAACGCAATGTCCATCCAACCGTCGTGATCAAAGTCGAGTACAGCTAAACCGTGCGCGCCGCCGGTCTTGGCGTCGCGTGGGGTCTTTAGGGGAATAAACTTCCCTTCGCGGGGATTTAAGTAGACGATGGGGATGAGGGTGACCTGGGCTGTGACCAGATCCACTGCGCGATCATTGTTAATATCGCTGCCGATCGCATTGAGGCCACCCATTCCTAGGGAACCGCCACGATATTCGCCCGTCACCCCAATGTCCACACGTGTGAAGGAACCGTTCCCGTCGTTACGAAACATCAAATTACCGGGTTCGCAGGAGCCGAGAGGAGCATCTTCGGATGGGGTCTCTGGCTTCGGCCTTGCCTTTTCTTTTTCCGCTTCCTCCATCTCCAGGCTGGTGGGCACATGTTCTGCCTCTTCTCGTCGACGCCGACAATCCCCGTCAGCACCTCCTACATACAGGTCCAAGTCTCCGTCATGATCGTAGTCCACGAAGGTGAGGCCGTAGACACGTTCCCCGTAATTCTCTATTCTTTCGAGCTTGGCCCGAGTCACATCCAATTGCTCATTCACATCTTTGAATTTCCCGTTTTTCTCGTTGTGGTACAGCTTGATTCCGTTTACGAAGCCTAGCGCTAGGTCCTCGAAGCCGTCATTGTCATAGTCGCCTGCCGTGCAGCCAACTACGCTTTGCTTCGGGTCAAATCCCGCCTCAGCCGTAACATCTTCGAACTTCCCGTTGCCGATGTTGTGATACAGCGTCATGCCACCTTGTGCTCCATTGTTGGCAAGGAAAAGATCGATGCGACCATCATTGTCGTAGTCGAGAAAACATGCTCCAGGCCCCAAATAGCCGGGTCCATCACCCGTCGGAGGACTCGGACGCCCAAAATACGGGCCCGCTCGCGAAGGCAGGGACACATCTATAAACCGAACCGGAATCTGCGGAAGCACTTTCTCCACCGCTACCGGCGAATCTTCCGCACGCGAATACTTTCCCTGCTCGCCATACGACAGGCTGATGGGCGCGCCCAGCTTGTTTTGCGTGATGTACTGGAACTTCTTCATCGCCTCGTGAGCGGGATCGGCTTGGCCGGATTGCTGGTACGCGCGGGCCAGTCCGAACTGCGCCGAGGCGTGGTGCGGATCGAGTTTCAGAGCTTGGTTAAACGCCTCGATGGCCTGGGGAAATTGCTTGAGTTGCGCGTAGGTCGATCCGAGGAAGTACCAGGTGTCGGCGTCGGCGGGATCGATTTCGGTGACGCGGCGGAATGCGTCGACGGCAGAGCCTGCGTCGGCAGAATTCTTGTAGTAGAGGCCGAGGTTGTACCAGGCGTTCGGCTCTTTGGGATTCGTCTTGGTGGCCTGATCGAGCAGGGCCTTGGCAGCGTCGAGCCGCTGCAGGTTGAGGAGAGCGACTCCGCGATTGACGGTGACGACTTCGAGTGTCGGGTCGGCGGCAGCGGCTGCTTCGAACGACTTCAGAGCCTTCTCGAAAAGCTGCTGGTTCATGTAGGCAACGCCGATGTTGTTGAGGCGGGCGGCTTCCTGTGGATTGGGAGCGGCAGTGTTCGCGGCGAGGAAGGCAATTGCGGTGATGGCGGCTGCAGCGATCAGGAGCGGTTTTGACATTGTGGGTTCGTAGAGATTCTATCCGAGAGCAGGGTTCCCTCAGGCGCTAAAGCGCAGAAGACCTTTTGGCTTTCGCGACCCTGAAGGGCCGCTCTTCCACGGTCGCGCGGACGTTGGTGTTGGTTCGCTAGGATTTGATCGAACCTCACACTACTTTTTCCCATACGGTCTTGCGGAGATCTGGCCTTTACCTTCCTGCGCCGTGATGGTCTGTCCTGTCGCGATGTTTGAGAGTTTATCCACCTGCCCACTCGGCCAATCGATCTCGATAGTGTCGGCCTTGGTTTTCGATCCCATGCCGAAAGTCAGCACCAGTTCGCTTTGCGAGAGGTAGCTGGAGCCGGACTTCATGGTAAGCCATTGCTTGTCGGCTCCGGCGGTGAGGCGAACTACCGCTCCGATGCCGTCGCGATTCGATTTTGTGCCGCCGAGCTTGATGCGCAGGCTCTGGTTCGTGCCGCCCTGGTTGAGGTAGAGATGCGGCGGGCCTCCGTTCGTCATGAGCAGGAGGTCGAGCGCTCCGTCGTTGTTGATGTCGGCGTAGGCCGCACCGCGAGCGACTTTTGGAGCGGCAAACGCGCTGCCGACTTTGGTCGTTACTTCTTCAAACTTGCCATTACCTAAATTTCGAAACAGATGCGGCGGTTCGGCGTAGCTGACGCGCTTCTGGACGGTCTCGATCTGGTCTTCGATGTGGCCGTCGGCGACAAAAATGTCCTGCCAGCCGTCGTTGTCGTAGTCGAAGAAGAAGCATCCGAACCCGAGCGTAACCAGCGTGGCGCGGCCGACTTCGGAGCGCGGAGCTTCGTCGACGAAAAGTCCGTTGCCTTCGTTGTGGTAGAGCGAGAGCATCTGGTTGGAAAAATTTGTAATGACGAGGCTGGCGCTGCCCGAGCGGTCATAGTCGGCGGCATCGACGCCCATACCGGCGCGGGCAATACCGTCTTCACTGAACGCGATGCCAGCGGGAACGGCGCGCTCGTCAAAAGTGCCGTTCTTCTTATTCAGGTAGAGCTTGTTGGGTTGCGTGTCGTTGGCGATCAGGATGTCGGGCCATCCATCGTTGTTGTAGTCGAGAATGGCGACGCCGAGGCCTTTTGAGGTCGGATCGTAGAGTCCAGCTTTTTGCGTTGCATCTTCAAACTTGCCGTTGCCGAGGTTGTGCCAAAGGCGGGCCGACGTTCCTTTATAGGATTCAGGCGTGCAGTAGGACTTGTGCGAGCCGTCAAGCGTGCAGTACAGGTCGGTCTGCTCGGACCACTGAACGTAATTGGCGACGACGAGATCGAGTTTGCCATCGCGATCGTAGTCGACCCAGGCGGCTCCGGTGGAGAATTCGTTCGGACCCCAGAGTCCGGCAGCCTTGGTGACGTCGGTGAAGGTTCCGTTGCCGTTGTTGTGAAAGAGATGGCTCTGGCCGACGGCGGTGATGAAGATGTCGTCGAAGCCGTCGTTGTCGTAGTCGCCGACGGCAACGCCGAGGCCAAACAGAGAAATGCCGAGGCCAGACTTGGTCGTGACGTCGGTGAAAGTTCCGTTGTGATTGTTGTGGTAGAGC
>Ga0209698_10002967_pt1 | contig 18923 bp, 18 predicted proteins | sample LitLauG_LLR_2012_FD_187203 | JGI IMG/M metagenome (GOLD analysis project Ga0209698, IMG submission 187203) | Freshwater sediment microbial communities from Pennsylvania, USA - Little Laurel Run_MetaG_LLR_2012 (SPAdes) (version 2) | ecosystem: Environmental > Aquatic > Freshwater > Creek >...
CATTCCTGAAACAAAATCCACAGGTTCGCCGTTGTTATAGTGGGAAGTGGTGCTCACCCAAGGGCATAGGTGTGCGTCCAAATTGGGTGGTCGCGTGGTACGCAGCGCTCAGGCAAGTGTTTGAGTTTGAGCTAAGGTGTTGTTTAACAAGCAGCAACACCGGTTCACGCGAAAAGAAAGCGAAATATGCCGCTCCCCAGATGGGCACTGGCTTTGGCCGACGATAACGGTCGCTCGGGTAGCACGGACGCCGCCTTGGCCTCGGTGATCTCCTTGTCCCACCTCGATGAGCGGGCCCTGGTCGCGGAAGCACAGGCCGGCAGCCGCGCGGCTTTCGAGGAGTTGGTGCGCCGCCACGACCGAGACGTACTGCGGCTGGCCCTCAACCTGATGAAACGGCCCGAGGATGCCCGGGACGTTTATCAGGAAGCATTCCTCAAGGTTTACCGCAATCTTCACCGTTTCCGCTTCGAGTGCAGCTTTTACACCTGGCTGTACCGCATCGTCACGAACGTTTGTCTGGACCACCTGCGCCGCCGGCAGGCGCGCCCAGAAGATCAATCTCCCGAAGTAAATTCCGGTCACCATGAAGAAGGCATCACCGATTTCTTCGAGCGCCAGCGCGAGCACCGGCCGACGCTAGACCCAGAGCGGACGTTCATCGGCAAAGAAATCAAAGCGCGTATCGCCATCGCGATGGAACGTCTCTCGCCGCGCGAACGCGTTGTTTTTGAAATGAAACACTATCAGGGTCTGAAGCTGCGAGCGATTGGGGACGCCCTCGGAACCACGGAAGAAACGGTAAAAAATTCGCTCTTTCGCGCCACGCGCAAACTCCGCCATGAATTGGGAGGGCTGCGATGAGCGTCTTTGAAAAAAACTTGAGCTGCAAAGACGTTGCACCGATCTTGGTTTTTTACGCTTGCGACGAAGTGAGCGACAAGGAACGCGAGCAAATTCAAGCACACATCGCGGCTTGCGCGGCATGCGCCGCACAGCTTGCCGAAGAGAGCGATCTTCAGAAAGCCATGGTGGCCGCACTGCAACCCGCGGATGAGATTGATTCTTCCGGCATCCTTCTCTCGCAATGCCGCAGTGAGCTTGCTGAAGCGCTGGACGATTTATCCGCGCCTCCGATGCAAGAGCGCTGGCGTCCGTTTGGCTGGGTGCGCAGTTGGATGGCGATGCGCCCCGCCTGGAGCGGCGCGCTGCTGGTGCTCTTCGGGATCGTGGTGGGGACTCAGGTCGTTCCCTGGGTGAAGAATGGGAATAACAGCGACGCCAGCGGTCAGGCCATGAATGTGGTGGCCAAGCAGCCATTCACGCCGGACCAATTGTCGGGCATGTCTTTTTCAGGAATTAGTTTTTCGCCTTCTACGGGATCGGGATCTCCGAACGTGCAGGTGCACCTCAACGCGGAGCAGCCGATTGTGCTGACCGGTAACGCTGAGGACAGCGACATGCGCGGCGTGCTTACTTATGTTGTTGAGAACGGAGAGCGCTTTGATGCCGGCATGCGCCTCGATTGCCTGGAAGCGTTGAAAGCGGCTTCGCGAGATCAGCAAGTGCGCCAGGCCCTGATCAACGCGGCGCGCAAGGATCAAAATCCCGCGGTGCGCATGAAAGCTGTGGAGTCGCTCCGTGATGCCGCTTCGCATGATGATGTCCGGCAGGCTCTGCTTGATGCCCTGGAGCATGACGCCAATCCGGGAGTGCGTGTGGAAGCCGTCAATGTGCTGGTTGGATCTTTGCAGCACGGCGATGCGGTGGAAACTGAGCCTGAGTCGGACTCTAAGCTAACGGCAACGGTTGCGCCTGGTGGTCAGGAAGATGATCCTTCCGTGGACCGCGTGATTCATGCGCTCCAGCAGTTGCAGCGGCGGGATCCCAGCCCCTACGTGCGGCTGCGCAGCGCTGCCGCGTTGCGGCAGATTGGCCCGCGCGAAGTGCAGTAATTTTCTAGGCGGATAGAATTTTCTTTCGATGATAACCCCCATGCTCCATCAAAGGCTCTTTCCCATCGCGCGCCGAATGGCGCTGTTCCCTGCATTCCTGTTCGTTGTTTCCACGGCGCAAGTCGTACCGCCCGTCTTTGCGGCCGAAGCCGCGGAACGATCCCCGCGCGAACACGCGCAACCGGCTGATCCAGGTTCGCAGCACGTCGCCGTGGTTCGTAGCGGGGTGCTGGGTACCCGAGATGGTTTGACGCTGCGGCTGACGACGGATCTTGGGTCGGTCAACATTGTTCAGGTGGATGCTGGCGCAGCCCCCGCCGTGCGCTACACCGTACGTATTGAAACTGATGCGCGCGGCCCCGCTGCTCAGCAGCTTCTGGATTCTTACTCTCTCAAAGCGAAGCCGACCAATTCGGGAGTGGAAATCGCCGGAACGCTTCCTCCGCAAGCAGCGCGCTCTGCGGACGCGCAATTCTGGGTGCAGTTTGAAATCGCTGTGCCGCGCGGCTACAGCGTGGATATAAACACCGAGGCAGGCGACATCACCACTGCGGACATCGGCGGCACGGCTTCGCTGCACACCCAGGGTGGAAACATCAAGACGGGCCACATCGGTGTTTCAGGAATGCGTGACGCTTCCTGGGGACATGCTGTCGCCAAGCTGGAGACCGAAGGCGGGCATATCCAAGTTTTGGGTGTCGCCGGGGATCTCACGGCCATTACCGGCGGCGGACACATTAACGTTGGCAACATTGCGGGAGAGGCTACGCTGCGTACGGGTGGCGGACATATTCGCGCCGGACAAATCGGCGGCCGAGCGGAACTGGATACCGTCGGGGGCAACATCACTGTCGCTCACGCGGGGAGTTTCGTGAGTGTCAGCACTGGCGGCGGGCAGATCGATTTTGGCGAGGTGCGCGGCTCGGTCCATGCGCAGACGGGTGGCGGCGGGATTCGGATGATGTATGTTTCCGGCCCAATCGAATTGGAATCGAGCAGCGGCAGTATTTGTTTGACGCGCGTTGCCGGCGCCCTGCAGGCGGCGACGTCCGGCGGGACGATAACCGCGTGGATTAATCCGGATGCGCCTTCGGGGGGCGGGAACGTGCATCTTGGCGGGCCTTCGCAACTCGCTTCGGGCAACGGCGACATCGTCGTGTTTCTCCCAAGAAATCTCGCGGCCACGATCGATGCCACCGTCACCAATGGCGGGTTGCACCAGATCGAGGCAGATCCTTCGCTGCATTTTGTAGTTCAGGCCTCCAACAGTCTGACGGGACCCGTGCATGCAACGACCCTCTTGAACGGCGGCGGTCCTCTTATAAAATTGCGGAGCACCGCCGGCAAGATACGCCTTCAATTCCTGGATTCGGAGGTTGCTCTGCGCGATTCGTTAATCCGCGAGCAAATTGAGAGAATCAGCCAGCGCATTCCGGAATTTAAGGGGGACTATGGTTACGGCAAAGTCGAAGAGAATGCCGACCTCCGAACTGAAGATATCAAGATGGACTGGCTGGAGAGCTGGCTGAACAGTTTGGAGATCAGCTTCCGCGGAGGCGTGACCGAGGATGCTGACGATTTCCAAAAGCGGCTGGTCAATTCTCCGAAGCCTTCCTATCCCGCACTGGCACAACGTGCGGGCTTGCAGGGGTACGTGAAGCTGCAAGTGCGAGTTAAGAAAGATGGAAGCGTCGAGGTGCAGAAACTTTTGGAAGGTGAGCCCGCGCTGGCCGATGCCGCCATCGCGGCGGTGAAGACGTGGCGAGCAAAACCGGCCTGGATGAACGGCAAGCCCATCGAAGTGATTTCGACGGTAACGTTTAATTTTCAGCTGCACTGAGCGGCAGCCGACCTGGTGCGCTAGCATTTTGTTCGGGTCTTTGGTTTTTGTTAGCAAGTACTCGAAGGGGGTAGAACGTTATGGTTCGTCCAGCTCTCCGCGCGACTGCTCTCGCTGTATTCCTTCTGTCCGTCGTTTGGGCCGTTCCCAGCTTTGCCATCAGCAAGGACTTCAATCAATCCTATCCTCTGCAGCCCGGCGGCTCACTCGAGTTGCAGAACGTCAACGGCACGGTGGACGTGCAGGGCTGGGACCGCAACGAAGTGGAGATTCACGCGGTGAAAACCGCGAAGCAGAAGGAGTCCGATCTGGAACGCGTTTCCATCGATGTGGACGCCCGGCCAGACGTGATCTCGATCGCTACGCGCTATCCGCAAAACGAGGGCGTGGAAGTAGCGGTCGATTACACCATTCACGTTCCGCACGGGGCGCGCCTCGAGCACATCGGAACGGTGAACGGCACGCTGAAGATTGCCGGCGTCGAAAACGTGGAAGACCTGCACACGGTGAACGGCAACATCGAAGTTTATGAAGCCGGGGGAACCGTTCACGCCCACACCACCAACGGCAATGTGCACCTGGAGCTGGCGCACCTTCCCGACAAAACAGGCGCTGCGGCTGAAACTACGAACGGCTCTCTAGTCCTCGCTGTCCCATCGGACATGCAAGCGGATGTGGAAGCTCGCTGCCTGAATGGAAACTTTTATTCCGAACTCCCCATGACGATGGATAGTAACCAGCGTCCTCGCGAAGTGCACGGCCGATTGGGGCGCGGCGGTGCTCCAATTCATCTGCGCACCGTGAACGGCGGAATTCGCGTGGTCATTCTACGGTCGATGGTCTGACGGTTTTCTGTTTGCTGCGTCTAACCGCTGAGGAGGATGGGATGACAATGAACAAACGAAACTTGCTTACCCTTGGCGGAACGGCGGTGCTCGGGCTTGCGCTAGTCGCATTGCCCGCCAGGTCCGCGGGGCCGCAGAAACCCAGCGATTCAACGATCGCACGCTTGCAGCAAAGGATCGATGAGCTGGAGGCAAAATTACAAGCGCAGCTCGATAGCCGGGCGGATCTGAAGATAGCCCTCTCGGAAGCAGATGAGCTCGAGGATTCCGACCGTGCTGTCATCGTCGAGAATCAAGACCCCATGCGGATTGAAGTCCTGCCTAACATTGAAACCGATGATCAGAACATCCTGATTGGAGACGACGGTTCGAGCTGGCTGGGCGTCGAAACCCATGAAGTGACTTCCGACAAAGCTAAGGAACTCAAGCTCTCAGCTGAGCATGGCGTAGTCCTGGGAAAAATTGTTCCGGATAGCCCTGCGGCTAAGGCCGGCCTGAAGGAAAATGACGTGGTGACGGAAATTAACGGACAGCGCGTCGAAGGTGCGGCGCAGTTTCGCCGCATGATTCATGAGACTCCCGCGGGGCGTAGCATTCAACTCACGGTGTGGCGCGATGGGCGTTCGCAGACCATCAGCGCGACGCTGGGAAAATCCGAAGAGCGCCGGCGCGCCATGAAGATGGTGGCGCCGACGCCTGGCACGTTCGCGTTTCGCATGCCGGAAATGCCGGACATTCCATCGATGGAGTGGAACGGCAACATGCTGTTCGGCGGCGGGCAGCCCCGGCTGGGCATTGATGCGGAAGACATCAGCGGGCAGCTCGGAACATTTTTCGGCGCGCCGGATGGCGAAGGAATACTCGTTCGCGATGTGAACTCCGGTTCGCCTGCGGAAAAAGCCGGCGTGAAGGCGGGTGATGTGATCACTTCGCTGAACGGCGAGCGCATTCGCACCGTCGGCGAACTTCGCGAAAAACTCTCCTCAAAACGTGACGAAAAGGACCGTACCGTGAAGCTCGGCGTGCTACGCAACAAGAGCGAGATTTCGCTCAACGTGGAATTGCCGGCCCCCGCGGCGCGCACCAAGCACCTGGTCTCTCACCGGACGAACATCTAGCAAGCGCAAATGCTTGAAGGCCTCCGGCAGTGCCGGGGGCCTTTTTATTTTCAGTCTCTTTAACGATTTCGCGTGGACGCGGCTCAGGACTCTTCCGGCGGCAGCGCGGAGAGCGCCTCATCGAACGCCTCATAGTGATGGTGGTGCTCATCCGGTTCGTTGAGCGCGGTTCCGTCGCGTTCCACCCAGGCGTGCGCTTCAAACTTTTCGTGTTCTTTCCGGATGCCGATGCGCAAGTGCGAGACAATTCCCTGCCGCCCAAGCAGCCACCAGAGAGTCATGGATTTTGCCAAACAGGAAGGATGAACGAAGCCGTGGCGGTCGGCGGTATTGACCATGCGCGCGGCCAAAGCCGCCTCCTTGCTCAGAAGTGCGGAGCCGCATTTCTCGTCGGCATCGGAAAGAGACATTTGCAGTGCTGCCTGCGTGGCACGGAAACCACGCCAACGCAAGCTGAGGGCCACCAATGGCAGTAAAAGGATTGCGCGCAGAAAAAGAGCCTGCGCCGGGCGCTCCAGCGCGCTAAATCGCCGGAGCCGTTCCCACATCAGCAGGGAGTACTTGGAGCAACCCGCTATCCACGAGCCGGCTCAGAAGTTCCATGAGGTTGGAGCGCAACAATTCCGGTTCGACGTCAAATTCCGCGAGAAGTTCCTGGTAGGCCGCGTCGATGTTCGGCGAACCCGTTACGAGTTGCCACATGCGCGTGCCGGTCTCGTCCAGACCGAAGTACTGCTCCGTCTCGAGGTTCAGCAAGACTGACTCACGATCCAGAAGGCGGACAAGAACGTGGGTCGGCGTGGCGGCTCGGTCGGCAAAAGAAACCATCGGCACTGCTCCTCCAAAAAATTTCCCGCCACTTGATTCCACCGCGCGCGGGAGGATTACCCTTCGACAGTATTCTACCGGGGATTGCGCGAGTTCGCCACGTGCGGGAGGACAGGAAGGTCGCCCTTCTCTGCCGCGCGAACGATGAGGGTCCCGATTGTGTCCGGAGAGAAGACAGGCTATAAAGTTCGTGGTGACCGAAGCCGCGATCAGCGTCGAATCTCTTGCGAAATCGTTTCCCCCTGTGCGCAGCGGTTGGCGCACTTTCTTGCAGCCATTCGAAAAGCCCACAGCTATCGCGCTTGCCGGCGTGTCGTTCGAGATTCGCGAAGGCGAAGCGCTGGCGCTTCTCGGTGCCAACGGCGCTGGCAAATCCACGCTACTCCGAATCATCGCAACGCTTCTTGTGCCCACCAGCGGCCACGCGCGCGTTGCCGGCCACGACACCGTCCACGACTCGCGTGCCGTGCGGCGCTGCCTCGGATACCACGCAGGCACAGATCATGGTTTCTATGCGCGGCTTACGGCGCGCGAAAATCTGCTCTTCTTCGGCCAATTGAATTTACTTTCCAGATCCGCCGCCGCGCGGCGAATCTCACAACTCGCCGAACAATTTCAATTCGGCGAAGCATTGGACCGCCAGGTGCGCACGCTTTCCACCGGTACAGTGCAGCGGCTTAGTCTGGCGCGCGCGCTTCTCCACCAGCCCCGCGTGCTACTCCTCGACGAACCAACACGCAGCCTCGACGCCATCGCCGCCGCCGAATTTCGCCGCTTCCTGAAATCGGAGGTGCTGCGTGATGGCCGCACTTCCCTGCTCTTCGCTTCGCACACTCTCGCCGAAGTCGAGCTGCTCGCAGATCGCGTGGCCGTGATTGACGCGGGCCGCCTGCTGGCTTGCGACACCGTCCCCACGCTAAAACGAAACGCCGGCGCTTCCTCCCTCGAAGAAGTTTTTCTCCGCCTTACAGGCCACCATGCGGCTGTACCAAGTGGAGAACACTCGTCATGATTCGCATCCTCCGCGAAATTTGGCTCTTTTTCTGGCGCGACCTCAGCATCGCGAGGACCTATCGCACCGTATTTGTTCTGGAAGCCATCGAAGCGCTCTTCGGAGCCGCCATGTTCTATTACGTGGCGCGTTTCGTGGACACACCGGCGCTCCAGAATGCCTTGCCGCAGGGCGGCAGCTATTTTGCCTTTTCGCTCGTCGGTTTTATTTTTCTGGATTATCTCAACGCCGCTTTGGACACCTTCGATCGCGGACTGGAGGAATCACGGGACACCGGCACCCTCGAGCATCTGCTCATTACGCAAACCTCGCTCCCTGTCTTCGTTGCCGGATCGGCCATCTATCCGTTCGTCGCCACCACGCTTCGAATCGTCATCTATGTCGGCTGGGCGGCGGCGCTTTTCGGATTTCCTCTGCGCGCCGCGAACTGGCTCGCGGTTTTGGCCGTTCTGCTGGTCGCGTTATTGGCGTTTTCCGGGCTCGGGATTCTTTCCGCGAGTTATCTTCTGATCTTCAAACGCGGCAATCCCGCGAAATGGTTCTTCCTGGGAGTTTCGAGTGTCGCGGGCGGCATGCTCTTTCCGGTCAGCATCTTGCCCGATTGGCTGCAACTCGTTGCGCGGCTCAATCCCGTCACCTACGCACTGGACGCCATGCGCGCCTCGCTCCTGGGAGGTGCGAACATCGGGCACCTGTGGCGTCCTCTTGCCGTTCTGCTGCTTTTTGCCGCTGTGCTCCTGCCGCTTTCGATGAGCGTCTTCGCCTGGGCCCTTCGCCGCACCAAGATCACCGGAACTCTGACACACAATTAAAAAAGAAGGCCGGCCCCGCTCAGCGGAACCGGCCCAAAAGCAACAGCTCGATAGGGATTAAGACTTCTTCTTCTTTACATTGATTTTCGCGTCGATGCCGGCGCCGAGAGCCTTCAAATCCGCCAGTCCTTGTCTTGCTTGTTGTCCCCACTGCCCACTCGGATCGAGCTCGTCCGCCTTCTGGTACGCCTCCACCGTGCCCGGTGCAAGCTGAACTTCTTCCTTATCACCGACTCTCTTGGAAGTCATCCTCATCAATAGCGAAGCCCCCAACAGGTACCAAGCCTGGGCATTCTTGGGATCCAATTCCGTAGCCTTCTGCAAAGGCTCAATCGCATCGGCGAGACGGTTGGCGTTATATAGGCTGATCCCAAAGTTTCGCCATGCCGTCGCTGCATTCGGCGGATCAAGTTCCGCGCTCTTGGTGTACGCAGCCTTGGCTTCCTCGATCTTTCCCGCCTTCGCCAGTGCGTTTCCCAAGTTGTTGTAGTACCCAGGGACGTCGCCTTTGGCGCCGATGGCTTGCTGGTACGATTGAGCCGCGTCGTCAAAGCGGTTGGCGGTCTCGTAAGCCTCACCCAGCTTGAACCACACCAGGTGCGCGTTGGTGTCTTTCTCCCCGAGATTCTTGGCGGCCTCCTGGAATTCCTTGACCGCTTGATCGCCAAGGTCTGCCAGCTTCTGCTTGGCCGCATCCCGCTGATCGGGGGTCGCTTTCGCCAAATCGATCTTCGCCTGTTTCTCTTGCTCGATCAGGGCATTGCCGGCGTTGTAGTGGGCTTTGAGGCCCTCCATCTTGCCTTTCGCCTCTTCGTTTTTCTTCACCTGTTCCTGAGCTGCAGCGCCCTGCTTGGCAAGAACTGCTTTAAAATCGACATCCACTCTCGCATCCTCGCCGCTTGATACTTTACACATCCCGGCTTCGTAGGGAGCTTGCTTGTCGTTCGGTGGCGGGAAAACCACAAATATGGTGTAAACGCCAGTGCGCAAATTCAGAAAGCCGAATCTTCCTGCGGCATCCGTCTTGGTTTCAGTCTTGGCACCTTGTTCGCTGACGGCGCGAATCGTAACTTCAGCCCAAGGCTTCCCCTCCATGCTCACGATTGTGCCGCTGATCGACCCGATCTGCGCCGAAGCCTGCGGCGTAAATACGCTTGCCAGCGCAGCCACTATGATTGCGCCGAGCACCCACGATTTATGAAGACTCTTCATACTCCACTCTCCTTTTTCACGGGGAGCCCCTCCCGGATATTCCTGGCTATGTGCGCCCCATTATCTCTCTCAAACGGGCCGATTCCAAGTCTGCTTGCGGCGGGCAGGCAGGCTCAACGCCCGGCAGAAACGCTTTGGCGGTAGGGGATGGGATCGGTCGCGCCGGCCTCCGCAAAGGCACGTAGCCGCAACAAGCAACTGTCGCATACGCCACAAGCGCTATTCTCGTTCTGGTAGCACGACCAGGTCAGCTGCAATGGTGCGCCCAGTTCCATTCCCCGCCGAATGATTTCGCTTTTCTTCAAAGTGATGACCGGGGTCACGATTTCGATTTGCGTTTCCGGCCGCGTCCCTACACGGATCAATTCCTGAAATACTTGGTAGTATTCCGGCCTGCAATCCGGATAGCCGGAGCTGTCTTCCGCTACCGCGCCGATGTAAATCGCTCCCGCACCGATGGCTTCCGCCCAGCTGACCGCCACGGAAAGAAAATGCGCGTTTCTAAAAGGAACATACGTCACGGGAATCGCGCTGCCGCGCGGGCCCGATGCGCCCAATTCATTTTCCGGAACGGAGATGCTGTGGTCCGTCAACGCGGACCCGCCAATCGCGCGAAAGTGGTCGAGTTGCACCGCGAGCCGCTCGCGCACGCCGTAGAAATTCGCAATGTCATCAAAGGCACGCCGTTCGCGGTCCTGAGTGCGCTGGCCATAGCTGGCGTGCAGCAACGCCATGTTCGCCACGCCATGGCGTTCGCGCGCTATCGCCGTACTCACGCACGAGTCCATGCCCCCGCTCAAAAGCACTACCGCTTTTCGTTTATCCAGTTCTTGTCTCATCGCCTAGCCGAAATTTTCTCCTTTCCGTCCTCAGCGTCTCTGCGTGAAGTTTTTGTTCCTTCCTCAAACGCCTTTCGTCGCCGGATCCCAAATGAACTTATGCAGTTGCAGCCCCAGTCGCACCGGCAATCCATCCGCCAGAATCCATTCCACCAGCATGCGCGTCTCAAGCCCCGGCCACTTTCCCAGCGGATCCTCAAACACCGGCGAAAACAAAACCTGCTTCACCCGTCGTGCCAGCCCCTGTTGTTCCGTAAAATTCCGCGCAAATTCATAATCGCGCCGCGTGGAAACCACGAACTTCACTTCATCGTTCTCCGAGAGCGCTTCGAGATTGCGCATCTCGAAGGTATCTGGCTCGCCCGAGTCCGGACACTTCACGTCCACAATTTTGACGACTTCCCGTGGCAATCCGCCGATGAACCGCTCCCCGCTGGTCTCGATCATGACGGCGTATCCCGCGGCGAGCAGCTTCTCCGCAAGCGGATAAATCTCTTCTTGCAGCAACGGCTCTCCGCCCGTCAATTCCACAAGCGGAATCACAGCCTGCGAGCCCTGCGTTTCCACAGAGCGTCCCGCCAGTTCGTCTACGCGCGCCAGCACTTCCTCAACGCTCATCTTCTTCCCGCCATGAAACGCATAAGCGGTATCGCACCACGTGCACCGCAAGTTGCAACCCGTCAGGCGCACAAAGACGCAAGGCAGGCCCGCGCGCGTGCCCTCCCCCTGAATCGACTTGAATATTTCCGTGATAAGCATTTTGGAGTGCGGTGGTTTACCCCGGCTCCTGCCGGGGCTTGCCGCCGCTTTTCTCACTGCTACCCAGTTCGTGCCTTCGCGACCTACGCCCGGCCAGAATTCGCTTTTCGCCCGCTCCGCCGCGAAAACCAATAAATTATCCCAAAGAAAAAAATCGCCGCGATCGCCAGCCGCGGATACCCTGGCGCAATCCCCATCGCCCGTAATACAACAATGTAGCCCGCCGCAACCAGCAAGGACGGAATCATAATAATCAAGAACGCGCGATTCATCGGATCAACCTCATCCCGACCCACTAGTTTCCTGGCCGATATTGCGCCCGGCTGGTGTCAGTTTCCCACAGCACGACGTCCGTGACGCGCGCTCCCGGCGGCAGATTTTTCAGTTGCCGCGTCACCTCATCGTAAAAATACTTCGCCACATTTTCCGCCGATGGATTCAAGGTCTTAAACGGCTCCAAGTCATTCATGAACTGATGGTCCAGCCGGCCCATAATCTCCCGGATCACCTGCTTGAGCTGCGTAAAATCGATCAGCAGGCCGACGGAATCAAGTTGCGGCCCTTCCAGGCTCACCCGCACGCGATAGTTGTGGCCGTGCACATTCTCACATTTGCCCCGGTAGCCTCGCAGGGCATGTCCTGCCGAAAAGGTTTCTTCCACGCTGACTTGAAACATATCCCTCCAAAATGGCGCTGTCGCTTGCTGCAGGTCTTCCCGGACCGTGACCCTCAGGAGGGACTTGCCGAATGGGCGCCCAGCCGTCCGGATCCGGAGCTCGCATCAAGAAACCGGGCCACATCGGCCAGTTCGTGCGTTGTCCGATATCGCGGCAGCGACTCCAGGAAAATTTTACCATAGGGCATGCGCTGGAGCCGGGTATCCAGCAGTGCTAGAACGCCCCGGTCCGTCTTCGTGCGAATCAATCGACCAAAACCCTGCTTCAGCGCCAGAACGGCTTGCGGCACCTGAAACTCCGCGAACGGATTGCGCCCGTCTTCCTGAAGAGCTTTCACACGGGCTGCCACGATGGGGTCGCTCGGCACCGCAAACGGCAGCCGATCGACGATCACGCAGGAGAGCTGCTCGCCGGGCACGTCCACGCCCTGCCAAAAGCTTGCTGTGGCAAAGAGCACAGCCGCCTGAGTGTTCTTGAATCGTTCCAGCAGTACAGAGCGCGGCGCCGTACCTTGGAGCAACAGCGGGAAGGACACGCGCGAACGTACCCGCTCGAACAAATCATTCATCTGCGAATAGCTGGTGAACAGGCAAAATGCGCGTCCCTGGCTTAGCTCCAGCAATTTCACGATTTCATCCGCGGCCTTGGGCTGGAATCCGGCGTCGCGAACATCCGGCATCTTGGTCGGGAGATACAGTAGCGCCTGCTTGGGATAATCGAACTCGGGCGGCAGCGCGCGGTCCTTCGCATGATCGATTCCCAGCCGCTGCCGAATGTAATCGAAGCGGCCGCCGACGGTGAGCGTTGCCGAAGTCAGAACCACGGTGTCGAATTGTTCGAACAGCCGTTCCCGCAGAATCTGGCTGACATCGATCGGTGTGGCCGTCAGGAATACGCCCTTGTTCCTTCGCTCGTACCAATAAACGAAATTCCGCTCGTTCGATTCGAACAGGAAGGACAGCTCTTGCCGCAGCTCAAAGCTCCGCCGCGCGATGCGTGTAAGCTCTTCTGGCTTGGTCGCCAGCGCCGCAAATTCCGTCTCCACGCTTTTTAGAGAGGATACCAGCGCGTCGTAGGCTTCTCGGTTCTGTTCCAGAAACGCCTCACGCTCGTTCCTTAAGAACGAAAAGCGTCCGTCGCGCGGCGGAAACAATTCGAAAAAGCCCCGGCTGCGTTCCCGGATTCGCTGCGTCTTTCGCAGCAGCGAAGGCGTACCCAAATGCAGCAGGCGCATTGTCTGGTCGGCGTCGCGCGCCAGCTCTTCAAACCGGAAATTCGAAATCTGCCGCCCGAAATAGTCGCTGGCCACATCTTCCATCTCGTGCGCTTCATCAAACACTACAGCCGAGTATTCCGGCAAAATGCTTCCAAAATCGTCCTGCTTCAGCGCCAGGTCGGCGAAGAACAAATGATGATTCACGATGATCAGATCCGCGTCTTTGGCTCGCTGCTGCATCGCCGTCAGGAAACACTGGTTAAACTCCGGGCACTTCTTCCCCGTGCAGGTGTCGCGCCGCGCATCCATGCGCATCCACAGATCCGAATCATCCGGAAGGAACGTCAGCTCGGCGCGGTCGCCCGTTTCTGTGAGTTTTGACCAGTCGCGGATCTGCCGGAACGCATCGATCTCTTCCATCCCCTTCAGCATGGGCTGATCGGCCATTTGATGGAGTTTCGCCAGACACAAAAAATTCGAACGCCCCTTCATCACCGCCACTTTCAGGTTGGGCGCGAAGTGTTTTTGTAGGAAGGGAATATCTTTCTGGTAAAGCTGTTCCTGCAGCGACTTCGTTGCCGTGGAAACCACCACGCGCCGCCCGCTGCAAATCGCCGGCAACAGGTAGGCCAGCGTTTTCCCCGTGCCCGTGCCCGCTTCCACGATGACGTGATGGTGCGATTCAAATGCATCGTGCACCATTTCCGCCATCTCCAGTTGCCCGGGCCGGTGTTCGTAGTCGGAGCTAACGGTGGACGGGTCAAACCCGCCTTGCATGCATTTTTCAAGGAATCCGCCCGGCCCAAACACCTCCTGCATGGATGGCTTGGCCGCACCATCTGAGGGTGCCTCAGGAGCATCGTCCGGCACGCCTTCCATTGCCGTTGGGTCGTCCTCAAGCGGCACATATTCTCGTTCGGCTGCCTTCGCCGCACGCTTTGCTTTAGCTCCCGGGATGTCCCCCGCCGAATTGGTCGTTCGCTTCGCCAGAAATCCGCCTTCCCTCTTGCGCATCGAAATGGTGAGCGCAGTTACGATAGCATACCCTTTCCTCTTGGTTGGCTGGCGGCCCGGACGCGGTGAAGGGACATCGCTATCTCCCTTGATTCAGGGCATTTAGGAGTTGAACACCGCAACTCCTTTTGCTGTGACTCCGCTCTCCTTTCGCGTAACATTCCAGTTGGGGCGTGAGAGCGTTTTCCTTCCCAGGCAGGCAAACGCAGACTGGTCTGGCGTGGGGTGCCATATGAATCGCAGTAAAGCTCTCTCGTTTTTTTCTTTCCTCTTGTTTTCCATTTTTTCCGCCTCCGCCTGCAGCGGCCCAAAGGGCGGCGTTGTTTGTGTTGGCGCGGTGTGCGGCGGCGGCAATGGCACAGTCGCCGTAACCATGGTCGCGGATACCCTCCCTGCCAATCCTTCTCTTCTCACCTTTCAGGTCACCATTACCTCCCTAAAGTTCACTTCGTCCGGCGGCACGTCAACAACGGTCAACCTGAGTCCGGCTCTCACCGTCGACTTGATGCGCCTCCAGACGGATTCGGTCTTTCTTGGCACCTTTGCGAGCATCCCCGCCGCACAATACAGCAGCGTCACGCTGGTTCTCACCGGCAACGCCAATATCACTTTTTTGAACGACACGGGTGCTACGCTCTCGAGTTGCCCGGCGAATACCATCTGCCCCTTGAGCCTGGCGGCCTCCAGCAACCCCGTTGCGAATCTTTCCTTTACCGTTTCTCAAAACTCCGTGACCGGCATCGGCATCGATCTGAATTTCGCCAAGGCCGTATCCATCTCCGGCGCCAGCCTTGCCGTGAACTTCAGCAACAGCAATGTTCTCAACGCCTTTACGCTTCCTCGCGCCAGTTCCAATCTTGCTTCCGGCCAGCTTGATCTGATTGAGGACTTCACCGGCGTGGTCAGCCTTAACAACTCCACTGTAACTATTACTCCTTCTACGGCGACGGGGCGCGGTCCGCTCGCGGCCACCGCTTCGTCCAGCACCATCTACGACCCGGATCCCACAGGCGTACTCTGCCCCACGGGCACGACTCAATTGACGAGCTGCGTCTCCAGCAACCAAGCCGCGAGTGTGGACGTGGTCCTGAAATCAGATGGAACCCTGGCTGTCCAGGAAATCGAGCCGTTGCTAGGGACATTGCAGGACACCGTCGAGGGCATCGTCGTGTCGATAAACTCGGGGAATCAGACGCAATTCACGCTAGTGGTCACCAACTTGATTCCTGCGGCACCGAATTCTCTCATCGGCTCCCTGAAGATAGGCGATGGCCTCACCGTGAATCTCGCGAACGCTGTGAAACCGTTCCTCGTCGATACGAAAGGGCTCCCGGTGGCGTCCCAGTTCGCGGCAGTCTTGGGAAATTTCACCAATCAAACGAACACCACCGCCCTTCACCTCGGCCAGACCGTCGCGGTCCACGTCACCGCGCTTACCGCCGCACAGGGAACGACCATCGCTTCCTCCACCGCCGATACCGTCACGCTTCGCTGGACTCGCTTCACTGCCGCAACTTCCAGCGCTTCTACCCCGGCTTTCTCCATCACCGGCTTCCCGGCGTTCTTTAATGCCACGGGAATCGCGCAGGTCGAAGCGTTCCCGGCGACAAATCTGGATGGCATCACCGGCACGGCGAATCTGGTCGTCCCCAATCCGGTGGCCATGCGTGCCCTGTTTATCGAGAACTCTTCCAATTCCGCCGTCCCAGCCTTCTTCGCCGCCAAAGTTCGCCAGCACTAACCTGAACCCTTTCTCCGCCTCCGCAAAAGGCAACGGGCCGGCCTGGTTTTCTCAGGCCGGCCCGCTCTGTTTTCTTCAACGAAGTTTCCACTTCGGACTAGTCTAATTTAGACTAGTTCAACTATTCTAAATTAGACTAGTCCGTCCAATGCTTTTCCCAATTACAACTAATCGCTGAAAACTAATAGCTGCCTCTCAAGCCGGCACTGCTCCGCCCACCGTCGTATTCGGCGGCATTGGCGGCGTATACGGTGCACCCGGCGCACTGGGCGCGATCACCGGCTCGAAGCGCCGGTAGATGGACAGCGATATCGCGCCGATTCCCCAGAGGATCGCGGCAAACTTCACCCAGCCGCCCACGTGCGGAATCGTCGTGCACAACCGCACGATGGCCAGCCCCACGGCCATCCGCCCGATCAGCGGCCACAACTCACTCGTCCGGCCCATCAACCACTGTCCGATCACCGCCCCCACGATAATTTGCGCGAAATAAAGCGAACCGTACCAGACGAACAGCGTCGACAGGCCAATAAACAAGCCCACTACCGTGATGCATGCAATCACCGCGGCGATGGGCACGCCAAACAGCACCAGCACGCCCAACCCGGCGGTAACGCCAATATGTTCCGCCGCTGCCACGGTATCCTTTGCGAACTTCGGCATCAGCGCGAATAGCACCAGCCCAAACAAAATAAAAGCCGCACCCCAAATCACTTGCCAGATGTAATAGCTGCCTTCCCGGTAGCTCTCCTTCTTTTCCATCTGCTTGAACTCCACCGGCGACGCCATTTTCGCCGACGAGGAAACCTCCGGCTTGCTGTGCCCTTCGAAGTGCACCGGCCCACCAATCACCGCCGCCGAGCCAATGGACAACGAGTCCCCCTTGACCCGGACTTCTCCCCCGATTTTTCCATCCAGGTTGGCATGTGCCGCAAAAAGCAGCGCATCGCGTCCGACGCTTCCCTCCATTCCGAGGTTCGCGGCAAAATTGGTCAGGCTTCCTCCGATCTTTCCCGCCGGATCGATCGTCATCGTCTCCTCAAACGTCAGCACGTTCTTGCTTACCGTCCCGGTGATCGTGAGATTGTTGTTGGCGCCGCGCACGTTTCCGTCCACGCGCCCGCTGATTCGTGCGCCCTGCGAAAAATTGATCACGTCTCCAGTCACATGGCCGCTGATGTCCAGCGATTCGCAGAAGACGATAAGGTCCCCGTCCACCGTTCCTTCGATCCGCACCCGTCGCGCTCCCGTGACGTACATGTCCCCCTTGATCGTCTCTTCTGACGACACGGTAACGACGTCCCCTTTGCGAAACTCCGTCGCCGAAGCCCCCGTAGGTAGCGCCAACAGCGTGCACAATCCCGCGAATACCAGCGCCAGCGCCGAACCGCGCCGGATCCGCCGGCGGAAGAACATCGCTCCCAGCCCCGCCAGCGTCACCATCGCCAGTACTTCGAGGAGTGTGATCATGGATTGCCATCCTTTCCACATTGCGCCCTGAAAAATCAGCAAGCCCAGCAGGTTCGATCCGCCGAATCCCGCCTGCTCCAATTGCGTCTGCCAGGGCAGGATATATCCCGTATAAAGTGCGTAGACTCCCGTCGCCGCTAGTCCGAAAACCAATCCCCAAATCCATTGCATGGACTTGCGCGCCCGTTCCTGAAATTGCGCCAATCGCGAAGGCAATGGCTCGTCTTCTTCCAGCATCGCGCGTGTCAGCAGCCGCGATTCGCGCTCCAGCGCCCGCAGCAGCGTGCGGCAAGCGTCGCATTCCTGCGTGTGCGCGGAAACTTCCAGCCCGCGCGCGCGGTCCATCTGCCGCTCGACGTACAGCAGGAGCGTCATTTCGTCCAGATGCTTCATCTTCTCGTCAGGCAATTCGCTCATGAAGCTCCTCCCGCTGCCAGCGCCGCGTTGCCTTCCAGCGCTTGCCGCAGTTCATGCCGGGCACGCAGCAGCACCACGCCCACAAAGGCGCGCCGCACTCCCAGCGCATCCGCAATTTCGTCGTAACTCATGTCCGAGTAATAGCGCATCACCAGCGCCATGCGCGCTCGCCCGCCCAGTTTTTCCAGCGCCTTGCGCACTTCTTCGCTGGTGCGTTGCTCAATCAATTGATCCAATTGACTGGGGTCCGGATGCTCCAGCGGCACGTTTTCCAGGTCGTCGGTTTCTTTATCCTGGCGAATCTTACGCCGCCGCAGCATGTCCCAGCAGTGATTCGCTGCCACCTTGTAAAGCCAGGCAGAGAACGACCGCGTCGCATCGTACTGCACCAGTTTGCCCTTTAATTTCATGAAAATTTCCATTGTGGCGTCTTCGGCATCTTCCCGCTGCGGCAAAGCACGTCGGCAGAACCGGAATATCGCCGGTGCGTAGTCGTGGTAAAGCTGGCCCCAAGCCTCGGCATCACCCGCCTTGGCTCGGGTGATTGCCTCTGTTGGTTCCGTTATTCCCGGCGCGTTCATCCGGCCTGGTCTCAGCGTTCCCATAGACTAGTACGCACGCGGACTCGCAAATATTACACATTGCAAATCCCGCCCCGCCAACCCACTCGCCTCTAACCCACTCGAATTTCAGCTCTTAGCACTGTCGCTCAGGCCTTCTGGCTTGATGTTTTCCCCATCCGGGCCTTTCCAGCAATATTGCTGGAGGGACAGGCCCGGCTCCTCAGTGCTCCGGCGCATAGAAATAGTAGTCCGCCGCGTACGCGCTCCTCGACTCTTTGCCACTCGCCGAAGCATCGCAAGTGTTCGCACTTGGTGCCACCCCACCCTCAGTGTGGATCCGCTGAATGCTCGTCACCCGGCTAAGAATCCCTTCCCCGGAGTGGCTCGCCGCCGCCAGCAACAGCCATGGAATAGCGTCCGACTTCGGCGCATCCTGTTTCGCTACCACCTTACCCTTCACTTCGCTGCCGTCCACATGCTTCCAGGTTGGTCCCGCGGAATGGTGAATAATATTCTTACCCGTCGCATCGGCAAGGTCCGCCTCAGGCGCCTTCAGCACCCAGCCGAGCTTTTGGTCTGCTCCAGCTTGGCAAACATAAATTTGC
>Ga0209698_10002968_pt1 | contig 18923 bp, 14 predicted proteins | sample LitLauG_LLR_2012_FD_187203 | JGI IMG/M metagenome (GOLD analysis project Ga0209698, IMG submission 187203) | Freshwater sediment microbial communities from Pennsylvania, USA - Little Laurel Run_MetaG_LLR_2012 (SPAdes) (version 2) | ecosystem: Environmental > Aquatic > Freshwater > Creek >...
GGCGGCGGTCGTGCGCGTACCGGCGGTGTCGAGAATATCTTTCAGGCCAATGGGGATGCCGTGAAGCGGGCCGCGGTATTTGCCGCGAAAGATTTCCTGTTCGGCGCGGCGTGCCTGCTCGAGCGCCGAATCGGCCAACACCGTGATGAAGGCGTTGAGTTTCGGGTTGAGTTTTTCAATCCGGGCGAGGCACTGGTGCGTCAGTTCGGAAGGTGAGATCTCGCGCGCCCGAATTCCGCGACTCAGACTTTGGATCGTAGGCTGCAAGGATTCCTCAAACTGAAACGTTTGTATTTGGTGCCGTGCGCTTTGCAAACCATTTGACCACATAATAAGCAACCGGACCGGCCGCCAGCGCCCATGGTCCCCAGCGTTTGGCAATGGGTTCGCTGTTGAACAGGGCCAACGCGGTCATGGCCACTGGCATGGCGATGACGTAGACAAGTCCAAGGTTGCCGCCGGGAATGCGGAAGGGGCGTGGTAAATGGGGGTGCTTGCGACGCAATCCCCAAGCCGCGAGGACCGTGAGCACGGTGGTCGCGCCGCGCAGAAAGGCATAAATGCTGATCAATTCGCCCAGCGAGTGGAGCGCTAGAGAGGCGTAGATTGCGCCGGAGATTAGAATCGCGATCCAGGGTGTACCGTAGCGCGGATGACGTCGGGTCAGGAACGGAGGCAGGTAGCCATCCTGCGCGAGCGTAAAGGGCATGGGGGTAGCGGTGAGCATGGTGCTGTTGAGGAGCGCGACGTTGCCGACCATGGCGCCGATGGTCATAAGATTGCCGAGCCATGCGCCGCCTATCAGCAGCGCTGCCGTAGAGAAATATCCGTCCTTCCACTGGCTCCAATCACCGAGCGCCGCCAGCGCGGCCAACGGGGGCAGAAAGTACGTCGCGATCGAGAGTGGAATGACCAGCGCGAGCGCCCGCGGATAGGTACGCTGTGGGTTTTCGACGTCCTCGGCGACGCTGGAGAGTTGCTCGTACCCGGAGTACAACCAAATCGCCAAGGCAAGGCCGCCTCCAAACGCCTTGAAGAAAGGCTGGTTGGGTGGAACCAGCGGCACAAACGGATTGTGATGCCATTGGGCGAGGCCAAGCGCGACCATGGCAATCACGGGAATAAACATGAACAGTTCGAACAGGGTGGCAGCTTTGCCGACCGTCTGAATGCCTCGAATGTTGACCCACGCGAGAAAAACAATGAGCGCGAAAGAAACGAGCCAATGCTTCCAGCCGACGATCCCGGGAAAGTAATAGCCCAGGTAGTCCGAAAACAGTACCGCGTAGGATCCGCCGAGAAGAAATGAGGCAGACCAGTTCCACCATCCGGCAAGAAATCCCCAGAAATCTCCAAAGGCGGCGCGGGTCCAGCGATAGAAGCCGCCTTCGACAGGCATGGCGGTGGTGAGTTCGGCAGCGACCAGGGATACTGGAACGCTCAAAAAGAACGGGATCACGAGCAGATAGAGCAGGCTCATGCCCGGGCCGCTGGCACTGATCATCCCTTCAAGTCCGAAGGGTCCACCGGTCGTGTAGGAAAACATGACGAAGACGAAATAGAAGAGGCTCGCCTTGCGGACGGTGGCGTTCGCGGAACCCGGCGATGGATGCGGAGCATTCACGAGGAAGGCTGCATGGGCGGAAAAGACGCGGAAATATGAGCGGCTAGTGTACAGGAATCGAAAGCTGGAAACGGTTCGATCACTCCCTGGGAGCCGAGCCAGCGCGCTGCTTCGGGCAAAGCGCGACCACAGTATCAAGCGCATCGCGGGTAACAAAAATAGCGGCTTTCTCGATCTCGGCTTCAGAGAGTTCGGTTGATTGGCCAATGAAGCTCATCGTCATGCGGATGCGTGTGCCGCCGTGGAGATCGGGACCGAAGGAGACATGCTGTTCCGCGGTGACACCCAAAGCGTGGTCAAGGAAATCAACGGAGCGCGGAGGACTGATGGCGGTAAGGACGCAGGAAATCGTGGCGCGCAAAGGCTTCACCAGCACATAGCGCAAGCGGCTGCCGACCTGCCACGGCGTTCCTTCGGTCCAGTCGGCGGATTCATAGATTCCGCGATTCAGCAGGCGATCGAGATGTTGAAAGGCGCGGAAAGCTGCATCCACCGGAACCGGCACGGTAACGGAGTAGTCGACGTTGAGCGGCACAGACTCACCCTACACTTGGGCGGATTATGCGCCGATTCCGAGAGGAAGACAAGATTGAACGTGCGCCTGCTCGAGGTCGAGCAACTTGCGCTTGATGTCGAGGCCGCCGCCGTAGCCACACAGCGATCCTCCCGATGCGATGACGCGATGGCAGGGAACGACGATGGCGATCGGATTCCGGTTGTTCGACATGCCCACGGCGCGAAAGGCTCGCGGGTGTCCGATGGCGCGGGCGATATCGGCGTAGCTGCGGGTCTCGCCATAGGGGATCGCAAGCAGTGCTTGCCAGCAGGCGCGCTGAAACGCAGTTCCGCGAAGATCAAGTGGCATGGTGAACTCGCGGCGGTCGCCGGAGAAATACTCATTGAGTTCGAGCAGGTACGGCGCGAGGAATTGCCTTGACTCACGAAGTCGAATTGTTTTGTTATTCAGCTTCATCACGCGCGCTTCAAATTCGAGGCGCACCAGACCTTTTTCGGACGCTGCGAGGAAGAGCGGGCCGACAGGTGACGGTGTGCGAAAGAAGAACAGAGTTTCCATGACCCAAACTTACTCCTGCCGAGGCTCCCGAAGATAGCTTGGAGCTGCGGCTTCCGAGCTCCACTGAACCCGCGCTTCAAAGCTCGCGGCTCGTAGCTCAAGGCCGATGATTACGCGTTGAAAGGATAGCATGCAGTTGCGTGGCTCGCGCCTCTGCAGAATCAGAGAATCACGCGGCATCGGGACGGCATTGTCCAAATAAAAAAGCCTCCCGTTTTCACGGGAGGCTTTCCAGGGGGAGGATTACTTCTGCTGTGTTTGGGTAGTGTTTACTTCGGTCGAAGCAAGCTGCTCAAGATTGTTCTTCAGGAGGCTGACTTCCACGCGGCCGCCATTCATCCGTTTCGGCTTGGCCGTGCCTTCCGCTGCGGTTGTCGCCGGAACGGGCGCATTGCCCATGCCGACGAGGTAAATGCGGTAGACCGGAATGTCGTGGTTGAGAACGAGGTAGCGTACCACCGACTCGGCCATCTTCTGCGAGTTGGCAATTGCCACCTGTCCGTGACCGGACGAGAAGCCCTGCACCTCGACAACGTATCCGCGCTGGTTCTTCAGCGGCGTTGCCATCTCATCCAGAGCTTCCTTCGCATTCTTGCTCAGAACGGTTTGTCCGGGCTTGAAGCGAATTTCGGTCTGCGTGGCGGGCTGATATTGATCGATGTTGGTGACCACCTGCTCGACCGTGTTCAACCGGTTGTGCGCCTTGTCGGCGGTTTGCTGCGCAGCCTGCGCCCTGTTTCCGGCGTCGATGGCATGCTGATCGGCTTCATTGGCTTTCGCCGACGCCATCTGGATTCCTTGCTGGGCACGCGCGTCGGTATCCTTGATCGCTTTGGTGTTAGAAGCGGTCAGTTCATCCAGCTCGTTGACGCGATTGCGAATTGGTTCGGTTTGGCGCGCCACATATTTCTTGCGCGCGAACGGATTCAGGTGCCCCCAAAAACCTTCGCGGGTCTCCGGCTGCAAGGGATCTTTCCCGGTCGCTGAGTCCCTTGTGCCAGCTGGTTGCGAGCTCGAACTCTGGCTGGCGCTCGGGGGAGTGGAAGTCTGAGAAGTGGAATTGTCTTGCGCGAAAAGTGGCACTGCCAGAATCGCGCTCAACAGCAGACCAAGGAGAGTACGTTTCGTCATGAATCTTCCTCCAAATAGGGAGTTGCACTCCCATGCGCCTAGCGGCGCGCTTTATTTAATTGCGTCTCTTCAAACAGAAATCAAATCCGACACACCCGAAAGCACCAACCGACGCAGTTGATACTTCATTACGCAGGCATTAAGCCTGCTTTTCTATAAACAGTTTGGATGCCAAATAGCCGCATCGGGTATTTCATAGGCAAGTGCTTTATTTTCATACGTATTGTACTGTATCGTTTCAGTGGGACCGCGCGCGCCAGCGGTAATTTTGGCTGGAACCGATATAAAAACTGCGTGCAGGCTGCTCTGAAACAGCGAGTGCGAAGCTGTGGAGAGCGGGGCTTGTTTCGCATTGGCGATGATCGAATCGCATGGCGCTCGGATCGTCGTAGGAGTGTGCACCGTCCTCGGGTTGATCTTCGCGAGGGTGTTTCATGCTGTGAACAAGAAAAATGATCCCTTTGCCATGAGCATCTTCCGGCCGTCTCCTTTCATCAAGTAAGCATGGGTCGCATATCTTCCCTCTTTTTGCTTCTTTTCATATTGTCCTCATTTGGTCACGCCGAAAAGACTCCCTTCGATTTGAAACAACTGAAGCTGCCCGAAGGTTTTCATATCGCGGTCTTCGCTGACGTGGATGGAGCGCGCATGCTGACATTTTCTCCTGGCGGTACGTTGCTGGTCAGCGCATCCGGCGAAGAAAAGGTAGTTGCCTTGCCAGATGCCAGCCACATGGGCAAGGCCGGCCGGGTCGTAGAGGTTCTCACGGGCCTGAATGAACCGCACGGCATAGCCTTCTATGGGGGTAAGTTGTACGTCGCCGAAAACAACAGGCTACGCCGCTACGACTGGGATGAGACGAATCTGCGCGCAACCAATCCACAGACAATTACCGATCTGCCAGGCGGCGGCGGTCATTCGACACGCAGCCTCCTGTTTCACGGCAGCAAAATGTACGTTTCGGCAGGCTCGAGTTGCAACGTCTGCATCGAAAAAGATCCACGGCGCGCCGCGGTGATGGAGTTCAATCCAGATGGCAGCGGGCAAACGATTTTTGCTAAGGGCCTGCGCAATGCGGTCGGGCTGGCGGTGAATCCGAAGACCGACACCGTCTGGGTCACAGTCAATGGCCGCGACTGGCTGGGCGACGATCTGCCGCCGGAGACTATCTACGATCTCGGCAAAGGCGGCGTCGATGCCGGCTGGCCCTATTGCTATGGCGACCGCATATCGGACCCGAACTTCTCCAAGCCCGGGGATAATCGCTGCCAGAGTGTCATTGAGCCAAAAGTCCAGATGCAAGCACACTCCGCTCCACTGGGCCTGGCGTTCTATCAGGGATCGATGTTCCCCGCGGAGTATCGCAATAGTGTTTTTGTCGCGTTGCACGGTTCATGGAATCGGAGCATCCCCACCGGCTACAAGGTTGTTCGCGTGAAACTCGACGACAAAGGACAGCCGGTCGGCGGAGCGCAAGACTTCATCACTGGATGGCTGGCCCCGGGCGAAACAAAGAAAGGCCGGTGGATGGGGCGTCCGGTGGGCATTGCATTCGGCGCCGATGGCTCGATGTACCTGAGTGACGACTCGGGAGGGAAGGTCTACCGAATCACATCGGGGAGATAGAAACCGGAAACAACGATACGCGGAGTAGATCGCCGTCAGACGTGTAGTGCGGAGACTCCTGTCCGCGCCTGCGTGCAGTCCAGGTGCTGCCGACACGCGGTCATGAGTGTCCGTGCTACAGGGCCTGCGATGATCTCGTAAATGGAGCAGAGGAAGTAAAGTAAGCCAGCTTACCTTGGGTCGGGGCTCGCGTCCAAGAGTAGGACACGTCGAGGACTCCGAAGGATGCGCGGAAGATCTCTTTTGTTAGTGATTAGTTTCGCGGTAGTCGTTTGCGCTGCTTCTTCGCCGCAACAGCTCGACAAGCCGTCAATTGGGAATCCTGCCGGGCGTTGGGTAGGCCAGTACACCACAGCGACCCAGCCCGTGTTTCTGGTTGTGCGCTTGACGAAGGACAACGAAAGATGGCAGGGGACGTACAATCGCCCAACCCTAGACTGGGAGGACTATGCCGATCTGCGAAATTTGAAAGTCGAAGGGGATAAGCTCAGTTTTGACTTGCAAGAGGCGGCGAACCCGCTCCACGTAGACGTGGGTTGGGAGAAGGATTCGCTGCTTGGGACTGTAAAGGGAGCGAATGCAGAGGGGAAAATCCAACTCGAGCCGACAGGAACGCTGGCGAAAGACCATTTGGACACGCTCGCGGGAGACTATGAAGCCGCAGGGGAGTCGTATGTCATCGAACGCGAAAATAGCTTTCTGTGTTTTCTAAACCGGCGCACCGGACAATCCGGGCGCCTCATGCCAAAGACCGAGACCGAATTCTGGACTGGCCCCACCATGGATATCTGGTACCCGCCGAAGCTGTGGTTCGAGTTCGTGCGCACCGGTAGTCAGCCCATGCAGTTGAAAGTGCGGGGCGGTGCGAAGCAAGATTTTGTAAGCACCCGGAATGACCTGTACAGCAAAGAAGGGGTGGAGTTTGAAAATGCCGGGGCGAAGCTTTCGGGCACTCTACGGATTCCCCCAGGAACCAAGCCGCATCCGGCCGTGATTCTTCTGCATGGCTCCAATTATCAAACCCGGGGAGCACAGTACGCCGCGCTGGCTTTTGTGGCGGATCAGTTCGCGCGGAACGGATTCGTTGTCCTCAACTATGACAAGCGGGGTACGGGCAAATCGGGCGGAGAACGCGTTGACGATCCGGAACTGATCTCGGGCGACGCCGCTTCCGCCGTGCGCTTGCTGAGAACACGCAAGGAGATTGATCCCAAGCGAATTGGTTTATGGGGGATCAGTCAGGGTGGAATCATCGAGCCGCTGGTGGCGGAGAAAGTATCGGGCCTGGCATTCTTCATCAACGTGTCCGGCGCGGTGGTGAATACCAACCAGCAGGAGATCCAGCGGACGGAACTGCAGTTGCGAGCCGACGGGTTCTCCGAGGATGACATCAAGGCCGCGGTACACCTGCAAGAAGTGAAGTTCCACTACGCATGCAAGCGCGATAACTGGGACGAATACGAGAGCACCTTGAAGGCCGCGCAAGGGAAACAGTGGTTGCCCGACCCTTACATCGGACCTCCGGATTCGAAGACGAGCCATGCGTGGGATTTCTGGAGTTGCGGCGTGGATCCGGGGAAGTCTTGGGAGAGTGTGCATGTGCCCGTGCTCTACCTTCAGGGAGAATTCGAAACATATTCGAAACCGAGCGAGAACCTGTTGCGCCTGCAACAGGCGATGAACGTGGCCGGAAACAGGAAATTCGACCACAAGGTGATGCCGGGGGCGGAACACTCGATGTTCCGGGCGAAGAACGGTGGCGAAAAAGAGGAGCCGTTCCTCAATACATACGTAGAGGGCTACTTTCCTCTACTGACGGACTGGGCGCAACGACAGGTGGGCACTCGCTAACAGAATCCATTCGTGGAGTGTACTGATGCGGGCAGCATTATGAGGCGCAAAACTTGTCGTATTGCTGGTAGATGAACGGGTCTGTCATTCCCGCGATGTAATCGCAAATTACACGCGGGAGTGGCTGCTCGCCTGCTTTCTCGCGATAATTGCGCGGCAGGTCGCCGGGTTCCTCCATCCAATGCGCAAACAGTTCTCCTACGATGCGCTCCGCGTCATCCTTCTCGCCTTCGAGCGCGGGGCTGAAGTAAAGGTTCTCATAGAGAAACTCCTTCAGCTGGCATCGCCCCTCCTCGACCTCAGGGCTGAAGGCGGCCAGCCGCTCCGGATGCCGCCGGATCGCTTCGAGCGAGTGCACACCAGCCTGGCTCACGCGCTCCCGGGTGTTGGTAATCAAATCGCTCACCAGCCGGTCAAACAGGTGCTTCAGCGTCTCGTTAAATTTCAACTTCTCAGGCGCATCGGGATAAAGTTTTCGCACTTCCTTATAAGAGCGGTCAAAAATAGCGACGTTCTCTGCAATCTGCTCAACCCTCAGCAGGTGCGCTTCGCAGCCATCATCTAAATCTGCCGTGTTATAGGCGATCTCGTCGGTCAGGTCGATGAGCTGCGCCTCGAGCGGAGGCCGCTGGTCGAGCATGTACTCGGCAAGCTCCGGATGCTCCCTGGCGTCGTAATCGTGCGAGTGCTTGATGATGCCCTCGCGGACTTCAAACGTCAGGTTCAGCCCGCGAAACGACGCGTAGCGGAGTTCGAAATCTTCCACGATGCGGAGCGCGTGCAGGTTGTGATCGAAGGAAAGTCCGTGCTGGCGCATGGCTGCGTCGAGGGCTTTCTCTCCGGCATGGCCGAACGGCGGATGGCCGACGTCGTGAACCAGGGCCAATGCTTCCACCAGATCCGCATTCAATCCGAGTTGGGCGGCGATGGTGCGCGAGATCTGCGCTACCTCAATCGTGTGCGTCAGCCGGTTGCGGAAGTGATCGGAATAACGCCTGGTAAAGACCTGCGTCTTGGCTTCCAGTCGCCGAAAGGCGCGGGCATGGACGACTCGGTCGCGGTCACGCTGAAAGGCGTTGCGATAAGGATGGGAAGGCTCAGGATGCCGGCGTCCGCGAGATTCTTCCACGCGCACAGCGTAGTCGGCAAGCATAGAGAAAGTTTAGCAGCGGGCTGAGACGGGGCAAGCCCCGTCTCTACCCGACAGCTTCAATTGCTTCCCCGAACCGCGAATGCCACGCCTTGCGTTGACTGAAACACCGTCCACTTTGTGCCGGTAAAGGATGCGATCGTGGCATTGTTTACCTGGTCGGTATCATCGAAATTCCACCCGTCCACGGTGTCCAATTCGCTGCTGTTGGTCTTCAGGACGACCCAATACTGCTTGCCGCCGGTGATTGGGATCCCAGAGGCGGTACCGGTAGTCAGCCCGCAGCAGACGCCAAACCGCGGCAGACCCGAGATATTCCACGTCTTCAGTGCCTTGCCGGGCTTGCCTTTGTTATCGAGATTGAGGCTGAGAACGATGCCATTGGTGGTTCCTTGCGAAAAGCCAGCGCCAACATCAATCTGGGTCACGGTGTGATTCGCGCTCGGAGTAAAAGCCGCTGCCATCCACTGCACACCCACACCCGAGTTCGGTCCCATCACGTTATAGCCGCCGCAGCACCAATACAGGCCATTGGGATAGGCGTCGGCCAGATGGCCGTAAATTGTCACCTGGCCGGGAGGTTTGCTATCCGGGGTCGTAGTTGGTGCGGGGGATGGCCTTGCAGGCTGCGTGACAATTGCCATCCAGGCATTTTTCCCCCGAACGACAGTTCCGCTATCCCCGCCTTCATTTTGGGCCATTGCCATTGTTGTGGCGCCGGCCAACAACAGCGCCAAAGAGACCACCAGCTTTTTTGAGGACATCTGATTCTCCCGGGATCACACAATTAGTGGTTCGCCGGTCAGGATACGTATCTCCGACCGGACTAGATGCCACCGCATCATACCGAAGACACGCGTCCGCAGCAACGCGTGCCTTGCGTCGATTTTATGGTTGTGACGTTCGGGAAAGTGCGCGGAAAGCCGCGGGCAGCGGCCGGTGCCAGAATGTCAGGAATCCACTACTGCATGTCAGGCGTCCGCTACTGCTTGCTGCTGTCTTCGCGTGCCAGCTTCATTTTGGCGGAGTCGAGCTTCTTCTGCACGCGCGCCACCTCGGCCGGATCGACTTCGGCCGCAACGGTGCGATTCCACTCGATCAGCGCGCGCTCCCAGTTCGTGGCGGCAAGTTTAAGGCGTCCCGTTTTCTGGTAGAGATCGCCGAGGTGATCGTGCACTGTGGGATCAGTGTTGATTTTCTGCGAAGCCTTCAGCAGGTTCTCTTCCGCCAGATCGTATTTTCCCAGACGGAAATACGCCCAGCCCAAGGAATCAAGGTAAGCGCCATTGGCGGGATCGAGCCCGACGGCCTGCCGGATATACCCGAGTGCCTCTTCAAGTTTCGTATTCTGGTCCGCCAGCATGTAGCCGAGATAGTTCAGTGCGGAAGCATGCTGTGGATCGCTGGCCAACACTTTCTTGAACTGTTGTTCCGCTTCGGGGTAGCGCTTCTCGCGCTCGAAAGTTGAGCCGCGCAGGAACCAGACGTACTCCTTGTCGTCGTCCTTCGTGGATAGCTGCTCCGCCTTGTCGAGCGCCTGCTCGGCATCGGCAAACCGGCGGAGCCGCGTATTCATTTGGGCCAGCGCGATGTAGATCGGGCGGTCATCGGGGGTGCCTTTCAGCAGGGTGTGAACGTCTTTGAGCGCCTTGTCGGCGTCGCCCGTATCGGCCATCTGCCCGGCGAGCACCATTTTCAACTCGCGACTATTGGGAACCTTCGCGACCGCTTCCTTGGCGACATCGGTCGCTTTCTGCCATTCCTTGGCATCGCGCCAGGTATCGATGATCTGCTGGTAGCCGCGCTCGATGTTGTCATCGCCGCCCAACGCGATCATCTGGCGGAAGGTCTCAATAGCGGACGGAATGTTGCCCTGGTCGCGGTAGATGGTTCCCATCCGCTCCAGAAAGACGGCCCGGTTGCTCTTGGTGCTGCCGGAATAATTGCCGTCGGCCTTCTCTGTTTTCTTCAGCAGTTCGCGCATTATGGGAACTGCTTCGTCATAGCGCCCTTGCGCCTGGTAGATGGACGCAATGTTGTAGGGCACTTCGACGGAATCCTGCACCATCGACTCGGCTTTTTTCAGATGCTCAAGGGCAAGATCAAACTTCCCCTGCTTGCGGTAGATCTCGGCGATGCGAATGTAGGTTTGCGCGTCTTCCGGGTTGGCGTCGGCAATCACCTTGTATTGTTCGAGCGCCGCATCCGTCTGGCCATCGTTAAGGAGATTCTCGGCCAGTCCGCGGATGGCATCCAGGTTATCGCGATCGAGTTCGATGGCATGCCGGTACGCATCGACTGCGTTCTTGTATTGTTTCTGCTGCTCGTAGGTGTATCCGAGCGCGGAATAAAGCTTCGCGGAACGGCCGTTCTTCGGCACCGAACTCAGCACTTGCGTGGCGCGCGCCGTGTCGCCCAACTCGTTGTAGAGGTACGCGAGAGTGGTGACTGCTTCTTCCGACTCAGGCTGCAGCTTCACGGCGGTCTTGAATTCCCCCTCCGCCTTTTGCAAGTCGTTATTCAAGCGATAGAGGCGCCCCAGCAGCAGGTGGTCATCCATGCTGTCGGGCTGCAAACGGATGATCTGCTCGTACTGCTCGATGGCCAGCTTGAGGACGCTGTCGGATCCGCTCCCGGCCTGCATGTCGCCGAGCGAGCGCAGATAAATCCTCCCGAGCAAGCGCCGTGCTTCCAGATTGTTAGGATCGCGTTTGATGATGTCCTGCGCCTCGACGACGGCATCGCGAATCCGCCCCGTCTTGGCGTAAAGCTCGGCCAGGCCCGAGGTCAGGTACGCAGAGGTGGGGTCGGCGTCGATCGCGGCGCGGTATTCCTCGATCGCTTTGCTTGCCAAGTCGCTCCGGCCATAGGTGGCCACCTGCTCCTCGTACATGTGGGCCACGGCAAAGTGATAGTAGGCGGCTGCCCGGTCGGGAACCTTCCCCTTGGGGGCGGAGGAAGAGCTCGCTGCAGAGGAGCCCGCGGACGAAGAGTTCGCCTGGGAATCCGCAACTGGGTTGGACGAGCTCTGGGCCATCAAAAATGACCCGCTCATAAGGACAACAACAGACAAGAACTGTTTATTCATGAACCGTCCTACGGATTGCAACCGCCTTTTTCTTTGGATGCCGAATCGCCACCCTCGGATTTCCCTATTCTACCTGTGCGGAGGTTCAAGAGGCGAGAAAGCGGCGATATGCCGGGAATCCAGAAGTACAGGGGCCTTAGAAGAACGGCTTTCGGCACTGGGCTCTAGGCTTTAGGAACCAAACCCTGGAGGTCGAGTGGGGAAGCGAACGCAAAAGCCCGCCTGGAACTGGGCTTCTCAGTGTCGGAAGTGCCGCACTCCTGTGAAGAGCATCGCCAACCCCAGCCGGTCGGCGGCTTCAATTACTTCCTGATCGCGCACCGAGCCTCCGGGTTGGATGATCGCCGTTGCACCGGCCTTGGCAATCTCTTCGACTCCATCCGGGAACGGGAAGAAGGCATCGGACGCGGCTACCGTCCCCTTCAACGGAAGCTGCGCTTTCATGGCTCCCAGCTTGCAGGAATCGACGCGGCTCATCTGCCCCGCACCCACTCCGACCGTTTGCCCGTCGCGGGCATACAGGATCGCGTTCGATTTCACGTGCTTACACACCTTCCACGCAAAAAACAGGGCGCGCCGCTCTTCAGCCGTGGGCGGCCGCTTGGTCACGACCTTCAAATCGGATTCGGTGAGTTTGTGGAGGTCCGCATCCTGCACCAGCATGCCCCCGGAGATATTCTTAAGAACCCACTTCTGCGGTCCGGCCGGAACCTCCACCAGCCGCAAGTTCTTCTTCGATGAAAACACTTCCCGGGCTGCGGAATCGAACACAGGAGCCGCGATTACTTCGAGGAAAAGCTTCGCCATCTCCGTGGCCGCGGCGGCATCCACCGGGCGGTTCACGCCGATCACTCCGCCGAACGCCGAAACCGGATCGCATTCGAGCGCGCGCAAGTAGGCTTCGGCGAGCGTCTTGCCGGTCGCGGTTCCGCAGGGATTCGTGTGCTTGATGATGGCACACACCGTCTCGTCGAACTCCTGCGCCAGGTCCCACGCCGCCTGCAGGTCCACAATGTTGTTGTAGGAAAGCTCTTTTCCCTGCACCTGCACCGCGTGCGCCACGCCCGCGCCCGAATTGTCCGCATACATCGCCGCTTTCTGGTGCGGATTTTCGCCGTAACGCAGGTCCATCTTTTTCGTAAAGCCGAGTCGCAAGACAGGCGGGAAGCCGGCGGATGCAGATAGCTGAAAGCTCCCGTCCACACGTTCGAGTGTGGACGCAATCGCGGAATCATACGCGGCAGTCGTGGCGAACGCCTTTTGCGCCAATCGCCACTTCGTTTCCTTTGACAAGCTCCCGCCAGACCGAGCCATCTCATCGGCAATTGCGTTGTAATCGGCCGGTGATGTCACCACCGCGACATCCTGAAAATTCTTGGCGGCGGACCGGATCATCGAAGGCCCGCCAATGTCGATGTTTTCGATCACCTCCTCGAAATGCACTCCGGGCTTAGCCGCGGTCTTTTCGAAGGCGTAAAGATTGACGACGACCATGTCGACGGCGGGGATGCCGTGTTCCGTGACGGCTGCACGATGGCCCGGATCGTCGCGGCGATGCAGGATCCCGCCATGCACCTTGGGATGGAGGGTCTTGACGCGACCGTCGAGCATTTCGGGAAATCCGGTCAACTCCGAAATGTCTTTCACCGCAATGCCAGAATCGCGCAGCAGCTTCGCGGTCCCGCCCGTCGACACCAGCTCCACCCCCAGCCCCGCCAGTTTCCCGGCAAACTCAACCAGTCCCGATTTGTCAGTGACGCTCAGGATGGCACGATGAATCTTGGACATGATGACAGCCTCGATGAAGGAGAAAGTGAAAAAGAATTCTAGCAGTTCAGCTCTCAGCTCTCAGCTGTCAGATCTCAGGAAGTTCGTCCGATTAGCACGCGGCGTGTCTTGCGTCGAAGATAGCGGCCCCAGGTCAAGGCCTCGATGAGGCTTCACTCCATACCATCGAGTGCTTCTGCGCTGTCCGAATTCTGTTGACAGCCCGTTCCGGTAATTTTCGTCTTTGCTGATAGCTGATAGCTGATAGCTGATAGCTGATAGCTGATAGCTGATAGCTGATAGCTGATAGCTGAGAGCTGAGAGCTGAGAGCTGAGAGCTGAGAGCTAAGACCTAAGAGCTTCTTTTCAGCCCTTCGCCTTCGCCTTCAGCTTTACCTGTCCGTCCTGCATCTCCACGGAGTAAACCACCGACTCGCACTTGTGTTGCTTGCGAATCTCCCCGGTTTTTTTGCGAACGAAGGCTGCGAAGGAATCGAAGCTGCCGCCAACTTCCTCGCCCGCCTTCTGCTTGGCGGTGTTCAGTGCCTTATAAAGAGCCTCGACCTTCTCGCGTTCTATCTCAGCGTCGGAGCATTGTACGGAGAAAGGCGCGTCCACCTCGGCGTTGTTGCCGCGGCCTGCACCGTAGACAGGTCGTTTCGTAACGCGCTCTTCATTCACGCGTACGCCCTGGACCGACAGGATCGCGTCCTGCGGCCGCCGGTACCCCTCTTCGCGAATCCGCATCTTCTTGCGCCACAGGTCGCTCTGGATGGCATAGCGTTGCGCCATCTCGTTGTACCGGTAGCGTTGCGCAAAGCTCAGGCGTGCGCCATCGCTGAACTTACGAAGCAGGCTGAGCACTTTCCACTCGATGTCGGTGGGGGGCCGCTTGGCTGGATTATTGAAGAAGATCTCGTACTCGATCTTGAGGCGCCGCAGTTGCTGGTCGAGGAGATTCAGTTCTTCATCGATGGTCACGAGGATTCCCCAGCCCCAAGCTTAGCGTTAGTGTGTCAAGGATGGCAGGTTCCCGCCGGTCATGCCGAGGATGGTACGAAAGTCACGGTCCCGGCTCTAGGCTTTGGGCTTTCGGCTCAGGCCTGACCTAATGTCTGCGGGGAAGACCGCTGGGAAAATGCTAAGAAACTGAGACAAGTCTAAGGAAAGAAATGGAAGCTGAGAACCGAAAGCCTAAAGCCTAGAGCCGAAGTCACTTCGCGCTCGCCGCCATCTTTTTCACCATGGCCAGCACCAGCTTGCGATCGCTGTCGTTCAGATTGACGGCGTAGCGGCGTATCTGAACAAGGAAGCGAAGCTCGTCTTCCGAAAGCTGCGGCAACCCTTTTTGGCCGTTGGTATTGCCGTCCGCGAAGAATTGCGACAGCGGCAAGTCCATCGCGCTGGCGATCTTCGCCAACGTGTCGAGCGAAGGAATTGTATGTCCGTTCTCGACGCGCGACAGGTAGCAGCGCAACAGGCCGGTGCGCTTTTCAATGTCGCCTTGGGACATGCTTCTCTGCAGGCGGTAATTTCGGATGGTCGCGCCGATATTCATAGGGGACAACTAACCACGGCTGAAAAAAAAGATGCGTGCATAGTAACCAGAGCGGTACCTTCTGGCAAGTGGAAATTCTTTTCCTTTAATTTGACCCGGATGGCGGCCAGACATTTGTCAAAATATTCTTGCGTCTGTCGACACTTCTGCACACTGTCATGCTGACACACACTGTCATGCTAAGCGAGGATTGAGCTCGCTCGGCGAAGCTCAACCGCAGTCGAAGCATCCCTACCCTCGCCACGCAAATCAGGAAGTCAGTGGGGCCCAACATCGCAATCGCTACTTTTTCAGCGTTGCTGCCAGGAAAGTCACCGTACGTTGCCAGGCATCGGCGGCATCTTCAGGGCGATATCCTTGCTTGTTGCCAGGGTTTTCAAAGGCGTGACCCGCCTCGGGATAAATTTTTACTTCAATTTTCTTGCCCAGCTTTTCCATCGCCTGCTGAAATTTCTTCACATCCTCGGGCGTGATGCCGCGATCCTGCCCACCAAATACCCCCAGAATGGGAGCCTGAATCTTTTTCATCTCCTCCGGGTCGGTAGCAAGATGCCCGTAATGGATCACATCGGCGGCCAGATGAGGCTCGACCAGCGACACGTCAAGCGCATATCCGCCGCCCATGCACCATCCAATCGCTCCCATCCGATCTTTCTTCACGTTGGGCTGCGCGGCCAGGAAATCGTAAGCTGACTTCAGGTCGCGAACTGCGCGATCATGCGAGAGGCCCCGCATCAACTCGTGAGCCAGGTCCGGGTTATCCGCAACCTTGCCGCGATACAGATCGACGGCGAGTGCAACGTACCCTTCATCGGCCAGTTTCGAGGCTTGCTGCTTCACCCAATCATTCAGTCCCCACCATTCGTGGATCACAATCAGCGCCGGAAACGGGCCTCTGCCGGCAGGGGCATAGAGCATCCCGCTCACCGTCTCATCGCCGGATTTGTAAGAAACCGCCTTGCCATCAGCGGCAAACCCAGATAACGAAAACAAAGACAGGCCGAAAACCAGTGCAAGCACCAGCGCAAGCGACTTCATAGATTGCCCCCACAAAATTCAACTTCTTCTCCGCGGATCACGCGAATTCTCGCTGATCATCGGAGAGACAAAAAAGAAAGATCCGCGCAAACCCGCGTGAATCCGCGGTGAAGAAGTTAATTATGCTTCACGAACTTACCATTCCTCTGTCCCGTGAGCGAGTTGTAGAGCGTCTCCAGAAACACATCCGTGGAAACGAAATCCCCCGAATACTTCTTCCACGGATCGAGAACCTTCTTCTCCTTCATCTGCTCCAGCGTCATTTTCTTGTCGAGCGCATCCTGCACGGCCGCGCGCGTTTCTTTCAGCATCTTCACATAAGCGCGCACGTCATCCAGGTTGGAGACGTTGCCGTGTCCCGGAATGATTTTCACATCCGGCGGCAACTTTGCGATCGCGCCCTCAACGCCGCTGATCATTCCATCGATGCTGCCTCCGCCATCCACATCGATAAACGGAAACCCATAGGTCACAAAATCGTCGCCCATGTGCACGACATTCGATTTTGGAAAATAAATAACCGAGTCACCATCGGTATGGCCGGCAGGGAAGTGCAGCGCCCGGATGTCCTCGCCATTCAAGTGCACGGTGACGTCATGGTCGAACGTGATAATCGGCAGCGCCGCCTTGGGCTGCGCCTTGGCTTCCATTCCCATTGAGCCGCCATTCCCCGCGCGGCCGCCCTCTTCCAGGCGCTTGCGAACGTTATCCTGCGCAATAATCGGCGCCTGCTTCTGAAAAAATTCATTTCCGCCGACATGGTCTTCGTGATAGTGGGTGTTGATGATGAAGCGCACCGGCTTGTCGGTAATTCCTTTGAGCGCGGCCTGAATCTTATCAGCCAAAGGCGCGTACTGATCGTCCACCACGACGATGCCATCTTCGCCGACCGAGGCGCCAATGTTTCCGCCGGCGCCCTGCAACATGTAGACGTTGCCGGCAACCTTTGAAACCTTGATTTCAACTTTGCTGAAGTCGCGATCCTGCGCAAAGCACAGGCCCGACGAGAGACAGGCAAGGATTACGATCCGAGAAGTAGTCCGCATTCGTTATTCACCCCTGAGCGTCGGCTTCGCATTGGGCGCGGACACTTTGTCCGGTGCTCGAAAGCCCATCGCCGCCTGCGCGGACAAACGATCCGCACTTCACGGGGGTGATTGTAAACCACGAACCGTACTTCTGCGGACTCGCGTAAAAGCCCCACTCACTCGCAAGAATGCGAATGAGTGAGGCGTCTGGTTGTTGACGTTAGTGGATCAGCAGTTGATCGTTATAGGGGATTGCCACGTCGCCCAGCGCGCTTGCCGCTGGTTGGAAGCCGCTTGCATTGAAAGGAAATACAACGACCGCGTTGTGATCGGAGTCTCCCGCCACAACATACTTGCCATCCAGCGTGATGCCAAGCGTATACACAGCACCCAGCGTCACTTGACTGCCGGAAAGAGTATAGGTGGGAGCATACGCGGTAGAGCCAACTTGGGCCAAGGTTCCCGTGTCCACGCCGCTATACATCAGTAGGCCGCTCTCACTGCCCACGATGGCCAGTTTCCCATTCGGGCTGATTGAGACCGAAAGAGGATACGTCCCCGACGGCATCGCCACAGGCGTGCCCTCTACTGGCGCCGATGTCAAGTTAGTGAGGACGGTTATTGTCGAGGCATAGGGCGAAACCACAACAGCTCGGGAGGAATCTTTCGGACTGATTGCCATCCCATTCCTTCCATCACCATAGCCTTCTCCCAGATCCGAGAACTCGGCGACCGCCGTGAAACTGTGCGATTTCGTTCCTCCCAGACTGCCGGGTATCGGAGTAATCGATGCAATCGACATCGCGGTGACACCCGAGCCTCCCCGCGCCAGCAGCACCAATCCGTCGTTCGAAATCACGACACCGTCGCGATAATCCGGCATCGGGATCAGCTCAGCGGAAACTGCGGCGCCGGAAAGTACTCCGGATATCAGCAGCACATTATTGGAAGAATCCAGGCTGATGACTGCCTCATCCCCGTTGGGCATGACCGCTACCGAGTCTCCGTCACCACCGTAGCGGGAAACATTAAGCGAATAAGTTGAAGCTACTGGAGTACCGGTCTGGACTGCAGAGAAGAAGCCAATGGTATTGCCGCCATCGATGATGACGCCTTGGGAGCCATCTGGGGTTAGAGCAGCGCCATCCAGATCGCTTTTACCCGGGTAGTCCAAGTAGTTGATGGTCGGGGTAGGGAGCAGGTTTCCAGCAGCGTCGTAGAAGTGAATCACCTGCAGACCATTGTAACCGTCAGCCATTGGTCCGCCATCATCCGTAAGCAGCGCGATCCCGAGATTCGAAATAGTGGTGGTGTCATGGGGCTTGTACAGCAGGTGTATGCCAGGCAACATCAGACCGGGCAAGTTAACCGATGGAAGGGTCTGATTCAGCGCTCCAGTCGTCCCCACGACCAGGGTGGAGATATCGACCCAAGCATTGTTCTGTAGCAGCGCGAGATTCAGCGTCGTCCCCGCAGGCACGACATCGCTTATGGTTTGCGTCCCACCGACTGCCACCGGAACGTTAAAGGGCTGAGTCGGATCAACGTCGATTTCGAACGCGGCCACGAACGTGTCGTTGGATGAAGACATCGGTCTGGCTTGTCCCTTTCTGACGCGATGAACGGACATTGGGACCGGTAGGCCGCTCTGCGGGACCGGAGTAATTGTGACCGTGACGGGTTGACTCACAACGTTCGCTGGGAAGTTGAAAGTGAGCGAGGTTTCCGATGAGTACGGCAGGGTCCCGGAGGCCGCTGTTCCGGGTGTAAATGCGATTGTATTTCCGTTGGTGGGTCTTGCGCTCGCCTCGCTCGAAAGTGGCGATTCGTGTGCTGAATTGGCCGCCGTGACCGCGAAATAATAGAGGGTGGCGTTGGTCAAGCCGGTCAGGGTGTAGTTCGTTGCCGCTAGCGCTCCCACTTTCGTTGCGCCAGCAATAGTGACGGGCGATGAGGTTCCGTAGTAGAGGTTGTAGGTGGAAGCGCC
>Ga0209698_10002969_pt1 | contig 18922 bp, 14 predicted proteins | sample LitLauG_LLR_2012_FD_187203 | JGI IMG/M metagenome (GOLD analysis project Ga0209698, IMG submission 187203) | Freshwater sediment microbial communities from Pennsylvania, USA - Little Laurel Run_MetaG_LLR_2012 (SPAdes) (version 2) | ecosystem: Environmental > Aquatic > Freshwater > Creek >...
GTCAGGATTCGCCTCTCATGGTGCCGTTGCTCGGTAGACGGCAATTGCAGGCAAGGTGCGAACGGGCGAGTTCTGAATTCGTAACGCAAGCAACCCAGATACTCTGCCTAGAGATGTCAGGTGTAATGTGTTTGGGCTTTTGGCTCCCTTCCTACTCGACCGAGAATATCTGTCGGCTGCACTTTAACTCTTCCATACGAGGGGTTCCCATGACGATTCACAACACCACGACGACCACGAACTATATCGTCCAATGGGACGACGCCGATCCGAGCAACCAGTCGCAGGGAATGGCCTCCGCGATTGCGGGGATCTGCGAGAGCGAGCACACCGCACTCACCGGCTGGTTCAACATCACCACGGGTTTCGGCACGAGCGATCGCATCACGGTCACGGTGCAGTCGATCTCGAAAGGCGGCGCCAACAATTTTGGCTACTCGTCGGGCGGCCACAGCGTGATTAACGTGAACTTCCTCTCTGGTTTCACGGTTTCGCAGGCCAACGAAATCGCCAAGATGATGTTCGTGGCTGAGCTGGTCGAAATCTTCATGGATTTCAACAACCAGAAGTCGGGCAATACTACGTGGGTGGCCGGCCACTCGGACGGCGAGGGGCTTTCGCAGATCTGCAGCATCATGCGTTTCCCGGTGGGGCATTATGACGCTTACAGGTCGTGGGTGAACAAGTGGCTGTCGACGGCCCGCCCCAATTGGGTGTCGTCGAACGAATCGACCGACGGCGATTCCGTGAGCTTCGGCTGTTCGCTGCTGTTCCTGTTTTATCTCAGGGACCAGCTCGGCTTCTCGATCCAGCAGATCATCCAGAACGGCGGCGCCACGCTGGTCGATCTCTATAAGAATCTGACCGGCGACAGTGCTGACCCGTTTAACTATTTCCTCGGCGTCGTCAACTCGGTGCTGCCGGGCACCAATACGCTGCCCGAAACAGGCACCGTGGCGGCCGACGATCCGTTCCCGACGTTCTCGCTGGCCTTCTGGGACGGGAAGAACACTTACGGCAAGTCCGAAGTACGGGACTCGATAAACAACGTGAAGCCGTTCCAGGATGCGGTGTTGCTGGTGCTGGAAGGGTTCTCGCCGACGCGCTGGCAGGCGCTTAGTTCGCCCGTACCGGCCAACCCGACGGGCGCCGCTGCAAACTTCCCAGGCATCCACTTCAACCGCACGCGTGTCGAGTTCGAGAATACGTCCCTGCCTCTGGTGCCGCAGCGCATCCACTTCCATTACGACGTCAGCTTTGACAACTCGGCGATCGCCGCTTTCACGACGGCGCCGCAGGTGAAGGAGCTCGATTCCTCCATCACGATCTCGGGCACGTCCGCGCCTGCGACGACGGATTTCGAATTCCTTGGCGCGGAGAATCCGTACTTCTCGAATGTGAAGCCGGGCGTCGACAACGTGCCCTGGCTGAGCGACGACCTGCGTGTCTTTACAGCCATTCCGGCGTTGGTGCCCGTGCCGGTGCCGGGCGGGCCGACCTTCTCCACCAACAACATCGGCGGGGCGCGGAGCTACCTCGGGGCGTTGCTCGGCTATCTGAACCAGAATTTCGGAGACGCCTCGCTCACCGATCCGTTCGATCCGGCGAGCAACGTCATCCCGGAGCAGCAGAACGCATTCGCCGGCGACAGCTCGGTGATCCCGAACCTCGCCTTCCTGGGACAACTGGGCGACACCTACAATTTCGCTATCGCGCGTGTGCGCATGCGTGGGCCGATCGGAGACACGAGCAATCCGGTCAAGGTGTTCTTCCGCATGTGGCAAAGTCAGTCGCCGGACACCGACTTTCAGGCGGGCGGCACCTACAACAGCCATCTCGATTCGTCGAACCTGCCGGATTGGCCGCTACCCGCGCCGGACAGCTCGACCTTCCCGTTCTTCGCGACCAGCAATACGCCCAACTTCACCGATCCGAACAACACCGAGTTCGGCAATGGCGGCGTCAACAACCAGCCGATCACGGTCAATTCCGGGGCGGGCGAGTGGCGCTACTTTGGCTGCCTGCTCAACGTTTACGATTCGAGCTACGTGGTGAATGGCACACCGGTGACGCAGCTTCTGCCGGGCACGCATCATTGCCTGGTGGCCCAGATCGCCTATGACGACGCGCCGATCCTCTCGACCAACGGCGTCACCGTCAGTCCCGGCAACAGCGACAAGCTTGCGCAGCGCAATCTGCAGGTCTCGCCGGGCTTCAATCCGGGCGTGCCGCCCACCAACCGCGTGCCGCAGACCTTCGACATCCGTCGGAGCGATCCGGGCAATTCCGATTTCGACGAGTTGATGATCGACTGGGGCAAACTGCCGATCGGCAGCGTGGCGAGCATCTACTGGCCGCAGGTCAACGCCAGCCAGGTCGTGAAGCTGGCTTCGCAGCGTTACGGCCATCACGAGCTCAGCGCCGCCGACGCGCACACGATTCAGTGTAAGGTGGTCCGGCACCTAAGCTATGTGCCGATCCCGCCGGGAACGGGCGAGAAATTCGCCGGGCTCCTGACTGTGGACCTGCCCCAGACCGTCACGAAGGGACAGAGCTTCACGATCGTGGCCAAGCGGGTGACGACCTACACCGCGCCGCCGCCGGTCGTGATCAACGCTCCGGCGCTGCACGCCCCCGAAGCACAACCTCGCGGCAAGCATGTGGCTGCCGAGAAGGGCGGCAAGCAGCAACTGGAAATCCAGAAGCAGCGCTCCTGGCGCTACATCACCGGCGCGTTCCAGATCAACATTCCGATCCAGGCCGACGCCGACATCCTGCCCTTCGACATGAATACGCTGGCCATCTTCAAGTGGCGCCTATCGATGGTGCCAGTCACGAACCGCTGGTATCCGGTCATGAAGCGCTACATCGAAATCCTTTCGGCGCGCATCGACGGGCTCGGCGGCGATTCCGGTTCCATCCAGCCGTCGCCCACAGGCCTGCCCGAACCGGTCGGCAAGCCGGGCAAGAAGCATGTCAAGGAATACACGGGCAAGATCTGCGAGATCTTCTACGACTGCTTTGGCGACTTCGAGGGCTTCAAGCTGTGCACCTGCTCTGAGGAGCGCGCCTTCGCGTCGCGCGAGAAGGGCATCCAGGAAGTCGCGCTTTACGCCTGCCGCGAACGCCATCTCGTTTCTGTCTTCGTCGCCGACGGTCGCATCGTGAAGATTATCCTGCGGTGTTGACAGCTTGGTTGGCACATCGCAGGAATCTGGATCGGTGAGTTCCTGTACTGGCGCGCTGCAGAAACCGGGGACGTACCGACGGGACGTCCCCCGGTTTCTTTCGACGACGAAAATGGGTGAACGTCCCCGTGTTTTCCCGCGGGATGGGACCCCGCCACCCCGGCTTATTTACCCATCGAATACGTACCGGTGCATGTCAGGTCCGCAATGTCTGCATTGATTTTTTCCGAGCAGGTGCCGGTGCCCTTGATGCCTTTGTATTTTCCGGTACCGCTCAGAATCTTCATTTTCTGGGAGAACGGTTTCGTGAAGTCGGTTGGCGCCGATCCCTCATAGGTGTAGTAAACCTTGTCTCCATTGTCCATGGTCACGTTGAAGCGGCCGTGGAAGGTGATGGATGCTTTCCATATCTCTTGAAATTCCGTGTAGACACCGGTTTTTTCCGGGAAGCCGCTGTGGCTTGAGGTCGCGTTGCAGGCGCCTTGGAGGATCATATAGCTGTGATCCGGTACGTCGCCAACCTCTATTTTGTGTTCTACGGATTGTTTCGGGCAGTGCCATTTTGTATCAACCACGCTTTGAGCCATGGCTGCGGAGCTGCAGACCAGCAGGGAGCATGCAACCAGTAATAGGATTCGCTTCACAGGCGTACCTCCTTCTTGCGGCAGGGATTTCGCCTCTGGGGTGTTGCATCCCGTGGTGGGAGTGCTCTTCGGGGAGGCGAACAGACTCCTTCATGCCACACGAATGAGCGGCTGATGTCAGTGACTTGCGTCACTGCTGATGCGCATCTGATCGCCTGCGACTACTTCGCGGAAGTCGAGTGGATTTCTTCGGGCATGGGGTTGCCGGCTTGCTTGTCGGCGTGGCCGCTTTCGGTCCATCCGGGGAGGTCGGTGCTGCCGGTGATCAGTCTTGCGCCGCGCTCGTAGGTTACGTACGACCATGCCCACTGAATGAAGACCAGGATGCGGTTGCGAAAGCCGATTAGAAAGAGAATGTGGACGAAGAGCCACGACAGCCACGCGAGAAATCCTGAGATATGAATCTTGCCGAACTCGGCCACGGCTGAGGCTCGGCCGATGGTGGCCAGGCTGCCTTTGTCCCAGTAGTGGAAGGCGGGGCGGGCTGCGGTGGCGGCTGTCGAGTTCCCACGTCTCGCAACTTCGGCGAGACGTGGGGCACCCCCCGGTCGCGTTTGGGCACCCGCTTCTTCGCGTAACAGTTTCGCTACGAATTGGCCTTGTTGGATCGCTACCGGCGCTACTCCGGGGAGCATCTTGCCGCGCTCATCTTTCAGGCTGGCGAGATCGCCGATCACGAAAACTTCCGGATGGCCGGGCAGGCTTAGGTCGGGCTGCACCAGGACGCGTCCGGCGCGATCGATGGGCATGCCCAGCTTTTTGCCGAGAGGTGAGGCGGCCACTCCGGCTGCCCAGAGAATCACCGTTGCTGCGATGCGCGTGTCGCCCAGGCGGACCGCGCCGGGTTCGATCTGCGTCACCGTGGTCGAGGTGCGCACTTCGACGCCGAGGCGCTGCAGCTGTTCCTTCGCGCTTTGAGAGAGATCTTCGGAGTACGCAGCGAGAACGCGCGGTCCACCTTCGATCAGAAGGATGTGAGTGCGGGCGGGATCGATGGAGCGGAATTCGTGAGCGAGCGCGTGATGGGAAATTTCGGCGAGCGTGCCGGCGAGTTCGACTCCGGTCGGTCCTCCGCCCACGACGACGAAGTTGAGAGGCATCGTGACCTCGCCGGTGGAGGCCTGGCGCTCGGCGAGTTCGAAGGCGAGCAGGACGCGGCGGCGGATTTCGAGGGCGTCTTCGATGGTCTTCAGGCCCGGGGCGAGCGGCTCCCATTCATCGTGGCCGAAATAGGCGTGACTCGCGCCGGCGGCGACTATGAGGTAGTCGTAGGGGATGTTGGAGTCGGCGGTGTTCACCGTGCGGCGCTCCAGGTCGAACCCGGTGACTTCGGCCATGAGGACTTCTACATTTTTGTGCGCGCGCAGAATGGAGCGGATGGGTGCGGCAATCTCTCCCGGAGAAAGGCCTGCGGTGGCAACCTGGTAGAGCAGCGGCTGGAAAGTGTGATAGTTCCGGCGGTCGATCAGGGTGATGTGCAAGGAAGCTTTCGCCAATTCGCGGGCAGCGGTGAGCCCGCCGAATCCGGCGCCGACGATTACCACGCGCTGTGTGCTGTTGCCGCTCATCGAGTTGCCTGGTTGCTGTTCCGTCCCCTGCCTTATAAGATTCAGCGCGATGGCAGATGATTCCAGAAGTTCGACGCATAGCTCGAATTGGGTCGGCGCAGTGCTGCCTTCGTCGGCGGATCTGATTTTTGTCGGGCTGCTGGGCGTGCTCGCACTTACGCCGCTGTCGATGAAGTTGCTGGGCGATGCGGGCATTGGCTGGCACATCCGGACCGGGCAGCAGATGCTGGCGACGCACGCGATTCCGCGGGTCGATTCGTTTTCTTCCACGATGCAAGGCAAGCCCTGGTTTGCGTGGGAGTGGCTTTACGACTTGGTGGTGGGAGAACTCGAAGCCAAGCTCGGGCTGAACGGGGTTGTCTGGTTCACGGGGGTCGTGATTGCGGCGGTATTTGCCTGGATGTTTCGACTGCTGATTGCGCGCGGGACGAACATGCTGGCCGCGTTGGTGTTGACGCTGCTGGCGATCTCCGCTTCGATGATTCATTTTCTGGCGCGGCCGCACGTGGTGAGTTGGGGGTTGACGCTGGCGTGGTTCTGGATTCTGGAGGATGCGGAACAGGGGAGGGCTGGGAGAAGTCATCGGCGCATTTGGATTCTGCCTTTGATCATGCTGCTGTGGGTGAATGTGCATGGGGGATTCGCGGTGGGATTCGTGCTGCTGGCGATCTTCTGGCTGGCGGCGGTCTGGGAGTGGTGGACTACGAACGACGGCGTGATCGAGAAATCATTGCAGAAGATTGCGGCCGCGGAGAGAGTTCGGGCTTTGACCCTTGTGGGAGTGGTCTCTGCTGCGGCTAGCCTGGTGAATCCTTATGGTTGGAAGCTGCATGCGCATATCTACTCGTATCTGACGAATCGCTTCCTCATGGATCACATCGAGGAATTTCAGTCGCCGAACTTTCATGGCGTTGCGCAGAAATGTTTTGCGATTCTGCTGCTGATCGCGGTGGCGGCGCTGGCGATGCGGGGGCGGGAAGTGAGGATTAGCGGCGTGCTGATCATCGTGTTTGCCGTCTATTCCGCGTTATATGCTGCGCGCAATATTCCGGTTTCATCCGTACTGCTGGCGATGGTGGTCGGGCCGCTATGGCCCTGGTCACGACCTGGTTCGGGATTTTTCCGGAGGATGGCCGCGATCGAAATGCGATTGCGCTGGCATGTCTGGCCGGTGCTGGCTGTGGTGGCGACTTTCCTGATTGCAGTGAACGGTGGGCGAGTCGGATCGGATCAGCTTATGGATGGGCATTTCGACGCCAAGCGAATGCCGGTGCAAGCTGTGAGCTTTATCGCGCAGCAGGGAATTCGAGGGCCGATTCTCAGCACCGACTTTTGGGGCGGGTATCTGATTTACCGCATGTATCCCCGTGCTCGCGTGGTAGTGGACGACCGGCACGATTTGTATGGGGCGGAATTCTTGAAGTCCTACTTGAAGATGTTCCGGGTGGAGCGCGGGTGGCAGGAGTTTCTCGACGCGCATGAGAGTTCCTGCGTGGTCCTGCCTAGAAATTCCGCGTTGGCGAATGTTTTGATTGCGAGCGGGCAGTGGAAAGAAATTTATGGAGACGAGGTGGCGACCGTCTTCGAAAGAGGCCGGCCATAGGGCCGAAGGTGTCTGCGGCTAGTGTGGCGCGTCGGAAATAGCGAGCGTTAAAATATTGTGCCTCGATCCGCCTGATCCGAGGTCCTCGGCGAGGAGTTCAAAGGCATTAACCACAGAGGGCACAGAGGACCACAGAGGAAACCGGCGACTCATAAATGTCGATCTGTTTGACGCACTACACTAGAAGCGATCGTCGGTGCTGATGTTGAAGCCGATGATCACGGTGACCTCGACGGGTTGGTTGCCGCGCATGGCGGGTTGGAATTTCCAACTGCGCAGGGCGGCAACAATCTTCGCCGTCATGTCGGCGGAGGCGGATTCCAGCACGCGAACGTTCCTCAGATTCCCGGACAAGTCGAGCGCGGCCGTGAGCACCATGCGGGCATGGGGCAGACCGTCGGGAAGCGCATCGCGGATGGGGACCGGGGCGGTGAGGGTGCCGCCGAAAGGATGGCCGGAGGCAGCTTCATCGGCGAATTCGACGACCACCGGGCCGAGTGAGGAATCGAGGTAGGTGGTGTATTTCTCGCCGTGGAGGAGATTCTTGTAAGGCTCGAAGGCTCCTCCGGAAGTTGCTGTGGCTACGACGGTTACACCGAGGCCGGATTGCTTTCTGGGGTTCGACCGTCCGGGCCCGCTCGGATCGTTCGCCGCAGGGTCGGAGCCGAAGCTGGGCAGAGTCACGACCGAGCTTCCACCGCTGACCGACACACCGGGGACGCGTGGACTTCCGCCGTTCGCGTTGCCGGCGCCGCCCGGTCCTGCTGAAGGGGAGATTCCGCCACGGGCATTGGGATCGGCGCCGCGGCCAGCCCCGGATTTTCCGGCACCAACTCCCTCGCCACTCACGCTGCTGCCCGGACCATTGCCGTGGCCGATGCCGGTGCCGCCACCGGTTCCGCCGAGACCCGGCTTGTCCCCGCCGGAAGGAGACAAGGCGAGCGAACCCGTGCCGCCGGTCATGGGCAGCCCGACTTTGGACCCGGGCTCACTCGAAATGACAGCGCCGGCGCCATTGCCGCTGCCACCGCCGCCGGGAGCGGCAGCGGGAGTGCCTATGTCCATGGGTCCACCGAGACCGACACCTCTGCGGCCGGTGCCTGATCCGGTTGAATTCGGGCCACCGTCGATGGTGGGCGGAGGCGGAACTACGTTGTTAGCGAGCTGCGTACCGCCGGGCGAGCCCGCGGCTCCGCCCATGGTGCCGTTGCCGCCTCCCGGGCCGGAGAGCGATGGAGGCGGCGGCACTACATCGGGCAGGCCCTGGCGCGTCGCCGATGAGTTTGCCATGGAGCGATTGCCGGTTCCTCCAATGGCTCCGGAAACGGGCGGCGGGGCGATCACATTCGAACCCGGCGAAGAGCCCATGCCACCGCGCATGCCGTTCGGGTTGCCGCCCGCTGTGGTTGCTCCTACAGAAGCGGGTGGCTGCACAACGTTTGGGGCTAGCGAGGGATTGCCGCCCCGTCCGCTGCCGGAATTGACTGCGGGCGGTGGAGGCACAACGTCGCTTGCGCCGAAAATCCTACCCACCAGACCACTCAAGAATGATCCGCTGCCGGATTGCGATGGAGGCGGCGGTACGACCGCTCGCCCGGGATCCTGAGTGGAGCCATTCGCCAGACGGCGCATTTCACGCGAAACGTCTGTCGATGGCGGCGGAGCAATCACCGATTGCGAGGGTAGGGCAAGTTTCGGATCGCGGGCGCTGGCTCGCTCGGGCGCAGAAACCGGAGGCGGTACGACGGCGACATTTGCCATCTGTACCGGCGAGCTGGATAATTCGCGGGTCACCGCGCCGGGTGACGGAGGAATAACCGCGGCCAGCGATGGGGCGGAGCGAGACCTGTCATGCGAAACGCTGGGCGCCGGAGCTACGACAGAAGGGCTGAGTGTCGGCCCACGCGACGTGCGGTCTGCGGAGACGTTGGGCGCGGGCGGAATCACCGCTGGCCCCAGCGCGGGCGCCACAAGCCTGTGCTCGCTGGAGACCGTGGGTGCGGGCGGAATTACGTTCGCGCTGATATTGGGCGCCGCGGAAAAGGGATCGCGCGCAATATTGGGCGCAGGTGGAATCACGGAATCGAGCTTGATGCCATTGCGCGTGTAGTCGCGGGCCACAGTTGGCGCAGGCGGTACTATTGGAGCCGCAAAATGCAGAGCAGCGCGGTTGGAACGCATTCCTTCCGAGGGCGGAGGACCGGGATTCGGCGACACGGCGAGCAGGTTCGCCACGGCAGCGCTGGACGCGGGCAACTTCAAGTTGGGAGCGTCGACTACTTTCGAGACCAGAGTTCTCCCGCGGGCGATCTTAATAGTCTGGGTTCGGTGGTGAGCCTCTTCACCGCCAGCGCGCCCGGTGGCGCCGGCCTCGGCGCCGCCCAGATCTTCGGTGCGGGGAAGTTCGTCGCCGCTGTAATACACCACGTCATGACTCGACAGCCGGGGGGCGACGTAGGGGCGCATCTCCTGAACTTTTACCTGGATGGCGACGATCGCTAACACCAGGAAAAGCTCGACCAGATACGAAGGAATCAGAATGCGATAGGGCACCAGACCGAAGGGAGCTTCGCCGGCGAGGCGCGCTTCGGAGCGCGCGAGGGCCGGTTCGATCGCCCCCACAAACTCCTGCCAGGGCGAAGACCACTCGACCAGCAACTTGGGTGGGTCGAGTTTCCGCACGGCTTTCTCGAGTTGGAGTGTCTGGGTCACGCTTGCGACTGAGCCCCATCCTTCCCAGTAGTGATGTCGATTCTATCGCCAACCGCGGTTTTGGTTTGTGCCGCGGTGCGACTCGGCAGTTCCAGTACCGATGTGGCTTTGGAGCGGATCGGGGTGAAGCGCCAGGGCTGAACATCCTGGCGAATGTCGACCACGGTAAAGCTACGATCCAGGTAAAGCACGTCGATGGGGAATCCCATGCCAAGCGTGTGAATGCCGCTACAGGGAACAATCCACAGGCCGTGGCCGTTGGGGAAATCATCGGATCCGAGGCCCAGCAAGCCGCGCAGGCGCGTCCAGTGCGTGTCGGCCACGGTGAGGGAAGTGGCGAGGAACGTCTGGCGGGTGCGGTTGAAAGCTTGTCCCCGTGGAATGAGTGCGGCCATCCTAACTAATGCTCCCCAGCGAATGCTCCCCAGTGCTCTGCTTTCTCAGCGCCCGCCCGACACCGGACCCAATTGCCGGATCAATTCGATCACAGCCGGACCAATGGTGACGAAGATGATGGAAGGCAGAACAAACACCACCAGCGGGGGGACCATCTTGATGGTGGTCTTGGCGGCCTGTTCTTCGGCGCGCTGCCGGCGTTCCGTGCGGAGGGAGTCGGAATGCACGCGGAGGGCTTGGGCGATGCTGGTACCGAAGCGGTCCGTCTGGATCAGTGTACCAACAAGGGAGCGGATGTCGTCAACGCCTGTTCTTTCGACCAGATTCCGGAGGGCCTCGGCGCGGGGTTTGCCGGCCCGCATTTCGAGGTCCACCAGGTGGAATTCGTCGCTCAGGTCGGGATGGGCATGGTGCAGGTCCTGGCCGACGCGCATCAGGGCCTGATCGAGGGCCAGACCGGCCTCCACGCAGATGACGGTGAGGTCCAGGGCATCGGGCAAAGCCAGGCGGATACGCTGCTGGCGATCTTTGATCATGCGCTTGAGGATGAAGCGCGGAAGAAAGAATCCGAGCCCGGTGATGCCGGCGAGAAGCGGAATATTGTCGAATCCGGTGAAGAGAGCGACGCCGAAAAATCCCACCATGGCCATCAGGAGGCGCGCGCCGAAATAGTAGTTGACGTGGATGGCGTCGCGGTATCCAGCCTGAATGAGCCAGGCACGAGTCCGGGAAACGTCGGCGGGCGAAAGCGGCAGGGCCTTGCTGATGGGCTCCATGGCCTGCTCAATGCGTTCACGAAAAGCGGGCTTGGTTTCCTGCTGCTGTTGCTGCTGCCGGCTTCCGAGCGCGCGCAGGCGGGCTCCCAGCACGGAGCTGGGCGTTACCACCGCGGCGCCGAATGAAAACACGACCAGCGCGATGGTGACGAAGACGACGATGGTGAGAATCAGAGGCAGCATGGCGTTAGGCTTTGGTCCTCGGTCGTCGGTTGTCGGTCATTAGTCGTTGGCTCTCAGTCGTTCGCTCTCAGCTCTTGGTTGTTGGCCCCGGACGAATGCGTCCGGGGCTACGTGTCGCCTCAGACCTGAATCTTAATGATCTTGCGGATCACGAAATATCCCACGGTTTGCAAAGTAATGCCGGCCACGACCAGCGTGTGTCCGATCGGATCAGAGAACAAGGGCTTAATGAAGCCCGGGTTGAGAATCATCATCACGGTCACGATGATCGGCGGCATGCCCATCAATAGGGCCATGGTGAGCCGTCCTTGCGCGGTATAGACGCGGACCTGACGCTGAATCTTAAAGCGCTCGCGGATCACGTAGGACAAGTTGTCGAGAATCTCAGCGAGATTGCCGCCGGTCTCGCGTTGCAGCATGACCGCGGTGACGAAGAATTTGACGTCGACCGAGGGCATGCGCTGAGTGAGGTTCATCAGGGCGTCACGGACGGGCATGCCGAATTTCTGTTCTTCGTAGAGCTGGCGAAACTCTCCCGCGACCGGCTCATTGACCTCGCTGCTGATCATTTCAAGAGCTGTGGTGAAAGCGTGTCCGGCGCGCACGGCGCGGGCCAGAGTGTCGATGGCCTCGGGAAAGAGCTCCTCGAATTTGCTGAAGCGGCGGCTCCGTTGGTATGAGGCATAGGAGTAAGGAAGCAGAAAACCGACCAGCAGAGCGACCCAGGCAATTTCGACGCGCCGCGCGACCATGTAGACGAGAATGGAAGCGGCGATGCCGCCGAGAGCGCACAATCCTAAGAAATTTCCAGCCCGCATCGACATGCCGGCCTGATCCAGCATCTTCTGAACCGCCGAGACGCGCTCGGAACGGCGGAGCAGGCCGTCGAGGGCGGGAATCTGGCTCATCTGCTCGTCGCGAACCAATTCCAGTTCTTCCACGGCGGCGTTTGCGCCGCCCTTGCCCTGTCCGGAGAGCCGTTCCTTCAGAAGGCGAGCCTGAGCGCTGCGCTGGTCGAAGAGGGAGAACACGACGAAGGCCGCCACCGCTACTACGACGAAGGCGAGAAACGCAATTATGGCAATCGGCATGGTTGTTTCAGACCTCCAGCATCGTTTCAAACAGGGCGGGGCGCAAACGGGCTCCGGCAGTCGCCAAACGGTCGGCGAATTTCGGTCGCTGGCCGCTGGGGCGGAATGCGCCACGAACTTTGCCGTTTTCATCGATGCCGCTGCGGTCAAAGTTGAAAATGTCCTGCATGGCGATCGTACCTTCGTCCTCCATGCCAGTGATCTCGGAAATGGTCATGACTTTGCGGGTGCCGTCGGAAAGACGCGCGATCTGAATGACGGCGTGGACGGCCGAGCAAATCTGATGGCGGACGGCGCGCTCGGGAATATTCAGGTTCGCCATCGAAACCATGTTTTCGATACGGGCCATGGCGTCGCGCGGAGAGTTGGCGTGCACCGTGGTCAGCGAGCCTTCGTGGCCGGTATTCATGGCCTGCAACATATCGAAGGCCTCCTCGCCGCGCACCTCGCCTACCACGATGCGGTCGGGCCGCATACGCAAGCTGTTAATGACGAGTTGCCGTTGGCGTACCGCGCCCTTGCCTTCGATGTTGGGCGGGCGAGTTTCGAGGCGGACGACATGTTCCTGCTTGAGTTGCAATTCGGCGGCGTCTTCGATGGTGACGATGCGGTCGGAGTTGGGAATGTATCCCGAGAGCACATTGAGCAGCGTGGTTTTGCCGGCGCCCGTTCCACCGGAGACCAGAATGTTCAGCCGGCCTTTCACCATGGCCGAGAGCAGTTCGAGCATGGGCTCGGTGAGCGTCTGATTCTCAATCATCTGGCGAGCGGTGACGGGATCGCGCCCGAAGCGGCGGATCGAGAGGCACGGGCCGTCGATGGCCAGCGGGGGAATGATGGCGTTAACGCGTGATCCGTCGGTGAGGCGTGCGTCCACCATCGGCGAGGACTCATCCACGCGGCGCCCGACGCGAGAGACAATGCGCTCGATGATCTGCATCAGGTGCGAATTGTCTTTGAAAGAAAGTCCAGTGAGTTCGAGCTTGCCGCCGCGCTCAATGTAGACGCGGTCGAAGCGATTCACCAAAATATCGGAGACGGTGGGATCTTTGAGTAGAGGCTCGAGCGGGCCGAGGCCGAAGATCTCGTCGAGAATTTCGCGCGACAGGCGTTCGCGCTCGGCAAAGCTGAGAGGAACCACTTCGGCGTTGACGGCATTGCGAATGACGACCAGGACTTCGTCGCGGGCGGAGTCGCCGGAACTCTTGCCGAGTTTTTCCAGATCGAGGCGGTCGAGTATCTTGCGATGCAGGTCGGCCTTTACCTGCTGATAATCGGTCCGCTCGAAAGATTGCAAATTTGCCATAAGTCCCTAGTTCTCGATTACTCTGCGTACTCCGCGAGTGCTTGGCGCTCTTTGCGGTCAAAAGCTTTTAACCGCAGAGTTCGCTGAGAACTGCCGCGGAGGTCGCAAAGAACATTACACTGACTTGAACAAACTCCACGCCGCGCGTTTCACATCCACGTCGTTGCGGGTTAACTCATGCGCCAGACCGGAAAAACAGCGGGCGATCTCGCTGCCGCGCTGGTCCATCACCGGGGTGCCGCGATCGATTGCACTGGACACGGCGAAATACTGATTGGGCACGCGCCACAATAACTTGGCGCCGGCCGCGGCCTCGGCATCCGCCTCGCTGAATCCGGGAACCTTGCGATAGCGATTCAGCACCAGCCGCACGCGTTCGCGGCTACCAGTTTCTCCCAGATATTGCTGCACCCGTGCGGCACTCCACAGCGATGCTACGTCAGGGCAGGCCACCAGCAGCACGGTTTCCGAAAGATTGGCGATCAGGCGGCTGGCGGCATCGAAGCGCGAAGACGCATCGACCACGACGTAACGGAAGTGCGTCACCAGCATGTCAAACAGCCGAACGAATTCGGCGGTCGAAGGATCCACCGCAGCCGGCGTGGTGCTACCGGCCAGCAGTTGCAGGCCGCTACTGTGGCGCACCATGAAGCTTTCGAGCAGGGAGGAGTCCATGCGGTGAAGATTGCGGGTGGCATCGGCCACATTGAAGGCCGGCTTGAGATTCATGTGCAGCGCGGCATGGCCCAGGGGAGCGAGGTCGATCAGCGCGGTCTGTCCGTGCGCCGAATGCAGAGCCAGAGCCAGATTGACCGCTACGGTGGTTGCACCGTTGCCGCCCTTGGCGTTGATCACGGAGAAAACTTTGCCGCGAGTGCCTTCCTGGCGAACGCGCCGCTGAGCGGCGCTGAGGCGGACGAAGGCTTCGATCAGATCGGTGGTGGTCGTAGGCCGCTCGATGAACTCGCGGGCACCGGCGCGCATGGCGTTGACAATGACCTGAGGCTGGCTCAGACTCCCGATGGCGAAAATGGGGGCGTCGGGCATCTCCTGATGAAGCAGTTCCACGGCCCGGAGGGCCATCGGGGTATTGTCGCTGGGGATGTCGACGATGGTGACGTCGGGAGTGGCGGCGCGCACGCGGCGCATGATGGGATCGGAGGCAGCCAACGGAAACTGAGCGCAGGTATGCACCGTACGAGCCACGCTGGTGCCATCGACGAGCACCTGCAGCACAGTGCGTTGCTCACTATCGGTGGCTACGATGACGACTGACAACTCCGGCATACCCAACCCCGCAGTCTCTCAGTGGACCGCTTATTGATTCCCGCCTGCGCAGCGGGTTTTATTTTTGCTCCAGCGCTTTATCAAAACTGCCATTTTGCAACCACGGTTTCGGATACTTGGGCGGCTCAGGTTCTCCAGCGCTCGGAGAAATGCGCCGCACAGTGCACAAAACCATCAACTCCGAATTGCTCTTCTGCAAGCTCTTGCTGCGAAAAAGATTTCCCAGCACCGGAATGTCTCCGAGACCAGGAATCTTGCTGTAAATATCAGTTACGCGGTTATCGATTAATCCGGCAATCACGAAGCTCTGGCCATCCTGCAACTCAAATTCGGTTTCCGCCTTGCGCGTGCTGAGCGCGGGGACGGTGAATCCAGAGATGGTCAGCGCATTGGCGAAATCGAGCGTGCTGACCTCCGGCGCAACCTTGAGATGGATATTCCCGTTGGGCATGATCACAGGAGTGAACAGCAGTTTGACGCCAAATTCCTTGAATGAGATTGTAACCGCTGTGAAGCCATTTCCGGGCTGCACGATGGGAAAAGGGAACTGTCCGCCGGCCAGGAAGCTGGCCTCCTTGCCGTTGAGAGCCACCAGATTCGGTTCGGCGAGAATCTGCAGCAGGTTCTTGGTTTGCAGAGCTTCGAGCACGGCGCCGAAATTGATGTCCGGACGGAACAAGAAGAGGTTCAGTACGTTGTTGACGGATTGCGAGGTATTGGTTGCGGTAGTGGCTGTGCCTGAGTTGAGGCTGCTTTGGGGAAGGCTCTGCGGCCCAAATCCGCCGTATTGGCCGGTGGTCAGAGTGCCGAGCGTCTTTCCAGCGCCAGTAGAGACGAAATTTACACCCAACTGCGTCAGGGCAGAGCGGTCCACCTCGGCGAACTTGACCTGCAAGAGCACTTCCTGCGAGCCCACCGGCCCGAAGGTAAGAACATTCACCACCTTGGGTGAGTAGGCGCTGGCGAGTTCTCCCGCGCGCTTGGCAACATCTTCGGTGGACACATGGCCGGAAAGCACAACTGCGGCACGCGACGGCGTAACGGTGATTTGCTCGTCGGGGAAAACGCGGTGTTCTTCATCGGCGCAGGCGCTTACGTCGACGTCCACGCGAAGATCAAAGCTGCGCGAGCGCTCCAGTTCGTCCCAGATGAGTAGCGAAACTTCGCCCGGGGCCTTGCCATGAACCAGAATCTGGGTTGGCGTGATGGGCTGAGCGTAGGCAATCGCCGGATCGGTAACGGACAGGCGTTTGATCCGCTCGGTGGTGTTGATCAGCAGTGACTTGCCAACCATCACGCGCAGTGGAGCCGACCCCTGCGGGGCCTGCGACTGCGGGGGCAGATTCGCCGTCGGAGTTCCACCTGGCGCTTGAGCCTGAGGCTGGGTGGACTCATTCTGTTGAACGACCGATGGGAAGGCGGGACACGCGATGGCGACAGCGAACAACAGAGCGCCGAGCAACGACCTGCGAACTATCATTTTTTCGATTCGCCTCATGTGAGGAAACTTGCCGCTGCGATGATATGGGCCCCTATACCGTCCGTGAATCACTTGCTCTCGCAACCTTCGTCTGTGCACTTTACAACGTCTGGCTTCTTGTCTCCCTGATAGACCTCAACGCTTACCCCGGTGGGGGCCGGAGGCGTGGGTGCGACTGCTTTGGCGACAACTCGATGAACCGGAGCATGCTCCGTGGTGGGGGGAGGAGGTGCACCTTTATAAAGACCGCGTTCGTAGGAAGAGGCAACTTCCTCAGCGCGAGTATCCAACGGATTTCGCAGTGCCAGCTGAATATGTCCCTGAGCACTTGCCAGGGTAAGGCGTTGGGCATCATCGGGCGACACGAGAAGAGTGATGACCGGCGTGTTCTGCGCCTCTCCAGTAGCCGTCCGTTCCAAGGTGTGCCCAGAGGCCAGGACGGCGACATTCTGCAGAACCGTCGTGGTCTCCGGTCCGCCGCCGCCGCCCGAGGGCGTTCCCGTCAGCAGGACGTCGACGCGGGTTCCAGGAGTCACAAAGCCGGCGACCGAAACGACTTCATTTACGCGCACAGAGACGGCCCGCATGCCCGGAGGAATCAGTGCGGGCAGTCCGGCTCCGGCGTTCTCGCCGGCCAGTTTGCTGGGCAGAATGAACTCGCCTTTGGAAATCGGGATGACTACGCCATGACCGACGACGTCCGACTTTCGTCTGGGGGCTCCCGCGGGCAGGTCGCTAGCGGAAATCTTGATGATTTTGATGTCGTGGTCTTCCACTCTAGAACCGACTTGCAAGTCGTCGGCGGCGACGATGACTTCAATCCCCGGCTCGTTTCCGGCGCCGGTCCGAGCCTGCAAGTTCTTGTACACATAGAGGCTGGCTAGCAGCCCCAAGGCTAAAGCGAGAACTCCGATCATCAGCAAACGCGTTCGATTCATGCTACTCCGTTGGGGCGCCAAGCCCGCGCCTCAGAAAAAATGGCGGCCTCGTGGCCGCACAAGATCTCTACTGGGCCGCGACGGAACTGGCCACACTCGAGAACACATTGTTCGCGTTGGAGCCGATCAGGCGGACCGTTCCCACGACAATGACAAGGATCACGGCCAGCATGACGGCATATTCGGCAATATCCTGTCCCTCTTGTTCGTGCCACAGCCTGTGCAGAAGGTGCATAGAGATTCTCCTTGTACCGCACTCGTCTTGCATGTCATCTGCTCGAACGGAAGGATTCCCGGCGGCCAGGATCAGCAACGTGGGCTAGGGATCGTTTGGAGTTGCGTCAGCGTCTCCCGCCGCGAGGTTCCGCTCTTAAGACTAGCCTAATATACCCTGCAATCAGGGGAAAAAGTCGTAAATTTCTGCATATCGTGACGAAAACCGGGTTACGTCCGTGTGCCGGCGCCCGATCGAGGCAGTTGTCAGGAAACGGCCGCGGTGGCCGCATCATTGGTCCAGGTTAGGGCTGCCTTCCAGGGTTTGCTGGCGCCCCCGCATCAGGACGATGGCCAGCATGGGCAGGTAGGTGGTAAGCACGATCCAGCGGCCGACCTGGGTAAAGCTGGCTGGCGGATGATACCAGCGCCACATGCCGGCACACCAACTCAGAATTACAGTGACCAGAATCTCCCGGCGCGACTTGGGGATGAGCCACAGGATAAAAACGTCAAAGAACCAGCGCATCGGCATCAGAGCCGCCGTGACCAGCAGAATGGCGTCCCGGTCGCGGTAGCGCACCAGAGCCAGCAGGACCAACGGACCGGGCAAGACCAGGATCGCGATGAAGTGCTGATAGTAACCGAGCTGTCCCAGCCACAACCGCGGCCACTGCGGCATGGCAATCAGGCTGAGTGCCCCGACGGCGATACAGGCCAGCACTCCGCGGCGGCTCATCCGCGAGAGGAACACGGGAAGTCCAACTTGCGGTTTGACCATGGCTGCCGGCATCAGCAGGGGGAAAAACGCACCTGCGGTGATGAGCGTCGACCACTGTACCGTGAGCAGACCCACCCAGAAGGGATAAGCCAGAAACACGAGAAGGCGATGATACCCGTCGCGCGTCAATCCCAGGGCTAACAACGCCGAACTGAGCCCGTAGAAGATGCTGGCAGCGAGCTCGGGCCGCAGGCGTAGAAAGGGCAGCGCGAACAGCGCGGCGGGAAAGGGGTATTGCTCCAGTGGCGTGTCGTAGGGATTCTGGTGGGCGAGGAATCGTTGCGCCAGGTGGATGGCCCAGCGAAAATCTCCGGCATCCTGGTGCAGCCGGTTCAACAGGAAAAAACAGAACGAGCCCGCAGCCACCCCCACCAGGCTCGAGATGAGAATTCGCCAGCGCATCTGCGTTGTTTTCGAACGATAAGTTGTAACATGAGCACGGTTGTGGGAGTCACTTGCGACGCAAATCGGATGTTAGCGAAGCCCTACGCGATCTTCGGAGCTGCAGTGCTCGCCGCCACCATGTGGTTCTGGGTGCAAGATATCGCGATTGCTCACCAGCAAGCCGAGTCGCAGGCAAAAGGCATACCGCGCGGCAATCTGTCCGATCTATATCCACGCTGGCTGGGGGCGCGGGAACTGCTGTTGCGCGGACGAGATCCCTACGGCGCCGATATTACGCGCGAGATTCAAACCGGCTATTACGGCCGCCCGATTGATCCCAGCTTGCCGAATGATCCGAAGGATCAGCAGGGC
>Ga0209698_10002970_pt1 | contig 18921 bp, 41 predicted proteins | sample LitLauG_LLR_2012_FD_187203 | JGI IMG/M metagenome (GOLD analysis project Ga0209698, IMG submission 187203) | Freshwater sediment microbial communities from Pennsylvania, USA - Little Laurel Run_MetaG_LLR_2012 (SPAdes) (version 2) | ecosystem: Environmental > Aquatic > Freshwater > Creek >...
CGTAGGGGGTGGGGGGCGGGGGCTACAACCTATTGTGTTATTTATTTTCTTGGATTAGATACCATTTGGAACGAGACTTGCTTCCCGGCACCATTTCGGCGGGTGTCAACTTAATTCTGCGAATTTCTTTTTTGCCGTAGGTTGATAAGATATTTTTAATCGCTTGCGGTTCATATCGCAAACCAGCATCGTTAAACTTTGGGCGGGCCATTTCGATTATTTTTGCCGTTGTCGGCGCAAGCGCAAGCGCAATGTCCCGCAAGTCAGTATTTTCAATGCCACGGGCAAAAATGGCCTCGCATTCAGTAAGGACTTCCCGCACAATGCCCATAATGCCGAAAGAATCAATTGCGGCATTAGCGTAGTGTGTTGCGAAGTGTGCTTTGACTTTGCCAGTCATTTGCAAGGTATTGTTAATGGCCTTGCAATCTTGGATTGTTTCGGGTGACAAAGCAATTGCAAATGCGGCATTTTCGTTTTGGTCGAGGATGTTATTTAATGTATTCATATTGTGCTACAATATACATCGGTATCATTATTTTGCAAGTTTTATTTTTTGGCACCGCAAAAGGCAGGCTGGAGGTCGAGACATTAAAGTAGTTCGGTGAAATAATGCCTATTAACCTAGTTCGGTGAAATCGTATGTTTTTACGATGATTGATTGTATTTATATTCGTATAAGAATACCGAATATGAATAATGTAATCTGTCTTAAATGTAAGCAAGCGAAATCACCGAATGAGTTTTACAAGGCGACCCGTCGAAAGAATGGATTAACCCAGTGGTGCAAAGATTGTTCGTCCCAGTATCACGCCGAGTATCATCAAACGCACAAAGAGAGATTAAAGCAATATCGTCGAGATTGGGCTATAAACAATCCTGATAAGATGCGGGCATATTGGACTAAACCCGATGCAAAAGCGAAGCAGAAGCAGCGTAAGCGTGAATGGGATAGGAAACGAGCGGCAGACCCCGTGTTTAGGTTAGGCAATAACATTCGAGGCAATATGTATCACGCATTGAAGGCTAAAAAGGGATTTAGGAAATGGGAGACATTGATAGGTTATACCTTGGAAGACCTGATTAAACATTTGACACCGCAGTTTAGTGATGGTATGACATGGGAGAACTATGGCAATGTTTGGCACGTTGACCATATAACGCCTAAGTCTTGGTTCAAATATGACAGTACCGAGCATCCAGCGTTCAAAGAGTGTTGGGCATTAAAAAACCTTCAGCCGAAACTGAAGGTTGAAAACATCCGAAAAGGCAATCGGTTTGCGGGTTAAGCATAAGTCTGATTGACCCACCATACCGTCGAACGAATGTCATCGGGATTCAAGTCGAATGTCAAAAGACCTTCATTATTGAGTTGGCGAAGGTATTTTGTTGATTTGTTTATGTTGATGTTTCGCACTTACATATACAAAATACCACACTTGTTTTGTTTGTCAAATAAATCTTTTTAGGCACCGCTGGCGAGGTCGAGGAAGACGGGATGAAATACTGCCTATTATTTCATTCCGGTTGCCGGGGCATTGGGGGCATGAAAAATCCCGTAACTCTTTCGAGCTACGGGATTTATGGTTTTGGACAAGGGTTTAGTCGGCTTTGCCTTCAATCGGCACGGCGGGGGTGATTTGGACAGTATTTTCTTCGCCGGGGCCGCTAGTATAAGTGCGAAGCGTGGCGGTGTAGTGATATTTGCGTTGAGTCGGTTCCCCGGGCTTGGCGGGGTTGGTGGACAGGGCGAAATACAATTTGCAATGGACCTTGCCCGTTTTGATGGCGTTGGTCAGGTTGGTGACGACGGCCTTTTTGGACTTGCCCACAGGCACGCCCGCAGCTTTGGCGGTGGCTTTCAGGTGTTCGATGGACATGGTTTTGAGGGCGGGAACGGCGATGTTAGCTTTGCTTTTCATATTGTTTTGCGTTTGTTACTTTGTTTTGGGGTTTGCACCCCGTTTGTTACACTACACTATAACCCACAGGTTGAAATTGTCAAATGATTTGTTTATACTTTTTCAGTCACCGCAGGCTTGCCGATAAGGGTAAATTTGGAACGTGATTTGCTTTCGGTCAGGACGTGGAAAGTATTAGCGGCCAATGCTAAATCGGCGGCATGGCTGGCTAAATCCTTTGCGGCATAGGACAAGTCCCGGGTATTATTGGCAAAGGCACTATTTTGGACTTGTCCGAGATCACGTTCGCAAGCTACTTTGGCGTAGCTGACAGCAATGCGGGCCGTTTGAAGGAGTAAATCAAACGAAACTTTTGTTTCATCGAAAGACAAATCGTGTTGGAGTGGCGTATTCATATTGTGAGGTAATATCGCATACTTATTTGGTTTGTCAAATAAATCTTTTCAGTCACCACCGACAGGTGTAGCGGGAAGACCGCCGAAATAATGTGCATTATTACACCGGGATGGCGGTCGGTGGGTTCGGTGAATCATGGAAATAAAAAAAGACAATCCCCGCACCGCTTGGCACGAGGATTGCTTTGTTTTGCGAAACAGGCTGACTTAATCAGCCAAGACTTGTTCGACTTCAGCCAGTTCGGGCATTTCGATAACGATGCCCGACGCTTTCAATTGATGGACATTCGACAGCTTCACGGCGATAACGGAGGGCTTGAATTCGGAACGCTCGCTTTCCGCATAGGCCCATTTGGCAACCTCGTTTTCGCTGACAGGTTCACCCTTGCCGTTGACGTAGGCATTTTCCGACTTTTGGGGGTAGTATTGCAGCAGATAGCCGTTGCGTTTCGTTTCGTCCTTATGCTGGACGACGGGCAGGGCTTTTCCGTCCGCCGTTGTCAAGTGTTCATACCAGACTTCACCGGGGACATATTCGACTTCCGACTTGGAAACGCCGAGCTTTTCAGCAATGCGACGTTCGACAGAGGCACAGTAATTGGCATTGATGATGCCGATTTTGCGGCTGACCTTGAACAAGTTGCATTCGCCTTGCACCTTGCCGCTTTTAACGACGTGCCACGGATTACCAACTTTGATTTTGACGACGGGCGTTTTCGTCACGATGGCGACAAAGCGGCAGGCCGTGCCATTGGTTTTGAGAAAACCGAGCATTTCAAGCTCGCTTTGCATTTGAACTACGTTTGAACGATCCAGTTTCATATTTTTCTTTGGTTAATTGTTATTGTTTCGCACTAACAAAACAAGATAACACACAAGGGCGGAATGTCAAATAAAGATTTCAAAGTGTTTAGTCACCGCCGAGACAGCCCGCCCCAGAAGACCGGTCGGTGAAATAATAGGCAGTATTACATGGGAATTCAGGCAGTAATTTGGTTCGGTGAGATCGGTGACAAAAAGAAAACCCCCCCGTGCAACAAAACACGAGGGGAGCCGAACCAAGCGGGGAAATGAAACGACTAAGAAACCCGCTTGAAATTGAAACAATCCGCATCGCTTTGGAGCCGACCACGGTATTGACGCCCATTGCGAATGAAAGTAATGCCCTTGCCGCCAGCCGTAAGATGAACTTTGTCACTGACAAGAGTTCCCGACCATGTATGAACCACTTGCTTGTTCTGGTCAAAATAAAAAGTTCCACCTTGCCCGACTTGGCATTGACTATCCAGCCCTTCAATCATTGCTTTGTCGAGTTCCGTGTTGTGGATATTCGCTTCGTCCGGGGAAACGTCCACTTTGCCAAGCGTAGCATCAAATACGCCTCGCCCATCAAAGTGCATCAAATAACCGAGGCATTCATTGGTTCCGGCAATCGTTATGAGACTGCCCTTGTTTTCGAGTGTAAGATTTGTTTTCATATCGTGAGACAGTATCGCATACTTATTCAGAATGTCAAATGGAAATGAAGAGACTTTTGGCATAGGACTCTTCCCGACGAAAGGGATCGGACAGGTCGCCTTCATCCGAGTGGACCAAACAAGGCTTGCCGTTGTAGGTGCAGAAAACGGGGTTGAAATTGCCAATTTGTTCGGCCTTTAATGACCGCTTGACGGTTTCAACTACGTCAAACTTTCCAAAGTCGCCCGTGATGGAGCCGATGCGTTCAGAGCCGTGTTTTGATTGTCCCGCTTGATAGCGGCGAACTTGTATTGTGTGTTTCATATCGTGCTTACACTTTCGCATACTTATGGCATTTGTCAAATTCTTTTTTTCATAGCACCACTCATCCGCCAATGGGCATCCTAATACTGGGTAGTATTTCGATGCACCGGGGCAGGATTTTGGTTCGGTGACAAAAAGAAAAAACCCGTGCCAATGAATAAGCACGGGTCGAGAGAAGAGGGAGAAGATTAAATGCCTGCGGCTGCGATTTCCACAGAGGTTAAGGCGATGTTGCCAGTATGAGACGGACGCTGTTTAAGCCGTTCCAATGCCGCACGGAGTTCCTGCAATCGCAATTTGGATTTGGAGCCGCTTTGGTCGAGTGTAACCCACCCATAACGAATGGATACGCCAATGAGTTTGCCCGTTGTCCGCTTGTATTCCTTTTGATACTCTTCAAGCAGCATTTGGGTTTCAAGAGTTGGGTGAAAGGTTTGCATATTGTTACCTTAACACACTTATTCGGGTTGTCAAGTCAAATTGTATGGAATGGTTCCCAATACTCCGCCACACAGTAAGAGGTCATTCCCATTGTGGCATAACCATGTTTGTCGAGGTTGATGCCAGTGACGCATTTCCTGAAATGTTCAACCGCAGCTTCCAGAGTTGGGGCTTTGGTGTCGAAGATTACTTTATTGGCACCGTTTTCGAGGCGTAAAAGGGCAAAGCGTTTCATAATCTTATTGAGCGGTAAATTCCATCATGGTGCCACGGCGGATTTGGGCAATGGAACGGGTATCGTTGAATGCCTTGCACCGTTCACGAGCTTGGTCGTAAGTCAATCCCGTGTCCACGGTTATCTTGCGACCTTTGGCGAAGGTTGCCCAGTTGATGCAACTGCGTTTAAATGTTTTGTAGAATGTTGTCATATCGTGGAGTATGGTAACACTTCTTTATGCTTTTGTCAACTCATTTCAATCGGCATATCCATTATTTTTTTGGCCCTAATGGTAATAAGTGGATCATCCACCAGCTTCGACATTTCTTCGGCATAATCCATTGCGGCGGCAAGTTGCCTTGCCCGTTGTTCGGGCATCTGCAAGGAAATGATTGGACGAGGGCCGACGTGATCTGTGCTAACGAAAAGCACTTGGCCTTTGGTTGACGTTGGTTTAATGGTATAGAGTGGCATATCGTGAAACAAAGTAGCACTTCTTTATGCTTTTGTCAAATGTTATTTTCAGAGCACCGAGCGGGCGTCACCGGAGATGAATTAATGTGCATTATTACAGTACACCGGAGCAGGATTTTAGTTCGGTGAGACGGGTGTAAAACAAGACATCCCCGACAGCAACAGGCTATCGAGGGCGTTCGCCGATATGAATACAACTGCAACCGAAATCAGTTTGTCAAACCCCAAATGTCTTTATAGTCCCGCAGCACCAACTTTTGACAGTCATGCGGCAATTCGGAAAAGGGGATGCGTTTGCCCAGATGATTCTTGCGGCCAATGGCCGGGGCAAAACCAGCGGCATTTGTGTCAATTTGGGAAGAATGTTCCCCGTGTTGCCCAAAGCCCTGCGGATGGAAAGGATTGGCAGACATGGCCAGATATTGAAACCAGCCCTTGCCACGGTAGCGGCCCGTGAAACACACGGTATAACGGTCAAATGATGCTCCGCCATTGTCATACGCACGAATGTATTTCGGCACGCCATTGGGCAGAAGTGAGTTTAATCGGGATGTTGCACGTTTATTCATATAAGACAGTTTAGCATACTTATGCCGTTTGTCAAATGTTATTTCGTCACCGCACGATAAAAGCCATTGACGAAACAACTGATTTCATCCCGGCGAATAGAATCCACAGAGACGGACTTGCCGAGCTTATGCGGGTGAGCCTTGCTGCTTTCATCAGGATAAAGTTTCTGGCCCAGTTCCCCAATTTCAATGGTCAGTTGCGAATTGGTATAGTCAAATTCAACCCGCAGGCCGTAAAAACGGAAGTGTGACAGTAAGCCGTCAATCAAAGGTTGAACCTTGCGTTTGGGCAGTTCGGGCAGATAAAAGAAATGTTGTTTCATATACAGATACTTTAGCACACTTATTCAACCTGTCAAGCGGGAACTAAAACATTTACGGTCATTTGAGCGTCTCGCATTTGCGTCACCCGCTGATGCTTGTCACATTGCAAGATGAGCTTCTCTCCATTGGAATTGGTGAGGATGAACCGCTGCCAAGCACAATCAATGGCTGCTCGCCCCTTGTATTCACGGTATTTGGCTTGAAGATACTGCTCTTCCCACTCGTTCTGTTCAGCCTTGCTCAGATGCCAAAAGCATCCTTCATTGGGACTGTTCGCCTGCCAAAAGGCGTGAACACGATGAATGTCAGGAATCCACCGCAAGGACGGACGGAATTCATATTCGAGGGTGCATCCCAACGGAATAGGTCGCCGTCCCTTCGCCATTTGTTCAAGTGCTGCCCATGATATATTCATAAAACACTTTAGCACACTTATTCAACCTGTCAAATTTTATTTTCAGAGCACCGGGAACCATTCTTGGACAATGAAATACTGCCTATTATTTTATAGAATTAGGCAGGATTTTGGTTCGGTGAGATGAAAAGAAAAAAGCCCCCAGACTCTTTCGAGCCGAGGGGCAAGCCGCCGCCGATGATTTTGTTGATGATGATTAGTTACGCTTCATAGTTGTATCCTTTCATTGGTTACTGGGTTAAATTAACGACGCCGAAACGGTTGCAGCGGGGCAATGGGTTCAAACCGCACGATGTTCTTCGAGGGAATGTGCTTCGAGAACAGGCACACCCGATATGCTTCGCTGATAGACTTCGGGTTCTTAATCAGCGTGCTGTAATTCGTTTTCGTGTTGTCACGGGTATAAACCACCCGAACAAGGGTAGTCGAGGGGAGAGTTAAGGTAGGCATAAAATGTTATTTGCTGCCGATTACTTCGTGGTCAACAATGTCCACCGTGTCAGCGTCAAATTCATTGTTAGGAGATTCGAGGGTGATGGTTGCTCCGGCAATGGCGTCAGCGACTTCAACGCCTTCGTCAATGTTTAAGACGGCATTCACGGTCAGTTGAACAAATACTTTTCTCATATAGTTATATTATTGCACCGAGGTTGATGTTTGTCAAATTTTATTTGCGTTTCTTCTGCCATTGCTGGCGATAGTGCTTCGAGGTCGGTGATTGACGGAACCCCTTGCGAATGGCAACGGGATTGTTCCACACGCACGGGCCATCGTCGTATTTATGGAGTTTGATTTTATTCACAGAAGTTTCCAAACTTGTTCCCGGGTGTCAAAAGTCATTCCATGAGTGCAAGGCCAAGTGAGCTTGCCATCTTGCCAGCGGACGCCGAGACGAGTCCCCCGACATCCTTCCAAGTTGCAAGGACGCTCCCCACCCGTGGTTTTGCCCTTGACGAGACCATCACGAGAGATAACAACATCCCCAAATTGAGGTCAATCAGGTTAAGCAGGTGTTCCGCCCGTTGGGGTGAGCCGATATTGGCTTCTTCTTTCGCCTTTTCAATCAGCTTGCGGCTATCCAAGTCCATCGGTTGAAGTTCAGCGAGTTCAAGAGCCGAGACCGCTTCAATGGGGTCTCCAGCTTCAAGCATTTTCTTCGCTTTGACAACGGCACGTTTTAAGTTCAAATTCATATTCTTATTATAGCACGGGGTTGGTGATTGTCAAATTTTATTTGGTAGCTGTATAAATCGTTGTATGGGACAGGTCGCCGCAGTGCTTATTGACGATGGCATAATGCACCATTGGCTGAGTCAAAAGATAATCGGCACACCGCTTTGCCAACTCTTCATCATCCGTTGCTTCCATCGTGATTTTCTTCTTGTCACCCGTGACTTCAAAGTAATGTGTGAATGAATACAAGGTGCTTCCACCGACGTATTGATACAATACAGTAAAGCAGGGCTTGGAAGGAGTTGCGTCAATCATTTTCATACGCATACATTCGCACACTTATTCCATTTGTCAAAAACTATTTTAGGCACCACCAATGACACCCAAATACTGCCTATTATTTTATGGGACTGGGGCAGGATTTCAGTTCGGTGAAAATACCATTTGACAACTTCTATTTGTATGCTAATGTCTTTATATGATGCAATCAATACCTTTGGATGAATTGAAGAAAAAATATCAGGGCACCGACGAGCGTTTTGTTGAAGTCACCGATAAACAAGCCGCATTGGACGACATTGCCAGCAAAGCATCTTGCACTTGGGGTGCAGGATATAAATTCGGTGATACGGGCTGGATTCAACTTGCTACACCATCCAAACGACATAAAGAGGATATTCGCACCATTTTTGTCTGCAAAGCTTCTTTGCTCGAAGGGCATTCATTGCGAAAACCACCTGTGGGAATGGTATAAACTTTAATTTGACAATTCGGTGAACTGTGATAATATAACAATATGAAACTGACAAAACTTCGACTGACTTTGGACGTGGACTTTGACCCGCAAGGGCTTTCCACCGATGAACTTAAGGCCAATCTTCGGGGCATTATCCATGATGCCGTCAATAATGGCACCCTGACGGGCGATTCTCCCGCTACCGTGGAGAAGTATAACTTCAAGGTGACGGAGCGGCGTTCGGTGAAGAAACCTATTTCTTCCGAAAGCAAGGCCATCATTGCCAACTATTCCGATGGCCTTTGCCCTGATTGCCAATGGAAAATCCGCAAAACTGTCAAAGAAGGCGATGAATGTCGCAACTGCGGCCACGTCTTTTATTCCGACTGCGGCAAATAATCATTTGACAAATATCAATCTGGTGCTACAATAACAATATGAAACTCACTTTACATACCAGTTCGACCATTACCACCGAAACCTATTCCATTACCACCGAGGATTATGGGCCGGTGACGTATATCGAATACCTCAACGACAAGGGCAAGGCGATTGATTGCACCCTGCGGGATGAAGATGGCAATGACATCCAAGACCCCATTATCTTGGAAGAAGTTCAACGGTTCATTGACACCGCCGACGAAGATGCCAAAGAACAGCAACGCCGTGACGAGAAAAACGGTTTGTTCGGTGATAAAGTGGACGTTGCCAATTGATTTTCATGGACGCTAACGATAACATGATGAGTTGTGACCATTGCGGCGTGAAGTTCAAGCAATTGGAACAGCCAGTGTTTTACGTTGATAACCGAGCCGTTCACATTGAATGTGTTCCTGAATACGTCCAATCCGAGAAATTCAACCAAATACCCGCCGACTAATTATTGAGTTGACATAAGGGCGTAGAATTGTTATTCTTACGCCACTATGAACGAAACATGGATTTTCAAAGATGGCCTGTCCCAACAGGGTTGCACAAGTTTTCCCTATGCCTTCCGCCTGATGTATAATGCGGTTAAAACAGGCGTGGAGAAGGGACGCAAGTTCAATGATATGGTCAAACAAATGGCCATCATCGCCCCCACCAAAGACCAACACGGCGACCCCAGACGCTACAATTATCAAGAAGCGGCTCAAATGGCAGAAATTCAAGGGTTTTTTGTAAATGGTCAAATTGATTCGAGAAAATTCAAAGTTGACCGTTTAATGAAGCATTGAGTTATACTTATTGTTAGACATACTTCAAAGCCATTCCGAACAATGCTTTGACGTGTTAGAGTGTTCCCGATTGGTGACGTTGCAGAACGATAAATAAAACACTCCACGTTAATCAACACTTCGACAGGTAGCGTTATCCCTTCAATGGTAGCTATGACCGCCAGATAACAGTTTCGTGGATTTACAGGAGGACCGAAATCCCGCATTCAGAGCAAGACTGTTTCTATATTCTCATTCACACTCAGATGAAAGGTTTTCATCTTTGAATATCTCCCTCATTTCATAATGGGGGAGATATTCTATTCATCCTCGATGAAGAAAGGCTTCATTCTTAATTCACCGGCTTAAAATAATGTTTATTATTTCATTCCGGCGTACTGGGTCAATAATTCCATTTGACAACTTCTATTTGTATGTTATTGTAACAGTGCCGATGGGACGGTTTGGCAATCGTATGCGTCTGCTGCCTTTGTTCTAGTCATTGGATAGGCAGTTTCTAGGGCTGCTGATAAACGGATGCAAAGAAAGCTGGTTCGAGTCCAGCCAACGGCGACAAAAATAAAATTTGACACCGCATTTAAGTATGCTATTGTAGGGTATGATTCAAGACATTAAATTCTCTCGCACGGTTCAATCCATTGGTCGCAATGGCATCATCAAACAAACGGGCATTAGTCTATGCACTGATGGCGTGAACAAAACCGTTATCATCGAACCCATTAACAGCAAAGGCCAAATTGCCAAATGCTTTATGGAAATCCCCCTCGAAGATGTGCCTTCGGTGATTGAAGCTCTGGAAAAGATGCTTCCGTCTCCGGTGGATACGTTGATTACCAACTATGAACAACGGCACCCCGAAATCGCCGAAATCAAAGAAGGCTTCAATGAATTTGCCCGACTGGTTTCCACGCTCGGCAAATAGCGTTTGACAAACCCCGAACCTGTGGCATAATAAAGATATGAAAACAATCAGTCATACCTGTCCCGCTTGCCAGACGGAAATCGTCAATCCTACCATTCTTGGCGGGTTGGTCGAATGTCCGCAGTGCAAACGGAATTTTGAGCCTAGCAAGGCCACTCTTACCAAGCCAGCCAAGCGGGTGTTCTATAAAAAAACCATCATGGTTGAATTCCTCTCTGAAACGGAGTTCCCTGATGACATCAATTTGGCAAATCTTGTGTTTGAAGCCACCGACGGGGACTATTCTTACGCCATTGTGCGGGAGACTGACAGCAAGATGACGGGCAAGAAAGCTGCTCGTGAACTGCTCAAACAAGGTTCCGAACCGTCTTTCTTCCATTTGAACGAGGATGGCACGGACATCAACGAATACATTTGACAACCCCAAATCCTGTGATATAATAAGTATATTATGAGCCAAAAAACACGCAAAGTCATTGTTCGGTGGGAAGCGGTCTATGAAACGACCATTGAAGTCCCGGTGGATGCTCCCCTCGATTCACAAGCAGTCAAGGATGAAGCCGGAGGCATTTCCATTGATGTCCCCGGCTCCGAATATCAAACCGACACTTGGGAAGTCGAAAGCATCCGTGAACTCGGTGACAAGGAATAACATTTTATGAAACTACAAAACACAACCACCACCCAAGATGCCACTTTAACCGAATGTGAAGCATTCGGTGGAAAGGCAGCGGAAGCGGCTGAAATCGCTCAAGACCTCGACAACAAATTGAACGAGGCTAATGCCAAAATCGAATCTCTCCGGGCGGAAGTGGACAGACTTACCAACCGGGAAGCCGAACTCGAACTGCAAATCCGGGATTTGAGTTAGACATTTTTTCCCCCAAATCATCCCAGTCACTCGACTGGGATTTTTTATGTACTATACCGGTATAAAATAATGCCTATTATTTCGCCCCGGTTGTTCGGTGGACAATTATAAAACAAAAACCCCACCAATGTTTTCACTGGTGGGGCACTTTGCCAAGGTGACGGGTAAAGGGCTTAGGGGCGAGCTTTGAACTCTGGTAGTTGCCTAGATACAGTCACCACTGCCTACAAACAACCACCTACTACCCCGTAAGATGTCAATTATTTCCTTTCATATATTCTATGATTTTTTGATGCTCTTCAATTGTTCCGCAATTTTTTATTTTATTCGCTCGCAAACTTATGACACGGACATTTTCTTTCACATACCCCAATGACGGATTCATTCTATCTAATGATGGAGAACTATCAAATGAAGCATCACGTTTATTTCCAATTCCAGATTTTAACTCCATACCAAGAACCGGACAATGAGATGGAATTACAATGTCTTCTAATTTAAGATTGAAAGGCACGTTATATTTCTTCGCTCTCGTTTTTGCGTGATATAACAACATTCGGTTGATGTTTTTCGCTCTCCACTCCAAATCATATTCATTGCGATGCTTTTTGTTGGACTGATACCATTCATCTTGTTTCTTTCTGGCTCGATTATATCTTTTTTTGGATTCTCGTAGCCGAATCAAATTTATTTTTGTGACACATTTACGACAAATTCGTCGGTCATGAACAAATTCGTCGGTTGACTTTGTGGTTTTACACTCCGTACAGTATTTGGTTGCGGTATCAGGATTCATCCCAATACATATCAACCAATTCTGCATATCGTTTAATTATTGAGATAAACAATATAGGAATTATTAACGTTTGCGTTTGATGGAAATGCGAAATACCACAAATCCAGCGGTTTTATAGGCGGAGATTTTCATAGGTCAAATGCTGTGGGTGATAAGAACCGTGTAGGTATCGTCAGTAAAAACGCCATCATCCAACAAATCCGTGGCAGTGTCTTTGGGCAACGCATTGCCAAACGTGGAATTTTCTTTCACGCACCGCAGAAACAGCTTCTCGGCCCGCTTGTTTCCTTCGGGCGTATCCGCAAAGGAACGAATACTTTGCAAGTCATTGTCAATAATTTCAATGACATTGACCGTGTTCAGTTTGACGGCCTTGCGGACAGATTCTTTCCGCTTGCCGACGTAGTAATGCGGGCGACGACTCATTGCCGTTGCCGCCATCCGTTCTGCCCGTTGATATGGTGTAAGTTTCATATTTTTATTATCGCACAAAGTTGGTATTTGTCAAATTTTATTCCGGCGTGAGCGGCACCACTTCATAACCCACGCCAAAGTCCGCCGTGAGTTAATGGTTTTTTCTAAAACATTGGAGTTGACATATAGTGCCCGGTGTAATATACTTATGAGAATGGCAAAAATAAGCTTGAGCAACAACTATGGACTCCCCTTGGATCGTGGAGTAATTACCCCCAGACCAAAAGGGTTATCGGATGACCAATATCTCATTCATGCCCTCAAAGAAGGGTATGCCCTATTAGCTGCTGAATCCAAGCCCTCTACCACCACCCATACCACCAGTTCGGTGAAAACAGCCCCCAAAACTGATTCGGTGAAACCAGCACAAAAGTTGGAAGACACTTTGGCGGCAAAGTCAGACAATCCCTATATTCGGGCAAGATCAGCCGTGCTAACCCAGATGCTCCCCGGGGCACGTTCGGTGATTGAAAAGATGGAAGCAGGCACCTTGACAAAAGATGCAAGGTATGATATGTTCTTGAAAGAAGTCACCGCCCTCGGTGACAAATTATCAAACATCAAATCGAAAAAATAACGCTTATGCTCCATATTGACCAGTCTCTTATCGGTCGCCGATACATTACCTTTCGTTTATAGTTTTTTCGGTTTCGAGAAGATTTTCTAAACTCAGGAAGTGATGGTAATTGTAAATATTGTTGAACTTTTGCGGGAATATCAACATTATCTCCTAAAAACCCCAATCCATTATTACATGCAGAACATAACAATCCTCGTATTTTACCGGTTGAATGGTCATGGTCAATACATAGCGTCTTGCGTTTTCCTGTCGGAACCTTGTGACACATATCACATTTGCCGTCACGCTCTATAACCATTCGTTCAAAGTCTTCTTGTTCAATACCATAACGATGTTTTCTGGCTAATCTACGTTTCGTTTGTCGTTGTCTTTCTTTATAATCCATAATATATTGAATCATTTTTGCAGCACAATGTCAAGATGAAATACTGTATATTAATTCATCAACCCGGGCAAGGATTTCAGTTCGGTGAATTCGGTGGATAAATATAAAAAGAGAAACGGCAGTTGACTCATCTTCACAAGGGACTGACTCCTTATGAATCTAAACCAACTGCCGTTTACAAATATGCCTTGTTGCCTTCAACTCACGTTTAATTCTGTCTCTGCTTCCCCTACGGGATTCTGCGGGCGAGGCTCTCCCACAATGATTTGCCTTCAACAAGGTTGCTTGAAATGTTTCATCCTCCGACCCTCTGCATATTGCCCCTTGCGGAACTCACATAGCGGCATCTTTTACCCGATGAATAGGCGGATGGTCTTGACCCATCCTTCTTTCGGTTACATCCCAAACGTATTAGAATGACGTGCTGTTGTCAATTAGTCCTTCGCAATCACCAGACTTGCCTATTAGGTGTTTCCACCCCTCGACCAAGCTGTATGTTTCGCTCGAACTCGCCCTTCATCATCATTCCAAATCTTCAAAGAACAAGAGAACTATACCACAGTTCCCAGTGCTGTCAACTAAAAATTGGTTGCAGGGGCAAGAATCGAACTTGCGACCATCTCGTTATGAGCGAGCCTAGCTCCCACTGCTACACCCTGCAATACTAAATTCTTATCGGCCAAACAATGCCGAACTCTGGTCCCCACTATACACCGCCCGACCAGAACTGTCAACCGTTTTGTTGACGTTTTTATCATACCGCCCAAGCATCTTACCCGAGGCATCTTCAACAATCGTTTGGGAACCACAGACTTTCTTGTATCCCAACGTCCGCCCATTCGCATCTTTGATTGTCTCTTTCATGCCGTCACTATACCACAGACTCGGTGTTTGTCAAATTTTATTTCAACGAATCACCAACCAAATCCAAAATGATACCGCCAATAAATCCAAGGCAACTGACCACCAGTAAATTCGGCTTATCACCTTTTCCTTCGCCGCCACGGACGAACACGCTCGAACCCGGGCAACCAATCCAATCCAGCCAAGGACGGATACCAGACCCCACACAATCGAAAGCACAATCAGAAATTTAATCATAAGGCTGTTTGTTATTTACTCGACAACATACCACACCGACGGTGTTTGTCAAATTTTATTTCGCCAAAATTCATCCTGCCGAGCTTTCCAAAGCTGCCGCTGCTTCCGGTCATACCCCATACCATAGGGGGGGAAGTTAATCCCACCCCCAGTTTCGAGACAAGTAACCCCCACTGCCCCCACAGGGTATTCATGCGTCAATATGGGCTGTAACTCTTCCCGCTGGTAAATACAAGACGGACTAGGGCTGTCCCCCCCTGCCCCCTCCATCCATTGCCAAAATTCTCGATCCCAATGTTGCGGAATCCCGTCATCGTCATCAGGGCCGAGAATAACAAAGGTTTGCTTAGGCATACATCTTCGGGGTGTTAATTTTAATCTGCCCCGCCTTGTTACGCACAATCACCGCACGCAACCCATTGACTTTCGGCGTAACTTTCACCACCGGAACCGCAACCCCTTGCTTGTGCTTCGGTTGCTTGTCTTTCCGCTTGTAGCCGAAATAATCCGACTTGTAGCCACCTTTGCCATGCTTGGCAATCTTATACCAAGCCTTGCCCGCCTTGCTTCCCTTCGGTTGCGTGCCATGAATGACAACCGCAAAATCCTTGTCATAATTCCACACAAGGGAATCGTCATGGTCAATTTTCAGTTTCCACTTGCGGCGGGCCTCACGTTCGGAATAAACCACCCGCACACTCCGCAAGTTATGCTCTTCAATCAAAGCATCATGCGAGCCGCCACGAGAAGCCACAATCTTGAAATTGGCAGGGATGGAACCGAGCCGCTTCACCCAAAACGGCAACGCTTTCGTATAGCCATAGAAAAGCAATTCGGGATGATTGGCCGCAACCATCAGCCACGCATCAAAATACGCTTGGCTGAAAAAGTCACCGCTCTGGTGAAACCGCACCTTTTTAATCTTTTTCTTTCCCGCCAGCGACTTCTCAATCAAAGCCGCCATTTGAATGGCCGTGCCAGCCGAGCGAATCAATTCAAAATTACCCCACCGTGATTCACGGATATTCGGAAACATCGCTTCCGCAGTAGTAGCGTAGCAACGAAATTGCGTGTGCGGGCCATCCGTGATTTTGCCCGTTGCCTTGTCAGTAGAACTACGACAATCCCGTGCAAACGGGCAGGTATGGCCAGCAGGTAAGGAAAGAATGGCAGTATCACGCTCAAGCTTGGCGTTGCCATGTTGGAAGTTTAACAGAGTTTGATTTTTAATGTTGTCAGTCATATTGTTACAATACCACAGGTCAGTTATTTGTCAAATGTTTATTTTAATGCCGCCGCAATCTCTTTCTGCATGTTCTCCAAATCCTCACGCCCGAAAATCCACGGCACAATCTCACCTTGCCGCTGCATCCCTTCAACCATGTCATTCGCTTCTTCAAACGTAGCACACCCTTCAAGCGGCTGAATCGAAGGTTGGTTGGTGGTCACAAAAGCAAAATAAAGATGTTTATTCATACCGTTACCATACCACAGAGTTTAAGTTTGTCAAATCGTATTTTTATAATAAAAAAGCCCCCGACGAATCGGGGGCTTGGATGTTTGCCAATGGCTTAGGCCGCAACAGTTTCCGCAGTCGGAACCACGGGAGCAGTTTCAGCAACAGGAGCCGCAGGCGTCTCGTTCGCAAGACTCACTTCCACTTCGGGAGCAGGAGCCGGGGCAGGAGTCGCCGCCACAGGTGCCGTTTCCACAGGAGCAGTCGGAATCACAGGAGCCGTTTCAGGAGCCGCAGGCGTAATCGTCACAGCCACAGTCGGTTCTGCCAGAATTTTCTTGGCTTCCGCTTCAATCGTTTCCGAAACATTTTCCGCTTTCACCTTGGCCTTGCGGGGTGCCTTGGCCTTGGGTGCCTTGTCCTTGGAATGGTCCTTGGCCGCAACCGAACGCAGACGGAACAAAGCCGCCCGACGACCCAAACCAGATTCAGAATCAGGCTCCGCCGTAACCCCGTCAACCAGACAAACTTGCGAGCGAGGATTGACCCGGGTGCGGTGCTTGGAAATGCACGGCTTGCCTTCGGCGTGCAAATACATGTCCGCTTCCAAGTTTTTCCGCAACGTCAGCATGGTGCAATTCGGCCCCTTGCCAAAAGTCTTGCTGCCCTTGTCCGTGTCCACGCCATTCACAGCCATCAGTTGCGTAAAAGTCCACTCCGCCGAACGGGGAAACTTCATTTCGTAACGAGGCCGACCGGGATGGTCATGCTTGATAACTGCCGCCGTGTTTTTCTTGCTGTTTTTGCTTTTCATTGTGTTTTATGTGTGTTTTTGTGTTTATGTTTTAACTAACTCAAACTGTATGCTTACTTTACCACTTGTTTATAGCGGTGTCAAATTTTATTTTTAAATCTTTGTCACCCGCACATAAAGCGGAATCACCGCAGAAGAAGTCGAAAGCTTCCCAAACTGGTCCCCAAGCAACAGCTTAACTTGCGTTGCCGCAGCCACATACATCCCGCTCCCTTGCGTAAAGTTATCAGGCTTGTTTCCATTCTTCTCCCAAGTCCAAGATGATGGAGAACAACGTCCCAAATTTGAATGCCGCAGCCAAATCCGCTTGGCTCCCTTCAATGGCGTCATAGAAATCGTCACGTCAATGTCCACAGGCAGTTGCTCACCGGGAAAGAATTTCTGAACAAACGATGGACATAATCCCCGACTCCCGTCATCCAGCCAATAATCGTTACAATCCCCCAGTGTCAACCGCTTCGTAATCTTCTGGAGTTTCTCCACTTGAACATAAAGCGGAATAAAATTGTCAGGATTCAACGACGCATCCGCATAAGAAGGAGATAACTTCTCCATCTTCTCCCCAAGCAATTCCCGCACTAACGCTGACGTGACTTCATACATTCCACCACCCTCTTCAAAATTATTAGGAAAATTCCCGTCCTTCGTCCACGTCCAAGAAGATGGCTTAGTAACCGCCAAATGCTGGTGCCGAACCCAAATCTTCTTCGCCCCCTTGAATGCCCACGACCGAATCGAAACCGATACCTTGATATATTCAGGTAACTCTTCACCCGGGAAAAATGCCTGAATAAATGACCCGCATATCGCCAGCCGCCCATCCAACATGTATCGGCCACAGTCCAATTTCAATATTTTTGTGATTTGTGTTTTCATAATACATCAATATACACCTACGTATGTATTTGTCAAATTTTATTTCTTATGCTTTACCACATAAGGATTGCCCACAGGCTTCATCACAACCCCCTCTTGCACTGGTGCCGAAATTCCAAACGTCTCCCGCAAATCCTTCAACGCAGGACGCTCCCAATTGAGTATCTTCCCCGTCTCCACATCAATCTCCAATTCCACATAATCCCCATAATGCTCCCCCGGCATCCAATCAGGCACATACCCATCATATAACTCCCCTACCTGATTGCCATCCTCATACAGATTGGCAGAAAATAAGTCCGAACACTTCGCATTGATTTTTATAGTTCTTTTCATAATACCCTTACCATACACCACCTTCCACTTTTGTCAAATACCTTTTTTATATCCTTTCCCCCACCATATACCCCCATCAACCCTATACCACCAAATACTGCCCAGTATCCCACCCATAATGAAATACTGCCCATTATTCCATCGGCCCGAATAAGTATTTCAATATGCTTATTGTTCGGTGAAATCAACCCAATAAGTATTTCAATATACATATAGTTCGGTGATAAAGCACACCTATAAACATATACATACGTGAATAAGTATTTCAATATTAGTATTGTTCGGTGACAATGATATGCTTTTGCTCTATACCGCTCTATACACGCCCTCGCTCCGCTCGGGCATACCATATAAGACATCTTTATCCCTTTTCCCTCATGTCGCACATTCGCCATTCGCAAATAGCCTATAATCGAATTATGATGTTATCGCCGAGGGCGAAGCCCGAGGCGTATGTGAATACGTATTTATATGTTCGTTTTCCTATTAAAAAAGTATGTTTATGTGTTCAACGAATACGGCTGATAAAATACTTTGGGTCAAAATGGGTTACAGTGGGGTTGTGTGGGGCATTTATTATAACGTATAAACGTATCGTGGGAATATTATAATAATTATACGTAGGTATGGGAGTAGGTATAGAAG
>Ga0209698_10002971_pt1 | contig 18921 bp, 15 predicted proteins | sample LitLauG_LLR_2012_FD_187203 | JGI IMG/M metagenome (GOLD analysis project Ga0209698, IMG submission 187203) | Freshwater sediment microbial communities from Pennsylvania, USA - Little Laurel Run_MetaG_LLR_2012 (SPAdes) (version 2) | ecosystem: Environmental > Aquatic > Freshwater > Creek >...
TACAACGAAAAGAGTTTAAAGCCGCATCTGACAAGTAGCGGCCGGAAAAGGTTACTTGACCGACCCGAAGCAAGGAAGTATCACAGAAGCTGAGGCGATCGAGCGGGCGAAGCAGGGCGACGAAGCAGCGTTCGAGATCCTGTATCACCTGCATAAACGCCGCGTGTACTCGCTATGTTTGCGCATGCTTTCCAATCCGGCGCAAGCCGAAGATTTGGCGCAGGAAGCCTTCCTCCAGCTTTTTCGCAAAATCGGCACGTTCCGCGGCGAGTCGGCCTTCTCCACCTGGCTGCACCGGATGACGGTCAATGTCGTTCTGATGCACTTGCGCAAGAAGGGACTGCCCTTGGTCTCGTTGGAAGAAACGCTGGAGACCGAAGAAGAAGCGCCCAAGAAGGAATTGGGAGCCCAGGATGTGAAGCTGACCGGTTCGATCGACCGCCTGCAGTTGCAGCGGGCCATCGAGCGCTTGCCGCCGGGCTATAAAACGGTTTTTGTGCTGCACGATGTGGAAGGATTCGAGCACAACGAAATCGCCGAACTGGTGGGGTGCTCGATCGGCAACAGCAAGTCGCAGCTTCATAAGGCACGGTTGAAGCTGCGGGATTATCTTAAGTTTATGAGAGCCGAAAAGGCCGGGAACACGTAAGTGAGGTTGCGGTATCGGGGAGAGAGGTCGTTATGACGTGCGCGGATATTCAGCGAGTCCTGCCGGAGCTTGGGGAGAACCGGCGGGATGGTGAGTTGGAAGCTCACCTCAAGTCCTGTCCAGCTTGTTCGGAGCTGGTGTCGGACCTGAAGCTTATCTCGAGTGAAGCGCGGCAGCTGTCGGCTTCGGACGAGCCCGCTCCGAGAATCTGGGTTCGAATCGCTGCCGAGTTGCGGGCCGAAGGCGTAATCCGGGAGGCGGAGGCGGCAACTCCGGCTCCTGCAACTACGCCACGCGGGAGGTGGAGTGCCTGGTGGCTGGTTCCGGTTGCGGCGGCGCTGCTGGCGGGCGCGTCGTACATGGTCAGCCACAAGCCGGCGCCGCAAGTCGCCGACCAGCGCGCCCCGGTGATGACGACTTCGGAGCCTGCTGCCCTTCCGACCACGGGGACTACGGCTCAGGCGCCAACTACAAAAGTCTCCCCACAGCAAACGGCCAAGAACCGGGCCGAAGTTGCGGCGGCGCCCAGTCCGGAAGATCAGCGGTTCCTGAGTGAGGTTTCCACGCGCAATCCGGAAATGCGGGCCACATACGAAACCCAGCTACGCTCCGTGAACAACTACATTCGCGAAGTACAAGCTTACCTGGATCAGAATCCGGGCGACGAAGATGCGCGTCAGCACCTGATGGAGGCGTACCAGCAGAAGGCGATGCTGTATCAGATGGCGTTGGATCGAGTTCAATAGTCTTCAATAGTCAAGGGTGAATCGGGTAGAATCCGGTTAGCTAGGGGCAGTCATGGAAAGCATGCAGCGCACCACAGTGGCAGGGATAGTTCTGGCAACGTGTTTGGCGTCGGTTGCTATCGCCGAAGGCCGGAAAGAATACCGATTCAACGTTGGGCCGCAAGCCCATGTTTCGGTGGACGCCCAGTACGGGGCAATCTCAGTCAAGCCGGGCACTGCAAACCAGGTCGTCATCACCGCCCTCACGAAGGGTGACAAGGTCGAGGTGGAAAGCCAGCAGAACGGCAACCGTGTCGAAGTGGGATCGCGCCTGCATCCCGGCGCGGATGCGCAGAGTGGACGCGTCGACTACGAACTCACGGTTCCCCCGGATGCAAATGTGCATCTGCGTTCTTCGGCGGGACCGATCACGGCCGATGGCCTACAGGGCGACGTGACTCTGGAGGGCGCCGACGCGCAAGTGGAAGCGCGCAACCTGAATCGTGGCCATCTGGTCATTCAGACCATGGGCGGGCCGATCACGCTCAACAATGTCCACAACGGACACGTTGAAATCACGTCCATCAGCGGAGATATCCGCCTGAATTCCGTCACCGCACAACTGGTGAAAGTCGAATCTACGAACGGCAGGATCTTCTACAACGGCGATTTTGGATTGGGCGGCGACTACAAGTTCAGCACCCATACCGGCGACATCGAAGCCCTGGTGCCGGCCAGCGCTTCCGCCGAATTCAGCGCCCAGTCGTTGCAAGGGCAAGTCCAGAATGATTTTCCTCTTCAGCCGAAGCAGCACTCTCATATTTCCCTGGATGCCACACGTGCCTTCATTGGTACTGCCGGAAAGGCTGCGTCGGGCGTAGTGATGCGGTCGTTCAGTGGTAAAATCCGCCTCAAGCAACGCTGACAATCGAGCGCAAAAGAAAGAGAACGACACACGGAAGGCATGCGGAACGCCGGGTCTTCCTGTGTCAGGGTGCGTCATGGGAGCGCGGGCGGTGTTTCTGGTGGGATCCATGGCTTCAGGAAAAAGCACCGTCGGTGCGGAACTGGCCCGGCGGCTGGGGTGGGATTTCGTCGACCTCGATGCCAGAATTGAGGCGCGCGAACAGAAAACCGTCCCGGAGATTTTCCGGGATCACGGTGAACCCGGCTTCCGGGTGGCCGAAAGCAATGCCCTGCAGCATCTGACGCGATCGCTCGAACGCAACAGTGTAGTCGCACTCGGAGGCGGAGCCTTCGCGGAAACCACCAATCGTGCCTTGCTTCGAAACTGGCCTTCGGTATTCCTGCATGCTCCGGTGGAAGAACTATGGCAGCGAAGCCAGACCGACGGCATCGAGCGCCCATTGCGCAAAGATCGGGACCAGTTTGTCCGGTTGCACGCCGAGCGGCTTCCCTGTTACCGGCAAGCCACGATCATGGTGGAAACCTCGGGACGCGATGTAGCTTCCGTTTGCGCCGAGATCGAGGGCGCGTTACAGCTGGGGACGCAGGCGAAGCGCGGCGGGCAAGACTCAGCCGCGTCTCGTTCCCGGAATTCTAGATGAGGAGAATCTCAGTGACGTTGGATCGCTGGAAGTTTGCGTATGGTTGGGCACTCATTCTGTTTGTAGCACTGTTTACGGCGGCGAAGGAAAAGGAGAACGAGCACGAGGGGCAGAAGGTCGACTCGGGTTCGTTCGGCGTGTTCATGGGGGGTCATCGCGTCGGAACGGAGACTTTTTCGATCTACCAGAGCCAGAACGGGAGCGTCATCGAATCGGAGTTCAAGACCGAGGGGTCGGCCGCGCCCGCAGCAACGCAGAACTCGGAGATGCGGCTGAGCGGATCGGGCGAAATCCGGCGCTACGAGTGGCGTGAGGTGAGTCCCGGCAAATCGCAGCTCACCATCGTCCCCACCGACCAGTTTCTGACTCAGAAGTGGACAACCGGGCCGCAGGAAAAGGAAGGGGAGCAACCTTACCTGCTTCCGCCTTCCACCACCATCCTGGACGACTATTTTTTTGTGCACCGCGAAGTGCTCGTGTGGAAGTTTTTGGGCATGGCCTGCAAGCAGGAAAAGGGACAGGTGCAGTGCCCCGTCAAACAGCGCGTAAAGTTTGCCACCTTGAATCCCCATCAGCATTCTTCGGCACCGGGCACCATGGAAGCCCTGGGCCGGGAGAAAGTCACGGTCAAGGGGACGGAACAGGACCTGATTAAGCTCGCGCTGACGACCGATTCCGGGACCTGGTATCTCTGGGTGGACGATCACGATCAATTCAAATTAATGCGCATCTCCATCGAGGGGGAGAATACCGAAGTGATGCGCGACTGAGGAGTGCGCGGGCTGAAGGTCAGCCCCTTTCGGAACTTGGATCGCTCTCCCCGGAACGCGTTACGATAGCGGGAGTCAGGTTCGGTCCACGATTGGCGGAGCCGGGCGGCAGGAACAGTCTTTGACGATCCTCGATTCACGTACGTCACGCGTGCTGATCACGGCCCTCCTGTTTGCCGTGGGGTTCGGCTTTGTCTATGCGGCGCGCCGGACACTCATTCTCTTCCTGTTCGCAATCTTTTTTGCCTATCTGATCAATCCCCTCGTTCTGCGGTTGGAAAAACTGGTTCGCGGCCGCGGTCGTGCCATCACGGTCATTTACCTTCTGTTGCTCATCGGTCTGGGAGTATTCGGCTTCCTCGTCGGACCCAGAATTGCCCGGCAAGCAGCACGCCTGGGAGATGCTTTGCCGGGGCTGATGGATAAGGCAAGCACCGGACAGATTTCGGGCCAGATCGGCCAGATTGCTTTCGACATCGGACACCAGCACGGTTGGAGTGAAGCCACCCAGAACGGCATTCAGAATTATCTGAAAAACCATCGCGAGGACTTGTCTCACCTGGCACAGCGCATCGGCGTGCGCGTCGCGGAATCGGCTAAGGAACTTTGGGTACTGTTCCTGGTTCCCATCCTGGCCATCTTCTTTCTTCGCGACGGCGGCTCGTTCCACGAAGTTCTGCTCGCGATGGTGCAGTCCCGCAACCAGCGGGAATTTCTTCAGGACGTGTTGCGCGATATGAACCAGATGCTCGCGCAGTTTATCCGCGCCCAATTAACATTGGCCGCCCTTTCCTTCGTCGCCTACAGTTCGGTGCTGGGAGCGCTGCGCGTGCCCTACGCCCTGATGCTGGGCACGGCTGGAGGCGCGATGGAGTTCGTGCCCGTAGTCGGACCGCTCGTAGCCGGCGCCGCCATGATCGCGGTCGCGATCCTGGCCGGATATCCCCACTGGCCCCTGATACTTCTCTTCCTGATCATCTGGCGCATGGTGCAGGATTACGTGATTTCGCCGCGCATCATGGGAAGCAGCGTCGAACTGCACCCGTTGGCAGCGCTGTTCGGCATTCTTGCCGGGGGCGAAATTGCCGGAGTGCTCGGTGTCTATCTTTCCATCCCGGTGATGGCCAGCTTGCGAATCGTCTGGCGGCGTTGGCGGATCTACGCCGAGAAGCGCAAGTTCGGACCGCTCAACGAGTACTCGTTCCCGGCGGAGTTGGGACGAGGAAGAACCTAGGATGGTGTAGCGCGGATACTCTTGTCCGCCGCGGGATCACGCTCAGATACCAGTGAAAATACTTCACGCCGACGTTTTCGGCGGGAGCGCTTCGAATCGGAAGATTCACCCCACCGCGGCGGTATTCGCGTGAGAAAAGTCGCTAGTATAAAATCACAGTTCAACATGTCCACCAAACTTTCAGTAGGAATTCTCGGTGCCACGGGCATCGTCGGGCAGAGATTTATCCAGATGCTCGAACATCACCCGTGGTTTGAAGTGTCTTGGCTGGCCGCCTCCGATCGCTCGGAGGGCCGGGCTTATGCCGAAGCGGCGCGCTGGCGCTTGAAGACTGCCATTCCGGCCAAGATCGCAAACATGACCGTGTCGCCGGCCAAGCCCGAAGGCGCACCCAAGATCGTCTTTGCTGCTTTGGACGCGGGCATCGCCCGCGAACTGGAACCGCAATTTGCCGCCGCAGGCTGCGCGCTCGTTTCCAACTCGAGCGCTTTACGCATGCAGTCCGATGTTCCCCTGGTGATTCCGGAAGTCAACGCCGACCACATCCGGTTGATCGAAAAGCAGTCCTGGCGCACCAAGTCGGGAGGGTATGTCGTCACCAACCCCAACTGCTCTACGATTGGACTGGTGCTCGCGCTGGCCCCTTTGCATCGCGCGTTCCATGTTGAGACCGTCATGGCCGTCACGATGCAGGCGGTCAGTGGGGCGGGCTATCCGGGTGTGGCGTCGCTCGACATCCTGGGCAACGTGATCCCCTATATCGGTAAGGAAGAAGAAAAAATGGAGGAGGAGACGCAAAAACTACTGGGCAAGCTGAACGGTGCGCATATCGAACCGGCTCCCTTCGCCATGAGTGCGCAGTGCAATCGCGTCGCCGTGGAAGATGGGCACACCGAATCGGTGGCAATCAAGCTGAAGAAGAAACCCGCGGCGGAAGAGATCATCGCCGCCTGGAATGATTTTCAGGCCGAGCCCCAGAAGCTGCGCCTGCCCAGCGCGCCGCATCAGCCGGTTGTGTACCTGACCGCGCACGATCGTCCCCAGCCGCGTTTTGACTGCGACCTAGGAGCGGGCATGACGACGGCGGTCGGGCGTCTGCGGCACTGCAATGTGCTGGACTGGAAGTTCACCGTGCTGTCGCACAACACCATTCGAGGCGCCGCCGGGGCTGCTATCTTGAATGCCGAACTTCTCAAGGCGAAGGGGTTCCTGGGGTGAAAGAGACGTCTACCACGGAGGCACGGAGGCACGGGGAAAGACGGGATCAAGTCTGTTTTGATCCGTACCTCGCGGACCGACCTGCGCATGGTCCGAGAGCCCGAGAAGCCTCAGCATCTGGCATGCCTTCACAACACCAGCTTTTTCCCAAGCCGCCCTCCGTGTCTCCGTGTCTCCGTGGTGGATTTTCCGTCGGCAGCGAGGATACCCGCCCATGATCGTCATGAAGTTCGGCGGGACCTCCGTGCAGGACGCGAAGGCAATCGATCGCGTCGCGCAGATCGTCCAAGGAAGACTGGCAGACCGGCCGGTGGTGGTCGTCAGCGCCATGGCCAAGGTCACCGATGCGCTGCTGGCCATGGGCAAGGCCGCCGGGAGCGGCGATCGCAAGACCGCGCTGAAGATGGCCCGCGCGCTGCGCGAGCGCCATTATGAAACCGCCGGGGAGTTGCTCGGCACTGCCCTGTTTACGGAGTTTCACGGCAACCTCGGTGCCGACTTCGAGGACCTGGACGAACTGCTGCGCGGCATCGGCGCGGTGGGCGAGATTACCCCGCGCACCTACGATAACGTCGCGTCCTTCGGCGAGATGCTCTCGAGCAAAATTGCCGCCGCCGCCTTTGTGGCGCGCGGACTGCCGGGAGTCCAGGTGGATTCACGGCAGTGTCTGCTGACCGATAGCGCTTTCATGCGGGCGGTTCCGCAGTTCGACGAGACCAACGAGCGCTTGCAGAAAAAAGTGAAACCGCTGCTGGAGGGCGGGAAAGTACCGGTCATGGGTGGGTTCATCGGTTCCAACCGTGCCGGCATCACCACCACGATTGGGCGCGGAGGGTCAGACTTCTCGGCCGCGATCTTCGGCGCCGGCCTCGACGCCGAGCGCATCGAGATCTGGACCGACGTGGACGGCATGATGACGACCGACCCGCGCCTCTGTCCCGATGCCCGGCGCATCAAGGTCATCAGCTTTGATGAGGCCGCGGAGCTCGCCTATTTCGGCGCCAAAGTCCTGCATCCCGCGACTGTGCTGCCGGCCATTCAGAAGAACATCCCGGTCTATGTTCTCAACTCGCAGAACCCAACTTGCGAAGGAACAAAAATCACTGCGCGCGCGCCGCGTGGCACAAACGTCTTCAAAGCCATCGCGCTTAAGAAGAAGATCACCATCATTGACGTCGCGGCTCCGCGCCGGCTGCTGGTGCACGGGTACTTAAAGTCGATCTTCGAAGCCTTTGATAACCACAACGTAGCGGTGGATGTGGTCTCGACGTCAGAGGTGAGTGTGTCGGTGACGGCGGAGACGAACGAGGCTATTCCAGCGCTCGCTGCCGACCTCGCCAAACTGGCCGACGTGAAATACGAAGGCCGGAAGGCAATCGTCTGCCTGGTGGGAGAGAGTTTGCGCGACACTCCCGGGGTGGCTGCGAAGGTTTTTGGAATCCTGGAAGACGTGAAGATCCGGATGATCTCCCAAGGCGCCTCCGAAATCAATCTGACGTTTGTGATCGAAGAAGACGCTGCCGCCGAGGTCGTCCGGCGTTTGCACAAGGAGTTCTACGCCGAGGCGGACCCGGAGATTTTCGCCTAATCCTTTCCTCCCGGGTCACTCTTCCGCCGTTAATACCGCCATGTGCCGGAGGTTTCCCGTGGCCGGCGCAGCCGCATAGCACCAACCAATTCAAACGCGGGCTATCGCAAACCTCCGTCCCGTTCAAACGCGCGACCGAACTTTACAGCACTCCAGTGCATCCCCAGGTGGGGATTTGGACGAAGTCCCCACTGTCCAGATACTAGAAGGTACTAAGGCTTTCGCAATCTATCACTTCCTCCCATTCCGCCCCCAAACTGTTCTTTGCCGGAGCTGCCAAGCCAGGGTCCCGGCGTCCGCAAATCCCCCGCCGTAGAGGACTACGGCTCATAGAGGTAGTTGTGAACGCTCGTCGGTTGCGTAGCGTCTGGCTCGATCTGTCTCTTCTTGTCCTGTCCGTGCTGTTCCTTTCTGGTTGCCAAGTCTTGTCCAAAGCAAGTTCCGCGGGAAGCGGCATCGGGGTGGCGACTGCCAGCCTCAACTTTGGAACCGTAGCGGTTGGCAGCAGTAAGACTCTGTCCGACACCCTGACGAACACCACGACCTCCCCCGTCACAATCAGTGCGATCACCTTCTCAGACCCCAGCTTGCATGTCCTCGGGATTACGGTGCCGCTGGCTCTGGGAGCGGGGGCAAGCGTACCCTTCACCGTACAGTTTCAGCCGACAACAACAGTGAATCTGTCGAGCACGATCTCGATGCTGGGGGTCAACTCGAACGTCCTCGTGTCGCTGACGGCTTCGGGCACAACCGGTACTCCCGGACAATTGTCGCTCAGCCCGTCGTCCATTGCCTTCGGCACTCTCAAGGTCGGATCGAGTCTGACGAACAGCGTGACTCTGTCGAACACTGGCGGAAGCGATATCACGGTCAACCAAGCGACCTTGAGCGGAGCGGGATTCGCGACCAGCAACCTGTCGCTGCCGCTGACGCTGCCCGCAGGCGGGACGGCCCCGCTCAGCCTGACGTTTGCTCCCCTCGGCACTGGAAGCTTTACCGGCAGCGTGACGTTTGCCACCAGTTCCTCCAGCAACGTGGTCCTGGCCCTGTCCGGAACCGGAGTTGCTCCCGGACAATTGAGCGCGAATCCTTCCGGCCTGGCCTTCGGCAGCGTTCAGGTCGGTAACAGTGCCAGCCAGTCCGAAACTCTGACCAACACGGGCGGGAGTTCGGTCACGATTTCGCAAGCGAACGCGAGCGGCGCCGGTTTCTCTGTCAACGGGCTGTCTGCGCCCGTCACGCTGGCGGTAAATCAAAGCGTCACCTTCAACGTGGGGTTCGCTCCCACTACTGCGGGTGCGGTTAACGGCGCACTGGCAATCGTTTCGGACGCATCCGTTTCTCCCTATAACATTGCGCTTTCTGGTACGGGCCTTGCGGCGGGCGCTCTGACAGCGAATCCGAGCAGCGCGAGTTTTGGCAATGTAACCGTAGGCAGCAACAAGACCGTTTCCGTAGCCGTCACGAACACGGGCGGGGCGGCCGTCACGGTATCGGGCGCGGCAGCCTCTGGGAGCGGATTCAGCTTCACGGGTCCGTCCTTGCCGCTGACTCTGAACGCGGGGCAATCAACTACATTTAACGCCATCTTTGCACCCACCGCGGCGGGCGCGGCCAGCGGCACGTTGACGATTAACTCGAACGCCAGCAACGCGAGTCTTTCGGTGCCTCTCTCGGGGACGGGCATCGCGCAAGGTCAGGTTTCACCAAACCCCTCCAGCTTCAGCTTCGGCAACGTGCAGACCGGAAACTCGAAATCGCTCCCTGGAACACTGACGAACTCCGGGGGAACCAGTCTGACCATCTCCGCCGCGACCGCGAGCGGCAGCGGATTCAGTTTGAATGGCCTGACCCTCCCGGTCACATTGAATGCCGGGCAGAGCGCGCCGTTCACCGTATTGTTTGCTCCCACTACCAGCGGAGCGGCCAGTGGTAGCATCAGCGTCACTTCCAATGGAGCGAATCCGAGTCTAAGCATTCCGCTGTCTGGGACAGGAGTGACACCCGGAGCACTTGCGTCAAATCCGACGAGTCTCTCGTTTGGCAGCGTTCAGGTGGGCGATAGCAGCAGCAAATCGGAAACGGTGACAAACACCGGCGGATCCGCGGTCACCATATCTCAAGCCAATGTCACGGGAACGGTGTTCTCGGTGAGCGGATTGACGCTGCCAGCTACGCTGTCCTCGAATCAAAGCGTGACGTTCACGGTCACGTTTACTCCAACCGGCGCCGGTGCAGCCAGCGGAAGTGTCTCGATCGTTTCGAACGCGTCCAATTCCCCGCTTTCCATCGGCCTCTCTGGTACCGGCACAGCTCCAGGACAGTTAGCGGTTTCTCCGACATCGCTGAGCTTTGGGAACGTCGTCGACGGATCGAGTTCCTCGCTCAGCGGAACGCTGAACGCGACCGGCGCGTCGGTCACAATTTCCTCGGCCGGCATCACGAACGGTGAATTTGCGCTTTCCGGAATCACGTTGCCCTTGACCCTGGCGGCGGGTTCGTCGGCTCCGTTCACGGTCACGTTCACACCGCAGTCGAGCGGAGCGGCTTCGGGGAACCTGTCTTTTACCAGTAACGCGACGAACTCTCCGACCGTCCAAACCCTGGCGGGAACTGGCACGGCTCCGCCGCAACATTCGGTCTCTCTGACCTGGAATAGCTCGGCGAATGCCGTCGGCTATAACATCTATCGCGGCGCTGTCTCGGGCGGCCCCTACTCGATGATCAACACGACCCTCGATGCTTCCACCGCGTTTACCGACAACAGCGTGACGGCCGGCCAGACCTACTACTACGTAGTCACGGCGGTGGATGCCAGCTCGAATGAGAGCGGCTATTCCAATCAGACCTCGGCGGTGATTCCAACTCCTTAGAAGTTAGCAGCACACAAACCGGCCTCGATCCCGAGCAGGCATGCTCGCGATCGAGGTCGTTTTGCTGCTGTAGGGTCGCCGCCACCTTTCGCGACGATGCTCCTGCGCCCGGCGAGACGCCCGTCCCTCCACAGTTCTAGTAGACTGTCATCGAACTCTCCATTTAACATTTGCGAGCGCGAGTTACTTTACTGATGGGGGTCTTCCAATTCATCCCTGCCGGCGAGGCCATCTGACATGCAGGACTTGATTCTGGTGACGGGCGGCGCCGGCTTCATCGGATCAAACTTCGTGTTGCACTGGCTGGCGCACGAGCGAGCGCGCGTCGTGAATCTCGACAAACTCACGTATGCCGGGAATCCGCGCAACCTGGAATCGGTCGCCGATCATCCCGGATACAAGATTCAGCAGGGTGACATCGTAAACCGGGAGCTCGTGGCCCGGTTGCTCCAGAGCGAGCGTCCTCGTGCCATCGTTCATTTTGCCGCCGAGAGCCATGTGGACCGCTCGATCCACGGACCGGACGACTTTGTGCGCACCAACGTCAACGGCACTTTCAGTCTGCTGGAGGAAGCGCGCGCTTATTGGTCTGCCCTTCCGGAGGCCGATCAACGAGCATTTCGTTTTTTGCACGTCTCAACCGATGAGGTCTATGGCTCGCTCGGCCCGAATGACCCGGCCTTTACCGAGACCACACCCTACGCGCCCAACAGTCCGTACTCGGCCTCCAAGGCGGCTTCCGATCATCTCGTCCGCGCCTACCATCACACCTATGGTTTGCCGACGCTCACCACGAATTGCTCGAACAATTATGGGCCCTATCAGTTTCCTGAGAAGCTGATTCCGCTGATGATCCTGAATGCGTGCAGCGGGAAGGCGCTTCCCGTATATGGCGACGGGCAGAACGTGCGCGACTGGCTCTACGTGGAAGACCACTGCTGCGCGATTCGAATCGTGCTCGCGCAAGGGCGGGCCGGCGAAACCTATAACATTGGCGGTTGCGTCGAAAAAAAGAACATGGAGATCGTGAATACGATTTGCGACCTGCTGGACGAGTTGCGTCCAGGAGATCCGGTAACTCCGCATCGGAAGCTGGTGTCGTTTGTAAAGGACCGCCCAGGTCACGATCGCCGTTATGCCATGGACGCAAGTAAAATCGAACGCGAACTGAACTGGCGGCCGGAGGAAACCTTTGAGACCGGAATCCGCAAGACGGTGAACTGGTACCTGGAGCATGAAGGCTGGGTGCGCGACGTTACCAGCGGCGGCTACCGGCAATGGATCGCCAAAAACTACTCCGTCTGAGCGAAACAATACTTCATCATGACAACTTCATCGCAGCCAAACTACAAGGGCATCATCCTGGCGGGCGGTTCCGGCACGCGGCTCTATCCCGTGACCCACGCGGTCTGCAAGAGCCTGCTGCCGGTTTACGACAAGCCAATGGTTTATTACCCGCTCTCCATTCTGATGCTGGCCGGCATCCGCGACATCCTGCTGATTTCGACCCCGGACGACCTGCCCCGATTCCAGCACCTGCTCGACGACGGCCGCCGCTACGGGATCCGCATTCAGTATGCCGCCCAGCCGAAGCCCGAAGGGATCGCACAAGCATTCCTCATCGGAAAACAATTTATTGGCGCGAGTTGTTGCGCGCTGGTGCTGGGCGACAACATTTTCTACGGGCACGACCTCGCCAAGGACGTGCGGGAGGCGACGCAGAAAACGAGTGGCGCACGGGTATTCGCCTACCCGGTACAGGACCCGGAGCGTTACGGAGTAGTGGAATTCGATCCAAAGGGGAAGGCGCTGAGCATTGAGGAAAAACCCAAGCATCCTAAGTCGCGTTACGCGGTGACGGGGCTTTATTTCTACGACCATCAGGTCGCAGAGATTGCGGCCAGCCTGAAGCCTTCCGCGCGTGGAGAACTGGAAATTACCGATGTGAACCGCGAATATCTCCGCCGCGGCCAACTGGATGTATGCGTGATGGGACGGGGCATGGCGTGGCTCGACACCGGCACGCACGAAGCGCTGATGGAAGCGTCACTCTTTATCCAGACGCTGGAGAAACGGCAGGGCCTGATGGTCGCCTGTCCGGAAGAGATTGCCTATCGCTCGGGCTACATCTCGGCACAGCAATTGGAAGCGATCGCACAGCCGATGCGGAATAATTCATACGGTGCCTACTTGCTCCAGCTATTGAAAGAGCACGTGTTCTAGGAAGTTGCGAACAAAGTCCTAATCGCGGCGGCAGCCCCTGAAAGGGGCGGTTGAAACTGAACAGATTGTGGCATCTCTAAAGCGATGCCCTGATACGAAACGCGACTTCTTCCGCATCCTTGTAGGCTTGGGGTCAGGTGACGGAGTCGCGAGAACCATCCCGATGAAGAAAATCGAAACCAACCTGACGGGAGCCCTGATCCTCGAGCCGCGCGTCTTCGGCGACGACCGGGGATTTTTTCTCGAGAGCTATAACGAGCTTGTCTTCGCTGAATTGGGGATCCGCGAAAGATTCGTGCAGGACAACCATTCCTATTCCACCCGGAATGTGCTGCGCGGGCTCCATTACCAGATTCGGCAGCCGCAGGGAAAACTTGTCCGTGTGATCACCGGAGAAATTCTGGACGTGGTGGTCGATCTCCGACAGAGTTCCACCACCTTCGGCAAGTGGGAGTCGTTCCGCATCTCCGGCGAGAACAAGCGCATGCTGTGGATACCCGTCGGATGTGCGCACGGCTTCCGAGTCGCCTCGGAGAACGCTCACGTCCTTTACAAGACCACCGACTTTTATGCCCCGGAACACGAGCGGACGCTGGCGTGGAACGATCCCGCGCTCCACATCGACTGGTTGCTCGACGGCGAACCGGTCGTCTCCGCCAAAGACCAGCGCGGCCACAAATTCTCGGAATGCGAGAAATTTCCGTGAGAATCACCATGCATCGGCGAAAAACACGCAAACTGCCCAAACTATTTTCACTCTAACTATTGCCTCTAAGTTATTGATGCCGCGATGGATAATGTAGTACGTTTCTCCTTAGGTTCCGCGCAAGCACCTTCGGAACCTCGCGAACTCCATGCGACCTGAATAGACTGCGCATATCGAGCCGCGTCGTGGCGGACTCCGATTCTAGAAAAGCACGCAAGCACAATTGAATTCAGAGGAATTGGGCCCTTGCAGCTATTTTCATCGTGTCGCCATTACTTCCCTGCTCTCTTGATTGCCAGCGGAATCGTGCTGCTTACCGGTTGCCAGGGCTTGGCTTCCAGCGGGTCGCCAGCGAGCTCCACGCTGGCCGCGTCATTGTCCACTCTCTCCTTTGGCAACGTGCAGAAGAACAAGAGTTCCAACCTTTCGGAGACGTTGACCAATACCGGCGGATCCACGGTGACCATCTCCACAGCAAGCGCCAGCGGCGGGGAGTTTTCTGTAAGCGGACTCAGCCTGCCGATGTCGCTCGCTCCGAAACAGAGCACTACTTTCACCGTCACCTTTGCGCCCACCGCTGCAGGATCCGCGAGTGCGACTCTCGCAGTTGTGTCGACGGCGGACAACTCGACTCTTGACATTGCGCTTTCCGGGACGGGAGCGTCCCAAGGTCAGTTGTCGGTCACACCCGCAAGCCTGAGTTTTGGCAGCGTGGTGGTCGGCGCGAGCGGCTCCCTGAAGGGCACTCTGAGCGCGGCCGGATCACCGGTGACGATCTCTGCTGGCAGCGTCAACAGCAACGAATTCGGGCTCTCTGGAATTACCCTGCCTGCCACTCTCACCGCCGGCCAGACAACCTCATTTACGGTCACCTTCACGCCAGCGACATCGGGCGCGGCTTCAGCCACGCTTTCTTTTTCCAGCGACGCCTCGAATGCGCCGACGCCGGAAGGACTGACAGGCACGGGAACAGCCGCGACCCAGCACAGCGTGGCCCTGAGCTGGGATGCCAGCACGAGTTCCGGTGTGGTCGGGTACAACGTCTATCGTGGAAGTGTGTCAGGCGGGCCGTACGGGAGGATCAATTCTGCGCTCGAAGCCGTCACCGCATACACGGACAGTGCGGTCACCGCGGGTCAAACCTACTACTACGTGACGACGGCCGTCGACGGGAGCGGAAACGAGAGCGGCTACTCGAATCAAACCCAGGCCGTGATTCCCACTCCTTGATCGCAACCAAGTAGCCGGGTGCCGCGAGCTAAATCCAAAGGCCCCCTTCGCGCAGGACGACAAACGTGATGGGTAGCCGGTCAGAGTTTCTTGCGAACGGCGGAGTTGGCCAGAGCATTGGCCTCGGTATTGTCCTCGCGACGGACGTGGGAAATTGAGAAGTCGAGGAAGCGCGCTAATTTTCGGCAGGTCCAATGCAGGGAATAAAGGCGCGGGCTGCGGCAGGTATAATCCCCCAGCATCTGCTTGACCACGACTTCGGAGTCTGAAAACACGTGCAAAGCCCGGGCTTTCAGTTCCACGGCACATTGCAGGGCCTCGAGCAGAGCAGCATACTCGGCGACGTTATTGTCGTGATGTCCGATCCACTTGGCGATTCTGATGGGGCCGTCCTGGGAGCCGTCGATTACGACTCCAATACCGGATGGTCCGGGATTCCCCAGCGATCCGCCGTCCACATAGGCAACTAGATCGGTCATGGTGTCCGCTGCCACTCCCCACTATGGGCGACGAGGGTTTGCGGCGTCAAGATTCTTCCTTGGTTCGCAGTCATTATTTTCGGGATTGGGGTGACGCGACCCCCAGCGCTCTCCGGGGTACCTGTGAATGAATCTGTGGAAAACAGGGACGATTGACTTCTCCCATTCAACAAACGTTAACAATTCAATGAGTTGCAATTCTCAAAAACCAAGTCATCGCAAGCACAAATTGCACCGAAAAATGGCATTGACACTTTTGAATCAGATGTTACCTTGGCTTCCGTCGACGGCTGAAAGGGTTGGCTTAAATAAAACTTTGCCAGTCCGAAGTAAGCTGAGTGATTAGCCCGATGGGGTGACCCGACGGGCGACCAGACCTGAAAAAACCGACGACTCTGCGAGGAGGAGTTGGGGTTTGGGACTGCGAAAGCAGTGATCGCATCAAGGGCTGTGACGGTGCATGCCTCCACGCTGTTGGCTCCCTCGCAGGAGCTGGCGGCTAGAGCATAACCAATGTCACAGCCTTTACCTTTTCTGCAGCTTCCCGCCTGTTAGACACCCCAGACACAGCCTTCCGATTGGGATTGGGATTGAGATGGTGTAATCGGCAGAGGGTTCAAAATCCTTTAAAATTCCTGGAGACGCGGGGTCTAAGCCTGGTCGGCGCGCCGCGGTCGATGCCCTTCGACCACAGCAAACCAAAGTAACTCCTGTTTCGTGGGGTGCTGGTGGAATAATTGCCGATTAGACAGTCCTGCCCACTGATAGGCATCGTCCTGGATCGCGAGAACGGTTATGACGGGGGAATTTCTTCGGCTAGCAGAGTCCCGCGAGCGCCAGCGACACTGGAAGCGCTGGGGGCCCTACCTTAGCGAACGCGCCTGGGGCACGGTGCGCGAAGACTACAGCCCGAATGGAAACGCCTGGGAACACTTCCCGCACGACGAAGCGCGGTCACGTGTCTACCGCTGGAACGAAGATGGCCTGGCAGGCATTTCTGACCGCCATCAATTCGTCTGCTTCGCCCTGTCGCTTTGGAACGGCTTCGATCCGATCTTAAAAGAGAGACTCTTTGGGCTGACCGGCAAACAGGGCAACCACGGCGAGGACGTCAAGGAGTACTACTTCTACCTCGACAACACGCCGACCCACTCCTACATGAAGTACCTGTATAAGTATCCGCAGTCTGCGTTTCCATACGCACAACTGGTGGAGGAAAATGGCCGGCGAGGCCGAAACGAGACAGAATACGAGTTGCTCGATTGCGGAGTCTTCAATGAGGACCGGTATTTCGATGTATTCGTCGAGTATGCCAAGGCGGATGTAGAAGACATTCTCGTCAAGGTGTCGGTCGTCAACCGCGCTCCTGAAGCGGCCCCTGTGTGGGTCCTGCCCACCACTTGGTTTCGCGACACCTGGTCGTGGAACAACGAGGGCGTTCGACCTGAACTCCACCAGATCAATTCCGCCGGCGCCCCGACGATCGAGATCAACCATCCGCGTCTCGCAAAGCGCTGGCTATATGCAGGGGGCCCTTGTGAATTTCTTTTCACGGAGAACGCAACCAATTTTCAAAAACTTTACGGAGTGCCGAATCGCACTCGTTTCGTGAAGGATGGAATCCATGAATACGTTGTCGGAGGAGCAAAAGGAGCGGTGAATCCGGGGCGTACCGGCACAAAAGCAGCAGCTCATTACAAGCTCACACTGGCGGCTGGCGAGACTGCGGTGATCCGGATGCGTTTGAGCAATTTCGACTTTCGGGAGCGGAACGCATTTGACGGGTTCGAGCAGACGTTTGCGGAGCGCCAACGGGAGGCCAATGAGTTCTACGCCACTGTCATTCCGAAAGACCTCTCGAGTGATGCGCAGTCCGTGATGCGGCAGGCCTTCGCCGGATTGCTCTGGTCGAAGCAGTTCTATCACTACGTCGTCCGGGACTGGCTGCATGGCGATCCGGGCAATCCTCCTCCACCCCAGGAGCGCAAGGGCGGGCGCAATCACGAGTGGGACCATCTGTACAACGCGGACATCATTTCCATGCCCGATAAATGGGAGTATCCGTGGTATGCCGCGTGGGACCTCGCGTTCCACTGTATTCCGCTGGCGCTGGTGGACTCGGACTTCGCGAAGGAACAGCTGACGCTCATGCTCCGGGAGTGGTACATGCATCCCAACGGCCAGTTGCCAGCATACGAGTGGCAATTGGGCGACGTGAACCCTCCCGTTCATGCCTGGGCCGCCTGGCGCGTCTACAAAATCGACAAGAAGCTTCGTGGGAAAGGTGACCGGGCATTCCTGAAAAGGATCTTTCACAAGCTCCTTCTGAACTTCACCTGGTGGGTGAATCGCAAAGACGTCGACGGCATGAATGTTTTCCAGGGAGGATTCCTGGGGCTGGACAACATCGGAGTCTTCAACCGAAGCGATCCCCTGCCTACGGGCGGACACATCGAGCAGTCGGACGCCACCAGTTGGATGGCGATGTACACGTTGAACCTGCTGGCAATCGCGCTAGAGTTGGCCCGCGAAGAACCCGAATACGAAGACGTGGCCAGCAAGTTCTGGGAACACTTTATTTATATCGCGAACGCCATCAATCACCGCGGCAACGACGGCATCGGTCTCTGGGACGAAACCGACGGTTTTTTCTATGACGTGCTCAAGTTTCCCGGGGGCGACAAATTTCCGATGCGTGTCCGCTCGATGGTGGGCCTGATCCCACTGTTTGCCGTCGAGACACTGGAACCGGAACTGCTGGATCGCCTACCGGGATTCAAGCGCCGCCTGGAGTGGTTTATCGACAACCGCCCGGATTTGACCGGGAACCTGGCCAGCATGGAGAGGCGAGGCGCCGATGAACGACGGCTGCTCTCCATTGCAAATCCTGGGCAGTTGCGCCGAATTCTCAGAACTATGCTGGATGAGAGCGAATTTCTCTCTCAGCACGGTATTCGTGCGCTATCCCGATATCATCGCGAACACCCTTATGTACTTTCCGCCAATGGCACCGAGCACCGGGTCGACTACGAACCCGGTGAATCGTCGAACGGACTGTTTGGTGGAAACTCGAACTGGCGCGGGCCGGTCTGGTTCCCGCTGAACTATCTGCTGGTGGAATCGCTCCAGAAATTCCATCACTATCTGGGGAACGATTTCAAAGTCGAATTCCCCACCGGCAGCGGGAATCTGCTGACTCTGCAAGAAGTGGCAGCTGAACTCTCGCGCAGACTGACTGGAATCTTTCTTCGCAGCGAGCACGGCCGTCGTCCGGTATTCGGCAAACTGGGGAAGTTCCAGACTGATCCTCACTGGCGTGACTTGGTGTTCTTCCATGAGTACTTTGATGGCGACAGTGGCGCCGGTTTGGGCGCGAGTCATCAGACAGGCTGGACTGGCCTAGTGGCCAAGATGCTGCAGCAAAGTGGAGAGTAATCAGGCCTGCTGAGAGTCGCTCGTCCCGCACCAACGAAATACCGGAAAATCTTTTTGGCTCGATCAGGATCGCCAGTCTGGCGTAATGCAGCCAATTCGAGTGCTTTTGCTGGGCGCATCTCCAGTCACTTCTGGCGCTTGGCCGCTATGGTCCCGAGGTCGTTCCCGCATCGGGGTATTCGATTCCGTCGAGCGCCGCCATAATCTTGTGGTGGTTATATAG
>Ga0209698_10002973_pt1 | contig 18917 bp, 10 predicted proteins | sample LitLauG_LLR_2012_FD_187203 | JGI IMG/M metagenome (GOLD analysis project Ga0209698, IMG submission 187203) | Freshwater sediment microbial communities from Pennsylvania, USA - Little Laurel Run_MetaG_LLR_2012 (SPAdes) (version 2) | ecosystem: Environmental > Aquatic > Freshwater > Creek >...
AGTTCTGAGGTGAGCAACTATCCCTTTGAGGGAGATTTCTGCGCGCCGCGTCGAGATCTCCCCGGAGCCTTGTCTCCAGAAGGAAACCCTGTGTCCATTCGTCACCGTCTCACGGCGATCAGTGTGATCGCCGCGATTTGCTGTTTCGTCTCCAGTTGCAGCAGCAGTGCACCGAAGACGTCTGCCACGCTGCAATTCGTGTCGCCAACGTCCGCTCCTACTATTGAACTGGCGAATCCGCCACAGAGCGTGACCCTGACGGCGAATCAGTCTGTAAATTGGAGTCTCCAAGCCGGAGAAATTTGCCAGACCCCGCAGGGCTCCCTTTCCAGCCCGCAAGGAAACGCAACGATCTACACAGCTCCTGCAACCAGCAACACAGTGTGCCCCTCGGGACCGCTGTTGATCACAGTGATCGCCACGTCGGTAGCCGACCCAACGCAGTCTGCGGCAATGGTCATCAAGATCGTGCAGACCTCGCCCGCCATCGATACGCATGCCGGCGGGCATTCCTTGATTCCTGCTCCTTGTCCTCTCGGCGGAACGTTGATTGATCCGTTGACCATTGCGGGAACGCCAATCGTACAAGTTGGCAATTTCTATTCGGTCACGGTTGCCGACACCGGCTATTTCCAGCCAGCCGGAGTGCAGCCTGCGCCTACGGGTGTCCCTCCATTTACGTGGAAGATGACGGGATCGCTGCCTCCGGGACTTGCGATGTCGGCCGGACCCGACACCTCGAACATCGTGATCAGTGGAACTCCGCTCTCTTCCGCCTGCGACGCCACGACGACGTTCACATTGCAGATCACAGACGCGACAGGAGTCGCCTCAGCGCCTGTTACGTACAGCCTGGCCGTGATTCCTCCCTCGCTCAAGTTGCAGGCGCCTACGTTGCCTGCCGCTTTCAATCAGCCTCCAGCTCCGCTGGGCGGACCGGGCGTTCCCTACTCACCTGTCTCGTACACCGTTTCCGGGGGAACGCCGCCATATACGTGGGCTGCGTTCAATCCGACTGGCAACACTCCTCCGCCCGGATTGACCGTGTCTCCTATCGCCGCAGGATCCAATATTGCAGTTTTGTCGGGAAGTCCTGCTGCTGGCTCGGCCCTCACGAGCGCCAGCCCTTACACGAACCAGCTTGAAATATCCGACAGCCAGCAACCGTATCCCGCCGTGGTTGTGACGGGATCGATCAACACCTATGACCTGGTGCTGTCGCAATTCTGCACACAGCAGGTGCAGCTGAACGGCTTGAACTTCTCGAGCGCCAGCATCGATCCCAATTCTGTAAACGGCGGCGTTGTGACAGATGGTTCCGTGCCCACCGATTCCTATCTGCAAGGCAACTTCGCATTTCTCGTGCGCGGCTTCGACGTCAATGGCGGGCCCATGGTCATCGCCGGTAGTGCCACTCTGGATGGTGCTGGGAACATAACAGGCGGTGAAGAAGACATCACGACATCGTCCGGTCACGAGGCGTTGCCCGTGCAACCGGGAAGTTCTTATACGGTAGGCGTGGAATCATTCGGCGCTGGTTCGCCCGCCTCGAATTTTTCCAGGGGCTGTATGGCTTTGACCTTGAAAAACCCGTCTACACAGGCGATCACGAACAGCACATTTGCCTTCTCCCTTGGAGGCTGTTCGAACCGCTTCACCGAGGGACAGGTCGTTTCCACTGCTGACAACGCTTGCGGCATGACACAGAATGGAAATCAGAACGTAGCGGCAGGCCACTTTACGCGCGGCCGCATCATCGAGTTCGATTGCACCATCGGAAGCACATGCAACGGTGCGGGAACTCGCGCCTCTGGCATTCTGCGCATGCAAGACGCCTCCAGCTTCTCCGGCGGTGTGACTGGTCCTTACGCGTTTGGCATGAGCGGTCAAGATGCTGTGGCAGGACATTACGCGATCGCTGGCTCCTTCCAGGCGAACTCAGGCAATCTAACAGCGGTCGCAGCTGATGTTGATGATGCGGGAGCGCTGGGCTCGAACCTGAGTGGGGGTTCCGGAACACTTTCAGGCGCCGACGCGAACGGAAGAATCACAGGCTCCGTGAGCGCAGGCCAGAATACTTTCACCATCGCCGGATATGTGGTCAGCGCGAATGAGGTTATGCTTGCCACCACGGATACTCTGGCCCCGGCACATCCCATACTCGGTGGCGAAGCGATTACCAGCGCCGGTCCTTTCAATGCGACAGCACTGCAGAATAGCCACATCTTCCACATCGGCGGATTGACCTCCGGGAGCGCCGACGTGAGCATTGGTGTTCTTTCCTTTGACGGGATCGGCACTTTTACCGGAACGGAGTACGAAGATCAGGGCGGAACTCTGGGCACGGCTTCTCTGTCGGGTACGTACATCGTGGATTCGAACAGCGGCCGAACCGTGTTCCAGGCAGCGCAGGGGCAGAGTCTTGGGGCGCATCCGTTTGTGGCATATGTGATCCCGGTCCCCGGCAATCTGAATCGCACGAACTGCAGCACGAACGAGTCCAGTTGCGTCACCGGATTTCTAATTGGAACCGACAGTTCGGCCGAAGATGGAGTGCTGGAATTTCAGACCTCTGCCACGGCGCCGCCCCCGCCCTTCCAGAATGTATTCATCCTTGGCGACTACCAGTACGGCACTGACGAGATTCTGGATGCGAAGGTCCCGGGCGAAGAGGGGAACGCCTACGCTAGTGTGAGCGCGAACTCTACCACCACAGGAACGCTGGGGACGACCGGCACACAAGGCAGCCATCCGATCCTGCAGGATCGGACTCTTGGCGATCCTGCATACTGCCTGCTTTCTGGCTGCGACATGCTGGTTCCCAACGAGTCACTGCAAGGAGCCTATTCCGTGAATCCAAATGGGACGGGCACGTTCGGCAATGGCAAAGTAGCAGTCACCAACGGAAGCGTGGTTTTCTACATTGATCAGTCGACGATGACGTTGAACCAGGGTTCGGTAGTACTGGATCCGCATCCTTCGATTGTGGTGGCGGAACAGTAACTCGCGGTCGGACTAACCCCAGCGTTCAAGTCCGCTATCGAAAAGAAAACGGCAGATCCATCACGATCTGCCGTTGCTGTTTTGATCCAAAAAATTCTAGATGCCGAGAAAGCGGCGGAGCCGTACAACGGAGAGCAGGGTTAATCCGCTGGCAAACAAATACATGGAGGAGGGTTCCGGGACGGCGGTTGTACTCGAACCAAGAGTGATGTCTGACAGTCCCAGTTGGTTCGCCGGCCCGCTAAACGTCACAGAATTTGCGGTACCCGAGAAACTCAAGCCCACGGAAGACCATGTGCAATACGCCGGGGATGTGCATCCGGCATTGTTATTGCTTAGTTGAATCGTCGCCAGAATCGTCCCCGTGCCATTCGCACCGCTCCAGATCGTCACCGTACCCGTCTTGGTTCCCGCGAAGCCGGCGGTGTAAAAGAAGTTGAGCCCGGTCGTAAAGCCGCCCGAAACGTTCATCGTTCCCGTCGCTGCGGAACCGTTCGGACCGAGCATGAAGATGGCAGGGCTATTCGTAATATTTGGAGCGAAGTTGCCCGCGCCTCCGTTGGCAATGGATATCAACCCATAGAAATTCGAGGAGAACGTGACGCCGTAGTTGGGCGTGCTGGTCAAGCCGCCGCCATTGTAAAAACTGCCTACCGCCTGCAAGTTGCCGATCCCGTTAAAGCTGAGCAGCTCACCGGAAGTTGCACTGGCAGGGACTGCGGCGAAGGATGCCACGAGAGCGCAGAAAAGAAGCGCGCCAAGGATTGATCGAACCATGAGTCACCTCGAACGTTAGGGCCAGGCAGACAGAGCGAGGCCGTGATTCGAAACGCTAGCAGTATGGTCCGTCCTTCGTTACAGGCAGATCACGCCAATGTTAATGGTGTGTGAATTCCCCAGGGCAGATCGGCTACATATGGCCTGAAGGTGTGGAAATCGAATCCGAACGATTCTTCCCTTATGATACGCACGTGGGAAACTTCAGTCCGACCGTACAGAGCTCGTTGCGGTAACAGTGCGAGGGAAACGTTTGGAGAACCGGCAGCCTGCAATCTCTATCGGTGATTTCAGGAGCGATGGTGCGATGCCGTATAAGGCGCCCACTCTGTCGCCCACCGCAATCCATGTGTGGGAACTCCCAGTGCTCGTTCCGGAATCCTCCTTCCTTGAATTTGCGAGTTTGCTTTCGGAAGACGAGCGAGAGCGCGCTGCGCGCTTCCACTTCGAACGAGATGCAAGCAAGTTCACTGTGGCTCGCGGTTCGACCCGATCGATTCTGTCAGCCTATGTGAAGCAGACGCCGCGCGACCTGCAGTTCGCCTATTCGCAGTATGGAAAACCTTCGATCACCGGCTCATCGAGCGAGATTCGCTTCAGCGTCTCGCATTCGGGCGACTTCGCGCTCGTAGCGGTGGCGCGCGGCCGCGAAGTCGGAGTAGACATAGAAAAAATTCGTGAGGATGTCGAGACCGACAGGCTGGCGGAACGGTTTTTCTCCGAAGCTGAACGTTTGGCGATTCGTCATCTCGCCGCAGAACAGCGTGTTCCTGCGTTCTTCCGCTGCTGGACCTGCAAAGAAGCGTTTCTGAAAGCTCAAGGGGTGGGGCTTTCGCGTTCTTTGGGTTCGTTTGATGTGGAAGTCAATGCGGATCGCCCGGCCCGCCTACTGGCCACGCGCCCCATCGCCGACGAGGCTCACGAGTGGTTTTTGTTCGACATCGAAGCGCCCTCGGGTTACGCAGCTGCCGTCGCGGGAGAGGGAGCGGTCACCGACATTACGATCCTCAGATCGAAAGGCTGATATAGGCAAGAAATTGCACTTTGGGAATTGCCGGAAACAGAAAAATCCACCCACAGCATAGGCAAAATGTTGCACAAAAAAGCTGAGAAATCGGTTGGCCCTTCGCCGGTTGTCTAGTTTTCCCTTTATCCTTATCAATTTACAGTACAATGGCAGAAATCTTTCACGGCATGGCACTTGCGTGGCATAAAGGGGTCGCATTTTTAGTGTAAACTGAGAATCAACTTGGGTCGGAATGCCCGGCCCTGCAACAGGTTTCAAAGTCCAGTAAGCCAGTCCCCCCAAACGAGCAACTCTGGAATCATCATCAAGTTCCTTCTGTAGAAAATTGACTTACATGCAGTAAATCCTAAATCCGAAAGAGCCTGGGAGGTCCATACGCTTGTCTGCTTCGACTAGTCATTTGGTTGCGCCTCATGGTGGCGAACTCATCGATCTGATTGCTGCACCGGAAAAAGCCGCCGAACTGAAAGCCCACTCGCGCGAGTGGCCATCGTGGGACCTGACGGCCCGCCAAATCTGTGATCTCGAATTATTGATGAGCGGAGGGTTTTCACCCCTGCGCGGATTCATGACCAAGGCCGATTATGAAGGCGTTTGCCATAACATGCGCCTGAACAGCGGCGTGCTCTGGCCGATGCCGATCACGCTGGATGTCACCGAGGAATTCGCCAAGAAACTCACGCCGGGCAGCAGCAAAGTTGCATTGCGCGATGCCGAGGGCGTAATGCTGGCCGTTTTGCACGTCGAGGACGTATGGCAACCCGATCGGGCCGCGGAAGCAAAAGCCGTTTTCGGCAGCACAAGCAAGGCACACCCGGGCGCCGATTACACCATTCACAAATCCAATCCTTGGTACGTAGGCGGACAGTTAGAGGGTCTGCAAGGACCGTCGCACTACGATTTCCGTACGCTTCGCCTGACTCCGGCGGAACTTCGCGCCGAGTTTGCCCGCCTGGGATGGCGTCGCGTCGTTGCGTTTCAGACGCGCAACCCTATGCACCGCGCGCACGTCGAATTGACGTTCCGTGCCGCAAAGCAGGTAGAGGCCAGCCTGCTGATCAATCCCAGCGTCGGCATGACCAAACCGGGCGACGTGGACTACTTTACGCGCGTGCGCTGCTATCAGTTGCTGTTGTCGAAGTTCCCTCAAGGCACAGTAAAACTTGCCCTCCTGCCTCTCGCCATGCGCATGGGCGGTCCGCGTGAGGCGATCTGGCACGCGCTGATCCGCAAGAATTACGGCTGCACGCATTTCATCGTTGGACGCGACCATGCCGGCCCCGGTTCCGATCCCGAGACCAAGAAGCCTTTCTACGGCCCCTACGAGGCGCAGGAAGTCTTCAAAAAGCATGAATCTGACATCGGCGTAACGATGGTCAACTTCAACATGATGGTGTACCTCGAGGATGAGGACAAATATGTCCCCGACAACGAAGTGAAAAAGGGCGACAAAGTCCTGAATATCTCGGGTACCGAACTGCGGCAACGGCTCAACGAAGGACGCGAGATTCCTGCCTGGTTCACCTATCCCGAAGTCGTGAAAGAATTGCGCCGCAGTTTCCCGCCACGCTCCAAGCAGGGCGTCACGATCTTCTTCACCGGCTTGTCCGGTTCCGGAAAATCGACGATCGCGAACGTCTTGCTGACAAAGTTCCTGGAAGTCGGCGGACGCCCGGTGACATTGCTGGATGGCGACCTGGTCCGGAAACACCTTTCTTCCGAACTTGGATTCTCCAAGGAGCACCGCGACATCAACATCCGCCGCATCGGCTACGTCGCATCGGAGATCACCAAGAACGGCGGCATCGCCATCTGCGCTCCCATTGCACCGTATGACGCCACTCGTAAGCACGTGCGCCAACTGATTGAGCCCTACGGAGGGTTCATTCTGGTTCACGTGGCCACGTCGGTGGAAGTTTGCGAGCAACGGGATCGCAAAGGGCTGTACGCCAAGGCCCGCGCCGGCATCCTAAAGGAGTTCACCGGAATCTCGGATCCCTACGAAGTTCCGGCGGATGCCGAAGTCACCATCAACACCGGCGAACTGTCTCCCGAGGAAGCCGCCCAGGCAATTATTTTGCACCTGGAGCGCGAAGGCTTCATCGGAGTAAATGGAAGCGGAGAGTAGCGAGGGATCGCGATGGAACTGTTGTGGGTCAAAATCGCGGTTGGCTTCTTCGTAGGCGTCCTCATCGGCCTGAGCGGCGTGGGGGGCGGCGTGTTGCTGCTCCCCGTGCTGATTTTTGGCTTGCGCGTGCCTGCCATCGTCGCCGTCGGTTCCGACGCGGTCTTCAACTTCTTCACCAAAATCCCCGCCAGCATCATGCATCTCAAGAAGGAAACGGTTCGGCGGAGAGTAGTGGTTGCGCTGGCGAGCGGCAGTATTCCAGGCTCGATTCTTGGCGTCAGGCTGCTGATGTACATTCGCCATCTCTATGGCGATGGGGTCAACAGCTTTATCAAGAGCGCGGTTGGTGTGCTGCTGATCATCATCCCGCTGCTTCTTCTCTTCCAGAAACGCATCGAGGAACGCGTCGCCAATCGCCCGCCAACGGCGAAAGGATTCGCGGGAATGGCCATTATCGGCTTGGTGGCGGGATTCCTGGTCGGCATGACCTCGGTCGGTTCGGGCAGCATCATCATGATGCTGCTCCTGCTCTTCTACAGCTTTCCGCCGAAAGTAAACGTAGGAACCGATATTGTGCACGCTGTCGTGCTCACCGGTGTCACCGGTTTGCTCCATTTCCGGCTGGGCAATGTTGATCCCAGCCTCGTCGTATCGTTGCTGATCGGATCGATTCCCGGCGGATTGATCGGATCTCACCTTGCGACCCGCGTCCCCATGATTTGGCTGCGGCGGATCCTCTGCACGTTACTTCTGATCACCGGCGCACGCATGTTGTGGGCCTGATCTACAAGCACCATTCTTCAGGAGACCATGAACCCTTCTCAATACTCTGACATTCTCAAGCGCATCGAGGCGGCAATCGAAGCTGCCCGCGCGGTGTTCGCCCGCTTTACGCCGGGACAGATCGAAACCGAGTACAAGGCCGGACATGACCCGGTCACCGAAGCGGATCGCGCCCTGGATGCGGTATTGCGCCAGAACCTGCTGCGCGAAGGCGAAGGCTGGCTCTCCGAGGAAAGTGTCGACGATCCTTCCCGGCTCAGCCAGAAACACGTGTGGGTGGTCGATCCTCTGGACGGCACTCGCGAATTCGTCCAGGGCATCCCCGAGTTCTGCGTTTCGATCGGCTATGTCGAGAACGGGCGCCCCGTGGCCGGGGGAATCTGCAATCCTGCGACGAATGAAACGATCGTCGGCGCGATCGATTGCGGCATCCTCTACAACGGCAAGCCCGCGCAGCCCAGCCAGCGGAAACAGATCAATGGCGCGCTGATTCTCGCCAGCCGCAGCGAAATGAAACGTGGCGAGTGGAAACAATTCGACGGTGACGAATTCAAAATCAGGGCGATGGGCTCAGTCGCCTACAAGCTGGCGCTGGTCGCGGCGGGTAAAGCGGATATCACTTTCACCCTGACTCCCAAAAACGAATGGGACGTGGTCGCCGGAGTAGCGCTGGTGAAATCCGCCGGCGGTTTCGTCAGCACGCTGGAAAAGACCGATCTGGTCGCTAACCGCCGCGATCCACTGCTGTCAGGCCTGATAGCCTGCGGACCGTACTTGAAGAACGAGTTGCTCGCCCTCCTTGAGTCGCATATGTCGGTAGGGTCCCTCCCGGCTTCGGGCAGCTAAGCGGTCCGGAGGCACTTGGGAACACGCGCCGTTACTCTTGAGGTCGTCACGAACGGGAAGCTAGCTCGTAACCTACTTCTCGCATCGACGGCCCCCATGCGTCCTCAATCAATCGGACGGAGGTGTCCGAAAGCTTGCTCTTCCAGCCTCCTGACTTGGCCTCGCGAACGAACGGGATGTCTTGCCGCGTACCCTTCGTGGTGACCCATTTTTCCGACTGCGACTTCTCCAAGTCTCGCATGTGCTGCGCCGAACTCAACCGAATGGCTCGCTCGATTCTTTCCGGCGTGGGCTCGATCCCCAGCATACGCGACGCTTTCCTTAATCCTTCCGCCGGGTCGGCAAGGAGGTCCTCGTAGCGCACCAGGTAGAAACTGCTTTTTCCCTGCCGCATCCGAACCCAACTCATCACGTTTTCTTCCCATGAACCGAGACGGTTGGCATAGTCGATCACATTGACGTCGACCAACCGCTTCACGAATTCGTCCATGGGATAACCGTCTTTGAGGACGCGAACCTTGAGATTGTAGAAGTAAAAAGAGACCGCAACATCGCGAGGATCGCGCACGATGTAGACCGTCCGCGGGTACCGGGGATCGAAATATTCATGACTCTTTATGACGCGAGGCAGCTTGCGAAGAATTCGATCCGGATGTACGTAGATTGAAGGGACCAAGTCGTTCAGGTTGGCGAAGGTCACTTCCCTGTCTTGCCAAATGTAGTTGCCGAATAGAAATCGCGACCATGTACTCCCCGAGCGGACATAACCGGTCAAAAAAATATCGTCAGGGAATACAGTGAGACCACGTCCTGCCGGCTTTCTACCGGCGACAGTTTGGACGTAGCCCTTCAGACGTTGGATCACTTACCTTCCTCCTCGCCGCGCTTTTGCTTTACTTACCGAACTGCCTCCCCGACACCCCGGGAAAGCTCTGTCGACATCACTCGCGCCATGCGCTCGGACAGCTCTTTGCCGAAGATCCGGATGTGCGGCTCTCGCAGGATCTCGAGATGACTGAATTCCACTTCGTGTACTTCGACGCCGCTCGCCGTTCTCTGGCTCCAACCCATCTGCGGATCGTCGATGTAGTAAAACGGCTGCTTCGGCCGCTTGAACAGAATGACCGGAGCCCGGAAGCGAGGCGGCGTAAAGTCCTCGGGCCAATAGACCTGATGCCAATCCGTTCGTGCTGGTTTCGTTCCGACCACTTGTTCGATTTTGTTCTGTGCGACGCGTTTGTAGGAGGCCAGGCGTTCCGAGAAACTCAATTTTCCGATATCACGCAAACGCCGCCCATAATAGTCCAGGGTCCACAGCCAGCGCCTCTGGGTGTTCTGCAGAACCCATGTATCGAAGATGGCAAATAGTCCCACTTCTTCGCCTTCCGATTCCAGCTTCAAAACGACCTGCTCGGCGATGTGGGTTCCGTCGCACATGCCGCCCACGCAGTACGGGCCGCGCGGCTGCACACTTCGCATGGCTTCGACGTACTCGCTGGCCATAGCGGACATCTCCTCCATTGCGTAGGGTCGCTGTCCGCGCGTCACCGGAGCATGCCCTTGTATCTTGTAGACGGCCTGTTCCGGGCCCATGCGTCGCGCCAGGATGGCGTAACCTAAAGCTTCCTCGCCCGGCGGAACGATAGCGAAGAAGGGCAAGCGGGTGCTGTCTCCGCGCTTGATTTGCATCACGACGGGATCCGGTTCATCGGATTCTTGCTCGATCAATCGAGCGAGCGCCTCCACAGTCGCAGCTCGAAACAAATCGGCCAGTGAGGTCTTTTTCCCCGTCGCCGCATGAATCTGCGATACCAGACGTGCCGCCATCAGCGACTGCCCCCCTAAGTCGAAGAAATCGTCGGAGACGCTGACTTCTTCCACCTTCAAGATTTCGCGGAAGATGGAGAGCAGCAACTCCTCCATCTCATTCCGTGGCGCAACGATGGCGGACTCGTCTCGATGTTCCTGCACAGGCGCTGGCAACGCCCGGCGATCAATCTTGCCGGTTGGCGTGAGAGGAAACTTCGCCAGGAAGGAAAACGCGCTCGGAACCATGTACTCCGGCAGGCTCTGCCGGATGTGAGCGCGGAGATCGGCGACGCTCGGCTTCTGTTTGGCCTTCGGTACAACGTAGGCCACGAGCCTCTTCTCGCCCGGCGTATCCTCGCGCGCTATCACCAGACTGTGGTGGATTGCCGGATGACTGGTCAGCACCGATTCGATTTCCCCTAACTCGATTCGAAAACCGCGGATCTTCACCTGGTGGTCGATACGGCCGAGATACTCCATATCACCGTTTGACAAGAACCGTGCCAAGTCCCCTGTTCTGTACAAACGTGCATCTGGATCGGATCGGAAAGGGTCGTGGATGAAGCGCTGCGCCGTCAACTCCGGCCGGCTCAGATAACCGCGCGCCACCCCGGAACCTCCAACATACATTTCACCCGCTACCCCAATGGGAACCGGCTGGCAATGCTGATCGAGGACATACAACTGCAAATCCGGAATCGGCCTGCCAATGACGCTGCCACGCTCTGTATCGGCCGCGGACAACGGGCGGTACGTGACGTGGACCGTCGTCTCGGTGATTCCATACATGTTGACCAGGACGGGCTTCTGATCTCCGTGGCGCTGGTACCAAGGCTTAAGACTCTGCATCTCGAGCGCTTCGCCGCCGAATATTACGTAGCGCAGGGCCAGATCACGCACGCCGACGCTTTCCTCCGCCAGAATCAACTGCCGAAACGCCGAAGGCGTCTGATTGAGGACTGTAACGTGTTCTTCGTGAAGCAAACGATAGAAAGCCTCGGGTGACCGACTGACCAGATAGGGCACGACCACGACGCGCCCACCATAGAACAGCGCACCCCAAACTTCCCAAACCGAAAAGTCGAACGCGTACGAGTGGAACATGGTCCACACATCGTTCTCGTCGAACTTGTACCAGTCCCAGGTCGCCTGAAATAGCCGGACCACGTTGAAATGAGTGATCTGACAACCCTTCGGTTTGCCCGTGGATCCCGAAGTGTAAATGACGTACGCCAGATTCTGCGGACCGGCACCGCTTGCTGGATTTTCGCCACTCTCCTGCGCAATGACCGGCCAGTCGTGGTCCACGCAGATAATCTCCGCCTTGTGCTGCGGGAGTTTCGATTCCAGATCTTTCTGAGTGATCACGACTGGCGGACTGGCGTCTTCAATCATGAAGGCCAGCCGCTCCGGAGGATAGGACAGATCAAGCGGAAGATACGCGCCCCCGGCCTTGAGAATGCCCAGAATCCCGACGATCATGTCGAGTGATCGTTCCATGCACATCGCGACCAGAGTTTCAGGACCAATCCCCCGCTTCCGCAAGTAGTGCGCCAGTTGATTTGATCGCCGGTTGAGCTCCGCATAAGTCAGGGAGTGACCCTCGTAAACGACCGCAACCGCATCCGGCGTTCGCGCAACCTGAGCTTCCACCGACTCGTGAATACATTTTCCCGGCCTGTATTCAACGGGAGCGTGATTCCACTCGACAATCAATTGGTGGCGTTCTTCGGCCGTCAGCATTGGCGCAGTCGAAACGACCTGCTCGGGACTTGACACCGCCGATTGCGCAAAAGTCAGGAAGTGGCCCATCATCCGCTTGATGCTCGCGTGCTCGAACAAATCAGCGCTGTACGAGAAGCTCACTTCGACTTCGTGACTGGTTTCAACCACCTCAACCCTAAGATCGAGCATCTCCGTCCCTGTCGCGACAGGACCGACCTCCCAATGAAGACCTCCCGCATCCACGGCTTCGACAGTGACTCCTTCACTAAACGAAACTTGAAACACCGGATGCCGGCCAATATCCCGAGAAATGTGCATTGCTTCCAGCAATGTCCCGAACGGCAGGGCCTGATGTTCTATAGCCTCAACCCAGACTTTCGAGACGTGACCCAGCATGTCTCGGAATGTCGCGTCGGCCGAATACGGCACCCGTAACGCTAATTGATCGGAGAGTGCTCCCACTACTGACCTTAGCGATGCATCCTTCCGGCCTGTAACCTCGGTGCCGATGGTGATGTCTTCAGCACCGGTATAACGCCCCAGCAAGCACAGGAATGCCGTGAGCAGAGTGACAAAAAGGCTAGTTTCCTCAGTGTTGGCGAATGCTTTGAGGGTGTCGAGAACCTCGCCGGTGATGAGCAGTTCTTGTCTCTCGATATGGGCGCTCGATCCATGGGATCTGGCGAAATCCACCGGCAACTCGAGTCCGGCGGGCGCATTCTCAACCGTACGTTTCCAGTAAGCTAGATCGTCATCGTATGACGCGCTGCCCAGATAGTTCTCTTGAGATCGCAGGAAGTCGGAGTATTGGGAAGCTGAAGGCGCAAGCGGCATCCCGCCGCTGCTGATGGATCCGTATGCGGCCGCAATCTCCTGGCCGAGCAATAGCGCGGACACGCGGTCACAGACAATTCCATGCAAGATCAGCAACAAAAGATTTTCGTCAGCTGCCAATTGGCAAAGCACGGCGCGGAGCAGTGGGCCGGTTTGCAGATTAAACTTCTTGTCCCGCTCCTTGGCTATCAAGGCGAGCAAGGATTGTTCTCGATCCCCTCGCGCGACGGAGCTCAAATCAACTGTGGTGAGGGGTTCACAAGCTTTGGCGCAGCGGACGGCCCGTGGCTCGTCGTTCACCATCTCAAAGCACGTTTGCAGAACATCGTGTCTTTCCTGCACCAACCGAATTGCCTGCGCCAGCCAGTCCTCGTGCAGCCTTCCCTGCACCTTGAGACTTACGGCGATGTGGTGCGCCGCAGCCGCAGGTTCCAATTGCTCCAGCACCCAGAGTCGCCGTTGCTGCGCCGACAACGATTCTGAGACCATTTCAGTCCCCATTCAGTTCCCTACGTGAGTCCCCACCATGTCGGAGTTGTGGTTCATTGATTGAGCCTCAGTCTGATGCAATCTAAGCGGTCTTCGCCGCCAGGCCATTGACTGGCGAAATTGAAGTCCGAAGGCTACCCCTCTCCTGTGCATGCGCATCCATGAACCTTGGCGTACTTCGTTTGCGAACCGCAGCCTGGGGAGGGTGTAGAGCCGGGTTAACGGTCATGGGACAATTGATCCCTGAGCTATACGAGTTTAGCGAGAACTGGCCGGGCCGCCAAGTGGGTCGCTCCTAATGGTCTGTAACGGAAGTGGTTGAATTTATGTTACAAAGGGACAACTCCTCCGCACGGCGTCAAGATCTCCGCCGCTCATCAGGATTCAGCTTACCGACGGAGAAGAGCCATTTTTTGTTGAGCAGGCGAGGGAGTCGGCATGCGCAGGTTTGAAAAAAATCAGATTCTAAAGAACGTCGGCTCCAGTTGGTTCGCCCTCGGGGTGAATGTCGCCGTTGGCATTCTTCTCTCCCCATTCATACTGCATCACCTCGGTGACGAGGCCTTCGGTTTATGGATTCTGATTTTCTCGCTTACGGGCTACTACGGACTCTTCGACCTCGGTATCCGTTCCTCCATTGTTCGGTATGTGGCGAAATACACCGCGACCAACGACCAGGATGATCTCGACCGCCTGATCAGTACCGCCATGTTCAGCTATGGCACGGTCGCCGTAGCATCCATGATAGTCACCCTGGTCGCGACGTATTACGTCAACTCCATCTTCCGCATTCCGGGCGGATCGGTAGCCACTGCGCGCTGGCTGCTGCTCATGGTCGGGGTCTCGGTTTCACTGGGATTCCCGCTTGGGGTCTTCGGCGGAATCCTTGAGGGCATGCAGCGCTTCTATCTTTTGAATTTCACCACCGTGAGCTCAACCTTGGTGCGGTCACTCCTGATCGTCCTCGCCCTGGAGCATGGACGCGGGCTGTTGACAGTCGCCTTCATCACGGTTTGCTTTCCGCTGATCAACCAGGTAGTCAATGCCGTTGCCGTTTTCCGGCTCCTGCCACTGCGACTGGGCTCGCAATTCATAGACCGCGCCACCCTGCGCAAAATTGCCAGCTATAGTGGAACCACGTTCCTGATCATCGTGGCCGCGCGCTTGCGCTTCAAAACGGATGCACTCGTCATCGGCACGTTCGTGTCGGCGGCGGCGATTACCTACTTCACGATTGGCTCCCGATTGGTGGATTATGCTTCTGAGCTGGTGAGTAGCCTCGCACAGATCTTTGTGCCCATGTCGAGCCAATCGCATGCCAAAGGCGACATGGACGCTCTGCGGAAAATGCTCGTCCTGGGAAACCGAGCCTGCGCCTCCATCATCTTTCCGATCACAGCGATTTTTACAATTTTGGGCAAGTCCGTCATCGAAGTGTGGGTTGGCCCAAAGTATGTTTCTACCAGTTACCCAGTATTGCTTGTGTTGCTATATCCGACGACCCTGATGCTGGCACAGCACAGTTCCGGGCGAATCTTGTGGGGGATGGCCAAGCATCAGACTTGGGCTTGGGTGGTCCTGGCGGAAGGCGCTGCCAACCTCATTCTGAGCGTCTTGTTGGTGCGCCCCTACGGAATTTTGGGTGATGCCGTCGGCACTGCCATTCCGCTGACCTGTTCGATGATTTTCTTCGTGCCTCAACACCTTTGTCGCCTGGTCGGAATCAGACTGCGGTCGTATCTATACCAGGCCTTTTCGTTACCGCTGGCGATGTGCGTCCCGGTAATTGCCGCGTTGCTGTTGATGCGACGCTGGTTCGTTCCACATCGGCTGAGCGCGCTCTTGGTTCAGCTTGCGATCGTCGCTGTCGTCTATGGCGGCTGTCTCAGTTGGGCATTTTTCACGCATCGGGCGTGGGATATGGGCATTGTGAACGAGAATCCGGAAGATGAAATCACCCGGGCCCTGGTGACCGGTTACCAGGAAGAGGCGTAGCGGTCGTCGGTAATGACGGGGCAAGAGGATATCGTCGTACCATTCACTGGAGGAGTTTGAACAAAAGTGTTTAAGCGTTTCAAGGGTTACTTGGAAACTGTGCTGCTCCAGAAGCCGGCAGGACCCGCCGTCACCGTGATGCCAAACGATGTCTTCCTAGTCGGCTATTTCCGCTCGGGCAGCACATGGTCCAACTTCCTCTTTGGCAACTACATTTGGCAAGACCGGGAAGTGACATTTGCCAACCTGAACGACCTGGTTCCTTCGATCTACGTACACCCAGATCGAGTCCTACGAAAGCTGCCTCGGGTCATGAAGAGTCACGAATACTTCGATCCTCGCTATCCGCGGACTATCTATATCGTACGAGATCCTCGCGATGTCGCCGTCTCCTTCTACTACTACAACTTGAAAGTTCGTGCCTTGCCCGATGGCTATCCGATGGATGATTTCGTGAAACGCTTTGTCGCCTGCAATACAGTGGAGTATGCAAACCGTGTGGGATCCTGGGAAGAACATGTCATGAGTTGGGTTCGCATGCGCCAGGGAAAAACCAACTTCTGCCTCGTCCGTTATGAGGACTTGCTTTCCGATCCTGCAACAGAATTAAAGAGAGTTTCGCCGATGTTAAAGATTGACCCAACGGACCAGCGAATTGAGCGGGCCATCCGCTTGAGTTCAGCAAGTCACATGCGAACACTCGAAAAGACTCAATGGAGCAAGTGGGTCACCACAAAGGATACCCGGCAAGACATCCCGTTCGTGCGTGAAGCAAAATCCGGTGGCTGGAAGAGCAAACTCTCGGAGGCATCCGTCCGAACAATTGAAGAGGCGTGGGGCCCATCGATGCTAGAACTCGGCTACGAACTTGTCATCGTGCCTGCGAAGGCGCTCGTATAGTTGGGAAACCCGAGGGCTGCCGTGAATCAGTCTGCCCTGTACGCCTTGGGTGCTTTCTTGCCACTCGAGATGAACTGACTCACCCCGGTTGCCCAGCCTTCGAATTCAAGTTCGCTGCGCCCGCTGGTATCCACCAGCCGATGCAGCAGCAGCGGATTGTCGCTAAAATGCGCGATTCCCGTATCGCACGTGGTCGCTGAAACCACGCCTTCCTGCGCAAGCCAGGAGTAATACTCCGGACGGTACGCGCCGCTCGGGTAGCAGAAGTGCTTTGCAGCGCGTCCGGTCGCCTTGATAATGCGCACGCGATTCTCCCGGATTTCTCTTAAGAACAACTCTTCTTTCTGCGGCATCCGGTGCCGGTGCGTGTGCAGCTGGAAATCCACTCCGTCTTTTGCAAGCTGACGAACCTCTTCTTCGTTCATCAGGTGCAAGAGCCGCTTCCTGCAGAGATCCTGATAGTCGACGCCCAATCGCTGCGCGAGGCTGCAGGCAATCTGGTCTTTCTGCTCGCCGGTGATATCGAGGCCGTCGACCCATTGCGACAATTCGCTCTCTGCCATCTGGCGCGCCTGTTCTGACCGGAGATCAACGGGATGCCTGATGCCAAATTCCTCCAGCTTCACAGTGGCGAGATTTCGCGCCTTCCAAAGCAGATACGAACACACGAGCCCAAAAATCGGATGTTGGTGATCGCTGTAGTACGTGGTCAGGTAAACCGTCACCGGGAAACCGAAACTTTTGATCGCCGGATACGCGAGCTTATAGAAATCGTAGGTGCCGTCATCAAAAGTAAGCACCACGCTGTGCGGAGGCAGATCTTTTTGAAAAAGTCGCTTCACCGCCTCATCGAGAGGCAACACGGTGTAGCCGCCCTTTTGCAAGATCTCCAGGCGGCGTTCCAACGTCTTTAGGTCGATGTACAGAAACGGACGCCACTGATTCTCATCTTCGAGCGCGACTCCGTGGTAACAAAGGATCAGGAGCCGCTCTCGCCGCCACGCACTGTTCTTGACGAGATGGAATAGGCCCGCCGTTTTCAGGGTCGTGAGGGCTGTGCGGCGAAGAAAGGCTCTCGTCGATGGTCCCATTCGGTTCTAGTGTACTGGGATTGCCTGCGCTCGCTTCGCGCCTACCGCTACTGCCTCAACGGGTTCGCCATCGAGCATCATTCGCATCCAGATCTCGAGGTTCAGCAGTCGCCAGATGCGATTCCCGTGGTCTCGCACCTGCGCGCGGTGCTCGGCGAAAATCCTCTTGACCACTTCAGGTCGGAACAATCCTCGCTGCGTGCTGCGCGGTTCCAATAGCAGACCTTCGAGAACATCCAGTTCTGGCCCGACCAGCCAATACGCCCATGGAGTGGGAAAGCCCATCTTCTTCCGATAAACAATCGACCGTGGAAGTAGATTCTCCACTGCTTCTTTCAAAATGAACTTGCCGGCCATCCCGCGAATGGAGAACTGAGCCGGAATTCCCGCGGTAAACTCGACCAGAACGTGGTCGAGAAACGGAACCCGGCTCTCTACCGACGCCGCCATGCTCATCTGATCCTGCTTCATCAGCAGTTCAATGAGATAGCTATTGATATCGCTGTAGAGCAACCGATGCAACAAGTCGCCACGGGATGCCTCCCACACTTGCATCGTGCCAGCGTAGGCGTCTCCTGCCGCGGCCAGCGCATCTGGGGTTAACAATTCAGCTTGCTCGGAGGCGGCAATCGCGGAGTAGAAATTGTCCAAATAGAACGACGGCCACGAAGATCCGTCGCGCATCAGAAAAGTATGTTCCAGCTTGCGATGAAGCGAGGCACCAAGCGGCCCGCGATCGATCGCAGACCGGACAGCACGACGCACAAAGCCCGGCGTGACGGCCCGGTACATCCGATCCATCCTGGAGTTCATCAGCGTCCAGGCATACCGCGCGTACCCAGCCAGCGTCTCATCGCTGCCCTCGCCCGTCAGCACCACAGTCACGCGTTCGCGCGCCAGTCGCGCGACGAAGTACAAGCTGACACTAGAAGGCCACACCACGGGTTCGTCTTCGTGCCAGATCAGTTTGGGAAGGCTTTCAAAAAATTCTTCCCGGCTCAACCGGACCTCGTGGTGCTCCGATTGGATGTGGTTCGCCACTTCGCGGGCGTAGCCCAATTCACTGAAGGCTTCCTCGCCATAGCCGACCGAAAATGTCTGAATGCGGTCTCCGCGAATCTTGGCCGTGAGAGCCGCCACGGCACTGGAATCCAGCCCCCCACTGAGGAACACGCCAACCGGAACGTCGCTCATCAGGTGCGAGGAGACCGCCCCCTCAAGTAAGTCCCGGTATTGATTGACGTAGTATTCGCGGCCGTGAGACGCGTGATCGACGGCGGCTGTCAGATCCCAGTAGCGCTCGATCCTCGGCTCACCTCCTTCAGCAAGTTCCAGAGTGTGACCGGGCATCAATTTGTGGATCCCTTGAAACAGCGTCTCTGGCCGTGTCAGATATCCGAAGGCGAGGTATTCGGCAAGCGTACCGCGGTTAAACTCTGGCGAAACGCCGGGATACGCGAGGATTGTTTTTATCTCCGATCCAAACAGAAACGTGCGGCCATCCCAGCGG
>Ga0209698_10002974_pt1 | contig 18917 bp, 12 predicted proteins | sample LitLauG_LLR_2012_FD_187203 | JGI IMG/M metagenome (GOLD analysis project Ga0209698, IMG submission 187203) | Freshwater sediment microbial communities from Pennsylvania, USA - Little Laurel Run_MetaG_LLR_2012 (SPAdes) (version 2) | ecosystem: Environmental > Aquatic > Freshwater > Creek >...
TGCTGTATCCTCTCAACCTGCTGCACATCCTCGTTCCCACGGCCTACCGGGATTGCATTCTTTTCTTTCACTTACTCCTGGCGGCTATCTTTCTCTATTTTCTGGCCTGTGAGTGCGGTCTCGATCGCGGAGCGGCCGTAGTCGCCGGCGCCTGCGTGTATACCGGCGGCTTCTTCCAGGGCTTTCTGGCTTTCACCATGTTTCTCGCCGGCGTCGCGTGGCTCCCCTTGTTGTTATTCGGGCTGGAACGCGCTTTCCATCGCAACTCCATCCGCGGTTCGTTCCTGCCGATCGCGATCGGAACGTTCATGATCCTTACCGGCGCCCATCCGGCAGTGGTCGTGGCCTGCGTTCTTACGGTAGCGGGGTACGTTGGGTTGCGCTGCGCCCTGGAGGGCCGCTTCCGGATTGCGGCCTGGATCTGCCTGCCCGCGCTCGCGGGAGTGCTCTCCTCCGCTCCCGCCTGGGTGCCTTTTGTGGATTATGTCCGGGCTCTCAGTGGCACGCTGGGCCGTCCGCAGGCTGTCCCGTTTCTGCAATTGCCTTCGGTTGTTTTCCCGTTCGTCTACGGCGCTCTATTCGACCCCGGCACTTTCGGGAATCCGCAAGTGCAACTCGGCGCAAGGCCGTTGCCCTGGATCCCCGCCGGTATGTTCTTTCTGGCCTTCACGGGTATGGCCTTCGCGATCTGGCGCCGCGCCCGTCGCATCCTCCCGTTCGCCGCCATCGCGCTCTCGATGGCGCTTTGGTGCCTCGACGTCCCACCGTTCAACCTGCTCTCTGCGGCGCCCCTGCTCAAACGAGTCACGGTGCTCTATTTATTGCTCAGCATCCAGTTGTGTTGCTGCATCCTGGCCGGTTACGGCTGCTCCCAATTGCGATCCGCTGGTCTCAAGGTCTGGGCTGTTGCATGCTCGTGCTGGGCTTTGTTGATCATCGCCGCGTCCCTGATCGCGTACTCGGTCTACAGCCGCGCTGGACCCGCCGACCCGAGCCTGCTCCGCGCGGGCGCGCTGGCTGGATTCGCCTGGGCCATCGCTGTTCCGTGTATTCTGGCGCTGGCCCGGTTCGCCGCCGGCTCACGAAACGAATTGCCCTTAAACGTCGTGGCCCTGCTTGCCGTCGTCTTGAGCGGCATCGCGTTCTTTCCCACAGGAGCTTCCTTCGACAACGCCTTCCTCGTCCGCAGCGTGACGCTCGCCGTCTTTCTATTGCTGGCCGCGGTCGTCGCCGCCGCGGCGCGCCGGCTTCGGCCGGAATACGTGTTCGCCCCAGTCGTTCTTGCGCTGATCGCAACGAATGTTTTCCTGGTCGCTCGATGGCCCGGCTGGCCGCGCCGCGCCGATCCCTTCCGGCCTCCCCCATTCGTCAACTACCTGAAAGCGGTGGGCGGCGCCTGGCGATCCTACGGAATAGATGGCTACCTGTTTCCCGACTATTCTTCCCCCTTCGCGATTCCCACGATCGATTTGATGGGGACCCTGCTCCCCGAAACGGCCGGTTCCTTGATGGTGACCTCGGTCGACGAGTGCCAGAACCCGGAGCAGTTCTACGGCCTCGATCGCGGCGGGCCCTGCCGCTCCCTCCCCGTGCCGTCATTCGTCCGGCACCGCCCTATGTGGGACTATCTTGGCGTCCGCTACGTGATCGGCTCCAACGACGTGGGCGCCCGGATCAAGCAGGCCGAGAGCGAAATCAGCGTAATTCCCGTGGGCCCCGAATACCCGATCCAGGACTTCGAGCCCGTTCCCCTCAACGGAACGGTTCTCTTTCCAGTGAAAGCCTTCGGCCCGTTCAAGCGAGTTCGAATTCTGTTGAGCACTTACGCCCGGAACAATTTCGGAACACTCACTTTTGACTTAGCCGACGCGAAGGGAAAAACGGTGCTCCGCGAAACCCGCGACACAGCGTCGCTCGCCGGCAACGCGTATGCGGCATTCTCACTGCCCCCCGGCCGCCAACTCGATTCCGGCGTTTACCAGGCCCGCCTTTCTTTTGAGCCGTCCGCGCCCGGTTCCGCGATCGCGGTCTGGCGTGACAAAGTACGCGCGGGCAATTACCGCTTCGCTCTGGATTCCCTGCGGCCAGCCGGCATCGCTCCCGTCTTCGAGGGTCCGCCAGGCTCGCTGGTCTGGGAGAACGCTGGCGCCCAGCCGCCCGCTTACCTGGCCCCCGAGACGCAAACCGTCGCCGATTGGCGTGAAGCCCAGTTCGTGTTTGGACGCAGCGACGACTTGCACCGGACCGCCTTCGTCGAGGCCCGTTCGATCCCATGCGCCAATCACCCCGAGTTTCCGCGCGAAGGCATCGCCTCGACACCGCACGAAATGAAGCTCGAACCAAACCGCATCACGGCGCGATTCAGCGCCGCCACACCGGGAACCCTGGTCCTGGTCGAGAACTACTTTCCCGGTTGGACCGCCCGCCTCGATGGCGCCCCCGCGCGTGTCACTCGTGTCAATGGCGCCTTTCACGGCGTCTGCGTCGATGCGGCTGGAAATCACCAGGTGGTTTTCGAATATCAGCCGCCTCTTTGGACGGTCTCTCTGATCCTCGCAGGTCTCGGCTTTACCATGGCGGCGGCTTACATTGGCGTCAGCCGCAAGGCCGGGTCCGTACTCCCGGAACAGGCCTCCCAACTGGGTGGCCGGGCAGTTGACCCGGCGCGGGCGACGCCGGCACCGTGACCCGACGCTAACCGCGGCCGCTCTTTACCAGGATCGCCATTGCCGAAGTACCGCCAAATTTTTGCGGAATCCGCTCACAGCCGGCTAGACGGAAGAGTAACTGGTTGCCAATCCGCCCTCCAGGGGGGTTGAACCCGGAATTATAGACTTCTTGTTCCGTCTTCTGCGTTGCAGCGAAGATTTTTCTGGTTGCCACTAGTGGCACCATGGGCAATCCCCAATAAGTCCAACTCCGAATGGTCAAACCGCTGAGAGAGGCCACTCTTTTCAGCTGTCCAATCGAATACCTGCGGTAGTGACCGGCCGCGCGGTCATAGGCGGAATAGAGGATCTGGTGGGCAGGAACATTGACCACGAGCACTCCAGTCTCGGACATGTGGTACTTTACCGATTCCAGAAAAGGAACGTCTTCTTTGATATGCTCCAGGACATCAAACAACAAAACAATATCGAACTTTGCGGCGAATTTCTCGTCGCGCTGGTGGATATCGTAACAGTAGAGAGGGCTGATTCGGCTCATGTTATTCCGGAGAGCGATTTCATTTAGCTCGAATCCGGTGACAGAAAGTCGATAACGATCTTCAATCTGACGTTGCAAGACGCCGGCGCCGCACCCGATGTCGGCACACGGTCCAGCGTTGCTCAGGAGCTTCCCACCAATGCGAGCCAGCACATCGAAGCGGCGGCGCGTCCAAAAGTGATCCAAGCCGCCCAGGCCGTAATACCAGTCACTCATGCTGACGGGAGCGGGGCGAGATAAGTAGACGATGGGTGTGGACAGACTAAAACCCCCCTCTTTCAGTCTCGGCATCGAACGCGAAGCCCGGGTCGCCCGGGAGCGGTTGAGCAACATGGACAGCTAAGGAATTCTTTTGAATGTCGCCGAGCACGGAATCCACGATCGCCGTGGGCCGTCTCTTTACTTCGTGAAGAAGAACGGCAAGGTACTCTCCGATGATTCCAACGCACAAGAACAGGATGCTGAACACCAGGGCCAGGAAACAAGCGAGCGTCGCCACGCCGGGATTGGCGCCGATCCAGTAACCGAGAACGGTCACCTGGGGGAAAAGCCGGTTCAACAGCACCAGAAATCCGAACAACACGGAGAAACCAGCCATCCCCAGTCCGATAAAACTCGCCAGTCGGAGCGGAACCGTGCTGAACGCTGTCAGTCCCTGCAGGGCCAGCGCGAACAGCTTGCGGAGACTGTATTTACTCCGGCCGTGCAGGCGGGCCGGGCGGTGATAGCGAATCCCCGCCTGCCGGAAGCCAACCCAAGACCGAAGGCCGCGGAGCATGCGGGAATGCTCCGGCAACGAGAGCAGCACTTGATGGCATCTCGCGCTCATGACGCTGAAATCCCCCGCGTCTCTGGGCCAGGGATGATCGGCGACGCGTTGGATCATCCGATAAAACACGGGATAAGCGACACGCAGCAGCAAGGGAGCGTTGCGTTTCTCGCGGATACCATAGCAAACGTCCAACTCCTCTGTGCGCGCCTTGTGAAAGAGCGCCAAAAGAACCTCCACCGGGTCCTGTAGATCACAGTCGAGTATCCCGATGTAATCACCGCGGGAAAAAGCCAATCCGACGGAAACAGCCGCCTGATGTCCAAAATTCCGGCTGAGCCTCACACCTACGACACGGGAATCGATCGCGTGCTGCGCCGCAATTAAGGTGAAGGTGTGGTCGGTGCTGCCATCATCCACGCAGATCAACGTCCACGAACCATGCGCGGCCTCGTCCAGTTCCGGTAAAACCCGGTGGAAAAAAGCCGGCAGCATATCCTCTTCGTTATAGCAGGGGACAACCACGCAGAAGCTGCACTGCTTGGGGGCAGACATCAGAAAAAGAATTGTATCACCCGCACCTCTCGATCCGGGCGGCGTTACGCCGGGCCGTTACCGGCAACTTTTCTGGCTTCTTGGCCTTCGCTCCGTCTGCGATCGGCAATTCCTCATTGCGCTACGGAATTCCGCAAAAGCGAAGCCGTTTCCGCATGGAGCATCGCTGCCCATAATTCGGATTGTTCGTCCCGCTGACGCTTGAGTTGGGCTTCTCCGATTTCCACGGCGCCTCTCAGTCCGATGTGGGAGGCTATTCTCCGCACAGCGCCTCGCGGATCCTTGGAGATCTGTTCATAGGTCACTCGTAAGGGGTGGATCCCCAAGAGACTGAACAGCATCTCCCATCGGCGCATCATCTGAAGCAAATAGTCAAACTGATCGAGGATCCCGTCGCGATCGAAACTCACTTCCTGTAGTCGCACATGGTCAGAGGACCATTCTCCGCTACGAATCGCCCGGAACAAAGATATCGCCTGCATCAGAACGTCCTCGCGAGTGACATACACGAACCGGATCTTTTGCATTCCGGCATGCACCCACCCGCGGGTAAAGAGAGGCATGAATTGATAGAGATCTCCCTTCATCGCGAAGACGCCTTCGCCACTCTGTGAAATCCGAACGGCATTCCTCACATATGAGCTCAGACTGGTCAGACCGTCTTCGAACACTGGCTCATCCCTCGGGGCAATTTGAGTCAAGGCGCCGAGAATGTCGCTAATGTTCTTCTCATAGTTCCAAAGGTTCATGAACTCCTGAGCGATCCCTATGCGCCCGGTCGACTCAAGAAGTTGGGACAGATAGGTGCTTCCGGATCTTGGCGTGATGCACAGCATGCAGCCGACACCGTCGCTACACCATTCATCCAGGGTCTCGCCCTCGTAGTCCGGGTCGTCTCCTCCAAAGACCCGGCGTATCTGCGACTCGGCATAATCCTGTTCGGGTCCGGACAGAATTGTCTTGAGCAGGTCTCCGATTCGGTTATTCATCTCGTGTCGTGGGTACGCGACCCGGTTGGATGAACCGGCCGATCGCACGCAAGGGCGATGTCAACCGCCAGGAAAGGGAGGCCACCGTCGCTTCCAGTTGCGATTGCAGTTGCCACAGAGCCGCCTCCCTTTCCTTCAGAAGCGAAGAAAGTCCGGCGATCTCGCGGGAGTTTCGCTCCCGTGCCTCGATCGTTTGGTTTAGCTCGTCGCGAAGTTGACGTTCCTGCTGGCAGGCGCGTGTAAGCGCAGCCTCGAGCCGGTGCGCTTCAGCCTCGTATTTCACAATCAACTGCTCCGCCCGGTCTAGTGACTCGGAGAGTTGTTGAATCGATTGTTCCTTCTGTTCCACCAACTTCCGGGCTTGCAAAAGCGCCTCGTCGCGTTCTCGCAACTGCTCCTGGCTTTGTAGCGCCAGTTGCTCGGCCCTGCCTAGTGCCGCGGCCAGTTCCTGGACCGATTGGTCCCTCTGTGCCACCAGCTTCTGTGCGTGCGTAAGTGCCTTATCGTATACCTCCAACTGCTCCATACGTTCCAACGCCAGTTGCTCGACCCGGGCTAGCGCCGCGGCCAGTTCCTGGGCCGTTTGCTCCGCCTGTTCTACCAACTTCTGCGCTCGCGTAAGGGCTCTATCGTATACCTCCAACTTCTCCAGGCGTTCCAGCGCCAGTTGCTCGGTAGCCTCGAGCGCGCCCGAAAGTTGCCGTGCCTCGGCTGTGCGGTCGTTCACCAGCAGTTCGGTTCGTTCGAAAGCCTCTTTCCACAGGCGGGCTTCGTCATAAGCCATGCGCTCGGTACGGGCAAGTGCCTCCGAAAGCTCCCGGACCGGCGCTTCGACGCCCTGTACCTCCATCTCCATCACAGCCCCATTTTCCAATTTTGTGCGCCAGGACTGATCAACGCGAATCAACACCGAGCCCTCCTGCTTGTTCACAACAACTAGCGCCCCCAGGGGCCCGCCGGTGATCGTTTGCATTCCCCAATACCGGTCGTGTTCAAAAAACTCATCGCCGCTCGACGACCAAATCAGCGACCCGGACCCATCGAGCAGGGCCACCTTAAAAACCCGCAGAACGGTAGCTTCTTGGACAATGTCTAACCGGAGTTCGTCGATCGCCCCGGATACAGGGGGGAGGTTGAGTCGAACGGTGGTGCGATCCGCGCACAAAGTAAAGGTGTTTTGCGCATTTTTCAATTCCGAAAACTCTTCCTCGGCACCGCGCCAATACAACTTCGTAAGCACATCCCTCTCATTGCTTTTCTCCTTTTCGTGTTCGAGGCGGGCTGTGCAGATTTCGTAATAAGCACGAATCCGCGGCGGCAGCGAATCGTTCTTCTGAAACAGGAGTTCCAGGATCCCGCGTTCCGGGCGCGGTCCGGGGATGGAGACCACGCCGAGACCGCAGGCGTTCGTGAACTCGAACGTTTGATATCGCTCCCGTAGCTCGGCCCAGTACCGCCAGACGCCGAAATCCGCGTGCCGGATGGCGGTATCGTGAAGCACCACGATCCCCCCGGGTTTGAGCTTCGGCAGCCAGGTCTCGAAATCGTGCCGGACCACATCGTAGGTGTGGTACCCATCGATGTGAAGCAGTTCGATGCTCTCGTCGGGAAAGCGGTGCGCAGCTTCATCAAAAGGCATCCGCAATAGAGACGAGAACGCGTCGTATCGGGATTTGTTATAGCGTTCCACGTCCGCGAAAACGCCTTCGCTGTAATCCCCTGTGTGTTGGTCGCCACGCCATGTGTCTACCGCAAATGCGGAGCAGGGACTTCCGTGTTCCTGGATGGCTTGGCAGAAGGCAAAATAGGACTCACCCAAGTAGGTTCCCAATTCGACGAACACGGCCGGCTCGAGGGCCGCTATCAAGTCGCAAGCAAACGGAATGTGGCCCGACCAATCGCCTACGCCTCGATATTGATAACGATGAGGACGAAACGTCAACGAGGGAAAATCGAGCACCGGAATCATGAAGCCGCAATCTCGTATTCTGACCCGCTGCCGATTCGTCCCCAAACGGAGCCAAATGCCCCCGGAGCATTCCTTGCGGGATTACTCCAGCATAATACACTCGTCCAAAGCGCCAAAGGACTTGAACGGCGTCTGAGCGGCGGGTTAATATACACAGTACAACCTTGGTTCCGGGGCAATCCCCTGGCAGGTGCCGCTCCGGGCGCAGTCCCGGCCCCAGTGCGGGAACAGATATGGCCACCCACGTCTTTACGAGTATTGTTTCAAATTATATTCCGAAAGCCCGTGTCCTGGCTCGTGGGTTGAAGCGCTTTCACCCGGAGTTGTCTTTTCATCTGATGCTTTCCGATGCGGTGCCGGACTGGCTAAGCCTCGAAGACGATTTCGATTCGGTCATGACCATTGCCGATCTGGGGCTCGACCATCCCGAACAATGGATATTCAAACATTCCCTGGTCGAGGTGGGCACCGGGGTCAAGGGCTTCGCGTTGTGCAAGTTGCTGGAACTGCCCGATTGCTCCGATGTCCTCTATTTTGACCCCGACATCGTTATTCTCTCTCCTCTCACAGACCTGCTGAATGAATTTCGCCGGGCTTCCATTCTGCTGACGCCCCACCTGACCCAACCGGAAACGACCACGGAAGCCATCCTCGATAACGAGGTCTGCGCGCTGCGGCACGGCATCTACAACCTGGGATTCCTAGGGGTAAGAAACTCCCCGGAAGGCCGGCGTTTTGCGCATTGGTGGGCGGACCGTCTGCGCGATTTCTGTTACGATGACATTCCCAGTGGCCTCTTCACAGACCAGAGGTGGATCGATATGGTCCCTGCCTACTTCGATGATATTCGGATCCTTCGCGATGCCGTGTATAACGTCTGTACTTGGAACCTGAACCACCGTAAGGTCGATGGCAACTTGCGCGATGGCATATCGGTCAATGGCCGGCCGGTCGTGTTTTATCATTTTTCCGGATTGGATGCCGGAGCCCAGGAAGGGATGCTCAAGAAATACGGCTCTGCGATGCCGGCTCTGTTCGAATTGCGGGAATGGTATCTCGCCGAATGCGACCACATGGGCCAACAGACCATGTCGCAAATTCCCTGGGCATACGGATCTTTTGACAACGGTGTGCCGATCACGCCGGCTCACCGCCGGCGCTACCGCGATCGCGCAGATCTGCAGATGGCGTTTCCGAACCCATATTCCACGGTCAAAGTGAACCAGTCTTATTACCATTGGTTCGAAACTAACGACGAAACCAAGCGGGTTGTGGCCGCGAGTGCCTGAAATGGGCCAAGCCAGTTCCGCGTATCGCATTGTTCTGCTGGTTACGGAAAAAGATTGGCGGTTGGCTGCCGCCACCTTGTGCACGATCGCCGGGAACACGATCGCTCCGGCGCCGATCACCGTAATGGCGCCGCAGGCTGTTGCTGACGCAGTCCGGGAAAATCCGGACTGGGAAGCAAAAGTGCACTTCATCGTCTCTTCCGAAAACAATTATGAGGGCCTGTTTTCAGCGGCCCTGCGGACACTCGGCCACGAGGACGTCATCCTGATCCGGCCCGGTGTCGTTGTGCCGCCTGGCTGGGATGCGCGGTTGGCTGCATCGGCCCGCCGCCGTGACAATATTGCGACCGTATCGCCGCTCTGCGGCCGCTTTGCGAATCTCGATCTTCCAAAGGCGTCGGAGATCCCGGCCCAGTGCGCCCAGTGGGTAGACTTAGTCGACCGTACTTGTTACCAGCAGAGTTCGTTCCGGCAACCACCGGCTCTCCAGTTCTTTGAGGGCTGCGTTTATGTCCGGGCGGAAGCGATCCGTGCTTCCCCACGGTGCGACCCGGCCGATTTTAACGCCTGTGCCGCGGCCCTTCGCTACGAGCACGTAATTGCGGACCATATGTTCGTGGGTAGCCTTCCCGGCGTCTCCGCCAGTGTCGAATCCTATGATCCGCCCCAAGCGATCCGCCCCGCCTTCTCTCGCTGGCAAACGCTCGCCAAAAACGATCAGGCCGGCGAGGAGGCTCTGCCGGGTCCTGATTTGGACCGGGCGGGTTGTTCCCACAGGCTGCACGTGCTCCATGGATGGGGGGGTGGCCTCGAGCATTGGGTTCGCGAATACTGCTGGGCCGATCGCCGGCATCACAACTTCGTTCTCAAGTCGGCTGGGACCTCGGGCGAGTTCGGTTCCGAGCTGCGCCTTTACAATAATGTGGACGACAAGTCGCCCCTGGCTACCTGGGATCTTTCACCCTCCATACCAGCCACGGCTTTGAGCCACGGTGCCTATCGTGCCGTGCTTTCCCAAATCATCGAAGAATACGGCATCGACAGCCTGTTGATCTCATCACTGGTTGGCCATTCGCTCGACGTGCTCCGGACAGATTTGCCGACGGTCGCCGTTTGTCATGACTTTTATCCGTTCTGCCCGGTCTTTAATATCACTTACAACGGGATCTGCACAAGCTGCAGTGAGGATGAACTGGCCGCTTGCACGCTTTACAATCCGCTCAACCGCTTTTTCCGTAACCTGCCGCCGGCCTCGTGGAGGCGCTTGCGGATGGCTTTCACTGGACTCTGCCGGGATCGGCATCTACCGTTAATTACGCCGAGCGAATCCGCACGGAACCACTGGGTCCAGCTCGTTCCGTCACTCAAAGAGAACTTTACGGTCATTCCGCATGCCACGCGGCCGGTTGCTTCCGCGCCTCTTGCTCTCGACTTGTTCCACGACGGGAGACTCCGTGTGATCGTGTTGGGCAGCCTGGCCCCGCAAAAAGGGTTGCACCTGTTTGAAGCCATGGCCGAGGATCTCGCCAGGCGTGCCGACGTGTACCTGATCGGTTGCGGAGAATACGGATTGGATTTTCAGCGCTCCCACGGCATTACCGTCTTGCGCGAATACGTGCGCGACCAACTACCCGCCATCCTGGCCAGGATCCAGCCGGATTTGGCTTTGCTCCTGTCGATAGTCCCGGAGACTTTTAGCTACACTCTGCAAGAGCTGTTGGAACTCGCGGTGCCGGTGTTGGCGACGGACACCGGGAGTTTCTCCGACCGCATCAGGGATCGGCGGGACGGCTTTCTTTGTGCGCCGTCCGCCGCTGCGTTACTGGAGCGTATTCAAGAACTCGACAGGAACCGGCACTTGCTTTCCGCCGTTCACGTGCATTTGTGCGGGACGCGCCCGCGCCCCGTCGAAGAAATGCTGTCGGACTATGAGGCATTGCTGCAAACACCCTCCTGGTCGCCGAAAGCTTACTTCCGGCGCGACAGAAACTACTTTGCTGCCCGCGATCGCGTCCAGATTTTCTGGCGGCCGCAAGGCGGGAATTTTCTGGAGGAGGTCAGCAGCCACATCTACTACCGTCCGGGTGCGAAGCCCGAGCGCCTGCACCTGCCTGTTCCTCCCTTGCCATACCCTCCCGGACAGTTGAGGCTCGACTTAGGAGATCGTCCCGGCGTACGTATATTGAAAAACGTAAAGCTGCTGGATACTTCTGGCGCTACCTTGTGGATGCTGCCGGCCGGTGGCACACATTTTGACCTGCAACATGATGTGCGCCTGATGGACACTCTCCCGGATGGCTCATTGGTCATGGTCGCAACTGGGTCGGATCCCTTCCTGGGCTTGCCTGTAGACGAGCCGGCCCTGACCGCTCTACAGTGTGGAGGCGCACTCGAAATTGAAATCACCGCCCCTCCCCCGGAAGACTATATTTCCCTTTTGTGCCGCCCTGAGGACTCTGTGCCGGTGACGGAAATTCCCAATGGAGATCTGGTCGTCCCGTATCCTGCCGAAGAAATGTCAGAGCGGGAGCGACTGATCCGCATTCTTTGCCATTCCTTGGCATCCAGCCAAATGCACTCCCGGATGGAACGCCAACGCCTGGAGAGCCTCGTGACTGATGTGCAGAACCGCTCCGCTGCGGTCCAGGCAGCCTTGCGCGACCAACTGACAGATGTCTACAATTCCTATTCCTGGCGGGTGACCAATCCGCTCCGGGCTGTTTGCGCAGCTATATTACGACTCTGGCCGAGCCTCATTGGGCATCCTGCCCCGACCTTCCGGAAGCCGGAATGAGGTGCTTGTGCCCAATTCGCGTGGATAACCCAGCCCCTGGGAGCGCCTGGCAGATGATATGACGGCTGACTCGATCATCGGTCTCTCCAATGACAGTGATTGGCGGGCTGCTGTAAATGCGGTGCCTCACGGTATCGGTCACACTTGGCAATATTGGTACGGAATGCATCTCACGAGCGGTTTGGAGATGTTTTTGTACAGTTTTACGGATGGCGAGACCCGGATTGTTTGCCCGTTTGCGGAGCGTACGTATGAAGGAACAACCGATATTGTGAGCCCGCCCGGACTCTCAGGCTTCACCGGCAGCGGATACAATCCGCAGTTGCACTCTCACTGGAACACAATGATGTCGCAGTGCGGATACGTCTGCGCCTATGTCGGTTTGCACCCTGCTCTGGTGGATCTGAACTGGTTCGACGGCTGGCCGGTGCGCGCTTATTCCACTGCGTATTCGCTGGATCTGACGTTATCCCTCGACGAGATTTTTCAACGGATGTCGGAGAACCGTAGGAGAGACTTGCAGCACGCCCGGAGCGAGGGTGTCCGGGTCTGGGTAGCTAGCCCGGAAGTACGGCGCTTCTTTGTCAGCCATTTCGAAGAGTCGTTTCAGCGAAGAGGGGCTCATCCCGATCACTATCTTTCTAGAGCCAGCAGAGACTTCTTTTGTACGCTTGAGAATTTTCTGTTGGTAGGAGCCGGCCGCGATCAAGTCGAATCGGCTACTGCCTTCGGGTTCACTCCGTACGTGGCTGACGGGTTGTACAATGTCTCCTTCAGCCCGGATACTTCGTTCAGCACATTGCTGATCTGGACCGCTGTACAAGAGCTTCGATCGCGGAAAGTCCCGGTTCTCAACCTCGGGGGCGGCGTACGCCACGACGACGGAGTCGCTCGCTACAAGCGATATCTGGGAGCTTTCGAACGGCCCTTATTCAGCGTGAAACAAGTCTTTGACCCGATCCGGTTTGCCGGTTTGTGCCGGTCCGCAGGGTTCAATTCCGATGATGTGTCGGGATATTTTCCGCCCTATCGTGAGCCCCGGCGGACCTTCGATCCGCTTAGCGGTTGCGCGCAAAACTTATGAAAACTTGCCTGCAGGATTTAGCTGCGTTTGAGGGGCCGCCTCTTTTCGCTTCAGCCGTTGCCGTTGGGAGGCCAAATCTTCCGGACAAAGCTTCTCTGTTCGCCCGCTTTGAGGATATGCTCCGATCGCGATGGCTGACCAACCATGGACCGGCGGTTCGGGAGTTCGAGGAGCGAGTCGGTGAGCACCTCGGCGTGGCGCACGCCATAGCGTGTGCGAATGCTACCGTGGGACTGCAACTGGTCGCCAGAGCGTTGGATCTTCAAGGCGAAGTGATTGTCCCCTCCTTCACTTTTATCGGCACCGCTCATGCTCTCGATTGGATGGGACTGCGGCCTGTGTTCTGCGATATCGATCCCCAAACCCACTGTATTGACCCCTCGCAAATAGCCTCGCTGATCACTCCAGACACTTCCGCCATCCTCGCCGTCCATCTCTGGGGAAGGCCGTGTGCCATTGAGGAGCTGGCTCGCATCGCCGCGCATCACGGCCTTAGATTGGTGTTCGACGCCGCTCACGCTTTCGGCTGCAGCTACAACAAGACCCCCCTGGGAGGCTTCGGGAATGCCGAAGTATTTAGCTTTCATGCAACCAAGGTCATCAACGCGTTTGAGGGCGGCATAGTCGCCACCAATGACGGCGCGCTGGCCGATCGCGTTCGCCGGATGCGGAATTATGGTTTTGACGATATGGGTGTCGTAGTCTGCCCAGGCACGAATGCCAAGCTCAGTGAAGGCCACGCCTGCATGGGCCTCGCATCCCTCGAAATACTTGGCCGGGTGATCGACCGGAATTTCGAGAATTATCGGGCGTACCAGAATCTACTGCGAAACATCCCCGGCATTCAACTGATGACCTACCACGTGGCGGAACGCCATCACCACCATTATGTAGTGATCGAAATTAACGAAGCGCTATTCGGATTGCACCGCGATGTGTTGGAGTCGATTCTTACTGCTGAGGGGATTCTGGCCCGCCGGTATTTCCATCCTGGATGTCACCGCACGGAACCCTATTGCTCTCCCCCCCATACCCAACGCACCTTGAGGCATACCGAAGATCTTGCAGATCGCGTGCTTTGTTTGCCCACCGGCATGCAGATCAACCCCGATGAGATCGCTACGATTGTAGACTTGATCCGTTTTTGCTTTGAAAACGCCGCACCCATTCGCGATCGGATGGGTTTGCGCTCCTCGGCCGTCGGGTGATAATGCCGATTCCCGATGTTGCCGGCAACTCCGATGACGGAAAAAACGAGTTATCCGGAATGACTGCCAGTGAGACGCTCTACGCCTTTGCGGCATGGGCTGCCCGCTATCATGAGTGCGATACCATCCTCGACCTGGGCGGTTGGAATGTCCCGGTCTTAGCTTCCCTCTCGGCGCTCGGACTGAATCCGATCGCTGTGGACTTTGGGTTATGTACGCCGCGACGGCCCGACGGCTATGGCGGTCTCCGTTGGTTGGATTCGGAATCATTCGTAGCGGACGTCGAGAAGGGACAAGTTCCCTATGTGAGACGAGCCGTGGTCCTGTGCGTGGAAGCCATGGAACACGTCGCCGATCCGCACCCCTTAAGCAGCGCTCTGCGGCGCATTACTCAAATCGCGCCGCTCACTCTGGTCGCAACCACACCCTTCAAGTTACTGGAATTAGCAACGCAAGGAACGGTTCCCACCTTTGCCGGCAGTCTGCGTCTCGATTCAGGTGACCTGACGATTGCGCTCTTCGATCCGTCCGCGCCTAAAATCGGCCAGTATCCCGCCGTACCGGATGATTTCAGGGTGGTCGCGCTGGTCACTTCCTACAACGAAAGTGACATTATCCGGCAAGTACTGGATCATTTGGTCTCCCAAGGCGTCAGCCCGTATCTGATCGACAACTGGTCCACAGACGACACACTCTCGCAGGCGCGTGCGGCCCCGGGGCTGCTGGGATGGGAACGGTATCCTCCACTGACTCCATCGCGATTTTTCAGCTTACGACTCTTGCTCACCCGCGTCGAAGAGGTGTGCGAGCAGATTCCAGCCGACTGGTATATACATGTCGACGCCGATGAAGTTCGCCTTTCTCCCTGGGAGCACTTGAACCTGCGGCAGGCGTTATACGCCGTGGATACGGCCGGTTTCAACGTTGTGGACCACACGTGCCTGGGATTTCCGCCAACCGACGACCAGTGGGAGCCGGGCATGTCACTCAGCCGCCACTTCCGCTTCTATGAGTACGGCGATATACCCGGGCATTACGTGCAACGCAAGGCGTGGAAGCGAATCCGCGGTGCTCATCCGGTTCTAGCCGCGACGGGCGGCCATGATGTGTCGTTTCCCGGCCGCCGCATCTATCCTTACAAGTTCCTGACGAAGCACTATCCGATCCGGTCCCAGCGGCACGGGGAGCGAAAGATCTTTTCGGAGCGGCTCGCCCGCTATGATCCCGCGGAAAGACTTGGCAAGGGCTGGCATAACCAATACGATGGCTATCAGCCGGGCTGTTCGTTTCTGCGCTCGCCCGATGCGCTGAACGAATGGAATGCCGGTTCGTATTCCGGCCAACTGATCGCCAGGCTATCCGGTATCGGGGTGGGGCAGGAGCGCTTCCTCTCCCTACCCCGGCCCGTCAGGAGCCCGAACCTCACTGTGATCTCAGCCGCCGGCTGTTGCCGCTTCAATCTGGAAACCTGTAATGATCTGCGGGAGCCGTTCCATGCGCAACCGGTTCATGTCGCCGGTTCGGAGTTCAAGCTGTCCGGTTGGGCCGTAGACACGGTTTCCGCAGGCCCCGCCGATGGCGTAGAGGTCGTGATCGATGACAAGGTGTTTGCGACATTGTACGGAAGCCCCCGTCAGGACGTTGCAGAATACTTCGGGAATTCAAACTACCTGCCTTGCGGATTCTCAGTAGAACTCAAGTGTTCGTGGTTGGGTGAAGGCAGTCACGTAGCCTGTGTGCGCGTCATCCTTTCTCCTGGCGATCGCTACGTCGAGAGCCATCCCTTGCAGATCGTGCTTCCCCCCCGGAATGACGGTGACGTGTTCCGGTAGGAGCCGTCCGGAGGCACCAGCAATGAAAATTCATCACCCCGCGGCGGGCAACGCGTGGTGCCTGTTTACGCCGCCCTGAGGGCTCGGCTAGAATGGACTATGCGCTCAGCAACACTGCTCTTCTGTCTCACGATTCTCGCGTCCGCCCAGAGCGATCGCGGCACCATTTCGGGCACCGTTTCGGACCCGCTGGGTCCGCCGATTGCTAAGGCTAACGTGCAAGCCAAGAACGCCAAGACTGCCGACGTGCACAAAGCGGTCAGTGCGGCCGACGGACGGTACACCCTGGTGGATTTGCCGGCCGGGGCGTACGATGTTACGGTCAACGTGCCGGGCCTGAAGGCTTATGAGCGGAAGGGTGTGACCGTCGAGGCAGCCAAGACGTTGTCCCTCAACATTCGTCTGGAAGACACCACGCAACTGGGCACCTTGGGCGAAGATCCCTTGGCGATTGCCGCGGATGCCCGGAAACACGCGCCGCCCTCCGGTCCCACGCCCCGTACCAAGGACGGCAAGCCGGATCTTTCGGGAGTCTGGTGGCAGCCAGTCAATGTAGATCCCGGCAAGCCCGAGTTTCTTCCCTGGGCTCAGGCGCTGGCCAAGGAGCGGGCCGACAACAATCGCATCGACAGCCCGCAAACGCACTGCCTCCCGGCAGCCGTGCTGCGTCTCGGTCCGATCTACCAGTTCGTGCAAAGCAAGGACTTCCTGGTCGAGATCTCCGACGATGACAGCCCCGGCTTTCACCAGATTTATCTGGATGGGCGCACCCTTCCGAAAGATCCCAACCCGCAGTGGTACGGGAATAACGTGGGCCAATGGGATGGCGATACCCTGGTGGTGGACCGCAGCGCTTTCGACGAAAGAGTCTGGCTCGATCAGGAACTGCACCCGCATACCGACAAGCTGCACGTGACCGAACGCTACCGGCGTACTGACATGGGGCACCTGGAAATCGAGATTACCGTCGAGGATCCGGGTACCCTGACCAAGCCATACATCATCAAGCGGATCTCGGAATTGGCCCCCACCGAACAGATCTACGAATTCATCTGCGGAGAAAACAACACGGACCTGCCGCACATGCACGGGAAGTAGAATCACGGGGAACTGGTTATGCGGAGACTATTGCCCATAATTGCCCTCGCCTCCCTGGCAGTTGCCGCCGGGACCCGCCCCAAGGTGCGCGCGATCACGGCGTTCATCGACCTCGATTCGAAGAGCGAAACCGTCCAGGTGGAAGACGCCGCCAAGTTCCTGAGCGGCGCGCGCGACGCGTTTCGCGCCGCCGGCTTTGACGTGGAGACCATTCGGATCGTCACGCAGCCCTTTCCGCGGTACACCAACGGGATGAAACGCGAGGAGGCGGTCGCCCTCCTCCGCAAGTTCGATGACCTGGCCGGCAAGCTTGGATTTGCCGCCAACATCGGCCCCGCTATGCTGGCCAACGGCGATTCGCCGGCGCCGCTCGATCTCCTCGCCGAGATTCTGGCCACGACTCGTATCAACGCCAGCCTGGTTACGGCGGGAACCGACGGCATTTACTGGAAGAATATTCGCGAGGCCGCCCGGCTGATCAAGAAGGTAGCTGCCCACAGCCCCAATGGCAAGGGCAACCTCAACTTCGCGGCGACCGCCATGCTCAAACCGCAGACGCCCTTCTTTCCCGGCGCCTACCACCTCAACTCTGGACACAGTTTCGCTATCGGGTTGGAAGGCGCCAATGTGGTCACCGACGTCTTCGCGCAGTATCATGACCCGGTCCAGGCCGAAGAGCGGCTGGCGCAGGCACTCGAGCGTCCTCTCAAGGAAGCCGAAACGATCGCCACAAAAATCGCGGCGTCGAGCGGATGGACTTACGCCGGCATCGATCCCACGCCGGCGCCGCTAGGCGAGGTTTCCATCGGGCGCGCCATCGAGAACTTTACGGGCGCGCCCTTTGGCTCGAGCGGCACCATGACCGCGGCGGGCATCATCACGCGCGCCGTACAATCGGTTCCCGTAAAGCGCCTGGGCTACGCCGGGCTGATGGTTCCCGTCCTGGAGGACAACCTTCTGGCGAAGCGTTGGGCCGAGGGAACGTTCAACATGGATTCTCTCCTGGCGTACTCTGCCGTTTGCGCCACCGGTCTGGACACGATCCCGCTCCCTGGCGACATCACCGAAGAACGCCTCGCGCGGATTTTGGGCGACGTCGCCGCGCTCGCCTACAAGTGGCAGAAGCCTCTGGCCGCGCGCCTGCTGCCGGTCCCGGGGAAGAAGGCCGGCGACCTCGCCGATTTCGGCGATTCCCGCATGACGCCCACCGTGGTGCGGTAAAGGCTGTGACATAATCGTGCCTATGGGTACCCCAACGACTCTCGTTTCCGTTGAGGAATACTTGCACACGGACTATGAGCCCGACTGCGACTACCTGGACGGAGTCCTTGAGGAGAGGAATGTGGGAGAAAAGGACCACGCCAAGGCACAAAAGAAGCTCTTGTTGTACCTGGAGCAGCGTTGCAATCTTTGGAATATCTTCGTCATTCAGGAACTACGCTTACAGATCTCACGCACCCGGTATCGCGTCCCGGATCTCTGTGTGGTCGCCGGCCCCGAACCCGATGAGCAGATCTTCACGAAACCGCCCTTCCTCTGTGTTGAGATCCTGTCTCCCGAGGATCGCATGAGCCGCATGCAACAAAGAATCCGGGACTACTTGGCATTTGGCGTCTCCTATGTATGGATCGTCGACCCGCAAACACGGAGCGCGTGGATCTATACCGCTGAAGGCATGAAGGAAGTTCAGGACGGAGTGCTGCGGACGGCAAACCCGGATATGGGGGTTCCCGTAGCCGAGATCTTCGCTCAGTAACCAATCCGCTATGATGGTCGCCTAGACCAGGATGCGATCCTGTTCGGCAATCCTCGCTCTTGCACTGGGCGCGGCTTTGGCCGCGGTTCTTGGAGTCCAAGACCTGCCGGGAAGTCCGAGATCCACCAGCCATGAATCGATCGCGAATCTTGCTTCGTGTCCTTTCGGTAAGCCTGCGTAGCCGTATCAACGACAGAGGTCGTACGCCTGCCGGAGCCAGCCGAGCAACTCGTCGTCAATCTCCTTGATGGTCGAGACTTTAATGTCCAGATGCCAGCGGTTCTTGGACACCTGCTCGGCCTTGGTTACCCGTGGAGTGCGGATTGGCTTGTCTGCTTTGATCGTGAGAAGCAAGTGCTGGCTCCGG
>Ga0209698_10002975_pt1 | contig 18916 bp, 13 predicted proteins | sample LitLauG_LLR_2012_FD_187203 | JGI IMG/M metagenome (GOLD analysis project Ga0209698, IMG submission 187203) | Freshwater sediment microbial communities from Pennsylvania, USA - Little Laurel Run_MetaG_LLR_2012 (SPAdes) (version 2) | ecosystem: Environmental > Aquatic > Freshwater > Creek >...
GGCCCTAGACGGGGCGGGCAACCTCTATTTTGCCGATAGCGGCAACTATCGTATCCGGAAGGTATCGGGCGGAGTGATTTCCACGGTGGCCGGCAACGGTTACTACGGGTATTCGGGCGACGGAGGCGCAGCTACCAGCGCCCAGATGAGCGCCCCTAATGGCATCGCGGTCGACAGCGCAGGCAATCTCTACATCGCCGACAGCGCCAACGAGCGTATTCGGATGGTCTCAAACGGAGTGATTTCCACGGTGGCTGGTAACGGCGTCCCGGGGTATTCCGGTGACGGCGGGCCAGCCACGAGCGCCCAGGTCAACTTCCCTTATGCTGTTGCGGTGGACAGCGCAGGCAATCTCTACATCACCGACAGCGGCAACTATCGTATCCGGAAGGTATCGGCCGGGGTGATTTCGACGGTGGCGGGCAACGGCACCGACGGGTATTCCGGTGACGGCGGGCCGGCCAAGACCGCCGAGATCAGCCTCCGGATCCCTAATGGCGTTGCGGTGGATAGCGCAGGCAATTTCTACATCGGCGACAGCGGCAACCATCGTATCCGGAGGGTCTCGCGGGGGGTGATTTCCACGGTGGCCGGCAACGGTTTCCTCGAGTATTCCGGCGACGGCGGACCGGCCACGAAGGCACAAATGGGCATCGGCTCTGGCCTGGCAGTCGACGTCGCGGGCAGTCTCTACATCGCCGACAGCGACAACGAACGTATCCGGAAGGTATCGGGCGGAGTGATTTCCACGGTCGCTGGAAATGGTGTCGCCGGGTATTCCGGCGACGGAGGCGCAGCTACGAGCGCCCAGATTTGGAACGCCCAGGGCGTCGCCGTCGACAGCGCAGGCAATCTCTACATCGCCGACAGCGGCAACTATCGTATCCGGAAGGTATCGGGCGGAGTGATTTCCACGGTGGCGGGCACCGGCGTCCCGGGGTATTCCGGTGACGGCGGGCCGGCCACGAGCGCCGCGATCAACAACCCTGTCGCCGTCGCGGTCGACAGCGCAGGCAATCTCTACATCGCCGACAACGGCAACCATCGTATCCGAAAGGTATCGAGCGGAGTGATTTCCACGGTGGCCGGAAATGGCGTCGCCGGGTATTCCGGCGATGGCGGTCCGGCTACCGCCGCTTCCCTCACCTCTCCGCAAGGCTTGGCGGTGGACAGCGGGGGCAATCTTTATATCTCCGATAACGTCAACAATTGTGTCAGGGTGGTGTCGCCCGGAGGCACGATCACCACCTTTGCCGGTGGTGGAACGCAGCTCGAAGACGGTATACCGGCCACCAGCGCAAGCCTGTCTTGGCCTGATGGAATCGCGGCTGCCGGAGGGAATGTCTACATCCGAGACTCCGGTCATCTGCTCCTGCGCTATGTGTCCGCGGGAGTGATCCAGACGATTACCACCATTACCGCGTTCCCAGCGTTAGGCTTTACTACCTACCCCGGCCTTGGAGGCGTCGCCGTAGATAGTGTGGGCGACCTCTATGTCGCGGATCCACCCAGTGGCCGCGTCCTTACGCTGGGCGTACCGTCGGTTGTGTCGTCAGATCCCTCTTCCGGCTTGGGCTCCGCCCAGACTTTTGACGTGACCGTGGCCGACATCTCCGGCCCTTCCGCCATCAGCACCGTTTACTTCCTGGTCGCCAGCACCGGTACCGGTGTGGGCGCTTGTTTTGTGGGATTCAATCGCGCGGCCAACACCTTTAGCCTGCTCAACGATTCCGGCAGCGCATGGCTCGGGCCCATCAGTCTGGGTACCACGAATTCGGTGGCCAACTCCCAGTGCACGGTAAACGCAGCGACTGCCTCAACTTCCACTAACGGCAACAAGCTCACCATCCACATCCCCCTCAGCTTTGCCTTCACATTCAGCGGAGCCAAGAGTACTTCTGTAATGGCACTAAGCTACTTCGGCCAGAATAGAAGTTGGGTGAACGCCGGCTCCTGGACGGTGCCCGGTTCCGGTCCCCCTGCTGTGGCCTCCACGACTCCTGTTTCCGGCTCCGGTACGACACAAACTTTTGCGGTTACCGTGGTTGACGGCAGCGGTGGCTCCGCCATCAGCACGGTTTACTTCCTGGTCAACAACTCCTTGTCCGGCGCCAGCGCTTGTTTCGTGTGGTTCAACCGCGGGGCCAACACCCTCAGTCTGCTCAACGATGCGGGCAGCGCATGGCTTGGGCCGATTGGATTGGGTACGGCGAATTCGGTGGCCAACTCTCAGTGCACGGTCAATGCGGCGACCGCCTCCGCTTCCACTGCCGGCAGCAATCTCACCATCAATATCCCGATGACCTTTGCGAGTGCCTTCTCCGGCCCTAAGAGCACGCTCGTAATGGCTTTTGACAAAGCTAGCCAGAATAGCGGCTGGATCAACACAGGCTCCTGGACAGTGTCCATTTCCGGACCTCCGACCGTCGTCTCCACGACTCCAGCTTCCGGCTCCGGTACGACACAAACTTTTGCGATTAAAGTGGCAGACGGCAGCGGCCCTTCTGCCATCAGTACGGTTTACTTCCTGGTCAACGACTCCTTGTCCGGCGTCAACGCTTGTTTTGTGGAATTCAATCGCGCGGCCAACACCTTCCGCCTGCTCAACGATGCCGGCAGTGGCTGGCTTGGGCCCGTTAGTGTGGCCGGCGCGAATTCGGTAGCCAACTCGCAGTGCACGATCAACGCGGAGACGGCCTCCACTTCCAGCAGCGGCAACAATCTCACCGTCAACATACCGCTGATCTTTACGGGTGCTTTCTACGGAGCGAAAGCTAAGAGCACGCTGGTAATGGCTTTTGACAATGCCAGCCAGAATAGCGGCTGGGTGAACACGGGCTCGTGGACCGTGTCCAGTTCCGTACCTCCCACCGTGGTTTTCGATCCCCATTCCGGTCTCTATGGCACCGCCTGGACCTTTTCGGTGACGGTGGCCGACGGCGGCGGTGCTTCCGCCATCAGCACTATTTACTTCCTGGTCAACACCTCGACCTCCGGCGCTGACGCTTGTTTTGTGGGATTCAGCCGGGCGGCCAACACCTTCAGCCTGCTCAACGATGCCGGCAGCGCCTGGCTTGGTCCCATTAGTCTGGGCACCGCAAATTCGGTGGCCAACTCCCAATGCACGGTCAACGCGGCACTTGCCTCTACTTCCACCAACGGCAACAATCTCACCGTCAAAATCCCCCTCAGCTTTTCCTTCACATTCAGCGGGAACAAGAGCACCTTGGTAATGGGTATTGACAACGCCAGCCAGAACAGCGGCTGGGTGAACACGGGCCTCTGGGCGGTAGCTGGGTCCAATCCCCCCGCGGTAGTGGGAATGGCTCCAGCTTCCGGTTCCGGTTCAGCGCAAACTTTTTCGATTGTAGTGGCTGACGGCAGCGGTGCTTCCGCCATCAGCACGGTTTACTTCCTGGTCAGCAGTTCCTTCTCCGGTACCAGCGCTTGTTTTGTGTGGTTTAGCGCCGGGGCCAACACCCTCAGTCTGCTCAACGATGCCGGCAACGCCTGGCTCGGGCCCATTAGTCCGGGCACCGCGAATTCGGTTGCTAACTCCCAGTGCACGGTTAATGCGGCGACCGCCTCCGTTTCCGCCACCGGCAATAACCTCACGGTGAATATCCCACTGACCTTTACGAGTGCGTTCTCCGGAGCCAAGAACACCAGTGTAATGGGTATTGATAACAACAATCAGACGGTTAACTGGGTGTATTCCGGCACGTGGACGGTGCCTTAATAGGAGCTAGCCAGCCCGTGGCGAAGGTCCGTGCGCGGCATCGAGCCGAACTCGAGTCGCGGGCAGGCTAGGCGCCCGGCTTTTCCCCGATCACCAGTATGGTCTCGAAGTAGGGGGCTTCCTGCTCGCGGTGGACAATCGCGGTTTCGAGCTTCTGGAATCCGGCGGCCTTCAAATATTGTTCCAGCTCCAGTTCCGTGAAGCCGAGCCAGATGTCCGCATACATTTCGCGTGCTTGTTCGAACTGGTGACGGTTCAGGTCGAGAATGGCAATGCGGCCGCCGGGTTTGAGAATGCGCCAGGTTTCCGCAATCGCGCGCTCGGGGTGCGGGGCATGATGGAGGGCTTGGCTGAGGAACGCCAGGTCCACGGTTCCGCTGCGGATGGGCACGTCTTCCAGGTCGCCCAGGCGGTACTCCAGGTTGCCAATGCCGTGCTTGCGCGCCAACTCCGCGCCGAACTCGACCATCTTCTCGGAATTATCGATGGCGATCACCTTCTTGGCGCGCTGCGCCATCAACTGGGCGATGGTACCCTCGCCCGCGCCCAAGTCGGCAATCACCATGGGCGGCAGCAGCTTCAAAAGAGCCTCCGCAATACCCTTCCAAGACCGTCCAGGTACATACTGGCGGCCGAACTTGCCGGCCAGCTCGTCGAAGTAGCGCCGCATTTTGTCCTGGCGTTTGCGGAGCACCAGCCGCAGGGCTTCCCGGTCCTGTTCGGCCTGGGGAATCTCGGAGGCCGCGGCGCGCAGCAGATCCATGACGTCGGAGGGGAGGTTCAGCCTGTAGAATGCGTTCTTTCCAGTCCGCCGGTCATCCACCAGGCCCACCTGTTTCAACTGCGCCAGGTTAGTGGAAATCTGGCTTTGTCCCTTGCCCAGCACTTCCTGAAGTTCCGCCACCGACAACTCTTCCTGTTCGAGCAAAAGCAGGAGGCGGAGGCGGTTCGGATCGGCCGCCAGGCGGAGCGATTTCAGGATTGACGGCATAGTACCAAATCGTATAATATCAATCTATCAAGATTTATTGATACGAGGGTAACGAATGGGTACTGCGACGCTGAATCACACCACGACCGACTTCAAAGTAGCCGATCTGACGCTGGCCGACTGGGGCCGCAAGGAAATTACGATTGCCGAGCACGAGATGCCGGGCCTGATGGCGATCCGTGGCAAGTACGCCCAAGAGCGGCCTCTGGCCGGCGTGCGCATCACCGGCTCGCTGCACATGACGATCCAAACGGCGGTGCTCATCGAGACGCTGGCCGATCTGGGCGCATCGGTTCGCTGGGCAAGCTGCAACATCTTTTCCACGCAGGATCACGCGGCTTCCGCCATTGCCGCCGCCGGCATTCCGGTATTTGCCTGGAAGGGCGAATCGCTGGAGGAGTACTGGTGGTGCACCTACCAGGCGCTGAGCCACCCGGACGGCAAAGGCCCACAGTTGATCGTGGACGACGGCGGCGACGCCACGCTGCTCATCCATAAGGGTTACGAACTCGAAAACGGCAGCGACTGGGTGAACACGCCTTCCGGCAGCCACGAGGAAAAGGTCATCAAGGACCTGCTGAAGCAGATTCAGGGGGAGAATCCCCAGCGCTGGCACCAAATTGCGGAGCAATGGCGCGGTGTTTCCGAGGAGACGACCACCGGCGTGCATCGCTTATATAAGATGCAGGAACAAGGCGTTCTGCTGGTCCCCGCCATCAACGTGAACGACTCGGTCACGAAATCCAAATTCGACAATCTGTACGGCTGCCGGGAATCGCTGGCCGACGGGATCAAGCGCGCGACCGACGTGATGGTGGCGGGCAAGGTGGCGGTGGTATGCGGCTATGGGGATGTGGGAAAAGGCTCCGCGCATTCGCTGCGGGGCATGGGCGCGCGCGTGGTAGTTACCGAGATCGACCCCATCAACGCGCTGCAGGCCGCCATGGAAGGCTTCGAAGTCACCACCATCGAAGATACGCTTGGCCGCGGCGATATCTACGTGACTTGCACCGGCAACCTGGATATCATCACGCTGGAGCACATGCAGAAGATGAAGGACCAGGCGATCGTGTGCAACATCGGCCACTTCGACAACGAAATCCAGATGGACCGGCTGAACGGCTCCAACGCCCAGAAGCTCAACATCAAACCGCAAGTGGATCAGTACACGTTCCCCAACGGCAACAGCATCTTCGTTCTCGCCGAAGGCCGCCTGGTCAACCTGGGCTGCGCCACGGGCCACCCCAGTTTCGTGATGAGCAACAGCTTCTCCAACCAGACGCTGGCGCAACTCGATCTCTGGAAAAACAAGGACAGCTACAAGCCCGGCGTCTACACTCTTCCCAAGCGGTTGGACGAGGAAGTCGCGCGCTTGCACCTGGAGAAGATCGGGGTTAAGCTCACGACGTTGACGCCCAGACAAGCCGAATACCTGGGGGTGCCGGTGGAAGGACCCTACAAGGCGGATCACTACCGGTATTAGAATTCAATTTTTATAAGGGCAGGAGGAACAACTTGGCAGAAAATCAGAAATTTCTTTTCACTTCGGAATCGGTCACAGAAGGCCATCCCGATAAAATCGCGGATCAGATTTCAGACGCCGTGCTCGATGCGATACTCGCGGCAGACCCCATGGGCCGCGTGGCGTGCGAAACCCTGGTGACCACGGGCACGTGCATCGTGGCCGGTGAAATCACGACGACCACGTACATCGATGTGCCGAAGATCGCTCGCGGCACCATCGAATATGTCGGCTACAACGACGCCAGCTACGGGTTCGATTGTCACACCTGCGGCGTACACAATCTGATCCAGTCGCAATCGCCCGACATCGCCATGGGCGTGGACACCGGTGGGGCCGGCGATCAGGGCATGATGTTCGGCTATGCCTGCGATGAAACCGAAGAGCTGATGCCGATGCCGATCGAGATGGCTCACAAGCTGGTGCAGCGTCTGTCGACGGTGCGGCGCGAGGGCATGCTCGAGTTCCTTCGTCCAGACGGCAAGAGCCAGGTTTCGGTGGAGTACGCGGACAACCGGCCGAAGCGCATCGAAGCGGTGGTCATTTCCACGCAGCACTCGCCGGACATCGGCATCGAGGAACTGCGCAAGGAAATCAAGAAGCACATTATCGATCCCATCGTGCCTTCGAACATGGTGGATTCGCAGACCAAGTATCACATCAATCCGACCGGCCGCTTCGTGGTAGGAGGTCCGCACGGAGACACGGGTCTGACCGGCCGCAAGATCATCGTGGACACCTACGGCGGTATGGGCCGTCACGGCGGGGGGGCGTTCTCGGGCAAGGATCCGACGAAGGTAGACCGCTCGGCGTGCTACATGGCGCGTTACATTGCCAAGAACATCGTAGCCTCGAAGCTGGCCAGCCGGTGCGAAGTTCAACTCGCCTACGCCATTGGCGTGGCCGACCCGGTGTCGGTGAACGTGAACACATTTGGCACGGGCGCGATTGCCGATGCGCGATTCACCGATCTGGTCCGCGAGAATTTCAAACTGACTCCGCGCGGCATCATCGAAACTCTCAATCTCCGGCGCCCGATTTACCGCAAGACGGCGGCGTTCGGCCACTTCGGCCGCACCGAGCCGACCTTCACGTGGGAAGCCGCCGACAAAGCCGAGGCTCTGAAGGATCAAGCCGGCGTAGCGCACGCCGTGGCGAAGTAGTGCGTTTCGGGGGGCAGGGCGTTGGGTCCGGGCCTACGTCTTAGCTCCGCCCGAGTTGCCGCTCCGGCCGGTCACGGTGCGGGCCAGGTTGAGAATCGCTCCGCTGGCCGTCCCCAGGGCGGCCAGGTAACCGATGCCGAGCTGAAAGACATCCTGCTGCGCGTAAATCAGCCACGCACCGAACATCAACAGGGCGGTGCCGAGACCCAGCTTCATGGCGCTCCAGGCGCTGTGAGATTCTTCCTCTTCCCATTGGGCGAGCTCTTCCGGCCGCCGCGCGTTGCGCACGAAGGAACAAAAGCTCTCGTTCATAATGTGATATCCGGAGCCTTTGCGGATCATCTTGCGCCGCACTAATTGCTGGATGCCGCGGTGGTTCTTGGGGTTGGCCCAGCCGTCCTGCGCCAGTTGATAAAGAACCAGGCGCTCTTCCGGGGCGCATGTGGACCAGAGCACGCGGTAGTAGACTTCCGCCCTCTCCGAGACTTCTTCGAGAACCTGCTCCGGGGATGGGGGGAACTGGTCACGGCGGTGCGCATTCAGGATTTCATACCCTATGGACCGCAATTCGGCTGAATGGGCGCATTCCTCGCGGATCATGCCAGTCCATGGCTCATTCGTATGGGGAAGGTACGTGCCACTCAGATTCTTTCGCTCGCGCTTTTGAAACAAGGTGAACAGATGCGCCCATCGGTCGAGAGTCTGATCGGTGTCCGGGTGGTCGCCCGCAGCCTGGTCACGGTTTTGGAGGGATGCAGAAGTCAGGTAGAACATCGGATCGACCGCGGAAATCAGGATTATGAGCTTGTTCTCCACGTAGACAAGCTGTTCGAGCAACTTCAGCTTGCGCCGGCTGGTATCCGGATTCTCGAGATCAAATTCGAAACGGTCTACTACTACGACCCGGCTCCTTAGCTTCGGATGGGTCCACTCCCCGGTTGTCACCACACGGCCCAGGTCCAGCCGGTCGCTGCCGGGCGGCAAGTGGGGCTCGATGGCTTCGCCCGGTTCCGGCGGACCGATCAGCAACAAATGACGGGACCCACTGGTGCGGAGGTCGCTCGTCTCCAGAGAGGAGAGCTCGGCAATCTCGGTGGGGAAAACGCCACGAATGATATAGCGCACCCACAACCATAGCAAGAATGCGAAGAGGACCATCAAGAGGGTTGGCATGCTGCCCAGATGCCAAAGGGGGTAGACTCCCAGCAGGGTCGATTCCGTATCTCCGCTCCCCGAGTTCAGCCAGAGCAACTCGTCGTCGCCGTCTTCACTCCGCATCGAACTCCAATCATGGTTGTTGTGCCCGCCGAGCAGCGCCATTTCCCGCATTTCCGCGCCCATCTGGTTGCTGGGGAGGAAGCGGCTCAGGCCGGCGACAAATGGTTCCAGGGCACTGACATCCCGTCCGCCGGAATCGGGACGGGCGATATCGGGAAGGTTGTTGGGGTTGTACACGGGCTTGTCATATCGGTCGAGGTCGATCTGAAGCCGCCTGGCCGCAAAATCGCGGAAGCGCTCCTTCATTTCCCCGGTGTCCTGGTTGGGCTTGAGACCGAGAAAATAATCGTTCACCGCATCCTCGCGGTGGCCGAGCTGGTCCACGCGCTCCAACTGGGCGGCTTCCAGGCTCAGGCGGTTTACCGTGTTGTAGGAGATCTGGAACAAGCCGAAGCACGGCAAAACCACGATCACCAGCAGGAGAGACAGCACCGCGCCCACGTACACTTCCGTTACTCTGAATCGTTTGACGCGGCCGCGCAGCGGCCACAGTATCCGCGGGTGACAAAGAGCGAGATACACACCTGCGGCCAGCAGCGCCAGGCTCCAGCGAGCAATCAGGCAGATACCGGCGAGCACGAGGGTCCGTCCGAAACGGGAGCGCCAGCCCTGTGACTGGGCGGGTTCCAAAACAACGAACGAAGCGGGGGTCACGAGGAGGACGGCGACAGACACCAGAGCTTCGTCCATCTTCATCGCGGAGAAACGCAAGGCGAAAGCCAGGGTGAGACAAAGGCTGGCCGTTATGATGTCAACATACTTGGGACCATCCTCAGTGGAAGGCCAGAGATGCGCAAGAAGGTAGTGGCCGGAGCGTGACAGGTACAGAACGAATCCGGCCAGGAGCGGGAGACCGGCCAAAGCAGCCAACAGGGCAAAAACCAGCAGACAGGCCACATTCACGGTCGTGAAATAGTTAATGTCGCGAAAGACCACTAGCGCATAGCTCGGCGCGGCCAGATAGGGCAACGGCTTAACGAACATTTGCTGGCGCTTACCCATGTAATTGACTTTCAGGTGATCACTCTTTCCATTCCACACCAGGTCCTTCAGCGCCGCGTCCTGACGGCACTCCTGGAAGAAATTCTCAATCTGGTTGCGCGCCGCCCGGGAGTGGAACCTCACCATACCTTCGTGGTCCACCACGGCAAACCCGTATCCCGGCGGCACCACCGGGTAGATCAATGAGGTGAACCTGGCGACCAGCACCTGTGCCTTGAGGTTCCGGAGTTGGACCGGAACGTCACTCCATCCCGGGGGCAAGGTATAAGGACGGGCCAGTACGACGAAGAATTCGCCCGTGTTCGGCGAATAGGTGGAATCGAACCGGAACCTGGATTCACCTCCGATACTGGAAGCGAGGCTGGCGGGCGGCGAAGCATTCTCGAGCCCGGTGTCCCCCGTCAGAATGTCACGGTTTACCTGGGACAGGTGCCGCTCGTCGCGGACATCCTGGAAATACGGCTGTTCCGCGATCCGGGTCCGCGGGGTGGCCCGGCTTTGTACGGTGAGTTTGAACTGCTGCTGCCCATCTTGATCCACCCAGAAAATGCTGTCGAGGTAAGGTAAGAATGACGCTGGGTCGTAGTCTTCAAGAATCGGGGATTCGAGAACGTGGTTGCCGGTCCAGTTTTTCGTCTGGTTGCGGAACTTCTCATGCAGAAACTCGTCCCGATCGAGCGCGTTGAGGAAGTTGAGTCCGCGCATGAGCTCGTCTTTGACATTGCGGTTGATGCGATTCGCCAGGGCCTCGAGTTGCTCCTTCGATTCTTCGTCGGCGCGCAATCCATAGGACCACTGCAGCACGATGAGCGACAGGAGCGCGGTGAGCGCGAGCATGGCGAACACCAACGAAAAAACGTGCCGGCGCCGCAGCCTCTCGGATGCCCCCATATACACGATTTTGAGGAGGGGCCAGACCACGGCGAAGGCCGCGATGAGCAGCAGGGTGCACCAGATCAGAACCGAATAGGGCAGGGACACGACTTCCGATTCCAGGCGATCGGTGCGCCAAAGGCCGCAAACGACCAGTCGCGTGTCCGTGTTGCCGGCGAACTTGAGGGGCACGGGTTGGACATAAAGTTTGTAAGCCGCGTTCCCGAGCCTGACGTCGACCACATTGCTGAACTGGCTAATATCCTGGAACGCGCGCGGTGGGACCGGCTTGGAAGAAGTCCCGCTCTTGTCCTCCTGCTTGCCGGGCGTAGCGGAGAAGACGGCATTGAGATCGCCGATGCGCATACCGGATGGGTTCTTTTGAAACATCACTTTGCCGGATGGTTGAACGATGAAGATGTCATCGAAATAGTCATCGGTAACGGCGTGAAAGCGTTCCCGGAGCTCGGGCGCGAGGTCGACCGTGGCGCGCACGAAGGCGTTGGCTGCGTCCCCCTTGCATGGTGAATCCGGCGCTGGGGAGGCGGGACGGAACTCGGCGCGCAACGAAAAGCTGCCCCGATCGTCCATGCGGAGTTCTAGGGTCCCCTCCCGGCTAGCGGAACAGGGTGGTCCGTGAAACTCCACGCCGGTAAGCCGGCCCTTGAGTGTGGGTACATCCGCGAGGTAGCGCGCGGGAGTGGGATTGTCCAGAGCGTCCGCGTCCAGGGAGGCCGCCAGAGAAGCCGCCATGACGTTTTTGAGATTGTCCAGTTTTTTTACGAGTTGATCGCTGACGACGTCCAGAAGGCGGAATGCCCGCTCGTTGGCGTAACTGCGCTGCCAGGAGACGTAAAAGAAGTAGTAGACGAAGAACAGTGCTGCCGAGGCGGCGATGGTGATCGCCGGAACATAGAACCTGTGCGATCGTAGTGCCTTAAGCATGGCGCGCTTCGGAAGAAACGAGTCTTCCTGTCGTAGTGAAGAGTGAGTTACAACGGGACGACGTTTCGCTGGCAGGGTTTCCGCAATCTGTTTAGGCGAATTCGCCTACAGCAGGCCGGCGGCGGCTTCATCCAAGAACCACTCGGCGTTTCGACCGATCAACTGTGCCGGATACCGGACCGGTTCGAATGGCTCGCAGAAGACGGCGCGGAGCGCTTCGGCCTTATCCGGGCCGCTCGCCAGGTAAATCACGTGTCTGGCTGCCAGCAAGGCGCCGGGCAAGAGCGAGACGCGCCACTGGCTGAACTGCGGGGCATAGACGGGCGCGGTGATCCCCTGACGGTCATCCAGGAGCGGCTCGCCGGGAAACAGGCTGGCGGTGTGCGCATCCGGTCCCATGCCACACTGCACTACGTCGAAGCGGGGCTGCTCGCCGGCGGCCAGTCCGAAAAAGCGGCGGATGTCTTCGGCGTATCGCTGGGCCGCCTCTTGAGGGGCAACCTCGCCCAGGATGCGATGCACATTGCGTTCGGGGATGTGCGCGGGCGTAATCAATCCCTCCCGCGCCAGCTTGTAATTGCTGGCGGGGTCGTCCGGTGAAACGCAGCGTTCGTCCACCCAAAACAGGTGCACGCGATGCCAGTCGAAGCGGAGCGGCGCCATTTTGGCGAACAGCAGGCGGGGCGTGCTGCCGCCCGAGACCGCCAGCGTGACAAAGTCGCGGCCGCCGAGGGCTTCTTCCAACAACGCGGTAATGCGACGGGCACAGGCCTCCGCCGCCGCCGAAGCATCCGAAAAAACGTGCCGCCGCGGGTTCATAGCCGTGCCGCGGAGGCCAGTGTCCGCTCAAAAATCGGGTCCTCGCGGACGATCCCCAGTTCCTCGCGCAGCAACACGCAGTCGGTGGCGTGCGGCAAGCTCGCGCAATGCGAGAGCGCATCCACGCGGATCACCAGCCGCTGTTGCTGGCGCGCCAACTCCACGCGAAATCCCGCTCCGCTCAACTCCACTAACGCCAAATGTCCTGCCGGTGCGCCGGCGTCCGGCTCTAAGCTGAGTTCCACCGGTACGCTGGCGGCTGCGAGCGCGTCAACCACCCAGGCGCCCATGTACCGCGCCTCGGCTTCCCTGCCGTCGCCGTACACCACGCGCACGCGCGAAGTCTGGGGCAAGCGGGCGGCGTGCTGCCGGTTCTCGAACATTTGGGAGAGTATCTCCCGCCAGCGCGTCAACCGGGTCCAGGAGAGATCGGCCACCCGCACCCCGTGCGCCGCCGCCATCGCGGCAATGTATCGGATGGCCGCTTTCGCATCGCGCCAACTGGCACTGTCCAGCACGACCTTATCGGCCAGAGCCGTCAAACGGGAGAATGCGGAGTTTTCGGAAACGCGCGGACTGCGACACCACAGCATCACGGGTAAATCGGGAGCCGTGAGGGGGGAAATCACAGACGCCACATCCTCCAGCGAATCCTCCGATGCCGTGATTTCGATCTGCTCCGAGCAGATCTCCCGCCTTTGTCCGAACGGCATCCAGCATTGCGCCGTCACGCGCGCGGCCAGCGGCTGGTTGGGGCCGATGCGGATCACGATGGCGCGGGCCGGATGTTCGGGCATCAGCGCCGCCAGAGTCTCCAGCATCGCGGAAAGATCTTCGCCCGCGTCGTTCACCGCGAGCAGCGTCATCGAACAGGCGCGCAGGACGCCCGGCCCTTCCTTTCCCAGGTTCGTCCAGGTGGCGGCCAGGTCCCTCAAAATCAATTCCGGAGATAACGTCGGACTCGTCATGGCTTCCTCCAGGCGTGCCCGCGGCGCGCGAGCATCTCATCGGCCGCCGCCGGACCCCACGTGCCGGCGGCATAATTCGGGAAATCGAATCTGTTTTCGCGCCACACGTTTTGAATCGGCTCCACCACGGCCCAACTGGCCTCTACCATATCTTGCCGCGTATAGAGCGTCGCATCTCCGATGATGGCGTCGACGAGCAGAGTTTCGTAAGCCGAGGGCGAACGCTCCCCGAAGCTCGACCCGTAATTGAAATCCATAGACACCGGCCGCAGCTTCATTCCGGTCCCTGGCCGCTTGGAGAGAAACTTGAGAGAAATGCCTTCCTCCGGTTGGATTCGCACAATCAGAAGATTGGGCTCCATCGGCTCGGTTGCGCCATTGAAGATGGCCAGCGGCGCGGGGTTGAACTGGATGGCAACCTCCGTCACTCTTTTCGCCAGCCGCTTGCCGGATCGCAAATAAAAGGGCACACCCGCCCACCGCCAATTCTCCACGAACAGGGTGACGGCTACGAAGGTATTCGTCTGCGACTGCGGATCCACCCCCGTTTCCTGACGGAATCCCGGCACCTGTTCTCCTCCGATGCGCGCCGGCCCGTACTGGCCCGGGACAGCGTGGGCGCGGATCCCGGCGGGGGTCATGGCCCCGATGGATCGCAGCAATTTGGAGCGTTCGTCGCGCACGGAGTCGGCCCGGAAACTCGCACTCGGCTCCATGGCGATCGTCGCCATGACCTGCAACAGATGGTTTTGAATCATATCGGCGAGCGCGCCCGTTTCCTGGTAGTAGGCCCCACGGCCTTCCACTCCGATCGATTCGGCGGCCGTGATCTGCACGTGGTTGACGTACCGGCGGTTCCATAACGGTTCGAAAATTCCATTTCCGAACCGGAACGCCAGAATGTTCTGCACGGTCTCCTTGCCCAGGTAGTGATCGATGCGGTAGATTTCGCTTTCGGGAAACACGTGGTGCAGTTCGTCGCTCAAAGCGCGCGCGCTCGCCAGGTCGTGACCGAAAGGCTTTTCCACCACCAGCCGGCGCCAGCCGTTCCCCTTGCCTAACCCCGCTGCTCCAATGCCCGAGGCCGTACCCGCGTATTGGCTGGGCTGGGTAGACAGGTAAAAGAGCACATTCCCGCCGGTCTGGCGCGTGAGTTCGATCTCCTGAAGCTTTTGCGCCAGGAGCTGGTAAAGTCCAGCGTCGCCGATATCGCCGGCAAGATAGAAAAGGCCCTGCGCGAAGGGTTGCCAAACGTCGGGGTCGAATTGGGTGTCGTCGGAAAACTCCTGGATGGCCTCGCGCATTTTTTCGCGGAACTGATCGTCGTTCATCGGTGTGCGCGATATCCCCACTACGGCGAACCCCGCCGGCAACCTGCGATCGTAGGCCAACCGGAACAGCGCGGGCATCAGCTTACGCCTGGTGAGGTCGCCATTGGCCCCGAAGATCACCATGGCGCACTCGGGCACGCGCCGCTCAAACCGCAAAGGGTCCTGGAAGGGGTTTAGTGCAGACATTGAGTCCACCATAGCATGGGGGTAACGGGGCGGCAGGTTGGGGTTGCCATGCGGCGCCTGCCATACCCTCATGGCATAATCGGACGGTGAAGAATTTCCATCTCCCCTTGCCCGAGCAAACCTATGCCGAGTTACGCGCGGAAGCCGAGCGCCGCCACGTGCCGGCGACATCCATGGCCCGGCAGGCCCTGCAAGAATGGCTGCGGGCCAAAAAGAAGGCCGAAACGCGGCGGGCTATCGCTCGCTACGCATCCGAGATGGCGGGAACCGAATTCGATTTAGATCCGCGCCTGGAAGCCGCAACCATCGAATTCCTCTTATCCAACGAAAGCGAATGAGACGCGGTGAAATTTACTGGGCCGACCTGGCTCCCCGGTCCGGTTCGGAACAAAGCGGACGCCGCCCCGTCATTGTCGTCTCGAATGAAGGTTTCAACGAACTGCGGAGCTGGCATTCCGTCATGGTCGTGCCGATGTCCATCTCAGCAACGCAAGCCCGGCGAGGTCCGACGTCGGTCGCGATTCCAAGTGGATCCTCCGGCCTCGCGCGCTCCGGCACCGCCATTTGCCATCAGGTAACGACTCTCGATCGGGGGAAGCTTTCGAAGCGCATCGGAATGCTGCCCCCGGCTTTGCTCCTGTTGGTGGAAGACGGACTCCGCGCCGCTTTGGATCTGGAGTAATTGCCGGCCGAAAGCCGCTCGCTTGTTAGAATACGCTAATGGCGGAAAATGAAACCGTCTCGAACTCCGGGGACCAGCCGGCCGAGTCCTTCGAAACGTGCCTCGACGAATTGGAGCAGGTGGTGAAGCAACTCGAAGCGGGGGATCTGCCGCTCGAGCGGGCCCTGGAACTTTTCGAGCGGGGAATGAATCTCAGCGACACCTGCCGCAAACAACTGGAAGAGGCGGAAACGCGGGTCGAGATGCTCATCCGGAAGGACGGCAAGATCCAGCCCGAGCCTTTCCGCGCCGACAAGCCATGAATCTGCGCGAATACCAGCAACTGGTGGATGCGGAGCTGGACCGCCTGGTGCCCGCGGAAACGGCGTTCCCGGAAACGATTCACCGGGCCATGCGTTACAGCCTGTTTGCCGGGGGCAAGCGCATCCGGCCGATCCTCTGCCTGGAAGCGGCGCGCGCCGTGGCCGGGGCGGCTCCCGCAGCGGTGGCCGCGGCTTGCACCTTGGAGCTGATCCACACGTACTCGCTGATTCATGACGACCTCCCCGCGCTGGACAATGACGATTACCGGCGCGGGAAGCCGACCAACCACAAGGTCTTCGGCGAAGCCATGGCGATCCTGGCGGGCGATGCCCTACTCACGCTGGCTTTTCAAGTGCTCGGCCACCTCGACATCGCACTCGGCCGCAAGGCGCGTCTGGTCGCGGAACTAGCCACCGCGGCGGGCACAGTGGGCGGGATGATCGGAGGCCAGGTGGCCGATCTCGAAGGTGAAGGCAAGCCGCCGGACGCGGCGCTTCTGGAGAGCATACACCGCGCCAAGACGGGCGCGCTGTTGCGCGCCAGCCTGCGCATGGGCGCGATAGTTGCCGGCGCCTCCGACGCACAGTACGACGCCCTCTCCTGCTACGGCGAACATATCGGTCTGGCGTTCCAGATTATCGACGATATTCTGGATGTGGAAGCCTCTTCGGAGGCCCTGGGAAAGACGGCGGGCAAAGACGCGCAGCAACATAAAATCACTTTCCCGGCAGTCTACGGCCTGGAAGCCTCGCGCCAGATGGCGGAACAGGAATGTGCGCGCGCCCATCAGGTTCTCGAACCATTGGGCCCTACGGCCGCAGGTTTGCACGAGCTCGCCGATCTGATCGTTCGCCGCCAATCATGAAGACGCGCCTCGACCGTCTGCTGGTGGAACGCGGGCTGGTGGGATCGCGTGAAAAGGCGCAAGCCCTGATCATGGCCGGCGAAGTTCTTCTGAACGGCCAGAAGGCGGCCAAGCCGGGTCAGTCGGTAGCCGCCGATGCCTCCCTCGAAGTGCTGGCGCGCCCCCGCTATGTGAGCCGCGGCGGCCTCAAGCTGGCGGCGGCGCTGCGCCAGTTTTCGATCGACGTTCGAGGTCAGGTCTGCCTCGATATCGGCTCCTCGACGGGCGGCTTCACCGATGCGCTGCTCGAAGCCGGCGCGGCCCGCGTTCACGCCGTGGATGTGGGCGCCGGCCAGTTAGCCTGGGCGCTGCGTACCGACGCGCGCGTGGCCGTGCACGAGGGCATCAACGCCCGCGATCTCCGTTTCGCGGAAATCGGGGAACTGGTCTCGCTTCTCACCTGTGACGTCAGTTTCATCTCCGTGACTCTCATTCTGCCCGCCGCGGTGCCCTTGCTCCACACCGCCGGGCGAATGGTTATACTGATCAAGCCGCAGTTCGAAGTGGGGAAAGGGCAAGTGGGAAAGGGCGGCATTGTTCGGGCGCCCGAGCTTCAGCAGGCCGCGTGCGACCGCATCACCGGGGCGGTGCGCGAATTCGGGTTCAGCACCAGCATCATGGATAGTCCCATTCTCGGCGCCGAAGGGAACAAGGAGTTTCTCCTGTATGCCTACCATTGAGAACGTTGGAATCATGACGAAACCCGGCGCTCCCGCGGCCCAGCAGTTGGTGCCGGAGTTGCTCGGTTGGCTCCGCCAGCGGCTCCTTCGCGTTCGCCTGGATCAAGAGACGGCCGCGTACGCTCCGAGCGAGGAAGGCATCCCACGCGATCAGGTGCCGGAGGGGTGCGACCTGATCATCGTCTTAGGTGGCGACGGCACACTGCTCTCGGCCGCGCGCGCCATCGGCCAGCGCGAGGTCCCACTATTTCCGGTAAATCTGGGCGGCCTGGGATTTCTGACCGCAATCACCATCGATGAAGTATTTCCCGAGCTGCAGCGGGCTCTGAGCGGCGAACACCGCATCGCCAAACGGAAGCTTCTCAACACCCAGGTGATGCGCGGCGGCGGCGTAGTGGCTTCCTACGACGCGCTCAACGACGCGGTTCTCACCAAGTCGTCCATCGCGCGCATGATCGATCTGGAGGCCTACGTGGACGAACAGTTTGTGGCCGACTACAAGGCCGATGGCCTGATCATCTGCACACCGACCGGGTCCACCGCGTATTCGCTGGCGGCCGGGGGCCCGATTATCTTTCCTTCGGTGCCGACCATCTGCATGACCCCCATCTGCCCGCACATGCTGACGAACCGGCCGGTCCTGGTACCCGAAACCAGCGTCTTGAGGGTCATCTCGCGAGGGCCGGATGAAAGCGTCTTCCTGACCATTGACGGGCAGATCGGCAACCCGATCCGCGAGCACGACACCATCGTCTGCCGGAGCTCGACGTTTTCGCTGCACCTGGTCCGGCCGCCGCGCATGATGTTCTTCGACGTTCTGCGGCAGAAGCTCAAATGGGGCGAACGGTGAAGCGGCCATCGCTCACCGCCTGGATCTTCGCCGGGATGGCCGCCGGCGTAGCGCTGGGAGTTTTTGTGCCTGGCTTTGCCAAGCAACTGGCTCCCGTATCCAATGTGTTTCTGCGTTTGATCCGCTCCATCATCGCGCCGCTGCTGTTCGGCACGCTGGTTGCTGGTATGGCCGGCGCGGGCGACCTGAAGCGCATGGGCCGCATCGGCATCAAGGCCTTGATCTATTTCGAAGTGGTCACTACCTTTGCGCTTTTCCTGGGCCTGGGCGCGGTCAATCTGGTGCGGCCCGGCGACGGCATCTCCATCGCCCGCACGCCCGCGGAAACGGCCCTGCCGCAGGCCCAGACCACGCTCGCCACGGTGCTGGAACATATTTTCCCCGCCAGCATCATCGACGCGATGGCGCGCAACGATGTCCTTCAGGTAGTCGTCTTCTCGTTCCTGTTCGGCGCTGCTTGCGCGGCCGCCGGCGCCAAGGCGGCCCCCGTGGTCTCTTTCTCCGCGGCGCTGGCCGAGGTGATGTTTCGCTATACCCGGTATGTGATGTATCTGGCGCCGATCGGGGTGGGCGCCGCCATCGCGGTCACGGTGGGCAGCAAGGGCGCGGACGTGTTGCTGGGCCTCGGCAAGCTCATCCTGACGATGTATGCCGCACAGATTTTGTTCGTGGTTGTGATT
>Ga0209698_10002976_pt1 | contig 18916 bp, 14 predicted proteins | sample LitLauG_LLR_2012_FD_187203 | JGI IMG/M metagenome (GOLD analysis project Ga0209698, IMG submission 187203) | Freshwater sediment microbial communities from Pennsylvania, USA - Little Laurel Run_MetaG_LLR_2012 (SPAdes) (version 2) | ecosystem: Environmental > Aquatic > Freshwater > Creek >...
GTTCAAGGGCAAAAGTGAGCGAGGTCAAGGCCAGCCATTTGGTCTACATCTCCCACCCTGACGCTGTCGCCCGGGTGATCGAGACAGCCGCGCGCGCCGTCAAGTAAGCAGCGGAGCGCCCCGAAATGAAGGGGCAATTACGAGCACGTCGACGAAGTCACGGCAGGTTCAATTTGGATTGAGGTTGGTTTGGTAGCCCGTGGAGAATGCTTTGGGTGATCGACACAGGCATCCTGTGCCGTGTGGAAAATGCCCAAAACTGACACATTCACTTGCACATAATTCACAACCATTTCTAGATAAGCTGTTTATTATCATGGAGAAACTGGAAGACGCACGGGACTCAAAAGAAAGCAGCCATGCCGTATTATAAGAAAAACGGTCAGCAGCCGCGCGCGGGCGTGGCGGAATGGCATACGCAGCGGACTTAAGCAAGAACTTGAGTGCTCGCCTGGGAAACCGGCGATGCAGAACTGCTCAAAGTCGGGGAAACCTTAAACGGCAATCCCGAGCCAAGCCCGGAGAAATCCCAGCCGGGAAGGTGTAGAGACTAGACGGGCAGCACCTAAGCTCCGGAACTTTCGGGGGAGGGTGAAGGGATAGTCCAGACCGCAAACTTGACGTGAGTTCCCCAAGGGGGCACGTCCGGGCGGCGAAAGCCGTAGACGGCATGAAAATCCGCAGGGCTTAAACGGCCCATGAGGGTTCAAGTCCCTCCGCCCGCACCACATTTTTCTCGGACGGGTCTGCGACGACCCGATTTGCAGCGTCTGTGTGCCAATCTGCGGAATCACCATCCTGACGACACTGATGCTTTACGCCGGAGCAGTCAGCCATCATCCCCCCATCATCCACTGAGCCCCTTACTTTTCGGAGGCTTTTGTGTTCGAAAAAACTGGTTAAGTCGGGATCGCGCACCAGGCCGCCGCAACCGGGTCTGATGTTTGTAGGCCTTCGCCTCGCTTACTCATCAGTCTTCCTCTTAATTGAAGGGTTCGATGATGCGCATCACTGGCGCTCAGAGTTTCTCCAAAAAAAAGTTTTTGGGATGATCTGCTTTGGCTGGGAAAGGCTTTTATCTCAGTAGGGGCCCTGAAGAGCCAATAAGGGCTCAGAGGTCAACGGTCAGCGAAAGGATTGAAGGAGGAACACAATCATGCCACGTCTGAAAACTATTTCCGGCAAGGGAGATGCAAAACACCTTAACATCATCTGGGGAACCGAGGGCAGGCCGCACATTCGAAAAAGGACCGCGATTAGCCCTGTGGGATTCAGGGAAACTGCGGTCATTGCACTCAGCTCTTTACTGCTTTCTGTCGCCCTGTTCGCCCAGCAGGCTCCTCCTCCCCCACCCACCAACGTAACGGGCGACCCAGCATCGTTGCGGCTTCCGGTGGCTCACTCCCACATCGGTTCCTGGTGCATGGGTTACCTCACCATCACTCCTGAAGGCGTTCAATATGAGCCGGTGCGATCCCAAGGTAGGGAAGGACATTCGTTTCAGCTGAACCGCTCTGAAGTGACCTATCTAAACTACTGGATGATCGCCGGACAGCTGATCAACGCCGTGGAGCTCAGAACCGCCCGCGCCGTCTACCATTTCTGGCTGTTGCAGTCTCCCGCGGATGGGCTGAGCGCACGGCAACCGTCGTGGAGACCCGTGGAAGCTGCATCGGCAGACAGTCTGCTGGTTTCGTTGCGCTACTGGAGTTTCACGGGCAGGGTGCCAAATCTCGCTTCGGTCAATTTGGCCATTGCTCAGGCAAGAGCGACGCTGGCTCGAAACAACAACAACGACGACAACAATAACAACAACGCCGTTGATCAAGCGGCCAAGAAAATGGATGACCACATGTGGGTTAACGCAAACAGCGCCAGAGTCACCACAAGTACGATCAACAGCATTAACCACATGTCGCACTGGTAAGAACGGCACACGGCGAGAGCGGGGAAGCGGTCCCGAATCAGGCACCAGGAGTCAGGGCAAGTTCCGGAATGCTGGCTCCCGCCACAACCAGAAGTGGGCATTCTATCGAGAGCACGACGCCAGAATGCTCAGCAACCAAGGCCGGCGCATTCCTGGGGGGAGCGCCGGCCTACTGCTGGAGCTTCGCATACTCAGCCTTAGCCTCCCGCAGAGCAGGAATATCGGCGTCAGCATCTTTCCAAATGGTCAGGAAATCCTTGTAGGCCGCCCGTGCCCGAACCAAGGCAGCATCGGCGTCAGCGCCCTGCATGGATTTTGACTGCAAGGCGTTGGCGCGCGCCACACCCAGATGTGCCAGGGCGCCAGTCCAGCAATTGGCGACCATGCCGCTGTGTTCAAGGATTTTCTGAAACTCGCCAGTGGCGGAGCCAGCCTGACCCGCAGCCAAATAGGCTTGCCCGCGCACGTACACATGGTAGAGGCACGAGAGGTTATTGGTGTACGGAATACTACCAAAATCGATCGGGGATGCAGATCCCAACTCACGGAGCGCGAGAGTCGGGTTCTTCCGGTACAACGACAGCTGCGCCTGAATAGCAGGCAGCCAGAGATGCTGCATCTGGGTATCCAGGGGGAATCTCTTGCCCAAGTCTTTGTCTAGGGTGTGAGCACGCGCCCCATCGCCAACCATGGCAAATGCCAGTGCGATTTCAGCTTCCGGCCCGGGACTGATTGCAGATAGTTTTAAGCCGGCGGTCGCCGCTTGCCGCGCCTGCGCGGCGTTGCCGTACGCCGCTTCCAGCACGGCGGCGTTCGCCAGGTAGATTGCTCCAACCTCTTTCTGATCCGTGCGCACCGCAGATAGCACAGCCCGCGCTCTGAGCTCCCTCGCCCTTCGCAAGTGCCCGGCATACGCCTCGGTGTCAGAAGCGAGCGCCAGTCCATAGTTCTCGTATTCGTCCCGACCCGAGAACCATTGTTCCTGTTCGGCCATTCCAGCGGAATCCGCCTTCGCAAAGGCGACAGAATAAAGAGCAAGATGCGAGATTCCATCATCCAGCTTTCGCGCCTGCGCGTCGTGAATGATCGCGCGGGTTTCGTCGAAGCGTTGCAGGGCGAGCACATAGGTTGCGAGATTCACATAGGGACTCAATCGCTCCGGTGTGAGGCGCAACGCTTGCCGGGTTACCTCCGCGGCCTTCTCGTACTGCCCTTGCGCGGCGTAGGCCATACCCAGTCCGATGTAGCCCGAGGCGTCCCTCGGATAGCTGTCAATTTCCTCCTGATAGGTCTGGGCGCCCTTATCTAGTTCTCCGGTCACGTTCGTATAGTAGTCGGCACTGATCATCAGCCTCTCGCGTTCGCTGGCATGCTCCCGCAACTGAAAGGCTTTGCTGAAGTACTCAGCCGCGCGTGCGCTTTCTCCGAGAGTGGCGTAATCCCCGCCGACCGCCGAGTACGCCACGGCGAAATTGGAGTCAAGCTCGATGGCGCGTTGGTTGTGCACTAAGGAGGCAGGCGCGCCCTGATCTCCCCTCGACTTTCTAGCCAAGCTGAACGCTTTCAATGCTTCGAGCGACGACGTGGTGGCCTGTGCCAGTGGAACATCAAATCTCTGCACGGTGGCCAGCGATTCGCCCAACTCTCCGCGAAGTTTTTTTGCCATCTCGCCCAGGGCATTCAGAACTTTTTCCTTCGACTCTGCTGTCGTCTGCTCCTGAGCCAGGGTGTCTCCATTCTGGCAGTTCACCGCTTTCAACCCCAGCACGTACTCGCTGCCGAGGCTGCCAATCGCCCCGCTGATATATGCTTTACTTCCCGCTCTCTGGCACAACTCTGGAGCCAGTTCGGGCGTGAGTTTCGCACCTGCCGGACGCTTCATCTCCTGCAAGATCTTTGCCACTTGACTTTCAGGTAGCACATTGAGGAACGGCGACTGTCGCAGTGCCACGGTAAGGGCCGCTTTGAGCGTGTCGTCGAACACTGTATCGCCAGTGCTGTTGGAAAAATCAGCGAGCACGATCTGGTCCTGATCGGTGAGCCTGGCGGATTTCCGGTAGTGGTAAGTCGACACCGCCACTGCCGTCAAAATCACAGCTACGGCTACAATCCACACCCCGCCGGGGGCACGCTTCCTGGATTCGTATTTCGCGGCCGCGGCAGCGGTCTTGCCGCTCTCTGTGTCCCGTTTAAGACGTTGCAGGTCTGCACGCAAATCGGCCGCCGACTGGTAACGTAGGTCGGGTTCCTTTTCCATTGCCTTTTCGACAACCCGATCCAATTGTGGCGGCAAGCCCGGCACTACCTCGGTCGGCGCCGGCGGGGTTTCGTCGAGAATCGATTTGAATACCAGCGCTGATGTCCGTCCCGGAAACGCCAGCTTCCCGGTTACCATCTCGTACAGCACAGCTCCGAGAGCAAAAATATCCGAACGTTCGTCTAACTCGTTCCCCTGCGCCTGCTCCGGTGACATGTAGGCCACCGTGCCCATGGTTAGGCCGGGAGTCGTCAGTGCCTTCGGATCTCTCGCGTGGAGATCCGGAGTTCCCGCAGCAGGTTCTGTTTCCTCCAGTTTGGCCAAACCAAAATCCAACACCTTCGACTCCCCGTGGGCCATGATAAAGATATTCCCTGGCTTCAGGTCGCGGTGCACAATGCCGCGCCGATGGGCCGCGTGGAGCGCGTCCGCGATTTCCGACGCGAAGCGCAGAGCCATATCCAATGCCAGCGGACCTTTCAGGAGACGGGCCGCTAGTGTTTCGCCTTCCAGGTACTCCATCACCAGGTAGTCGGTTCCATCCTGGGAACCGACATCGTGCAAAGTACAGATGTTGGGATGTTGCAGCGATGAAATTGCCCGCGCTTCGCGTTCGAAGCGCTGCCGGCGTTGCGGATCAGCAGCAAAGTTCTCTGGAATTATCTTGATTGCGACGGAACGATCCAACCGGGTATCGCGTGCGCGATAGACCTCGCCCATGCCCCCGGCGCCAATCAGCGCGACGATTTCATAGCGACCCAGCCTCGCGCCGGAAGGCAGGACAGTCGGCGTTGAAGATGTTGACAGGTCGCGAGCTAGGTTCTGCAAGGCCGGAGCTCCCAGAAAACTGGGACTCAGCTCGCTCTCAGCCACCAGCATCTGTTCCAATTCTTGCCGCAGTTCGTGATCGCTGGAACAATGTTGATCCAGAAACGCTGAACGCTCCCCGGAGTCCAGTTGCACAGCCTGGTGAAACAGTTCCTGCAACTGCTCCCATTGCTCGCGATTCATTTGAGCCCGCCTCGGCTCATTTCTTTATGGAGCCAGACTCGCGCCATGGACCAGTTCCGTTTCACAGTGGCCGGCGAGAGCCCGGTTACTTCCGCAGTCTCTTCCACCGATAGGCCCCCGAAAAAACGCAACTCCACAATCCGGCCTTGCAGCGGACTCAGGCGGGCCAACTCCTCCAAGGCGGCGTCCAGGGAGATCAGGTCCAAAGAGCGCTCTTTGGACACGTCCCCGGCTTCGAGCGAAAGATTCCAAGCGCCTCCGCCCCGCTTGGCCGCCCGCCGAGCCCGCTCATATTCGGTCAGGATCTGACGCATCATCAAGGCGCAGACGGCCACGAAATGTGCCCGATCGCTGAACTTGGCTTGCGGATAACGTTCCATACGGAGATAGGTCTCGTTGACGAGGGCTGTGGTCTGCAGGGTGTGATCCGGGCGGGTCTTGCGCAAGCGCTGATGAGCAACCCGGCGCAGGTCTTCGTAGAGAAGGGGCACTAGCTTGCGAAAAGATTCCCGATCCGTTTCCTTCCAGCTGGCCAGCATTTCGCTGACCGAAGACGGCGCAGCGTCGGACACGGAACCCTCCCGAGAGAGCAAAACATTATCCCTCAAGTCGCGGCAAGTCAATGGCTTAGATCAAGCACGCAGGCGGGATGAGTTGTGTGCGTTACCTGCGCAGAGTTTCTCCAAACAAAAATTTGATTTTCCGTGAGCCGCTCGGCCTGGGAATTTCTTTTATCTGAGTGAAGGATCGTGCGGAAGGGGGCACGTTGAGGCTGCAACCTAGATCTTGCGCGCACTGAAAGGCGGCCCCGCATCGGGTTCGCGGTTTCCCGTTCGGTCCTGAAGTCCGACCTGAGTTTCAAAAGGAGAAGAAAATATGGAGAAAAATAGTCTACGCATAGCCGGGCTCGTCGTGGTCGGTATCGTTACGACGGCGGCCGTGGTACGACCGAGTAAGGCCAGCATCGGCGTTGTGAGCAAGGCTGATTTGGCCGGAAATTGGCAGATGACCACCATCGGCCAGACAGGTTGCGGCTTTGGTACCACGCTGTACACCTTCACCCTGAATTTCGCTGGGGTCGCGTCAAACGTCTTCGCGACCTCGCACACTGCCGGATGCGGCGACGCCACCAGCACGGGCGCGACGTTCCAGATCAACAGTCTGAATGCGAACGGCAGCGGTGCTGCGAATCTGGGTTGCGGCAGCGGTTGCGGCTGGAACCTCAACCTGCAGGTGGCGCCGGATCGTTCGACGTTCAGCTTGATCGATGTGTCCGCAGCTAACCCGGGGAACTTCCTGGAGGGCACTGCGATTCATCAGTGAGCCGTCGTGGAGCCTGGCACGCCGCGACTCCTTGGGTGTGCTCCACACACAGCGGGCCGGGGAAGCGCCAAACCTCGGGGGGATTGACGCACAACCGGCCTGTTGTCTGGACCAACAAGATTGCGTGCCTCAAGGAAACGCCTCGGAGGATGATTCCAGGAGAACCAACGATCACGCAGGTTTACTGCAAAAGGAGAGAGTTATGATTCTGATTTTCACTATCGTTGCTGCCATCGTCCTAGTCATTGGCGGTATCGTAACTTTGGTTGTCCGCTCGGCCAGAAAACGCCGGGAGGCAGTGGCTGCGCTTGCTTGTGAGATGGGGTTCGAGGCAGTCAAGGAAGCTGATTTAGCGAAAAGAGATGGCCTTGCAACTCTGCCGCTTTTCGCGAAGAAAGGACTTTGTGCCTCCAACATTATTCAAGGCAGCGTATCGGGGCTGAAAACGGCGCTCTTCGATTATGTTCGCGTGGATGGCGAGGGAGACGTTATGGTGAGGGAGGAGCACACCGTCGTAGCGTTTGAAAGCCCGCGCGGTGGACTGCCGGTTTTCCGCATCCAAAGGAAAAAGTCATGGTCGTTTTCCCTCGGCCGCGAGATTGAGATCAACCCTGAGTTTGGACGGGCCTTCAGGCTGACCGGGAAGAATGAAGCAGACATTCGCAAGACCTTCAATGCCGCATTGGCTCAATTCCTGATGTCAGAGAACGTGCCTCAACATTGGCAAATCGAGGGCGGCGGTCCGTGGCTCATTTTCTGGACACATCGAATGGAGCCAAGAGACTGGCACGAATTCATGAACAAAACCTGTGTAATTGCCGACGGCTTCTTCCGACACTGCGGTTCCGCTGCCCCGTCGGTTGCACCGTCGGAGGGCAGTTCGACTCGCTCGAGTAAGATTTCACTTTCTGAGTGGTCTAGAGTAACTGCGGAATGAGGCCTCGATCATCGTTAGAGTCAGCCAGAGAGGTTGACGCTGAGAAGGGAAGGGGCCGGAGCAAGCATGGATGGCTCAGCGTGAGATGGGGAAGGAACGTTCTCCGTTAGTGTAGAGTCCGCGCCTTCGGGGCGGGGGTTTCAAGGGATGGGGGTCTGCTGACGGAGTATGTCCCGGCCCTGGTGAATGAGCCGGTTAATCTCCCGGTGCTCGTCGGCGGAATTGGAGTAATGGGAGTGCTCCCGACCCATACGATGCTCGGCCTTTTTAGGTGCGCGTTTCTCAGTCACGGCTCTTACTCCGGCTGGCATTCTGGGCCTTCCGAGTGCGCTTCGAGCGCTTGCTGCGGTGCTGCTTTCCCTCTTGTTCTTCCTCGATACGTTTCTCTTCGTCGGCAACTGCTGAATAAGGGACAACACCGATACGTGGTGGCAACCTCTGCTTCTTGCGTTCTTCTTCGCGGTGCAAGACTTTGATATACACGTCGTCGGGGTCTTCCCGGTCCTTCTCATAGTCGCGGCGCTCCTTCCAGAACCGGCCTGCGTCGTTCAGTTCATACTCAGCCTGTTCTTGGAGGAAATCAGCGTTCACGTCCGCGCGCACCTCTTCGATCGCGGCTTGCGCACACTGCATTGCGCTCTTGCGGGCAAACGGGAGCTTCTCCATGCCGCGCAAGAGAACAACGAGCTGATCGACGCCCTGGTTCCATAGGAAAAGGCTTTCGTAGAGGTATAGCTTCGGGGAACGTGCGGAAGGTTGCGTTGGAAAAAGGGACCGGGTACCTTCAGGACTAGCCATCGTTGCCTCCTTCGTAGGCGACTGTGGTTAGGGTCGCGTCCGTGCTTGTAACACCGGCGCGTCCCGCTCAACGCAGTTTCTCGGCGCGTACACTACTAATAGTAGCAATTATATCATTGCGACACTCTGTAGCAAGTGTAAAAGAACGGTATATGAGTGCTACAGGGAAGCGGACTGTTCAGATCAATGTCAGATTGAGCGACGATGACTTTGAGTTGATCCGAAAGGCAGCGGCGAAACTCTGGCCGGACGCGGTACTCAGCAACTCCGCGATCGTGCTGGGGTTGGCGAGACTAGCAGCCAAACAAACCCTAGAGAGCTCGAAGAAGCCGAAGGGAGTCTGAGCCTGCTAGATTTTCAAAGCCAACCATTCGTGAAGGTCTTTGAAAACTTACACATTGCCTTCCACAATTTCACATATGTGATCGTTTATTCAACTTATTATCAATAGCTTACTTATATATGCCGGGACTTGGAATCCGCAGGTCCCAAACGACTATGGGGATTCGATTTCCCCTCCCGGCACCATGAATCCTGCCGATCCCAAGCCTTCGGGATCGTATCCAACGAAACGACTTGCGAAGGGGTGCGCCAGATGGAAGCTCCGTGCTCGTGGTGCAGTCTTGTGTGACGCAGATCACACAACCATTTGCCCTCGTATTGTGATGCTTGTCACTTACCTGCGTGCGACGCCGCACTGTCAACCGCGGGTCGGGAACCTAGCATCACCGCATGGCGACGGTGTCGACTTCGGCTCGCGCGCGGGCCGTTGCAGGAAGAACGCAGGGCTCGGGCTCGGTCAGACCGGGCGGCAACGGATTTCATCTGCGTCCGCTGCAGGTGACCTGGGAAATGACGCAAGCCTGCGAGTGGAAGATTTCGCCCACCCGGCTGGCGCGGATGCCCCGGGACAAGCAGGAGTTCTCCACCGCCGAGGCGTTTCATCTCATTCAGGAAGTGGCGGCGATGGGCGTGCCGCTGCTGGCATTCACCGGCGGCGATCCGCTGCTCCGTCCGGACGTGCTCCCTATCGTAGAGTTTGCTTCGCAACGCTCGGTGCGGGCGTCGATGACGCTGGTACCTACTTCTCTGCTCGATGCGGGCGTAATCGGCGAATTGAAATCGTGCGGGCTGATGCGTGCGGCCTTCTGGCTGCACGGGTCGACCGCGTCGTTGCACGATGGCTACACGGGTGTTCGCGGCTCGTATCGCCGCTCCCTCGAAATGATCGGGGCGTGCCACGAGGTGCGGCTTCCGGTGCAGGTTAACACCATCGTGCGGCGGGAGAATTTTCAGGATCTCGACCCGCTGGTCGAACTGCTCACGCGGTTGGACGTGGTGCTGTGGAATGTCTTCTTCCTGGTGCCGGCGGACCGCAGCCAGGCCGACCAACTGCTGAGTGGCGCGCAACACGAGGAGGTGTTCGCCAGGCTTTATGCGGCCTCGAGACGGGTGCAGTTTCAGATCAAGACCTCGGAAGGGCAGCATTACCAGCGGTATCTGCTGCAGCAACGAATTCGGGAATCGCACGGGCGGCTGAGCGAGGCCGACGCGATGACGCGGGCGCCCAGGAGTGTTAACGACAGCCGGGGGTTGATCTTCGTCAACCGGTTGGGGCAGGTGTATCCTAGCCGCTTCCTGCCGCTCGCAGCCGGAAATGTCACCACCGAGTCACTCTCGACCGTGTTTCGCGAGTCCGAGTTGTTCGTGGCGCTGCGCGATTCGTCCAGGTTAAAAGGGAAGTGTGGACGCTGCGCGGTCCGCAGCGTCTGCGGGGGATCGCGGGCACGCGCCTACGCCATGACCGGCGACCTGTTTGCCGAAGAGCCCTGTTGTGCCTACCAACCGTGATCGGTCTGAAACTGCGGCGCACAAACCCCAGCGCCTAAAGGCGCAATTTAACACCAGAGTTTGCGGTATGGGTGAAGGCATACCCGGATACGAACCGCATCCCCACCCGCACCCTCGCCGGTCGGCCTGAATGCAACCTGCCACGAACCCGATCCCTACAGGATTCCCTTCCTGTTGAAGGCTGGCGCAGCGTAATTCATACCCCTCGGAAATGTGATTTCAATCACATTGAAGTGTGATTCGCCATCCGGCGGACCCCCGGCGGTGATCGTTACTATCAGGCCCATCTTGGAGCAAGACTAGAGGCCAAAAACCTCAAGAAATTATAACTAGGAGGCGACGATCATGCGCTTTCGGGGAACAACTTTTGTTTTAGGGTTTGGGTTGCTCATGCTCTTGGGCCTGCTGAATCCGCCGAGGATGGCGGCACTCCCGAGCTACGCCCGGCAGACGGGTCTGGCCTGTAGCGGCTGTCACTATAATCCGCCGGAGTTGAATCCGGCGGGGCGGCGGTTCAAACTGATGGGTTATGTGGACAAAGCGGACGAGACCAAGGTTATCAAGACTGACGGTGGAAAGACGCGGGCCGCGCTGGATATGCTGGCTTCGCTTCCTCTTTCGGTGATGATGGACGTCTCCTTTACCAACACCAAGTCGCCGGTGCCGACCACCCAGAACGGCAATTTCGAGTTTCCTCAGGATATCTCCCTGTTCCTTTCGGGAGCGTGGACCACGCATGTGGGAAGCTTCCTGCAGGTCACTTACAGCAGCCAGGGCGACCACTTCAGCATGGACAACACGGATATCCGTTACGCGAACTCGACCAAACTGGGAGGCAAGGAACTGGTTTACGGTCTGGATATGAACAACAATCCGACTGTCGAAGATCTTTGGAACAGCACTCCGGCGTGGGGTTTCCCGTGGGTCGCCAGTGACGTTGCCCCGACTCCCAACGCCGCCGCGATCATCAATGGTTCGCTGGCACAGGATGTTGGCGGAGTCGGTGGCTATGCCATGTGGGACGACCACCTGTATTTTGACGCAACCCTGTACCGCTCCGAGCATATCGGGAGTACTCAGCCCAATCCGGGAACGGGCGCTACCTACAACATTCGCGGGGTAGCGCCTTACTGGCGGCTGGCCTGGCAGCAACTGACGGGGAAGACGCAGTTTGAGGTCGGCACCTACGGCATGCACATGCGTTCGACGCCAAACACGATCACGGGAGCGGATGGCTCGTCGCTCCCGCAGGACTCCTACACCGATTGGGCGGTCGACACGCAGATCGATCAGACGTTATTCCGCAAGGACGTGCTATCGTTCCGGGCAACGTACATCCGGGAAAACAACAATTTGCTGGGAGCCTTGAATCAGCAACTGGCGTCGCAGGGATCGCACCATCTGAACACCGTGCAGGCCAATGCCGAATACCACTTCGGCAACAAGTACGCGGGCACCTTCGGCTGGTTCAACACGACAGGCACACCCGATGTGGGGCTGTTCCAGCCGGGCACCGCGGTGACCGGCAATCTGAATGGCGATCCGAGAAGCGCCGGCTACATCGCCAACTTCTCAGTATGGCCGTGGCAGAACCTGCAACTGGCGGCGCAGTACACCGGGTACACGCGCTTCAACGGCGGTAACGTCAACTACGACGGGTTTGGCCGCAACGCAAGCGCAAACAACACCGTGTATCTGGATATCAAGTTCCTGTTCTGAAGTGGAATCTCACAATGGCGGTCATTTACTGCAAAGGAGACTTTATGAAAGGCATGAAAGTAGTGGTTCTGGCGGTAATCGCGGTTGCGCTGTGCGGCGCGGCGTGGGCGGGCGACATCGACGGCAAAGTCACCGGGATGAAAGGTCATTCCGTCGTTTACGTCGACGCCATCGCGGGCAAGACGTTTCCTGCTCCCAAAGAGCACCCGGTCATCGATCAAAAGGGGCTGATGTTTTCGCCGCACATCGTGATCGTGCAGCAGGGCACGGCCGTCGATTTCCTGAATAGCGATAATGTCGCACACAACGTGTTCTGGACTGCGATCGGCAGCGACAAGAAGGCCGGACACAACCTGGGGACCTGGCCAAAGGGCGAAAAGCGGTCGTACACATTTGACAAAGCCGGCGTTGTGCCGCTGTTGTGCAACGTACACCCGGAGATGGCGGGCTACCTGATCGTCAGTCCGACGCCTTACTTTGCGGAAACCGACGAATCCGGAAATTACAAGATCAAAGAGGTTCCGGACGGAAGCTACACGCTGGTGGTTTGGCACGAGGGTGCCAAGAATCAATCCAAACCCGTAACCGTGGCCGGTAGCGGCAAGGCAGATTTCACCCTGACGAAGTAAGGAGTGCTGCAGGGGAGCGAGCCGCTGCTTCGCTCCCCGGTTTTTCCTCTCGCCAGCACGAAGAATTCAGTTGACCTCCAGCCACCGGTGGGACTAGAAAGTGCCGCAATGCTGAAAAGATTCAAAGACAAGCAGGTCGATGCGGATTGGCTGCACACGAATTTCCCCTGCATGATGGCGTGCCCGGCGCATACCAACGCCGGGCGCTACGTCGGACTGATCGCCGAGGGCCGGTTCGAAGAAGCCTACCGGCTGGCGCGCGATCCCAATCCGCTGGCCAGCATCTGCGGACGAGTTTGCGCGCACCCGTGCGAGTCGGCTTGCCGCCGGGGTGAGATTGACCGGCCGATCTCCATCCGCGCGCTGAAGCGGTTCCTTACCGAACAGCACGGTCCTGAGTCGAAACATCCGATCAACGTCAATGAAGGACGCGGGCAGAAGAAGTTGCCGTTCAAAGTTGCGGTTGTGGGCGGCGGTCCGGTGGGTCTGTCGGCGGCGCACGATCTGGCGCTGATGGGCTACGGGGTCACGATCTTCGAGGCCGCTCCGGTGGCGGGGGGGATGCTGTATCTGGGAATTCCTGAATACCGGTTGCCGCGTGCCGTGGTCGAAGCGCAAGTGCGGGAGATTCTCGAGACCGGCGACATCACGCTCAAGCTGAATCACGCAGCCGGACGCGACTTTGCCATCTCCGATCTCCGGCGGCAGGGATTCGACGCAGTGCTGGTGGCGGTGGGAGCGCACCGCAGCCGTGATCTGACGATTCCCGGTGTGGATCTGGATGGCGTGCACAAGGGCATCGACTTCCTGCTCAATGTGAACCTCGGTTACAAGTTCACCATCGGGAAGAAGGTCATTGTCATTGGCGGCGGCAACGTGGCCATGGACGTGGCGCGCTCAGCCGCCCGCGAGGTGGTGAAGCAACATGCTCCCGGCGTGGAGGACTTGGAGCCTTCCGAGGAAAACGTTTCTGCGGTAGCGACCAAAGAGATGGTCGACATCTCACTTTCGGCGCTGCGCATGGGCGCGCGCGAGGTGAACCTGGTCTGCCTGGAGCGGCGCAACGAGATGCCGGCGGCTCTTGAAGAGATCGAAGAAGCCGAGGAAGAGGGAATCATTATCCATCCCGGGTTCGGGCCGAAGCGGATCGTCGGCGAAAACGGCAGGGTGGCCGCGCTCGAGACGCTCAAGACCAAGTGGGTGTTCGATGAGAACCGCCGCTTTAACCCCGCGTTTTATGAAGGCAGCGAGAGCCAGATCGAGTGCGACACCATCATCATGGCGATCGGGCAGGCGCCGCGCCTCGACTTCTTCACTCCGGAAGATAAGGTCGAGCTCTCGCCCCGCGGGCTGATCGCGGTGAATCCGCAGACTCTGATGACTTCTGCGCCGGGAATTTTTGCCGGGGGCGACTGCGTGTTTGGACCTCGGCTGATCATCGACAGCGTGGGCGATGGAAAGCGTGCGGCCGTCGGCATTGACGAGTATCTGCGAGGCGGAAAGCATCCGGAACCGGTTATCGAAATCGAAGTGCTCAAACGGCATTCCATGCCCCTCGGGTACCTCGACCTCAACCGTCAACCGGTTCCGATGCTGCCGCTCGAGCGCCGTACCGGAGTGACCGAGGTGGAACTGGGCTACGATGCGCAGGCCGCCATGGCGGAGGCCCAACGCTGCCTGCATTGCTGGGTCAACACGATTTTCGAAGGCACACCCGAAGATGGCAGCATGTGCATCCTGTGTGGCGGGTGCGTGGATGTTTGTCCGGAGAAATGTCTGGAACTGGTGTCGCTCGATCGCGTCGCGTTTGAACCGCAGGCGGTGCAGCATATCCGCGATAACCAGGAGTGCTTCGGAGTGGAGTTCGACGAAGTGGCTGCCGACGATCTCGGCGTGATCACGGGGTCGGCCATGCTGAAGGACGAGACGCGTTGCATCCGTTGTGGACTGTGCGCGATGCGGTGCCCGGTCGGGACGATCACGATGGAGTCCTACAACTTGGTTCCCGCGGAACCGACGGGGCTGATATCAATTGCGGCGATTGGTGCGGGGTTGCTGAAGTAAGTCCCCACCCTGACGTCGCCAACGACGCGACGTTTAGGATGGGGCACCCGCGAGAAGGACTTATGGCAGAAGAGACGAAGAAAAATGACGATGTGACCCGGCGGCAATTTTTCACCAAGCTGGGGCTGGGATCGCTGAGCGTTGCGGCCGTGGGCACGGCGGCGTTCTCTTACCAGTACCTGGAGCCGAACGTGTTGTTCGAGCCGTCACCGGTGGTCAACGCGGGCAAGCCCGACCGCTATCCGCTGGACTCGGTCACGCTCGACGTCAATACGGGCATCTACATCATTCATTCGCAGGAAGGGTACTTCTCGCTGAGTGCGGTCTGCACCCACCTGGGCTGCCTGACCGCGTGGAAGCCGGAACTTAATCAGATTGCATGTCCCTGCCACGGGAGCAAGTTCGAGCAAAGCGGCAAGAAAATCGAAGGACCTGCGCCGAAGCCTCTGCCCTGGAAGCGGATCTGGCTCAATGACGACGGGGATCTGCTGGTTGATCGCTCCACCGACGTGCCGCCGCTGGCGCGCGATTCTTTCGTGAGGGTCTGACATGGCAAAAACCGTGGACCAATATTTCGAGGAGTTACAAGCGACCCGGGTGTGGCGCTCGATCTTCCGCAGCGGCACCGGGTCGAGCACGCTCAAACGCGCGTTGGCGATTCAGCAGAACGTATTTCTGCACCTGTTCTCGACCAAGGTGCGAACCCGCATGTTGAGCGTCAGCGCGACATGGTATCTGGGAACGCTGACGCTGGGGACGTTTCTGATCCTGGTCGGAACCGGGATTCCGCTGATGTTCTACTACCATCCCTCGGTGCCGCAAGCCTACGCCGATACCAAGGACCTGGAGTTCGTGGTTTCGTCGGGCTTGTTTCTGCGCAACCTGCACCGCTGGTCGGCGCACGCGATGGTGTTCCTGGTGTTCGCGCACATGTTCAAAGTGTTTTATCGCGGAGCCTACCGCTCGCCGCGCGAGTTTAACTGGGTGATCGGGGTGATCCTGCTGCTGGTTACGCTGCTGCTCAGCTATACCGGATACCTGCTGCCTTGGGATCAACTGGCGTACTGGGCCATCACGGTGGGTTCGAACATCGCTTCCGCTGTACCCCTGATCGGCGACAAGATTCACTTCCTGCTGCTCGGCGGGAATGCCGTCAATGCGAACGCGTTGCTGCGTTTCTATGTGCTGCACTGCATGATTCTGCCGCTGACCGCGATGTTTTTTGTGGCCATTCATTTCTGGAGAATCCGCAAGGATGGCGGATTGTATGCGCACTCCAGCGAGCCCGCGGTGGTGCGTGCGAGCAACGGTGCCGCCAGTGCCAAAGAGGTGAAATAGTCATGGCTGATTCGAAGGACTTCATCGCCGGCGTGGACTCCAACGCGAAGAAATCTCCGCGCCGAATTGTGTTCGTCACGCGGCGGACGTCGGCGCAGGTGAAGGCGGAGACGGAAGATCAGATTCAGACGTTTCCGGAAGTGCTGTTTCGCGCGGCGGTCGCCGTGATGACGCTCGCGGTCGTGCTGGTGTGGATTGCGCTGATGTTCAACGCGCCGCTGGAAGGTCTGGCCGATCCCTCGCACACGCCGAATCCCGCCAAGGCTCCCTGGTACTTCCTCGGGTTGCAGGAGATGCTGCATTACTTTCCGCCGGTGGTGGCGGGCGTGCTGGTGCCGGGCCTGGTGGTGATGGCGCTGATCGTGATTCCTTATTTCAAGGTGAACATCGAAGCCGACGGCCTGTTCCTGAAGGATCGGCAGAGACGGCTGCAGATCTTCTACGTTGTGGCGGCCGGGCTGTCGCTGTTTCTGCTTGCATTCAAGGTTTATGCCGCGCTGGTGCCGACTTTGATGGTGGCTGGGATCATGCTGCTGGCCGCCGAGAGTTCGCCGGAGTCGGCTTCGGCTTTCCGCCGCTATCTGGCGGCGCGGCCGCTTTCCTACTGGGTGATGACATGGTTCTTATTCGAGCTCGTGGTGCTCACCGCTATCGGCACGTTTTTCCGCGGACCGGGCTGGTCCTGGGTCTGGCCGTGGCAGAGTTTCTAGAGAGAAGGATGCGGCGCTCATGAAAGGGAAATTTTCGTCGCTTTGGCAAAAACTGTTCGGGGACAACGTGCGCGCGTTCGGCGTGGTCAGCCTGATTTTTCTGGGCTCTCTGGCCATCGCACCGGCAAAGAATTTTTTCAGCGAGTGGCGGCACTACCAGCACGGCTACCAGAGATTGATCCGCAACCGGAGCGAGGCGAATACGCTGCAACGGCACTTCCAGGGCGGAATTCAACAGATCTGGCTGCCGGAGCTAGGCGTGGTCGATCGCTGCACCAGTTGTCACGTCGGATTGAAGGAAGCCACCCTGACCGACGTGGCGACGCAACCTTACCGCAAGCATCCGGTGGTTCCGCATAACCTGGACCAGTTCGGGTGCACGGTGTGCCATCGCGGCCAGGGCGCTGCAACCACAGTGGCCGAGGCGCACAACAGCACGCTGGCGTGGGAGCAGCCGATTCTGCCGGCGAAGTACATCGAGTCTTCCTGCGGGGAGTGTCACCGCGGCGCGCTTCCTGGCACTCCGCAGCTGAATCTGGGACGCAAACTGCTGGCACGCTACGGTTGCGTGCAGTGTCACACGGTGAAGTTGCCGGATGGCACGACCATGAGAGCTAGCGACGATCCTCCGTCGCTTTCCCACATTGCGGACAAGACGTCGCGGGAGTGGGTCTATGCGTGGTTGAAGGACCCGCAAGCCTACGCGTCGACGGCGACCATGCCGAATTTCAAACTCAGCGACGATGATGCGCGGGACATGTCGGCGTTTCTGATCGCGAACAGCAGTCCGGTGGCGGGTGACACCGTCAAGCTTGAGGCGAAGGCGTCGTCCGATCCGGCAGCCGGAGCCAGCCTCTACGGCGAGTCGTTTTGCGCCTCGTGCCACGCGGTGCAGAATGCGGCCGGCAACATGGTTGGTGGCGACGTTGGCCCGGAGCTGACGAAAGTTGGCAGCAAGGTCAAACCGGAGTGGCTGTTGGCCTGGCTGCACAATCCTCGGGTGTATGACGCGGAGACGGCCATGCCGCACTATCGCTTCAACGACGGGCAGGTGGCGACGCTCGCAGGATTCCTGGAAGCGAAAGCGGATTCCGATTTGCTGGCCAACGTGCACCTGGAGGCGGCGACACCAGAGCAGATCGCGCACGGAAAGCGGTTGGTGTCTGACTATGGCTGCGCTTCGTGCCATGAAATTGCGGGCATCAAGAAGCCCGAGAACTTCGCGCCCGCACTCAGCCGCATCGGCAGCAAGCCCATTACGCAACTGATTTTCCTGCAAGGAATGGCGCATACTCTGCCGGACTACATTGCGGGCAAGATCAAGAGTCCGCGCGCATTTTCCCCAGGGTTGAAAATGCCGCAGTACACCTTTACGCCGACGCAGATCGATGCGCTCACCACCGCGCTGCTGTCGCTGAACGACCGCTCGACCACGTTGCCGCACTCGCTGGCGGTCGCGGCAGTGCCTGAATCGGATTATCAGCCGGCGGGAAAAGCGGGAAAACTGATGAACGATCTGGCCTGCTTTAGCTGTCATCGCATCAACGGCCACGGTGGTGACATGGCTCCCGATCTCACCTGGGAAGGCAGTTCGGTGCAGCGCGCGTGGCTGGTGCAGTTCTTCAAGAATCCGGGAACGCTGCGTCCCTCCCTGATTCGCCGCATGCCGCGCTTCAACCTGACGGACGGGGAAGTGAACGAGCTGACCGACTACATCATGACGGTGTATCAAAGTCCGAAGGTCGATCGCGATGCGATGCCGCTGAGCGGCTATCCGCAGGGACAGGTCGAACTGGGCAGGCAACTTTTCTATGGAAAATATTCGTGCCAGGGTTGTCACATTGTGGATACGAAAACCGACAAAGGCTACATCGGTCCGACGCTGACGCAGGTCGGGTCACGACTGACTGCGTCGTGGATTTACCAGTGGATGAAGAATCCGCAGTCGTTGCGCCCGGGAACGTTCGAGCCGAATCGGGCCATGAGCGATGAGGATGCCCGGGCGCTGACCGCGTTCTTGATTTCGCAGAAAAGTGGAAAATCCCCGCTTCCCGCAAAAGCGGCGGGAAATGGGACGAGCACGAGAGGAGCGGTACCTCAGGAGGTGGCAAAGAGATGAACCACTACGGTCTGTTCACGCTTTCTCTCATCCTCTCTCTGGTGTCGGCGTCGTGTTCGCACCAGGCGGCGAGTTCGTCACTGCCCAACCCGACGGCGTTTGGAGCGGCCGTCGTTGAATCCAGCGGCGGTAAGCAAGTTGGCCAGACCGGCAGCCCGTTGCCGCAACCGGTCGTGGTGCAGGTGAACGATGGGCAGGGAACCGCAGTGGCGGGGGCACTCGTCGAGTTCGCG
>Ga0209698_10002977_pt1 | contig 18911 bp, 14 predicted proteins | sample LitLauG_LLR_2012_FD_187203 | JGI IMG/M metagenome (GOLD analysis project Ga0209698, IMG submission 187203) | Freshwater sediment microbial communities from Pennsylvania, USA - Little Laurel Run_MetaG_LLR_2012 (SPAdes) (version 2) | ecosystem: Environmental > Aquatic > Freshwater > Creek >...
CGGGAGGAGCAGAAAGAGGAGTTTACGTCGAGCGCGCCGCGCACGGAGAACCCTTCGGCGTTTATGGCGGCTTCGATGCAGGGCGTGATTCAGCAATTGCGCGAGCAGGAGAAAGAGCTGGAACGCCTGCACAAGATCGAGAAAGAACGCGCGGCATTGACGGAGCGTTTGAGCGAAGAAGTCACGAGGAATATGCCGGCGGGGCTGCTGGTGGTGAATGCTACGGGGATCATTTCCACTTCGAATCCAGCGGCGGAACAGGTTCTGGGAATTCGCGGGCTGGGATTCCGCCGATACAGCGAGGCGCTGGGCGAGTCCTCGGATATGACCAGGTTGATTGCGGAGTGCTTGTCGAACGGGAGAATTTTCCGGCGGGAAGAGGTGGAACATATTCCGCCTGCCGGAGACACGCGGCATTTGGGTGTGACGATTTCGCCGATCCGTCGAGGCGAGGGAAAAATCAGCGGAGCGATTTGCCTGCTTACGGACTTGACGGAGCTGGCGGCGCTGCAGCAACGCATGCAATTGAAGGAGAACCTGGCGGCACTGGGGGAACTTTCCGCGGGCATCGCGCACGAATTCAAGAACGCGCTGGCGACCATTTCCGGCTACGCGCAGATGATCCGGTCGGAGTCCACGGAGGTGGAAGCACTGGACTATGCGGAACGCATCCTGGAGCAGACACGGAACATCACGCATGTCGTAACGGAGTTTTTGAAGTATGCGCGACCGCTGGAAATTCCCGACGAGCGGGTGCCGCTACAAACCATGGTCGAGCGGGTGGTTTCTGAGGTGGGCGAGGCGCTGCCTCAGGTGAAGATTTCGAGCGAGGGAGTATTCGGAGATGCAGGAGGCGACGAAGGATTGTTAAGGCAAGCACTCTTGAACCTGGCGCGCAATGCGGCGGAAGCCTGCGCCATTGCGACGGGCGGCGGCCGGGTGGTTGTTCGTGGAGAAATCGTCCATGGCGAAGAGGCGGCGCTCCAGCGAATCAGTGTTTGCGATAATGGCCCGGGAATTCCTACAAGCGTGCTGCCGAAGCTGTTCCGGCCGTTTTTTACGACGAAAGCAAAAGGGACTGGGCTGGGGCTGGCAGTGGTGCAAAAGATCATCGTGCAGCATGGCGGCCAAGTAGAGGTGCAGAACCGGCCAGAGGGCGGGGCGGAGTTTATTGTTACGCTTCCCTTACCGCGCGGGGTGCAAGAAGCAGTAGAATTGAAGCAGGCGAGCATCTAAGAGAGTGTAGGGGTGTCCCACCCACTCCGGGAGGCAGGACGATATGCGAACGGCAATCTGGGTGAAGGGTTTCGTACTTGTGCCGGCTTTGTGTCTGGCCGGGATTTCGGCAGGTGCGCGGCCGCAGGATGCTACACAGCAGACGGGCGATCCGGTGGCGGACGCCGCGAGGAAGGCGCGCGAGTCGAAGAAAGACGTGCCGAAGCCGAAGAAGGTATGGACCGACGACGATTTGAAAAAGGCACCTGCTGATGCGGTGTCAACCGTAGGAACGCCAGGGACTGCCACGACGACTCAAGCGACTGGAAATCCCCCCGCTGGCCAAGATTCAAATGGCGAAGCCGCCTGGAGAGCGAAGTTCAAGGACCAACACGACAAGATTGCCAGGGCGGAAAAGGAACTCGACATTTTGCAGCGCGAATTGGAAAAGGCACAATTGCAGTACTACCCCGATCCACAGAAAGCCATGACCGAGCAGAACAACCGCGCGGATATCAACGACAAGACGGCAAAGATCGACGCGAAGAAGAAGGAAATTGATGCCCTGAAGCAAGGCCTGGATGACCTCGAAGACCAATTGCGAAAGGCCGGCGGTCAACCCGGGTGGGCGCGTTAGAAGATACAGTCGTAAGTTTTAGTCATAAGTTTTAGTTTTCACAAAAACCTTTAAGACCAACTCACAGAACTGTACCGACGTGTGTTCCCAGCGGAGCTGCTTTCCTTCTCTGCACATGTGTCTCTCGTTGTTCCCAGAAGGCAACAGGATTCGTGGTAGAAACAAAAGAGATGGAATCTCTTCTCCTCGTTGAAGACAAGCAGGAATTGCGCACGATGCTAAAAAAGGCGTTGGAGCGCGCGGGCTACACCGTGGACGAAGCGCCAGACGGCGCGGCGGCGATTCAGAAGGTGCGCGCCCGAAGATATCTGCTGGTGATTACGGATTTGAAGATGCCGGGGGCTTCGGGGCTAGATGTTTTGCGTGAGACCAAGCAGGCGGATGCAACGGTGCCAGTTTTGCTGCTGACGGCGTATGGCTCGGTGGAAGAAGCCGTTTCGGCGATGAAAGACGGTGCGTATGATTTTCTGCAGAAGCCGGTGGACCTGGAGCATTTGAAACTACTGGTGAAGCGAGCGGCTCAGCAACAGGAGTTGTTGCGGGAAAATTTATTGCTCCGCGAAGAGTACTCGACGCGATACGGATTCCCGCGGATTGTTGGCGAACATGCTTCGATTCGGGAAGTGAGCCAGCAGATTCAGAAAGTGGCGGCGACGGATTCGACCTGCTTGCTGCTGGGAGAGAGCGGGACAGGGAAAGAGCTGTTCGCGCTGGCGATTCATCATCTGTCGCCGCGGCGGGACCAGCCGTTTGTGGCGTTGAATTGCGCGGCGATTCCGGAAGGGCTGGTGGAGAACGAACTTTTCGGTCACGAGCGCGGGGCGTTCACCGGGGCCGGGGCGCGCAAGGTCGGAAAGATGGACCTGGCGCATCGCGGAACGCTCTTTCTGGATGAAATTGGGGAATTGCCACTAGCGATCCAGGCGAAACTGCTGCGCGTGCTGGAGGAGCGGCGATTCGAAAGAGTAGGAGGGACGCAATCGATTGATGTGGACGTGCGTATTGTGGTGGCTACCAATCGCAATTTGCAGAAACTGGCGGAAGAGAAACTATTTCGTGAAGATTTGTACTTTCGGATTTCGGCGGTGCCCATGACCATTCCCCCTTTGCGCGAGCGTGGGAACGACGTGCTGCTACTGGCAGACCACTTTCTCGAGAAATTCAGCCGTGAATTTGGGAAGCCCGGACTGGAATTGTCGGCTGAGGCGCGCGACCGGCTGCTGCATTATAAATGGCGAGGCAATGTGCGCGAGCTGCAGAATACGCTGGAACGTGCGGTGATTCTGGCGGATGGATTGAGCATTCGCGCCGAGGGCTTGCAGTTGCCAGCTTCGAAGCCGGATGCCGACAAACTGCCGGCGGGGATGCTTCCGGAAAATTTTAATTGGGAAGGCACACTCGAGGAAGTGACCGGTCGGGCCGTGAGTCACGTGGAGAAAGCTCTGCTCGAAAATACCATGAGCGAGTGCAAGTGGAATAAGACGCGGGCAGCGGAGAAGCTGGGCGTTTCACCGAAAACGTTGTTGACGAAATTGCGGAGCGCTAGGTTGGAGGAGTAAATAGCGGCCCGCCTCAGAAGGCGGCCCTTAAAAATTCTCTGCGCGGACGGCGGTGTGAAGGGCGACCGTGCCGAGGGTCCACACGCGGTAGTCTGCGGATTGATAGCCGACGGCGGTAATTAAGGCGGCCAATTCCGGCGGGCGGAAGAAGCGGGCGACGGATTTGGGGAGATATTTGTAAGCGGCTTGATCGCCGGAGATGAGGCCGCCGATCTTCGGCAACACTTTGCAAAAGTACCAGCGATAGAGATCGCCCAATAGTCCTTCGGGCGGCTCAGTGAACTCCAGAATAGCGATGGTGCCACCGGGCTTGAGCACGCGCTGAATTTCGCGCAGGCCGGCTTCGTAGTTGGCAAGATTGCGGAAACCGAAGGCAGCGGTGACCAGATCAAAAGAGGCGTCAGCAAAGGGTAGCCGGAGCGCATCCGCTTCAAATAAGGGAAGAGGCGCGGGGGAAGGCAGTCCCGAGTGGCTAGGAACAAGCTGGCTTTTGAAGCGCGCGCGGACGAGCATCGTATGCGCGAAGTCCGCGCCGATGATGCCGGCCTTTCCAGCGCGCCTAAGAGCCAGAGCTAAATCGCCCGTTCCACAGCAGAGATCGAGGACTAGCGCATCTTTACGCCCAAGGATGGGTTTTAGAAGCTTAGCGGTGCGGGCGCGCCACGTTCGATCAAGCTGCAACGACAAAAGGTGGTTCAGGAGATCGTAGCGCGGGGCAATCTCCGTGAACATTTCGCGGACTCTTTTGGAAGCGTCGGCTTCGGTAACAGCGCCTTCGGGGCGCGTTCCCTTCACCGGCGCGGGGGCATCAGCCATTCCGGCCTCGCGACTGCTTGGCGCTGGCGGAGATGAGGCGCGGCGTAAAATGAAGAACGCGCTCCACGACGTGAAGTGGGACCGTGTCGTAGGAACGGGCTTGGCCGATGCGCGGCGAAAGGACGAAGCGGAGAACTCCGGCGCGCGTTTTTTTGTCGGAACGCATCGCGTTGAGCAGTGTGGAGGGCGGAACCTGCGGCCACGGCGGCAACGAGCCCAACTGGCGAATCAGCGCGACGATGCGGGAGACATCGTTGGCACGAGTCAGGCCAAGTTCGTGTCCCAGAAGCGCTGCGGCGATCATGCCCCAGGCTACGGCTTCGCCGTGCTGATAACGGCGGTACTTCGTGACACTCTCGAGGGCATGAGCGAAGGTGTGGCCGTAGTTGAGGATTTCGCGGAGGCCGGACTCACGCTCGTCGCGGCTGACCACGCGCGCCTTAATCTGCACGTTGCGAGGAATCAGAAAACCGAGAATCTGGCGATCCCGCCGCAAGACTTTCTCCATGTTCTTTTCAAGAAACGTGAACATCTGAGTGTCAGCGATTACGGCGTGTTTGATGACCTCGGCGAGGCCGCCGCGGAATTCGCGATCGGAAAGCGTGGTCAGCAGATCTGGATCGGTGAGCACCAGTTGTGGCGGATGGAAAGCGCCGACGAGGTTCTTCCCTTCGGGAAGATTGACGCCGGTCTTGCCGCCGATGGAGCTGTCCACCTGCGCAACGAGGGTCGTAGGAATTTGCACAAGCGCCACGCCGCGCAGGTAGGAGGCAGCCGCAAAGCCAGCCACATCACCGACCACACCACCGCCCACTGCGATAACGAGCGAATGGCGATCGGCGCCGGCGCGGCAGAGAGAACGGGTAATGTGTTCCACACTGCGGAGATTCTTGGCGGATTCGGCGTCATCAAAGAGGTGAACGGCGCCGCTTTTCGAAAGCCGCAGGCCGCGCTGGACGGACTTCCCTACCGCGCGCCAGACCTTGGGAGACGAAACAACGTGCACACTCGAAAACTTCCCGAGCTTGGCTATTTCTTTCGCGGAGCGGTGAATCACGCCTGCACCGGACACAATTGAGTAGGGTCCGGCGGACGACTTCACGGCAATGCGTTTCCTATTCATGGACAAGACATTTTCAATGTAACACACGCCCCGCACGCATCGCATGCTGGGCCCGCGCCACTCATCGGCGCAATTCCTTCGTGCTACCATACGGAGGCGCCAAACTCCCCACTTCCATGACGACCTCCCCAAAAATCCATCGCGCCGACTACGCCGTCGTAGGCAGCGGAATCGCGGGCTTGCGCGCGGCGATCGAGCTGAGCGCGGCGGGCAGCGTACTGGTTCTAGCGAAGTCCAATTTGAGCGATTCGGCGACGGCCTGGGCGCAGGGAGGGATTGCGGTGGCCCTCTCCGACGAAGATGAAATCGGCCTGCACGAACAAGACACCATCAATGCGGGTGATGGATTGTGCCGTCCAGAGGCTGTGGCGCTGTTAGTCGAAGAGGGGCCGAAGTACATCACACAGCTTATCGAGTGGGGCACGGAATTCGACAGGGCCGGAACGAAATTGGCGTTTACGCGCGAAGCCGCCCACAGCCGGTCTCGCATCTTGCACGCGCACGGCGATTCAACTGGCAGGGAGATTAGCCGGGCGCTGCTAGCGCGGGCGCATACGATTCCGCATTTGCACCTGCGCGCGCACGCGTTTACTACGGAATTGATTGTAGAGCGCGGGTGGGTCACCGGGCTGCGCTTCATCGATGAGACGGACGGCACGAAACATGAATTGCTGGCTGGGGCGGTGCTGCTGGCGACGGGCGGGCTCGGGCAGATCTACCGGGAGACCACCAACCCCGAAGTCGCAACGGGCGACGGCATGGCTATCGCCTACGAAGCGGGCGCAGTGCTGTCCGACATGGAGTTCGTACAATTCCATCCCACGGCGCTGGCGGTGAAAGGCGCACCGCGATTTTTGTTGTCGGAGGCGCTGCGCGGCGAGGGTGGCGTGCTGCGCAACATCGGACTCGAGCGCTTCATGAAGCGCTACCACGAAGCGCAAGAACTGGCGCCGCGCGACATTGTGGCACGCGCGATCGTCAGCGAGATGCATCGTACGCAAAGCACGAATGTCTACCTGGACATGACGAAGAAGAGCGAAGAGTTCCTCAAGAAACGTTTCCCGCGAATTTACGAAACGTGCGCCGGCTATGGGCTGGACCTGGCGAGCGACATGGCTCCCGTTTGTCCCGCGGCGCATTACATGATGGGCGGAGTGAAGACCGATCTGTGGGGCCGGACTTCGCTGGCAGGATTGTACGCAGCAGGGGAGACAGCAGCGACAGGAGTACACGGCGCCAATCGTTTGGCGAGCAATTCCCTGCTGGAAGGATTGGTGTTTGGTGCGCGCACCGGGCAGGCCATGATCGAGGATGCGCCAGTTGGAAAGCGGAGTGGCGCGGCGCTGCCTGGCAGCCCTGCGCCTTTACCAGGAAATTCTTCGGCGTCACAAAAAGAGCCGGCAAGAGCGGTGGCAAAACCATCCGTACCCTGCGCGGCGCTGACGAAGATCCGCGATGTGATGTGGAAAGAAGTCGGAATTCTGCGAAGCGGGAAAGAATTGGCGGACGCGGCCAAACAGCTGGAAGGTCTAGAGCTGAACAAGCCGGAAAAGGCAGGACGCGAGTCTCACGAATTGCGAAATCTTCATGCGCTGGCCTTGCTGATTGCGCGTTCGGGCCTGGCCCGGGAAGAAAGCCGTGGGAGCCACTACCGCTCGGATTTTCCTTACCGGAATGACGAGGATTTTGGGAAGCACTCGGTGGTGCAAAAGGGCAAAGACGTGAAATTCGAGGGGTAGAAAAAAAGGACGCCCCTGACCGGGTCGGGGCCGCTGCATCACTTCGATTGAAGTTGCTTCACGCTTTCCAGAAAAACGTGCCCCACGCCGGCGAGCGTCTTTGCGCTGATTTTGTCCAGGGAATCCTGCGGCGTGTGCCAGTAACCGTTGTTGATGAAATCCCCGATCACGTCCACCGACGGGACACCGCGCTTCAAAAAGGAATCGTGGTCGTCATCGGCAGAAGTGCCGACGTCTGTGAAGAGCCCCGAGTAGCCCAGCTTAGCAGCAGTGCTCCACATAAGGTCGACCAACGCGGGTGTGGAATTGGCTTCGCGCTTGAAAACGGCCGTGCGCCCTCCCACAATGTCCGCTAGCAAAAAACCTTTGACCTTCTTCAAGTCGCCGCTGATCGCCAGCTTTGCGGCCATCTGACGGCTGCCGTAACGGCTGTCCGTGTCGCTCCAGGTCTTAACGGCTTCCTCGCCATCGAGGAAGGCAATCCACACGGCGTATTTGCCGTGTTGCGGGCAGAGCAAGCGCGCCAACTCCAGCATCAGGCCGGTAGAGGAACCGCCGTCATCGGCACCGACAAAATTGTCGAGTATCTTTGTGTCATAGTGCGTGCCGAGAAGGATGATGCCGGGTTTTTCGCCAGGGATTTTCACGACAATGTTTTTCATCGGCAGGCGGCCGATGGGAGTGTCCGCGTTGAAAGAGTCAGTCTCGACGCTGCAGCCATCGCTTTTCAATTCAGAGAGCAAATAGTCCTGCACCTGAGCGATCGCGGGTGAGCCAGAAGGGTGAGGGCCAAAGCTGACTTGTTTGGCGACATGGGCGAAGGCGCGCTTGCCATCAAAGCCGCCCGTCTTTTCCGGGGCTGGCGCTTCTTCCGATGACTGCGGCGGAGTGGATGCTACGGCGCTCATGAACGGCGGTTGGCTAGCCGCCGCGTGCGCTTCATTGCCACTGGCCTTACAACCAGCCAGGCCAATCGCGCAGAGGCAAAAGACCGTGGACACCAAGCGAATCATTCGACAAATCAAAGTCATTTAGTGAGCCTCCGCAGCAGCGAGACGCCGATTGCGCCGCCGCACCACTACCCAAGATACGCCGACACCGACGAGATATAGCGCTACCAGGACCGCCATGAAGACCAGCATGGTTGTGGCGTCGGGCGTGGGTGTAAGGACGGCTGCAAGAATGGCGATCACCAGAATGGCGTAGCGAAAATTCTTCAGGAGAAATTTCGGCGTAACAATTCCAAACAGCGACAAAAAGAAAATGAGCACGGGCAATTCGAACACGAGTCCAAGGCCAAGAAGCACCATAAGGATCAAATCAAAATACTCGTCGATATTGATCAGGGGAACGACCGGCCCTTGAAAACTGATCAGAAACCGCAGGACGTACGGCAACGAAATGAAATAGCCAAAAGCGATACCTGCCAGGAACAGGAATACGGTTGAGAATAAAAATCCGGTGATGGCGCTGCGTTCATGCTTGTAGAGGGCAGGCGCAACGAATAGCCATATCTGATACAGAATCCACGGGGAAGCGATAACAATCCCGAGGTAAATGCTGAGGGTGACGAGCAGATTCAGATAGCCCGCCGGATGCGAATAAACCAACTGCGGATTGAGGCCCGCTTTTTTCAACGCGTCGGTCATCGGCTTGACTATCCAGGTCACAAAATGCGGCGCCACAAACCAGCCGATCGCTGCGCCGACCGCGATCGAAACAAGTGAATGCACGATACGCTTGCGGAGTTCGCTGAGGTGCTCGAAAAAGGTCATCGCGCCGGAGGGTTCTTCCGGAGCGGGCGTGATTTGCGAGTTGGATTCAGGATCGGGCACGGGGTCAGGCTGGATGCTGGTGGTCATGAAGGGTATCTTGAGAATCAGTGACTGGAGCGGTTTCGGTTTTCGTTTCGGCGTTCGTTTCGCTCGACGGTTCCGGGGACCGCGCAACGGATTCCGCCACGGGTGAGACTACCGGATCTTGCGTGGCACCGGCTTCGGACGGAGCCCCGCCGGCCGGCGATGCTGAAACGGCCAAGGTTTCCGTGATAACCGGGGGGCTGGGTTGGGCGGCCACGGCAGAAGCAGCAGCCTCAGCAGCTTTCTTCCGCTCGGCCTGCATGGCCGCGCGTTCCATCTCCCGCATTTCCTCTTCAAACGCACTCTTGAAGTCTGTGGAAGCCTTGCGGAATTCCGCCATCAACTTGCCCAGCCCGCGGGCGAGTTCCGGCAGCTTCTGTGGCCCAAAAACGACCAGGACCACGATAAACAGCACAATCATGTGGGGGATGCTCAACATTGCATTTGGGAGCCGTCTAAAGGGTCCATGGGCATCATAGAAAGGGTGTCAGCCGCTGTCAAACCGGAGTTTGCGGCCAACGGTGTGTGCTATACTTTTAAATTGAGCTATCGCGCGAGGTAAAGATGAAATCAGAGCGTCGCGGACTTGTCGTTGTGGTAGCCGTACTGCTGGTATCCGCCGTATTGGGGGGCATTTACGGCCCCAACGTGCGAGCCACGACCGCCTCGGCGGACGATTATCAAACGGCCGTGCGGGACTTTACCCAAGTCCTGAATGTGGTTCAGAACAACTACGCCGACCCGGTCGATGTAGATAAGGCCGTCTATCAAGGCGCCATTCCGGGCATGTTGCGCATGCTCGACCCCCACTCCAGCTTTTTTGATGCCAAGCAGTTTTCCCTCCTTCGTGAGGACCAGCGCGGGAAATACTACGGCGTCGGCATGATCGTTGCACCACGAGAGAACCATACCGTGGTGATGGCCCCATACGCGGGGGCGCCGGCATATAACGCGGGAATCCGGCCAGGCGACGTGATCGTGAAGGTGGACGACAAGTCCACGGATGGACTGACCACTACCGAAGTGGCCGACATGCTCAAGGGACCGAAGGGCACGGTCGTCAAGATTACGGTTTCACGCGAAGGCTATGCCGAACAGCTCGTCTTCACGGTGACGCGCGATGAAATTCCGCGGCATTCCGTGGACATCGCCTTCATGCTGAAGCCGGGCGTTGGCTACATCCGGCTGTCGGGATTTAACGAGACGACCGATCGCGAAATTGCAGATTCCCTGAAACAGCTCAATGCTTCCACGCTGGATGGCTTGATTTTGGACATGCGCGGGAACCCCGGTGGCTTGCTAAACGAAGCCGTCGCGGTTGGCGACATGTTCCTGGATAAAAACCAGCTGATTGTTTCGCATCACGGACGGACTTCGCCGGAGCGCCGGTACTACGCCGTGCGCGGCAATCAAGGTGTGACGGTACCCCTCGTAATCCTGGTGAACAACAATTCGGCCTCGGCGACGGAAATTGTTTCTGGAGCGGTGCAGGACCATGACCGCGGGCTGATCGTGGGCGAGACGACGTTTGGCAAGGGCCTGGTGCAAACCGTAACCGGGCTGAGCGAGAACACCGGCTTGGCTCTGACGACTGCGCGTTACTACACACCGAGCGGACGGTTGATTCAGCGAGACTATAAATCCGTTTCGCTTTACGAATACCACTATGAACGCAAAGTGCCCGATCATCCAACGGAAGTGAAACTGACGGACAGCGGTCGGCAGGTGACCGGCGGCGGCGGCATCACACCAGACATCAACGTGCCTGCCCCGAAGTTGACGAAGTTCGAACAACTGCTCTATCGCGACGACGTGTTCTTCCCGGCCGAAACGGGTGTGGGTGGATTTGCGCGCTATTTCCTCGGCACCAAACCTACGATCACCAAGGAGTTTGAGGCTGACGACAACGTGATGCGCACCTTCCGTGAATACCTGAGCAAGCACAACGTCCGCTACACGGAACCTGATATGTTAGAGGCTAACGACTGGATCAAGCGCAAGATCAAGCAGGAAGTCTTCATGTCCACCTTCAGCCAACAGGAAGGCTTCAAGGTTTTGCTGGAAGCCGATCCACAAGTGCAGAAGGCCGTGGAAGCAATCCCCCAGGCGCGGGCGCTCTATCAAAATGCCAAGAAAATCGTGGCCCAGCGGTCGGGCGGAGCGATCGAACAGCCGTAAGAGCGTACTGTATTGCAACCTTTCTGGTTTAAGGGCGCAGCATCCCGCCACGCCGGGGCAAGTGCTGCGCCTTTTTTGTTTACAAGCCGGAGAACGCGTGTTGGCAAGCACCAGCGCGTTTGCTAAAATCGATTTGCTGCTCGTGGGCGAGTAGCTCAGCTGGGAGAGCGCCTCGTTCGCAACGAGGAGGCCGGGGGTTCGAATCCCCTCTCGTCCACCAAAATAACGCATCGCCAAGGCTGATAACCGGACTCAATAACTCCTCGCGTAGAATATTACGCAAATAAACAACAAAACTCCATATAGCTGATTAACGCACTTACTGGAAGAGTGCGTCCCAGTACGAAATGAACCCGTCCGATTTGCGGGACTATGAGAACTATTGGACGCTATTCAACGCCGTCCAGGCAGCTAGAGAGTCCATGTAGTCAATCCAATGCACGATCTTCCTCTTCTCAATCGTTATGACCGAGATAAACCGATTGTCGTACGCCGCGCCCGTCGAAACAATCTTGCCGTGTACTTCGTATTCGAGGATTACGACGCGACTATCTTGCGAGCGGTGCACAACAAGCGAATTGCCGGAATGAAGTCTGATGCTCTTCCCGTATCCAGAGAAGCGCTCCATCAAATTGCTTCGTCCCCGAATCGTCAGAGGCCAACCCGGGAAGTTGTAGCGAAATTCGAAAAACGCGTCATCTGCAATCGTGTCGAAATAATGGTCGCCGTCAACGAGCCCACTTAAGCCTTTCAGGATGACTTCGAAAAATGGATTCAGGGCTTCAAAGACTTCATACTGTGCGTCTGGCATTACCAGTTCCTCGGAAAGATGGCGCCATCTATCCCTCCTTGCGAATCAGCTTTCCCAATGCCTCGTGATCCGGCGCCAAAAGCTCGGAGATCCGCTGGTGATTTACGTCCGCAACGATGATTTGTCCGACCTCGGTGTTGACCTCGCGGAAGATGCCGTGAGACTTCATCTTTGCGGCCTGGTACTGATTGTCGTCGGTGGGCGTGACATAGTGGACAGAGTCGGCCTTGAATCGGTGCACCAGGAAGAGGTGGACGATGGTCATAAGGCGCTTCCTTCGCAGCGACTCCGCAAACGTGTTCTGGTCGCGGACCGACAGGATGCTCCGGCCTCGCCGGTCATGGATGGGAGCGAAGACAACGTTGGCGAGCTTCTCCTCGCTCTTGTCATAGACTCCGAGTTCGAGCAACTCCGATCCGGCGCGATGGGGCCGTAGCTGGACGTGGAGCGGACCGGGAAGTTTGTATTGCTGCGTCCACATTGCCAGCCACTCCTCGAGCAGCTTCTTGGGTACTTCCGTCTGTATCAAATGCTGGTGCTGAGTCGAGCCCTTGCCCATGGCCATGGTCGTCGCTGTGCGTCCTGAGGTAGCGGCCAATGCAGCGTCCGCGCGCGGTCCTCCGACGAGTGTCTGAGGCGTGCGATAGGGAGATTCGACCATGCGGAGTTTTCGTTGCAGGCGGGCAAGAGCGAGCATGCCGTCTTGCTTGAGAGCGGTGGCGAACTCCTCGGCGGCGAGGCCGTCGATCTGATGACCGCCATAGGTGATGAAGTTGAAGACGAAACCCAGTTTGCCGAGTTCCTCGGGGAAGCGCCGCATCTCTTCTTCGCTCATGCCAGTGGTGTCCCAGCTGAACGACGGTGAGAGGTTGTAGGCAAGCATCTTGTCGGGGAACTCTTTGTGGATTGCCGCAGCGAACTGGCGGGCGTCGGCGAGGTCGGCGGTCTTGGTTTCCATCCAGAGCAGGTCGGCGAACGGCGCTGCTGCAAGCGACTTAGCAATGGCGTAGGGAATCCCGCCGCGCACCTGGTAATACCCTTCGGGAGTCTTAGCCGACTCGCAGTCCCAAGCGGCGTCGATGCCCAGCTCCCGTACTCTCTCGCGGGCGGCGTAGAGCGAGGCGCGTGCCGCAAAATGCCTCCACTCGTCTACACTGGTCTCGAGCTGCTCGCCTTCGCTCTTGCGGAACTCGAGCACCTCGGCAACTGCTTCTCCGAAGGTCCGGAGGCGGGCCTCGCCTTCCCACGCCTCGAGAAAACGAGCGGCAATCCGGTCGAACATCCCTTCGACTGAGGTCTCTTTTCCTTCTCTGAATGAGGTCGCCGCTTCGGCGGCCCGAGCCAAAATGCCCCGTTGATCGAGCCACTGATGAGCGACGGCGTGCTCCCCATCCGGGATCGTGTAAAGGAGATGCCCGTTGAGATCTGAAACTCCCAACTCGTGGAAATGTTGGATGAGTGCCAGGAAGCACGGCTTGTATGCCGGTACGTCGGGGTTCGTCGCCCCAAGCAAGAATGGTTGATCGCGTTCGTCGCCGCGACCGTCGATCAGGTTGGCAGCTTCGGCGTCGGTGCGAGCAACAATAAGACCCGGAATATTCATGACATCGAGCTGGAAGCGGGCCGCATTCAGTCGCTTGTTTTGCTCGTCTTGTGCCACAAGCACTTTGCCCCCTTGGTGGCCGCATTTCTTGGTGCCCGGGCGCTGATCCTCAATGTGGTAGCCTGCCACTCCGGCCTCCGCGAAGCGACGAATGAGATTGCGAACATGGGGGTCGCCGCCGTGGCCAGTGTCAGCATCAGCGATGATGAATGGCCGGAAGTCGTAAGCAGGAGACGCGGCCCGTTGCGCCTCGGTCATCCGCGAACGCAGATACTCCTGGTTGCGATCTGCCGTGAGGAGAGCCCGTACTAGCGTCGCCGCTTCGTCGGGCACCTGGCTGAGGGGATAGCTGGCGAGATCAGGTCCTGGATCCTCGCTCGTGCCGCCTTTGGCGGAGGTCGCCCAGCCGCCGAGGTAGATCCCTTCGATCCCCATCCGTTTCATTGCTACGGCCTGCCCCGGCGAGTACGGCCCAAAAGTCGTGATGCACTTGCGCTCCACGAAAAGCTGGTGCAGACGGTCGTGGAATGCTTTTGCTGCTTCGCGCGCCACGGTGTAATCGGAAATGATGGCGCCGCGCTGTTCGACCACTTGGCGCGCGGTGTACAAGCGAAGGATCCCCGCGAATCTGGGGCTTTCGAACCACTGCTGGGTCGCGGTGATTTCATTCTCGAACGATCTCATGAAGGTGCTCCTTACAATGGGCAACTGTGCGGAGCAGCGATCAAGCCGTTTGCCATCTCCGCTGTTCGTCCGTGCTCATTCTCCATCGAGTGTCCCGAATTTAGCATGACCTGGCTCTCGGGTCCGTAAATTGCATCTCCGGACAGCTGCCGTATTATCCATTTGTCCGGCAAGAATTGATCGGGGCTTAGTTCACTCGCGTTGCGCTATACGTGGGCATGATCCCGGCTTGAGCAAAAGTCAACCAAATCAGGTACCAATCTGCAATGAGAAAAAGTTGCCTCCATTGAATCCAATGGAGCCGCAAAGCGGGAACGCCTTAGTTTGGTTCATTTCGAAAATGGTCGATTCCCAACACCCGCCCCAAAAACTCCTTGGATGCAGTTGGCTTTAGCTCTTTTGCCATTCCGTGTTAGCGAGCACAACACTACTCGCAGGAAGTTGGCGAGCTTGCGCACCAGTGACGCAGGCAGCGCCGACGCGTCAAATCCATTGCTGGCAGGCTTCACCGTCATCGCCCCGCGACGGGATGGTGGCAAGGTTGGCGCTTGACTCTTCTTGTTCCAGGTGATGGATTCTATCTTTCAACCAAGTTTCTAACGCCGCCTCGACTTCCTGTTGCGACCCGGACCCGTAGGCGTAGAGCGAGTGGAGAGTCTGCCCGGCAGAGTCAAGCACAACATGCCGGCAAGGGGATTGTTCTGACTGCCGCTCCGCGGGAACGAATTGCATCAACCAGCACTCACTGCATGGTACGCGGTCATCGCCCGAGCCGTAGTTCACGCATATGGGTGAGTCTTTAAAAATAAATGGGGCCCGCCAGCACGGCCGCGGCAAACAGCCGTAGCCCCCTCGGTGGAGAAAGCGCAACTCAAACTTGAGAACTTCCAACAGATTGCGATCGTCTTTTTGCATAAGCCATTCCCCCAAAATTAAATGTACGGTTGGTTGACCCTTGAATCAGTGATCTTGGCTATGGATGCGCGTGATGTGTGACACGCTGCCAATCCGGAGTCGAAGATTTTGCGGAGGAAACGGCCGCAATGCGCGAGCAAAGACGAATGGCTACGCAATGTGTGCCCGCTCGACATAAACGCCGCATCTTGCTGGCACAGTTCCGCGGACTTCCCGAACGGTGCGAGGCACGACTGCGCACTGAGAACGACCAAGGTCACAGCCAGATGTGACTTTTGTCACCGCAATGAATGGGCGGTGTGGCTTATGAAAGGAGCGTCTACTATCGCCAGGGCTGTCCGAGATCTTCAACGGGACGCGAACATGAAAAAGCTGGCCCCTAGCAGTTGTTTGTCCCCGGCAGACGCTGCTTTTCTCTACATTGAGCGCAAGGAAATCCCACTGCACATCGCCAGTGTATCCATTTTTGAGAGCGCTATACCCTTCCGGGAATTTGTTAGAAGCATTCGCTCCAGGCTGCATCTGGTTCCGCGGTACCGCCAAATCGTGGTGACACCGCCCTGGAACCTTGGTCTACCGACATGGGAGGACGATCCGAACTTCGACATCCGCCGTCACATTTTCCGCATGACCCTGGATCCTCCCGGCGGCGAGACCGAACTGGAGGCGTTGGCCGGGCGCATCTTGAGCGGCCTGCTCGACCGCAAAAAGCCGCTCTGGGAAATGCATGTGGTCGATGGATTGAAAGACGGAAGGGGAGCCATCATTTGGCGCGTGCATCATGCGCTGGCAGACGGAATATCGGGTTTGGAGCTGGTGAAGTTGATGCTGGATGGTACGCCTGAGGGCTCCCGCGCCAGCCGGGTCCCGCGATACCACCCACCGCGCCGCAGAACGCCAGAGCGTCCCGAGGACGCAATCTCCAGAACCGTACTTAGCTCCATGCAGAATTTGATCGCCTTCGAGAAGGGGCTGCTCGGCTATGCACAAACAGCCCTCGGTGACGAAGCACGAAAAGATCTCAGGGGCTTTCTTGATTTACTGCCAGAATTGGCCGCCTCGGTGGAACGACTTCCCTTCAATAAGCCGTGTGGCGCAGAACGGAAGTTTTGTTGGACGGAAATTAATCTTGCTGATGTGCAAGGTGTGCGCGAAACAGCGGGCGGGACGGTCAACGACGTTGTTCTGTCCGTGCTGACCAGCGCTCTGGCGCGCTACGTTAAACTACACGGACAAACCATCGCCAACAGACTCGTGCGAATCGTTTGTCCGGTCAATCTTCGGCGTGGGAATCAAGACGAAGACTTGGGGAATCAGATCTCGTTTCTGCCAGTGGCGCTCCCCATGGACATACGCAACCCGCTCCAGATGCTGAAAGCAGTCGCCAAGCGAACGGAATCGATGAAGCGCGGCAAGGCTGCCGATCTGGTCGGACTGGCCGCGAATTGGATAGCGGCTGGACCCCCTCCGCTGCAGGCCCTTCTCTGGCGGGGAATCTCGGAAATCATTCTTCCCGTTCCGCTCTTCAACATGATTTGCACAAATATTCATGGATCGGCGGCGCCACTCTATGCGGTTGGAAAGCGGATGATCGCGTCCTATCCGCAAGTTCCCACCGGCTACGATCTGGGAGTGGGTTGCGCCGTGCACACCTATGACGGAAAGCTCTTTTTCGGGCTGATAGCCGATGCGCAGGCAGCGCCGGATGTAGGACGCCTGCGCGACTATATTCTTCATTCTTTCCAGGAACTGCACGAGGCCGCAAGGCTGAAGAAGACAGGTGGCCGGAGAGTCGAAACGCGCCGAAGGAAACAAGGTCCCGCGAAAAAAGAGCGACCTAACGAAGCGGCGGCCTCCAACGCTGTGCCGGAAATGCCACCGGCGAAGACTCCCCCGGAGGCGTATGCGCGCGCGAAAGACGCGGCATGAGCGCTAGCGCGCGAGGACGAGCACTATGGACATCCCAAACCTGCTGCTGCAAAAGTTATATACGCTCGGCAGCCTGAGGAACACCGAGCAGGGCGCTCAGTTTGCGCTCAAGAACCGGCTGAGCGACGCGGAACTTACAGCCTTGCGCGGGATCCGAATTGATGGACACCCCGTGGCGCTTGACCAAGTGCGCATGGACGTCGCCGATCAGCGTTTATATACTCCGGCGCAGCTAGACGCTCAACACCCCCTGCCCTTCCCGCTTCGTTCCACCGTCAAAATTCATGCGGGACTGCCCAAATTGGGAAGCGGCAGGCACGAAATCGAAATCACTTTCGACGCCCGCCCCTTCGGCAGCCTCAGCCTGCTTGTTGAAGATGCGCTGGCAGAGGAGACGAGCCAGGATGTGCGCATGCCGCGGGACGAAGCCGACGATTACAATCCCGCGGTGATCCTGCAACGGCGCAAGCTCATTGAGCAGATGAGCGGAGTCAAACTGCACCACCTGCTGCACTACTCGTTCGACCCACACCTCGCCAAAGGAAACTGCGAGAATTTTGTGGGAGTGGCACAAGTACCGCTTGGTTTTGCCGGGCCATTGCGTGTGCGCGGTGAGCATGCGGATGGCGACTTTCTAATCCCCTTGGCGGCTTCCGAAGGAACCTTGGTGGCCTCTTACAATCGCGGGATGAAAGTGGCAAACCTGTGCGGCGGTGTGGAAACGACGGTGGTAGCCGACGCCATGCAGCGCGCCCCCGTATTTGTGTTTCGCAACGCGCGGGCCGGCCGCGAATTTGTGAAGTGGGTGCATGCCAATCTGGAAGATATTCGCGCTGCGGCAGAAGCAACTTCATCGGTAGCCCGTCTGCTGCACATTGACCCTTATGTTGCGAACAACTTTGTTTATTTGCGCTTCAACTTCTCGACGGGGGATGCAGCAGGACAGAACATGGTGGGGCGCGCAACGAATGCTTCCTACAACTGGATTCTTGAGCACTGCAAGGGGATTGAAAAGTCCTATCTGGAATCAAATTTCGCGACGGACAAAAAGGCCTCGCACGTCAACATTATGCGGACGCGAGGTAAACGGGTGACGGCTGAGGCGACGATTGCGCGGGAAGTCATGCAAGAACACCTCCGGGTCAAACCGGAGCAGCTCGTGCATCACTACGGCGTGGCCAACGTTGGCGCTTTTCTGTCGGGAGCCACCAGCAACGCATTGCAATCGGCCAATGCGATTACGGCCATGTTTATCGCTACCGGGCAGGACGTGGCAAACGTCGCGGAATCTTCGGCGGGAATCCTTTATACGGAACTGACACCAAAACGTGATCTCTATATCTCTCTGACAATCCCTTCTCTGATCGTCGCCACGTACGGGGGCGGCACTGGCCTGGCGACGCAACGCGAGTGCCTGGAGATATTAGATTGCTACGGCAGGGGCAAGGTAAATCGTTTGGCAGAGATTGTCGCCGCGGTGGCGCTTGCGGGGGAGATTTCTTTAGGCGCCGCGATTTCTTCGTGCGACTGGGTTCCAAGTCATGAGAAGCTCGGCCGTAACCGCTGAGGCATTCCGAGGGCTTTACCTTTAGTTGAAGCACGCTATTTTTTCAAAAGGAATAGGTGGCTCCGGCGGCGGAAGCGCCACCATCGTTCGAATTAGGTCACCTGAGCGTTGCCACCAACCGTTGAAAACTTGCCCTTCCGCGCTGCATACCTGCAGCGGACTCCAACCAAAGTGACCATCCAGTGATCGAACCAGAGCGGTCCGAGTCCCTTCACGTTCTTTGGCGTCCTCTCGCTCGCCGCGAAGCGCGTCGAAGGGCCCAACCGTCACCGTGCG
>Ga0209698_10002978_pt1 | contig 18911 bp, 18 predicted proteins | sample LitLauG_LLR_2012_FD_187203 | JGI IMG/M metagenome (GOLD analysis project Ga0209698, IMG submission 187203) | Freshwater sediment microbial communities from Pennsylvania, USA - Little Laurel Run_MetaG_LLR_2012 (SPAdes) (version 2) | ecosystem: Environmental > Aquatic > Freshwater > Creek >...
GCCACCCGCACCGGTCGCTGCGCCCAGCGCCGTAAGCAAGAAAGCGCAAAGTGAGACCGAGACCGTCATCGAGAACGATCTCTATCGCATCACCTTCACCAACAAGGGCGCGCAGGTCAAATCGTGGATTCTCAAGAAGTTCGACAACGATACCGAAAACGGCCGCCTCGACTTGGTGAACGCCCCGGCAGCCGCGCAATTCGGGTACCCGTTGTCGTTGTGGACGTACGACGAAACACTGCGCAACAAGATCAATTCCGTACTGTACGAGACATCATCTGGCGGAAAATTGACTTCCCCGGCAAGCGTCACGTTCGAATATGCCGATGACGATGTAGCAGTCCGGAAAACGTTCAGCTTCGATCACACCTACGTTGTAAAGCTTGAGACGTCCGTCACTTCGAAAGGCGGCAATGTCTCGGCGCTTCCCGCATGGCCTTCCGGCTTTGGCGACCAGTCCACGCCGGCGTTCTACGCTTCCGGGCTCATCGATTACCAGTACAACAAGAACATCGAGCGCATTCCCATAAAGAAGATCTCCGGCGGCGGAACTATGCAGGGACCGTTCCACTGGGCCGGGCCTACAGACCAATACTTCGCCGCCGTTTTCATTCCCGACGATCCTGTTGCCGCCTCGATGGTTACTCTGCGCAATGCGATGTCGGTTCCACGCGATCCACAGAAGCCGGAATCCACCGAGAAGGTGAGTGTCGATGTCGTCGGCGCCGCAGTCGGTAATCTCCACGGGCCCACCCTCACGCGCGTCTTCGTTGGCCCGAAAGAACTCGAAGTGCTCGAGAAGGTTCCCGTCCCCGGCGTTTCCGGTGCGGACAACGACTTAAACGGCCTGGTCGACTTTGGCTGGTGGGGCATCATCGCCAAGCCGTTGTTTGTATGGCTGAAATGGACCTATCACCATGTCGTCCCGAACTGGGGATGGGCCATCGTGGTGCAGACGATCATCATTAGCGTCGCACTGCTGCCGCTGCGCATCACACAGATGAAGTCGATGCTCAAGATGCAGCGGGTCGCGCCGCAGATCAAGTCGATCCAGGAGAAATATAAGAAGTACAGCCTGCGCGATCCGCGCAAGGCCGCCATGAACGAGGAGATAGGGGCTCTCTATAAGAAGGAGGGTGTGAATCCGGCGGGCGGATGTCTGCCCATGTTGATTCAATTCCCCTTCCTGATCGCCTACTATCGGATGCTGGGGACGGCGCTCGATCTACGTCACGCGCACTTCTTATGGATTCACGACCTGTCCGCGGCAGATCCCCTTTACCTGCTGCCCATCTTCATGGTCATCAGCAGCCTCGTCAATCAGCGCATGACGCCGCAAGCCGGAATGGATCCGGCGCAGCAGCGAATGATGAACGTCATGATGCCCTTGATGATGGGCTTCATCTTCTTCCGCTTGCAGGCAGGACTGAATTTGTACTACGCCGTGAGCAACCTGATCATGATTGCGCAGCAAGCCGTAATGAACCGCACGCACCTTGGCCGTGAAATGCGCGAAATGATGGAGAAGCGGGCCAGAAAGAAAGAGAAGTAAGAAACGCGAACCCAAAGAAAATCCAGCCCAGGCTGCAAGCTGACGGCTGATAGCTGAGAGCTGAGTACATGCCCATTCCTGACAAAGTTGCTGCCGCCAAGAAGATTAACGAATTCCTCCAGGCCGTCGTGACCCACGGTGGCCTGCGCCTGAAATATCGCATTGTCGTCGATCCGCCCATCCCGGAAAACCGCGATTGGGAAAAGCCGGAGATCCTCGTGGATTTCTCCGGCCCCGACGCCGCCATGCTTCTCGATCGTGGTGGAGAACTTCTACGTGCCCTCGAACTGATTGGCATCGAGATGCTGCACCTGCCCTCGGGCGAGCACGAGAAGGTTTGTTTCGACTGCCAGAATCATCGCTCGGTGCGGATTCAGGAATTGCGCATGGCAGCCAATGTCGCCGCAGAAAAAGTCCGCCACACCGGCGCTCCGTACGAGTTCACTCCGATGTCGTCGCGGGAACGCCGCATCGTACACCTGGCGCTGCGAGATGAGGCCGACCTGCGCACTGAGAGTGAAGGCGAAGGAATGCGCCGGCGGTTGGTCGTTTACCCGAAGGACTACAAGTCTGCAGGGAAGCCCTCACCCAGAACGCTGCCATAATTCGCATTCGGGCTCCACTTCGATCACTTGGCGCGTAGATTCTCGAGGATCACGGGGCGAATTGACTCACTGCGGCCCACCGGTTACCAGATAGGTTCGGCCAAGGAGGTCTACCGTAGAATTCCACTTTTCCACTCGGCAGCCCGTTCCGCGCGCGGAAAAACGCATATAGGGAGATGGTTTCTCCCACACGTTTATAACGTTGGTTCGTGTCCTGTGATTTCTCATCCCAGTTCTCGCACCATTCGAGTGCGAGAACCGGGTGATTCGAGGGTAAGCTATCTTCCCGCTCCAGCGGCTTTCGCGGCGGCAGGCATCGGACTGGCGATCTTCATGCTTTCAATGCGGCTGATGACCGACTCAATGCTCGAACCTGTATCGGTGCATGCGTCCACATAAGGATGACGGCTGCCATCGGCGTGCATCACCAATACGCTCGTCTGCGCACTCGCCTTCTTCACCATATAGGGCAGGTGATGACGGTCATTGCGGCTCAGCGTCGCTCCCAGCACCACGAGATCAAACGAGCCTTTCTTCAAGGCCTCTTCCACAGCCTTGCGTCCCGCCGCTTGCTGGACCGTGTGTCCTGCCTTTTCGAATGCTGCAGCTTGCTCTTTCTGAATGTTCTCTTCCGGAGCTTCGCCGTAAAGAATCTTTAGTTTCGCCTTCGCCATGAAATTCGTCCTCGTTTCGCACCTTTACGCACCGGTGCCTGCACATTGACCGTAGCAACTGGACCACCGGGAAAAAACGTCACGGAAGACACGGTACGAAGGAGACTTCGAGGGATCTTGGACTGCCAGCGGGCTAAAAAAGACGGGTGCATCTTCGTCAAAGTCCTTTGCCTCCAAGCCCATGTGGAGCTACACTTTTGCGCTGGGAGGCTTCCCAACTCATGCCCGCCACAAACGTCTGGAGAGCTGTACTCATATCGATATTGTTATGCGGTTTTGCGTCTGGCCAATCTGGCGGTAATTCAACGACAACCTGCAACCTCGATGACGGCCGGCAAGTCTACGTGCGCTACAACCCGGTTCCGACCAAAGGCGAGAAGATTCAGAACGGCAAGCCCTGGGCCCCGGGCGGTACTCCAATGACTCTGTTTACGGAAGCTCAGTTGACTCTGGGAAGTTCGATGATTCCCATCGGCGCGTACATCCTGTATCCGATTCCGGCAAAGGATCATTGGACTCTGGCGGTCAATAAGAATGTGACGCCCGGCGCCGCCTACGATGAGAGGCAAGATGTGGCTCGAGCCGCGATGGAAACGGCACAAGTGGCCCAGCCTTCGGATGCGCTCGAGGTTGCTTTCGCCCACGTCGGCGCTCGCTGCACGTTGCGCGTTTATATCGGCAAGACGGCATCGTTCGCCGACTTCAACGCGAAATAGAACGCGCTCAGCTACTGCTTGACCAAGACACGAGCCTCGCGTCACCGCGGATTAGCGTCCGGGGGCACTTGCCCCTGCAGGAGGATTGTTTTCAATCGCGGGCTGCAGATCGGCCTTCGGATTTGACTCCCGTGTTCCCATTCCGATAACCATCGCCATATCCTTCGGGTACACCACATCGCGTCCCCGCGCGAGAAAGTGATAGTAGATCGCGTTCGCCGCCCCGTAGGCGCCGAAACCGCTGGCAACCACACGCGACCGCGCCAGTAAACCCACAACCGTTCCCACCAGACGGAAGCCGGAAGCTCCATTCGCCGCGCTCCCGCCGAGGTCGCCACCGCCACCGCCGCCGTGCAGCCGCCCGCGGTCGCCATCCGGTGCCGCAGATGACGCCGCGAGCATTACCTGGATTCCTGTGGTCAGATATCGTGTTTTCGGGGTCGTCACCTGTGCGCCACCCTCCGCGTCGAGCTTCAGGTGTTCGCCTTTGGCAACGGCCACGCCCTCCAAGCTCGTCTGCACTTTCTCGGCGACGCCGTCCGGCGGTGCAACTTCATGAAACAGGATTCGTAACTGCCCGTTCCTCGCCAGCCGCCGCGCCGGTTGTACCTGCATCACCGAGCCGCGGACAACGCTGCCTTCAGGAAGAATGAGGTGATCCGAAACGACCAGCGGCTGCGTGATCAATGCCTCGACCCGCTCTCCTTTCTTCGAGGTGGCCGAACTCAGCGGCGTCACCAGCCGGGCGTGGACCACACTACCAGCTGGTGGAGGTGTTCCAATATTCGTTAGAGCTCCAGGCTCAACGGACTCCGTGCCGAAGTCGAGAGGTTGCAGCAGATCGGCATTGAAACTGGTTCCCGCATCGATGTACTGCGGCCGTACGGGAAGCTGCGCGATGGCCAGCCGCTTCAGCTTGTGCATCTTCCCCGGTTCATGAATCTGCTTCTGCAGTTCACCCCATTGGCGATGGATCTCCTGCCGCGTCTGGCTGACTTTCTTCGACGCGGCATCTTCCACTTTGTTTTTCTTGGCGCCTTTTTCATTGGCCGGAACAAATCGCAGCACCCCATCCGGTGCGGGCGAGGCGACCGTATGCAGCGCTACCTGCCGTCCATCGGCCAGCACCAGCTCGTCAAACTGAACATGTACGCCGCGAGACGGAGAGAAGTTTCCGTCCAGAGCTTCGAGTGTTCGCGTCTTCTTAGAAACGCCGTCGATGGCCGATACTTTTCCCGTTACCGTGGTTCCGACTGGGATGAGCAGCTTGTCGAACGCATACACCGGCTCCATGGTCTTGCCATGGATGGGCTGCCCTACCTTCCGCACCCGCACTTCCGAATCAAGAGCCACCTTGATTGGAGTTCCCGCCGGAACGCTCATGGGTAAAGAAACCGGGGCTGGTGGGGCGACAATAGCATCTTCTCTTTTTGGTTCCTGGCCGACTGGTGGCCTGGGCTTAAGAGTTTGAGCTGTGAACCAGCCGTTCAGGATCAACAGGGCTGCCGCAAGCACGACACGATTACGAATAATTCGTTCCATATCCAGTTTTCCTCAACTCAAGGTGGCGCTTGCTGGCAGCCGGCTCCGGTGGGCACTCGGGGCTGCAAGTCTAATGGTCGGAAATGCGAAGGTCCAGCGAGAAAACGCTTGCTTCCAACTATGAAGTCGAGCCGATCAGAATGGTTGTAAGCTCCGATGGCCTGCGAGGCGGCGGATTTTCTGCGAGAATTCCCCTGATGCGCCCGCTGCTGATCCTTTTCATCCTCGTAACCCCGCTCGTTGCCCAGGAGCCTCGTGTACAGATTTCTCACACCACTGAAAGCCTGCGCGGCGTAAGCGCCGTTTTGCGCAAAATTGCCTGGGCCAGCGGCACGCATGGCACCTATCTTCGTACTCTCGACGGAGGGATCACCTGGACTCCAGCACAGGTCCCCGGCGCCGAGTCTCTGGATTTTCGCGGGGTCGTGGCCTTCTCTGCAGCGCAAGCTTTCTTGATGTCCGCCGGCCCCGGAGAGCAGTCGCGCATTTATCACACCTCCGATGGTGGCCAACACTGGGATCTCCAGTTCACCAACACCAATCCCAAGGGATTCTTCGATTCAATTGCCTTCTGGGATGCCCACCACGGCGTCGTCGTGGGCGATCCCATTCCGGACGAGACGGGCAAGCTCAAGTTCGAAGTATTGGTAACGGACGATGGGAAAACCTGGAAGCCGGTTCCGCCCTCACAATTGCCCCAGGCCAAAGAAGGCGAAGGCGCCTTCGCCGCCTCCAATAGCTGCATCGCCATTCTGCCAAATGCACGTTGGCAAATGACGCCCGGCGCGATGCCTGGTTCGTCCGACTCGAATAACACCTCTCAGATCGACCCGAATATTTGGTTTGCGACTGGGGGCAAAGTCGCCCGGGTGTTCCACTCTGGCGACCAAGGCGAGACCTGGCAGGTGTTTGACACGCCAATCCTGCAGGGCCGAGATTCGACCGGAATCTTCTCGATTGCGTTCCGCGACACTCTCAATGGAGTCATTGCCGGCGGCGATTACAAGCACCCGGATGATGACGGGCCCAACCTCGCCTTCACTTACGACGGAGGCAAGACCTGGGATCTTTCCCGCATTCATCCGCAGGCATTTTTCTCGGCGATCGCGTACGACCAAAACGTGAATCTGGAAGCGGGCCATGAACACACCGCCGAGTTGACGAAGGAGAAGAACGGCAAGCGGCAACGCATCGAGCCAGTTCCGCCCCAGCGGCTCTTCGTGGTAGGTGACGATTTCATCTTCGATTTTCGCCCTCCGGCCAACCCAAGAAGGATCAGCCCAAACAAGAAACTAGGGATCAAATTCAACGCAGCGAGTCCTTATGCGGAAGGCGGAGCGATCGTCGTAGGCCCGAAAGGAACCATTGTCACCATCCCATAGGCGAGACGCATCCACCCTATTCCGATTTTTCCAGCCTTAGTTGCAGGGGAACTCTTTTCTGCGATCCGACGTATCCTTTCTCAATTTCTCCAAGGGAGGGTCTCCATGAATTTCCTATCGAATCCCCGATTTCTGGCGATCTATTCAGGTGCGCTGACCGCGGTTTTCGTGATAACCGTCCTTTGTGGATTCGCCGCGATGCGCGACCCGCATTTCGGCATCATCACCGCGCGCCGCGTCAACATTGTCGAGCCAGACGGAACCGTTCGCCTGACCATCTCCAATCGCGCCGACTTCCCCGGTGGCTGGATTCACAAGAAAGAATCGCCGCGACCTGATCGCCGCGACGCTGCCGGAATGCTCTTCATGAGCGAAGAGGGAACCGAACAAGGCGGCCTCATCTGGGGAGCCAGCCAATTGCCCGACGGAACCATCGAGAATCACGGTCACTTGAGCCTCGACCAGTACGAGGAAAACCAGATCTTCGCCTTGGATGCCGGGCAGGACGGCAAGAACAAATTCTCCCAGATTACGATCAGCGATCAGGGCGACTATCCCGTCGAGGAAAAGCGGCAAGCAGAAAATCGCATCGGCAAACTCCCCGCGGACAAGCAGGACGCAGCCTGGGAACAGTTCTTCGCCTCACACCGTCACGATGTGCAACGGCTCGTGCTGGGGCGTTCGCCCGACGGCTCGTCAGGAGTCAAAATGCTCGACGGCAACGGCAAGCCGCGCATCTGGCTGGGCGTCCAGTCCGATGGCAAGGCCGTTCTCCAGTTTTTGGACGAAAGCGGCAACGTCATCCGCGAGTTGAATGCGGAAAAGAAATAGCCCTTCGAGATCCTCGTCAATCCCTAACAAGCCCGAGTGCAAGTACGATTTGTATTTCGATCTGTATGACGTTCTGTATCAGGGCACGCATTTATGCGTGCCGTAGAGGCCGCAGAATCAATGCGCCTTTAGGCGCTGACTCAGAATTCGGACTTCCGCCACGGATCCCTAACCCAATCAGGGACTTGGGAATTTTGTCCATCGCTGTTACCAAAGTCCCATCCCTTCCCGTTCTTTCCATTCCTGGCCTCATCCTCCACCATATATAGGATTAGAAATCTCTCAATCTCCCCCAGATCGAGAACTTTGTGAAAACTCTGTCTCTGGCGTTTCTCGTTTGCGCGACGATCACCGTATCGGCGCAAACCCCAACCGCTGCCACGACTGCCGCCGCTCCCGGCAATCCCACCCAGCCGACGATCACGCGCACCACGCGCGCCGTGCACTACCGTCTGCAGGGTGGAAACGCCAAAGTCGATTTCCGCGGCACCGACCTCTCGCAACGCGCCTCAGGCGAGGCCAAAGTCGAGGGCAAGAAGACAAACTTCGAGATCGACGCCAAATTCTCAGGCCTCGAAGACGCGACCAAGTTCGGGCTGGAGTACCTCACCTACGTCCTCTGGGCAGTCTCACCCCAGGGACGTCCCGTCAACCTCGGGGAGCTCTCGCTCGATCATCATGGCAACGCGCAGGTGAAAGCCTTCACCGATATGCAGGCCTTCGGCCTGATCGTCACCGCCGAGCCGTATTTCGCTGTGACACAACCCGGCAACATGGTCGTGATGGAAAGTGCGGCCCTGGGTGGCGGTGGCGAAAATATCGACGCCAAGTATGAGCTGGTAACGCGCGGAACCTATTCCTCCACCAATGCTCACATCCAGGATGCGATCTTCGGCATCGATTCCAAGACGCCTCTCGAACTCTTCGAGGCCCGGAATGCGGTCCGCATCGCGCACATCGCCGAGGCCGACAAATACGCTCCGTCGATCCTCTCCAAGGCCGGCCAGCAACTGTTGCATGCGGAAGAACTCTACCGGCAGAAGCAGAACAAGGCCACGGTGGAAGCCGCTGCCAAGGAAGCAACCGAAACCTCCGAGGAAGCGCGGCTCATGGCCGTGAAGCAGAAGGCGGAAGCCGAGGCACAAGCCGCGGCCGCCGCTCGCGAAGCCAAAGCCCGCGCGGATGCCGAAGCGGAAGCGAAGCGTCGCGCCGACGCAGAGGCTGCCCGAGCCCAAGCCGAGCAGGCACGCGCTCAGGCAGAGCAAGCCAAGGCAGAAGCTGAACGCGCCAAACAAGAAGCTCTTGCCGCTGCTCAGGAAGCGGCCCGCCAGAAGGAAGAGGCCGAGAAGGCGAAAGCCGAAGCCATCGCCCAGCAGCAAGCCCTGGCCGCCGAAACCGACAAGGCCAAAGCTGCCGCGGCGGAATCCGAGAGCCTGCGACAGAAGGCGGAGTATGAAAAGCAGGAATTACGGGCGCGCCTGCTGCAGCAACTCAACTCGATACTGGCAACACGAGATTCAGCGCGCGGCCTGATCGCCAACATGTCCGACGTTCTGTTCCGCAGCGGCAGCTACGAACTCGCTCCCGGGGCCCGCGAGACGTTGGCGAAGGTATCCGGCATCCTGCTGGCCTATCCAACGCTGCATTTGTCGGTGGAAGGGCACACTGACAGCGTCGGCAGCGACGATTACAACCAGTCCCTCTCGGAGCACCGCGCGCAGTCCGTGCGCGACTACTTCGTCGCTCAGGGCGTTCATGCGGCATCCGTTGAGTCGCACGGCTTCGGCAAAACAGAGCCCATCGCCTCCAACGACACTTCCGAGGGACGGCAGCAGAACCGCCGCGTCGAACTGATCTTGTCAGGCGACGCGATCGGGTCCCTGGACGAGACCACACCCGCAAAGACGGCGGCCGTCCAGAAGTAGTCCTCCTCAAGGTTCGTTCCATCATCAATTTCACAGGGCACGCTCTCAGGCGTGCCTTTTTTTCGCGTCTTCATTTCCATCGCGTCATCTAACTCTGCCGCGAGGTTGAATACACACTCGCGGGAGAGATGGAAATGACCAGCGATCATGAACAGATCTTGCGGAAGCATCTTCTTGAGCTCCTTCAAGGCGGCGGCGCGCATGCCAAATTCCAGGATGCGGTCAAAGGCCTGCCGCCAAAACTGAGAGGGGTAAAGCCTCCGAATTATCCCCATTCTGCCTGGATGCTTCTTGAGCACATGCGCATCGCTCAATCGGACATCCTCGAGTTCATCCGCAACTCCAGGCACCAATCTCCCAAGTGGCCCGAAGGATACTGGCCTAAGCAGGAAGTTCCCCCGAATGCTTCAGCCTGGGACAACAGCATCAAGGAGTTTCATACTGACCTTAAAGCCGTGGAGGATCTGGTCACAGATCCAAAGACAGACCTTTTTGCCCGCATTCCCTGGGGCGAAGGGCAGACGATTTTGCGCGAAGCCTTGTTAGTGGCCGATCACAACGCCTACCACCTGGCACAGATCGTAGATGTCAGGCGGTTGTTGGGGGCCTGGGAAGGCTAGGGTGCGACAGGATCAAATCGCAATCGGCATCGCGCGAGATGTCGAGGTCTTGTGCAAGTAACTCTCCGGCCGTTTGCGGAAGACGACCTTCACTCCCTCCCGCCAGTGCTCGTCAATCCCCACGAACTCCCATTCGATCTCGGAAGAAAGGTATCGCAGCAATGTGTCCGTCGCAGGGTGGACGTGCAACGCGGGCGCGACCAGGAAAAGCAGCGGCGGCTCGGGCGAAAGCTTGCTATCGGGGAAGTAGCCGAAGCGCGGAAACTCGCCCCGGGCGTGATGCCATTGCACGCGCGACCAGTAATCCAGCCCTTGCAACGGCAGATGAATGTCCTCGTCCGCCTTCAATTCGATCACGGCAAGCCGGCCGGCACGCGTTGTTGTAAGCACATCGAGCATGGCGCGATCCGCGGCCGAGAACGCTGGCACCTGCGAATAAGGACGCGCCGATTCAAGGCGCTCATCGATCACGCTCACATCGCCGATCACTAACGACTCCAACCAACGCTCGGGATGTACGCGGAACAATGCGTGCTTCCGCGGACCGTACGGGTGCCGCACGTCCCGCAATGCTCCAAGCAGTTGCACGAAGAACTGCCAGTTGCGATCCTCGAGAACGCGCTCTTCCGCGCCCACGCCAAAAACAATTTCCTGCTTGCTGCGGAAGGTCACTGCCTCCGCCCCCATTCGCGCGCGCGCGAATTCCAGGCCGCGCCAGCGGAACGCCAACTCTGCCGCAGACAGCACGGCCACCTCGCAGTTCGGCAAGACTGACTGGATCCTCGCGATCGACTCCGCAAATCGATCGAGGGCCGCCGTCTCATTCGGCGCTTGCACCAGCCGCGTAGCCACGTTCCCCCGGTCCGTGCAGTCGATCTCCATCAAGGAATCTTCACGTTCATCGAACTCGTGCAGGCTCCACTTTGCTGCTCCGCGGTTGAGGTTAGCCATGCGTTCACGCACCAGCGACGACGATCCTTTCGGCACAAACATGTGCAGGCCCTCGACCAGCACCTTCCCGGCCTGAGCTTGCCGACAGACGTCTAGCCAGAGGATCCCGAAAGTAAGCGCCGCATCAATGGAAGCTTGCGTTTCGTGTGAATTCACTCCGAAAATTGCGAACGCCGACTGACCCTTTCGCACCACGCCCCGCGCATAGATTGGGCCGAAGGACTTCTCCAGGTCCACACTGTTGGTGAGCCGTGTGATCGCAAATCCTGGAAAATGACGCTCGATGACCCGCCGCAACTTCGCCTCGTAGGCGACCCGGCATGCTTTTTTGGCCGACGGCGAGCGCCGGTCGCGCTCCCGGCAGATTTCCAGTTTTGTGGGGCGCGACTGCCCCAGCCGTTGTACCGCCAGCTTCAGTACGCCATTTTTAACTTCCGCATCCAGCACCCGCCGCACCGTGTTGCGCTCCGTCGACCACAGATGCAGCAGGCACTTGTTGTATTCGCCCGAGATCGAGTATTTCGCTTGCCCCAGGTCAAACGTCACCGCGCCGTCTTCGAGCACGACCGCGCCCGCGGCTTCGCTCAAGAAGTCCTTCACCGTCCGGCTTAGCGCATCCGGCGTCACAGCCACATTTTCCCCATCCGGCAGGCCCGCTGTCTGTGACGAGTGACCATCTCTGAGCCGCCGGCCTGTGGAAAGAACGGAAGTCACCGGGCGCCGCCTACTCCGTATGGGATAATGAAGGATAGTCCCGGGAGTCGTGGGGAACCTCGAGGGCATCTAAATATCGTGGATAAACAACGTTTCTTCTTTGAACACTACGGCTTAACCGAGCACGACTTAGAGCGTTATCTGGCGGCTGCCCTATCGGCGGGCGGCGACTACGCCGACCTTTATTTTGAGTATCTCTCCTCGACTGCCCTGATGGTCGACGAGTCGATGATCAAGTCTGCCTCTCAGGGGATTTCTGCCGGCTGCGGTGTCCGGGTGGTTTCGGGCGAACGGACGGGATATGCCTATACCGACGACTTGTCATCCGACCGCATTTTGCATGCTGCCCGCACGGCTGCCTTGATCGCCAGCGCGCCCGCGAAGACGACCGTCACTGGATTTCAGAAAACTGCAGCCCGGAGCTTGTACCCGGTTACTCTCCCGTCGGTGGACGCCGAGATCAGCGCCAAGGTCGAGCTTGTCATGCGTGCCGATAAAGCCGCGCGCGCCTACGATCCCCGAATCAAAGAAGTCCGCGCGAGTTACGCGGACGAACTGCGAAATATCCTGGTCGTCGCGTCGGACGGCACATTTGCCGAAGATTCCCAGCCGCTGGCACGTCTCAACGTCTCCACTATTGCCAAGACCGAAGGCAATTCGGCTCGGGGAAGCTCCGGTGGCGGCGGTCGCGTTGCCCTGGACTTTTTCTTCGGCGAAAAGACGCCCGAATTTTTCGCCCGCGAATCCGCGCGGCAAGCCCTCTTGCAACTCGACGCCCGCGAAGCGCCCGCAGGCGAGATGGAAGTTGTGCTCGGTCCCGGATGGCCGGGAGTTTTGCTGCACGAAGCCGTTGGACACGGCCTCGAAGCCGATTTCAATCGCAAAAAGACATCAGCGTTCGCGGGACTTGTCGGCAAGCGAGTGGCCAGCGAAAAGTGCACCGTTGTCGACAATGGCACGATGCCTTGGCGCCGCGGCTCGCTCAATGTCGATGATGAAGGCAACTCCACCCAGGAGACAGTGCTGATCGAGAACGGAATCCTGAAGGGTTATCTCAGCGATAAGCTCTCGGCTCGTCTGATGGGGATGGCCAACACCGGCAACGGACGCCGCGAAAGCTACGAGCACATCCCCATGCCGCGCATGACCAACACCTACATGCTCGCTGGCCAGGACAATCCCGAAGACATCATCCGGTCGGTCAAGCACGGCGTGTACGCAGTCAACTTCGGCGGCGGCCAAGTCGACATCACCAACGGCAAATTCGTCTTCTCCGCCTCGGAAGCCTACATGATCGAAGACGGCAAGATCACCGCCCCGATCAAAGGAGCAACGCTGATCGGCAACGGGCCGGACGTTCTGACGCGCGTGAGTATGGTCGGCAACGACCTCAAACTCGACGAAGGCGTCGGCACCTGCGGCAAAGACGGGCAGGCCGTTCCAGTAGGCGTAGGCATCCCAACGCTAAAGATAGATCGCCTCACAGTAGGTGGCACCGCAAGAAAGGACCCCGGCGGCTTCATGCAGTGAGCTTGCGGTCGAACATCAGCTTATGGATTTCTCAGAGAAGACAGCAAAGGCCGTTCTCGAGGCCGTCTTGCCCGGTGCAAAACTAACACACAGGGATCAGCAGAGCGACGGGGAGTACGATTTCGACCTGCGGTACCCAGATGGTCGACCTGCTGCGGTTGAAGTGACGCGGTCAGTGAATCAGCAACAAAGACCTTCGCTGCGATCCATAGCAGAAAAAAATCGCCGGTGATAGTAGCGGCTCAAATTAAGAAGACTTGGATGATCACGCCGCTGCAAAACGCTAACATCAACGCCATTAGGGAAAAGGCTGGTACGTATTTGGCTGCGCTGGAGAATGCAGGTATCGATGAATTCTCGGCGTTTGAAGTCGACTGGTCGAAACAGATGAAAGAGGCAGGCCTCAGTGTGATATTCGCGGACAAAGTAGTGCCGCGGTGCGTCGAGTCTATCTGCGACGATCTTATGCTTCAAGGAGGCGGTGTAATCTCTTCGGAAGGGGTGCCCAAGATCATCTTGGGCTATCCCAACTACGGCGGCGCCGTCGGTGCCGATTGCGCGATCGATGCAGGCAAAACAGAGGCATGGAAGGAGGATAATCGAAAAAAACTTGGTGCAGCGGCAACAGATGAGCGTCACCTCGTGGTCTTCATCGACGTAACGAATGGCTTAGCCTGGACCGCTCCCATAGATTGCGATCCGCCGCTCACATTGCCGGAACTGCCACCCGAAATAGATCACATGTGGCTTCTTGGCTGCTTCGGGGGAGGAGCAGCGAAGAAGGTTATCGTTTGGCGTGCGAGTAAGACGACGCATTGGCAGAAGACGGAAATACCTATCCCTATAACAGCCGCGCCTGTTCACCTTGCTTCTTAAGCAACTCAACCGCTTTCGCATCGAAAGAAACAAAGGTCTCGGCCCCTAGCCACCGTCCTTCGTAGGCAATCGCGCCGTCCGCAAAATCTCCACCCGCGTCGAGCATGGCGAGCCCTGCCTCAACCGCAGGCCGGTTCGTTTCCACATTTCCCGCTGCCAGCAGTGTGCGTATGGCCTTACCTATATCCGATGGCCTGAAGTCATAAACCTTGCGCAGAACCCAGGCAAACTCGCACAGCGAGGGCAATGCGATGGCCACCATTTTTGCTCGTCCCATCAGCCTTGTGGCAGCGTCGGTCTGCTCGGGGTCGTCGCGCACAGCGGCCCGCACCAAAACATTTGTGTCTACGGCAATCTTCATTTCTTGCCCGCCCAACCCCGCGCCGCCGCCTCATTGATTTCTTCGATGGTTGCGATTTTCTTCGTCTTTCCGGCAAGCACGCCGAAGAAGTCTTGAATCCTTCCAGTCGGACGGGCCGCCCGGATAATTCCCTGGCCATCCGGCAGCAGATCTAACTCGATTTTTTCTCCAGGCTTTACCCCAAGATGTTGCATGACCTTCTTTCGAAAAGTTACTTGTCCCCGGGCGGTTACGGTCAATGTGGTCATCAGGGCATCTCCACAACCTGTATTATAATGCAAAATGGCATTACCTTCAATTCCGTGCTTTATTTCGGGCTTCGCAACGATGCTGACTCATGCTTGAGGAATTTGTAGCGAAGACGAGAAAGGGGACAAAGGGATGCATTTGCTGGGATAATAAAGACTTATGAGTTCTATCCAACTCGAAACTGGTGGCACGAAACTCGAAACGGACCTCCGCGAAATCGCCCAAGACATCGTCGCCCGCGCCATGAAAGGCGGCGCGACCGCCGCCGAGTGCGTAGTCCGCGAAGGCGACGAATTCTCCACGCTGGTCCGCCTGGGCCAGGTCGAAACGCTCAAAGAATCCGGCTCGAAATCGATCGGCGTCCGCATCTTCTTCGGACAGCGCGCGGCCAGCACCTACTCGAGCGACTTCTCCCGCGAAGGCCTCGACCGCATGCTGAGGTCCGCCCTCGAACTCGCCAAGATCACCTCGGAAGATCCCTTCGGCGGAATCCCTGACGCCAGCCAGCTCGGCCAACTCCAGGGCAATCTTGATCTTTACCACGAAGACGTCTACTCGCTTCCCGGTCCCGACCGCATCGACTACGCCCGCCGTGCCGAGAAAGCCGCGCTCGACTTCGACCCTCGCATCAAGAACTCCGAAGGCGGATCGTTCGACGCGGCGACCGGCCACAAAGTCCTCGCCAACTCTCACGGATTCGTCGGCGAATACCGCCGCTCGTATTGCTCGGTAGCAGCCGTACCCATCGCGCAGACCGAATCCGGCGCAATGCAGCGCGATTACTGGTACTCGGTGGCCCGAACGCTGAAGAAGCTCGATCCGCCCGAAAAAGTCGGCCAAATCGCCGCCGAGCGCACCTTACGTCGCCTCGGCGCGCGCAAAGTGAAGACCGCGTTAGTCCCGGTTGTCTTCGATCCCATGGTCTCCACCTCGATCCTGGAGCACATCTTCGAAGGCGTGAATGGAGACTCCGTCTACCGCGGCGCCTCCTTCCTCGCAGGAAAGTTAGGACAAAAGATCGCCGGCGATAACGTCACCGTCATCGACGACGGCACCATGCCCGGCGGATTCGGCACCAGCCCCTTCGACGGCGAAGGTATCCCCACTCGCCGCACGGTGGTGGTTGAAAACGGCGTCCTGAAATCCTATCTGCTGAACACATACACCGCAAAAAAGCTCGGCCTTCAGACCACCGCCAATGCTTCCCGCGGTCTCGCCGGCACACCCGGCATTGGCCCCGGCAATTATTTTCTCCAGCCAGGATCGAAGACGCCCAAAGAGTTAATTGGCGGAATCAAAGAAGGCCTCTACGTCACCGAATTTCTAGGCCAGGGCGTGAACCTCGTCACCGGAGACTACTCCCGCGGCGCCTCAGGCCTCTGGATTTCCGGCGGTGAATTCGCCTACCCGGTCGAAGAGATCACCGTAGCCGGCAATCTAAAAGAAATCTTCTTCGGTATCTCAGACATTGCCAATGACCTGGAATTCCGAGGCTCAGTAGCCGCACCAACGATCCGCATCGATGGCCTGACAGTAGGAGGAGAGTAGCTCCGCCCTACCGCCGGGTGCCCCACTTCTCGCCGGTTTTGCGAGAAGTGGGATTTTGGGTCGCTCGCACTCGCACGATCTCGGGGCGCCCTCCCCTACCGCAGCGCCGTCCACAGCATCGACCCAGTCATCGCCACGGGAAGGAAAATCCCCAACCGCACCCACCGCATCTTCCCCAGATTTTCTGGATTCGCACTGATCACCGCAAATCCCACCACTGCCACCACCACCGAGATCACGAGATCTGCAGTGAGCACCGCGGCACTCCGCGCAAAGACCGCGCATAACATCATCGCGATGAACACCACCGCTCCCGCCAACTCCTCCCAATTCGGTGGAATCGCCGCAGCCCTGATCGGAATTCCCCAACGTTCAAGCTCGCGCTTGAATCCAACAAACCCATCCATCTGCGAGGAGACCAGAATCCACCGGTACCGATCCGCCGAGCGCAAGTAAACTCCCCAGCAGACTTCCTCGGCCTGCGTAATCTCACCTCGCGTCAAATGCCTCACCGAATCCGCAGTCGTGATCGACACCTCTTCCTCGCCAACGACCACCTCAGTCTCGCGCAGCGATGCCGCCACGTTCTCGGGTCTGCTCTTCCAGCGCCAAACCGTGTCCGCCAGTGGTCCGGCCACAAACAGAACGAGCGACGCGACCACCCACATCCGCGCCTGCTGATGTGGCCCGAAAATCCAGTCCGGCCGGTTCACCCCAACGACGCACGCCGCCGCCAAAACTCCCCCGGCCACCACGCAGTAGCGTAGACGCAACCGCTTCGTCGCGCGGATAATGCTCTCGATTCGATTCTCACTGTATGAATAGACGGCCATGCCAAAATTCTAGGCACGGCATTTTCGCGAAAGCCACACGAATCGCACTCGGGAGACACAAATGAATCGCAGATCATTCCTGAAATGGGCCAACTTGGCAGGCGTGGCCGTCGCCATTCCCACCGCAGCCACCGCCTCCAAACAAACTTCCGCCGCGACCAAACCGCACCCGCCGTCGCAAGCTTCCTCGCCCGAAACGATTCTGCTGAAGGACTATCGCCCGCAGTCCATCTACAAAATCCCGGTCACCCAGATCGCAAAGGCCAAGTATCCTGTCATCGACATGCACTCGCATCCCTACGCCAAAACGCCCGCCGAAATCGACGCATGGCTCCGCAACATGGACGAGGTCGGAATCGAAAAGACGATGATCCTCACAATGTCAACCGGCGCAGAGTTCGACCGCCTCTATGGCCAGTTCTCGAAATACCCGGAGCGATTCGAGGTGTGGTGCGGCCTCGATTTCACCGGATACAACCAGCCCGGTTTCGCAGCAGCCGCAACCAAAGAACTCGAGCGTTGCCGCCAGAAAGGCGCCCGTGGAGTGGGAGAAATCCATGACAAAGGCAAAGGTCTGCGCTCAGGAAAATTGAACGCTCCCGGCATGCATCCCGACGATCCTCGCATGGACGCCATCTGGGACAAATGCGGCGAACTCGGTATGCCCGTCAGTCTGCACGTAGCCGACCCCATCTGGATGTACCAGAAGATGGACCGCCACAACGACGGCCTGATGAACGCCTACGAGTGGCGGCTCGACAATCAGCCCAGCATCGTCGATCTTTCCGGCATGGTCGACATTTTTGAGCGCACGCTCGCCAGGCACCGCAACACGACTTTCATCGCCTGTCACTTCGCCAATCTCGATTACGATCTTGGTCGCCTCGGCGAAGTCCTGGACCGCAATCCCAACCTCTATGCCGACATCTCTGCACGCTATGCCGAGACCGCTCCTATCCCGCGTTTCGCCGCGCAGTTTTACGAGAAGCACGCCGACCGTCTGGTCTACGGCACTGACATGGGAGTCGACAAGCCCATGTACCGGATTACCTTCCGCATCCTCGAATCGCTCGACGAACACTTTTACGAGACCGACCAGTTTTCCTATCACTGGGCTTTGAACGGATTCGGTCTGAGCGATTCGACCTTGAAGAGCGTTTATCACGACAACGCGGCGGCCCTGCTAGGCAAACGTCGAGCGAATCCTGCCTGAAATCGACAATCCAAAATCAACAGCCTACAATTCGCGTATGGGCACGCTTGGCCAGCCGCCGGTCACCGAGGAACGCGACTCCAGCCGTCTGATCATCGTCGTCGCAGTTCTGCTGGTCGTTGGTGTCATGGTGGGTCTTGCTTTTCTGCTCCGGCAGCCGCCGAAGGTAGTGAAACCTGCCGACCCATACATTGCCAATCTCAAGTTGTCCGACTTCAAAATGAGTGCCGAACAGAACTTCGTCGGATCGACGGTCAGCTACCTCGATGGAACCATCACCAACGCCGGTGACAAAACCGTTACCCACGTCGCCGTCGAAGTCACTTTCAAGGACGAGATGGGCCAGGTGGTGCAGAAGGAAGAAATCCCGCTGCGTGTCGTGCGCAGCAATGGCGCTTACACCGAGCCCGTAGACGTAAATGTAGCCCCGCTCGGCCCCGGCAAGTCAGCCCCGTTCCGCCTGACCTTCGACAGTATTTCCGCGCAGTGGAGCCACCAATATCCCGAGATTCGCGTCACAGATGTAACGGTGAAGTAAGACCCCGCTCCAACCACACAAATGTGCGCGGTCAAATCCAAACTTTTCAGTCCTGAATTAGGTTCTCAGGAGACGGAGACGGTCTGTCCAATGAATCGCTGGTCGTGGTTCTATGCTTTCGCTTTAGTCGTACTGATTGCGTCGCCATTGTTCTCGCAGCAGATTCCGCAGACTGAACTTATAACGCTGACGAATGCACGCGTGAGCATTCCGATAGAGCCGGGTGTCAAACCCCTTCTCCTGTTGGTCGG
>Ga0209698_10002979_pt1 | contig 18910 bp, 16 predicted proteins | sample LitLauG_LLR_2012_FD_187203 | JGI IMG/M metagenome (GOLD analysis project Ga0209698, IMG submission 187203) | Freshwater sediment microbial communities from Pennsylvania, USA - Little Laurel Run_MetaG_LLR_2012 (SPAdes) (version 2) | ecosystem: Environmental > Aquatic > Freshwater > Creek >...
CGATCATCTTTCCCGGAAGCCTCGCCTACATCTTCGCGGGGATCCGCGTCGGCTTCGGACACGCCATGATCGGCGCCGTCGTCATCGAGCTCGAAGCGTCGCTCGTCGGGGTCGGCTCCTTGATGAATCACTACACGACGAACCTCCAGTTGGGACCGTTCTTCGTGATCGTCCTGCTCCTAGGTAGTTTCAGCATCTTGTTCTCAGTCTGCCTGCGACGCTTCGAGCGGTGGTCCACCATGCCCTGGACGAGGTCGTCACGCTCATTCGAACGTCGCGCACGACGATTCACGGAGTCCCGAGCCAGGTCGGCGGCGCTGCCCGCGGCCACGACCCGTGCACCCGGCCCGCGCCAGACCCTCGCGCCACTGACCTCGGTCATCGGGTCCGCCTACCGCTTTCTCGCGGCTGCGAGTCACCTCCTGACGGGTCGCGTGACGTCGTGGATCCTGCGAATCGGCGTGTTCGTCGGACTCATTGCGCTGTGGCAGCATGCGTCACTGACCACCTCGCGGGCGGTGATGCCGTCACCGCACGGAGTGGTCTCCGCCATCAACCGTCAAGTGTTCCAACAGCACACCATCTTCGCACCACTGGGCAACAGCCTCGAGGTCTTCATCCTCGGATTCGGATTCTCGGTGTTCATCGGCATCCCACTGGGACTATTGATGGGTCGTTACCGCGTGGTCGCCCTCGCCCTCGACCCCTACGTGTCGTTCCTCTACGGCCTGCCCATCATCGTGTTCGTCCCGATCTTCGTGATCTGGCTCGGCTTCGGCTTCAATTTCGGCGTCGCCTTCGTGATCGTGTCGGCGGTCTGGGTCGTGGTGATCAACACGATGCAGGGAGTGCGCCACGTGGATCAGAACCTTATCGATACCGGTCGAAGTTTCTGTTCGTCGGAGCGAAAGATCATGCGCAACATCGTGATCCCTAGCACCATCCCCTTCGTCATCGCCGGAGCGCGCTTGGCGTTCTCGGTGTCGTGGATCGGCGTGATCGTGTCCGAGGTGGTCTCGAGCGAGACGGGCATCGGGGGACTGATCTCCACGTACGCCACGAGTTTCCAGATGGCTGACATGGTGGTGCCCATCCTGTTCATCGCTTTGATCTCAGTGGCACTCCTGGCGGTCTCCAATCGCTACGCCCCGCGCCTGACACCGTGGGCCGACGTGAAGCGTTGAACGCCGTGACGATCTCTTGGACACGACCCGCCTGGTCTGCAGCGACCGCAGACCGAGTGACGTCGTGCGTCGAGTGATGCGCATTACTCACCACTTCTAGAAAGGAACAATGCAGATGGAATACAGCGACCTACGTTCGTGGATCGACCGAGTCGACAAGATGGGGGAGCTACGAGTCGTCGACGGAGCAAGTTGGCAAGAGGACATCGGGCACGCTAGCGAGATGCTGGTCCACACATTGGGAGCTCCGGCAGTACTGTTCGACAACATCCCGGGCTACCCCGCGGGTCACCGATTGCTGGTGAACGCCAACGCCACTCGTTCGCGGCTAGCTCTCACACTCGGTCTGCCCACCGACATCGAGAGGCGTCCGTTGATGGACGAGTTCCTTCGCTTGACCGAGAGCAATCGGTCCCAGGACCTCAAGGTCCTCCAGGATGCACCGATCTTTGAGAACGTGAGCCGCGGCGACGACGTGAACCTGTACGAATTCCCCACGCCCCAGTGGCACCCCGGCGATGGTGGTCGCTACATCGGAACGGGTTGCGGCATCGTGCAGCGGGCGCGTGGCAGCGAATGGGTCAACATGGGTACGTACCGAGTGATGATCCATGATGAGAAGAACGTCGGCGTCTACATTTCTCCGGGCAAGCACGGCAAGGTCATTCGCGACGAGTACTTCAGCCGCGGGGAGCCGTGTCCCATCGCCATCGTCTGCGGGATGGACCCGCTCATCTTCGCCGCCGCGACGTTGGAGGTACCCTTTGGCATTTCGGAGTACCAGTGGTGCGGGGCGATCCGTGGAGAGCAGTTTGAGGTGGTCCATCTGCCGCTCACCGGCCTCCCGGTGCCGGCATCGTCGGAAATCGTCCTTGAAGGCTTCATCTACCCCGACAAGATGGCCCCCGAGGGACCCTTTGGAGAGTGGACCGGTTACTACGGGGCGCTGCAGCCGGCTGAGCCCGTCATGACGGTCGAGGCGATGTATTGGCGCAACAATCCCATCATGCTCGGCGTGCCACCCAACAAGCCACCGGCCTACGACCCGTACCTGTACCGTGAGTACCTGCGCTCAGCCATCATGTTGCGCGAACTTCGGGGCACCGGGATCCCGGGTATCACCGACGTCCAATGCTTCGCCGAGGGCGGGACCCGCCTCTTCAACGCCATCGCCATTGAGCAGAAGTACGCCGGTCACGCTCGCCAGACCCTGCACGCGGCGGCCTCGGTCGCCTCGGCCGGATACTTCGGTCGCATCGTGGTGGTCGTCGACGACGACATCGACGTCACGGATATCAACGACGTGCTGTGGGCCATCTTCACCCGGATGGACCCCGAGCGTTCGATTGACATCATCAAGCGCGCTCTGTCATCTCCGTTGGACCCGGCCATCCCACCGACTGACAAGCGTTACAATTCTCGGCTCCTCATCGACGCGACCAAACCCTTCGAATGGAAGGATAAGTTCGCCACGCCGATCGGCCCCGACGCCAAGACGAAGGCGGAGACCCGCAAGCGATGGGGCTATCTTCTGACGGGAGCAGAGGCACCTGACGTCGCACACTGAGACCGATCCACGAGATCCTTCGCCGCCGCGGGGCCGCGACGGTGCGATGCGTTCTGAAATGGTGCGCTCGTGCCGGGTCCTATTCGCCAGTGGTTTGGCCGATTCGCTCGGGGGATTCGTGGCGGTGCGCGATCCGTCCGGCAACGGGGTCTGGGTGACGAGGGACGGGGTCGGCTTTGATGAGGTCGGCGTCGACGACGTGCAACTTGTTCCCCTCGACGGCGACGACCGGAGTACGAGGGCTGAGACCGGCGGCGAGATCGACATCGCAGCGGCGATCATGACGGCGCGGGCCGACGTGGATGCAGTGGTTCACGTCCATTCTCTTCACGCGACGGCTTTCTCGGCGGTTGGGCGCTCGCTCGACGCACTCTCGCACGAAGGTTGTCACTTGGTGCCACCAGACGTCGCGCGTTGGCGAGGCGGTGGTGCGACGAGCGACGCTCGGGGTGTCGCCGCGGCCATCGCACAGCGCAACGCGGTCCTGCTCGCCGGCCACGGCCAACTCACTGCGGCGGCAACCCTCGGTGAGGCGGTCGCGCTCGCGGTCTACTTGGAGAAGGCCTGTCAACTGCAGTTGATGGTCGGACCCCAGTTCCACGGCGCGGGCGACGAGGAGGTGTCGCTCAAGCGGTCCGGTCAGATGGCACGACCGATCATCAGCTGGGAGTACCTTCGACGAACGACGACGATCGATGACGGGGCCCTCTCGTGAACTCGAATCGACCGGCACGTGGTTCGGGTGCGGCATCGACGCCCAGGGGAATCGACGATCGCGTGAACGTTCGACCATCTTTCATTGAATTCGGTGGAGGGAAACATTATTTGCCGTATGATGACGCCGAGACTTTTACATTCGTTGGGCGGTGCGACTGGACCTTCGAAGGGGCGCGACGAGGTGTTCAACGTCACGACGCTTCGAACGTCGACAATGGTCACCGCATCACCCTCCGACCTAGCGCCCCCTCACCAGTGAAGTCGTGGAAGTACGTCGATCGCGGGCCGAGGCCCGGAAGGTGAGAGTGTGAACATGGTTGCTGATGCCAATGTATTGACCGATCTACGTCGGAGCTACCAGGACCTGACCTTGTCCCAGAAGCGGATCGCCGAACTCATCGTCGAGGACCCCGAGTTCGTCGCCTTCGCCACGGTCGAGAAGCTGGCGGCCCGACTCGAGGTGAGTCCGTCGACGATCGTGCGGTTCGCCTATCGGGTCGGCCTGAGCGGGTACCCCGATCTCCAACAAAGGATTCGCGACATCGTGAGGACCCAGATGCGTCCGAGTCCCAACGCCGACGGAAGTCCGAGTACGGATGCGGACCATCTCGGTGAGGGCACCATCGCCAAGTCCCTCGCCCACGACATCGAGAATCTGCGCGCCACGATGGCCCGCCTCTCGCTCAAGGACCTGGAGCACGCGGTGGAGATACTGCGAGGGGCGCGTTGGATCTACGTGGCCGGTGGCTTCGCCTCGGAAAGCCTCGTCAAGTACGTGGGCGTCACCCTGAGTCGGATGAGCGGTCGGGTCAGCACGATCAGCGGTGACGTGAACGCCGCGCCGATCTTGCTTGACATCACCGGAGACGACGCACTACTCGCCTTCAGCTTTCCGCCCTACGCAGCACGGACACTCCAATCGGTGATGGCCGCCAAGGAGCGCGGCGCATCGATCATCGCGATCACCGACACGCCCGTCGCGCCGATCGCCCAGCAGGTCGACGTCGTGCTCGCGACCAACGTGTCGGGTATCGGTCGACAGAACTCGCTGATCGCTCCGATGGCGGTCGCCAACGCGCTACTCAACGCGTTGGCGGAACGCATGCCGGAGTCGACCGCGCGCTACGACCAACTCTTTCGCATGATGAACGATTGGAACTCCTTCCTCCTAAGAGACGACGATGTCTGAACGCAGACGTCGCAGCCGACGACTCTAGAGAATGGGGATGACATGACGATGCAACGTGATCCGGAGTCCACGGTCGACGTGATCTTCGACGCCCTTCGGTGGCTGGCCATGCCCGTGTGCGTGGTTGGTTCAGGGGTGGGGACGGCGAGGTCGTGCGCCACCGGAACACTCAGTTACGTGTCGCTCGACCCGCCGATGATCGCCACACCGTTGGGCCTCGGCAGTCGGACCTACGACCTCGCTCACCGCGCGGGGGCGTTCTCGATCTCACTCCTTCGAGATGATCAGGACCTCATCGCGGTGCAGGCCGCGCGTGCGGCGATCTCCGAGGACAAGTTCAATGACCTCTCGATCGCGGTGCAGATCTGGAACGACGTTCCCGCCATGGCCGACTGTGGCTCGGTGCTGTGGTGCTCGATCGAGGAGGAATACGCGGTGCACGACCACGTGATCTGCGTGGGTCGCATCCGGGCGGCGAACCGTGGGGAGGCCCCGGGCGTCCCTCTCCTGCGGCACCAGGCGCGCTACTACGCCACCGGCGAACTGTGTCCGGCCATTGACGACGCGACGTATCCGTTGTGAGGGGTACGCACGACATGGGTCCATCGACCAGTGGATGAGCCGATCTGGCTTCGCAAGGCCGAGCACCTCGAACTCGCCCAGCAACTATCCGACGAGGTGAACGGGTCGCCCGGGTGGTCTGATATCCACCTGGTGCACCAGGCCCTGCCCAGCATCGATGCCGATGAGGTCGATATCACGACGACGCTGGCGGGTCATCGCCTGGCGTGTCCGCTCGTGATCGCGGGAATGACCGGTGGGCATCCGGGCGCGACGCAGATCAATCGGGTACTCGCGTTCGCTGCGCAGCAGGTGGGTGTGGCCATCGGTGTCGGCAGTCAGCGGGCTGCCCTGGAGCATCCTGAGTTGGTCGAGTCCTATTCGGTGATTCGTGAGGAGGCGCCGACCGCGCTGGTGATCGGCAACATCGGCATCAGCCAATTGATCCGGTACCACGAGGACGGCGTCATCGGACGTCGGGTCCAGGAACTCGTCGAGATGGTCAGCGCCGACGCGCTCGCGGTCCACCTGAATTTCCTCGAAGAGATCGTGCAGCCCGAAGGTGAGACCCGAGCTCGTGGTGCTCTGGCCGCGATGGCCGCCGCCGTCGACGTGTCGCCCGTTCCGATCATCGCCAAGGAGACGGGCGGTGGACTCTCGGTACAAGTTGCTCACGCCATGAGGGATGTCGGCGTGGCGATGCTGGACGTGGGTGGTCGTGGCGGCACGTCATTCGCCGCGATCGAAGCCGAGCGCAGTCGAGTTCGCGGTGACGACCGCAAGAGTCAGCTCGGTGAGTCCCTCGCCGCATGGGGAATCCCCACTGCCGTCAGCGTGCGCGCGTGTTCCGACGTGTTGCCCACCATCGGGGTCGGGGGAGTGCGATCGGGTGTCGACGCGGCCAAGGCCCTCGCCCTCGGTGCGGTTGCCGCCGGCGTCGGTCGTCCGCTCCTCGTGGGGGCGGTGGAGGGTGAAGAATCCGTCCTACGTTGGCTCGAGGGATTCCAGCTCGAACTGCGAAGTGCGATGTTCTTGGCCGGAGCGCACCGCGTCGCCGATCTCGCCACGTCGCCCAGGGTCATCGTGGGAACCACCGGTGAATGGTTCCGCCAACTTCGAATGCTCTAGTCGCCCTTGGCGACCGTGCGCGAGAGGTAGTCCCACGCCATCGTCAGATGGCGCTGCGAGCGTTCACGCTTTTGCAGTGCTTCCTCGTCAGAACTGGGTTGGGCATCCTCGCCCGCCAGCAGGGCGATCTGACACGCGCGTTCGAGGTGGGTTGCCGCGGCCACGGCCGTGCCGAGATCAGCACCGACCGTGACGATCCCGTGATGGGGCATGAGGACGGCGTTTCGGTCGCTCAAGCATTCCGCGAGGGCTTGACCCAATTCGGGAGTTCGAATCAGGTCACCGGTCTTGAGGAATCGGGCGATGTCGGGTGGCACGAAATGGCAGGCCTCGTGCGAGAGCGCCAACAGCGGTCGTCCCGTGGCCGCGAAGGCGACCGAGAAGAGGGGATGAGTGTGCACCACCGCATTGACGTCGGACCTCTGCTTCATGATCTCGAGGTGAATGGGATACTCGATGTGTCGACCCGCGGTCCCCTCGATGACCTCGCCCTCCCAGGACACGAGAATGACGTCGGACTCTCGCACCTCGTCGAAACCGAGGTTGCTTCCCTTGAGCCAGAAGCCACGACCGTCGCGGTCGCGTATCGACACGTGCCCCCAGACCATATCGGCCTGTCCGGCCTTCTCGAGGACGCGACACGCGATCACGATCTCTTCCTGGGGTGATAGTTCGTTCATCACGCGTTCCTTTTTGCCGTGGTCACGACCACGTACGTCGAATCATTGCCCCTGAGTATTTCATGAAATCCGTAACCCTGCAATAAATCTTGTCAATCTTCGCGGTCGAGGCCACTGACGCCCAACCACGGTGAGGTGCGCCGTTGCGGCCAGTCAAGGACGACGCGAAGCACTCGCGCCCCGGCACTGCCTCTCACCCTAATGCGCCCATCCGTGACCAGTTGGCTCATCCGGAGGATCGACGACAGGTTCCGAGCGATGTGGAATTGTCGATCCATGAACTCAGATCGCCACGGGGATGAAGGGGCGTCGTCGCTTCGCTGGTCGAGGGGAGTTCGCGGCCCTCGTCGGTACTTCTGCAGAAATATTCCGCGAAATTGAATTGACTGAAAGATTTTTTGCTGATACTTTGACCCTATTGGATTGTCGTCAAGTCGATCCACGCAAGGACGTTAGGGGGGAGATGTACGAGAGCGAACTTGCTCGATGGGTGGAGCGACGCGTGGCGTCGCCGGCGCTCATGAGGACGGGCCAGGGGCTTCCTCCGACGCAGCGATCAGCGATCGCACCAGTTCGAACGTCTCATCTCTCACCACGCTGTATCGCCAAAAGGGGGCCGTGTGCTTGAAATCAAACATCTCCAAAAGACGTATCCTGGCTCGACGAGTCCCGCGCTAGCTGACTTCGATCTGAACATCGATGACGGCGAGTTCGTGAGCCTGATCGGGCCCAGTGGTTGTGGCAAGACGACGGCGCTGCGAATCATCGCCGGGCTGCTCGACCCATCGGGCGGTGACGTCCGCTTCGATGGTGCCTCCGCCCTCGCACCGTCTCGCGACAAGGCGATGGTCTTTCAGCAGTTCAATCTCTTCCCGTGGCGCACCGCCCAGTCGAACGTGGCCTACGGTCTCGAAGTCCAAGGCATGGGCAAGAAGGAGCGGATGGGTATCGCCGCGGAGTATCTCGACTTAGTGGGCCTCTCGGACCGCGCCAACCACTATCCGGGTCAGCTGTCCGGTGGTCAGTGCCAACGAGTCGGACTGGCGCGGGCTCTCGCGATCCAGCCGAAGTTGATGCTGATGGATGAACCCTTTGGAGCCCTTGACGCGCTGACCCGCGAACACTTGCAGGCGTTGTTGCAAAAGATCTGCACTGAACGGAATCTCACGGTGGTCTTCGTCACCCACTCGATTGACGAGGCGATCTTCCTGTCGGACCGCATGGTCGTCATGGGCGTGCCCGGACGGGTCATCGAAGAGCACACGGTCCACCTTCCTCGACCCCGGGCCGATTACGACTGGCGATCAACATCTGAGTACACCGAGTTGCGCACCAAGACGTGGTCGGTCCTGCGAACGGAGATAGAGAAGGCCGAGGCCTCGGCGTGACCATCAGGGTCCATGGTCGGCCAGCCGCTGGCGTGGGACAGTCACGACGACGGGCGGAGGAACCCTCGTGATCTCGTCGCCGACCTCCCTCTTCGTCGCGGGCGAGTGGATGGCGGGAGAGGATGTCATCGACGTCCTCGCCCCCGGAGATGGTCGACTCGTCGGAAAGACCTTCGAAGCGTCGACCTCGCAGTTGGAGTTCGCCATCGAGGCCGCGTTGGCATCGCAGGCGACCCTGAACGCCCAAGCACCCTTTGAGAGGTCGGCCATCTTGCGACAGGTGTCCGACGCGATACTCGCGCGCAGCGAGCTCCTGGCGGCGCTGTTGAGCGCCGAAGCCGGTAAGCCGATTCGCGATGCGCGCACCGAGATCGAACGCTCGGCGTTGACCTTTCGAGTGGCGGCCGAGGAGGCCGAACGCCAGGGTGGCGAGGTGATTGACCTGGGCATCAACAAGGCATCGCGGGGACGCCTCGGACTGACGCGACGTTTCGCATCGGGTCTGGTCGCCGGGATCACGCCGTTCAACTTGCCGGTGAGCTTGTCGGCTCATAAATTGGCCCCAGCGATGGCCGTGGGTTGTCCCATCATCTTGAAGATTCCCTCGAACGCGCCACTCGCCATGCTCGAGGTCGCCAAGATCATCCACGAGGCGGGCGCCCCTCGGGGTTCCGTCTCCATCATGGCGATGTCCATCGCCGTGGGGGATCAATTGGTCACCGATGACCGCGTCAGGGTGCTGAGCTTCACGGGCAGTCCCGCCGTCGGGTGGGCGATGAAGGCTCGAGCGGGCAAGAAGCGGGTGATCCTCGAACTGGGCGGCAATGCGGGAGCCCTCGTCGATCGCGACGCCGATCTCGACTGGGCGGCCACGCGATGCGCCACCGGGGCCTTCAAGTATGCCGGTCAGACCTGCATCAGCGTTCAGCGTATCTACGTCCACGATGAGGTCTTCGATGATTTCCTCTCCAGATTCACCCGGGTGGCCGCGACCCTCGTGGTGGGCGACCCTTCGAGTCCAGCGACCGATGTGGGTCCCGTGATCGACGAACGCTCCGCCCGACGCATCCGTTCGCTCATCACGTCGGCGATCGCCGAGGGGGCGACCCTCGTGAGCGGTGGAATCGGTGAGGGAGCCTACATCCCTCCGACCATCCTCACCGACGTTCCCTCGGGCGCAGCGCTGTGTCGCGACGAGGCCTTCGGTCCGGTGGCGATCGTCGAACGCGTCGGGGACTTCGCGAGCGGCCTCGCGGCGATCAACGACTCGCGCTTCGGCCTACAGGCGGGAGTGTTCACTCGGGACGTGTCGCGCGCCTTCGACGCCTTCAACACGTTGGAGGTCGGTGGGGTCATCATCAACGATTCGCCGACGTATCGCGTCGACCACATGCCCTACGGGGGAGTGAAGGACAGTGGATTGGGTCGCGAGGGAGTGCGCTACGCGATGGATGAGATGACTGAGATTCGATTGATGGTGTTCGCCCAGCCGAGCTGAGTGACGGAATAGGGAAGGGGAGAGATATGCGAGTCGTCGACGCGATGGTCGATTGGATGGAGGCGGCCGGGGTGGAACACTACTTCGGCTACGCCGGAGGCGCCATGTGGCCGCTCATGGACGCCTTGATCGAGGCGCCGCAGATCGAGGGGATTCAGTCGAAGCACGAGTCCCACGCGGTGCACATGGCTGACATCTATTACCGGGTCACGGGCAAGATCGCCCCTGTGTTCGTCACCAAGGGACCTGGCCTCATGAACTGCTGTGGGGCCATCGCCACAGCGATGCACGACCCGGCGGCGATCGTGTTGATCGCGGGGGCCGGCTCGACGCACCTGTACGGCAAGGGTGGCATGCAAGAGATGTACTACAAGGGTCACGAGGACGCCGTCAACGTCATGCGGCCGATCACCAAGGGTTCGTGGCTCATTCAGCGGCCCGACACGGCGATCGATATCATCAACCACGCCTACAAGGTTGCGGCCAGTGGTCGACCGGGCCCGGTGTTCGTGCAGGTGCCCTTCGACATTCAGTTGGCTGAGGTCTTTGGCCACGCGGAGTCTCCCTTCACACGGATGTCCACGTCGCGGCGCCGGGCCGATCGAGATGCGATCGAACGCGTGGCTGGTCTACTACTCAGCGCGGAACGTCCGGTGCTGATGGCCGGTGGGGGTTGTCAACGCTCCGTGGGATCAGCCGCCGCACTCGAGCGTCTCCTGGGGATCCTCCCCATGCCCTTCGCCTCGACGTTGACCGCCAAAGGCATCGTCCCCGAGTCGCACCCCTTGAGCCTGGGTCCCGTCGGTCGCTCCGGCACTGACGTGGCGGCCCAAGCGACGCGCGGCGCCGACGTCTTGGTGGCGGTGGGCGCTCGATTCTCCGACAACAACACGAGTAACTGGCGCAACGGTCTGGTGTATTCGGTGCCGGCGACCAAGATCGTGCAGGTCAACATCGACGACGATGAGATCGGTCGCAATTACCCCGTCGAGATCGGCATCGTCGCCGACGCGGAGTCATTCCTAGTGGACCTCGCCGACGAGCTCGAGCGCCGCGGGGTCGACACGTCGCGCGCCGCCGCATGGAACTCCCAGGTGCAGGCCTGGAAGGGGGAGTGGCAAGAGAAGATCAACCCGATCCTGACGTCGCCCTCGGACCCGATCCACCCCGGACGACTCGCCTATGAGGTGGGCGAGGCGGTCAAGCGCCACCACGGACGGATCTTCTGCGACATCGGTGACGTCGTACAGTACGCCGAACCCTACATGCAGGTCGATGGCAGTGACGTCTGGCACATCTCGCCGGGAATGGCCGAGATGGGGTGGGCGTCCTCCGGAGTCCTCGGGGCGGTTGCGGCCGACCCCACGCGGCCAGCCGTGGCGTTGACCGGTGACGGGGCCTTCAACATGACGAGCCAGGTCCTCGCCTCGGCCGTGGAGTACCAATTGCCCGCGGTGTGGGTGATATTGAACAACCACGAGTTCGGCATCGAGCGCAAGGGATCGGTCACCGCCTATGGTCGACAGCACCCGTGGACGCGATTCGTCCGAAAGGACACGGGCGAACCCTATAACCCGAATTATCCGAAGCTGGCTGAGGCCAATGGCGCGCGCGGGGTGAGTGTGAGCAGCCCCGCCGATCTCATCGCGGCGCTGGATGAGGCCCTGGCGTCACGCGATCCGTGGGTGATCGACGTATCAATCGACTTGACGATCCCCACCTACTTCACCACCGGGATCGATCGGGCCTATCCCAATCAGTGGTCGAGGAGCTACCCCCTCTATTCGACCTACACCGTCAACGCGCCTGAACTCTAAGGACGAAGGTGGTGTTCCTCACTTTGTCCGCCCCGTCGATGCCACTTCGTGCACGCTGTGCCGTGATGGCTCCCGCGAACCGTCTCGCGAGCGAGGAGGTCGATCACGATGTCTGAGAGCGCCGTCGAGGGACTGTTGTCGGGCATCCGAGTGGTGGACCTGTCCGGCTACGAGGGTATGTACGGTGCGCGGCTGCTCGCCGACCTGGGAGCTGACGTGGTACGGGTCGAACGGTGCGACGCGGTGTCCACGCCGCCCGGCGTGCGACTGGTCTCGACGGACGGCACCGTTCACAGTTCCTTCGAGATGTTCGCCAACCTCAACAAGCGCTCGATCTCGGTCGACATTGAGGACGCGCGCGAGTTGGCGCAGTTGCAGGAGCTGGTCGACTCGTGTGACATCGTGTTGGCGGACGAACTGCCAGAGGGACTAATGGTGTTAGATGACGTCGCGTTGGTTTCGACGTCAGTCTTCGGCCACGTTGGTCGAGGATCGGATCTGGTCGGGTCTGACCTCGTGGCCCTGGCCGCGGGCGGACTGTTGTCTCTCGGGGGGTACCCCGATACCGCACCGGTCGCCGTCTACGGCAATCAAGCGTATTTGTGCGGGGGGCTCATGACCGGTGTCGCCGCGGTGCTGGCCCTGTTGGGCGCCGACGGTCCGGGCGCGTCGGCGCCTCGTGCGGACGTGTCGGTGCAGGCCACCTTGGTGGGAGCTCTCGAGGACGCCACGGCGGAGTTCGACCTGTGCCACACTGTGCGCAGTCGCGCCGGTGACCAACCGCGCGAAGCTGGCACGGGCATCTTTCGGTCGGCTGACGGTTTCATCGCCATGGTCGCGGGAAAACTCGGCACGGCCCAGGCGTGGCTGAATCTGGTCGCGTGGTTGGTTGAAGCCGGCGTGGCTGGCGCCGAGGAACTGGCGCGACCTGAATGGACCACGTTGGAGAAGCGCCGCGAATCGGACTCCCTCGAGACGTTCACGACGATCTTCGAATCCTTCAGCACCCAACGCAGCAGCGAATCTCTCTATCGCGAGGGCCAGGGACGATCCATCGCCATCGCCCCGGTGAACACCATGAGTGACATCCTGGTCGATCCCCAGTTGCTCTACCGCGACTTCTTCCGCTCACTCGACGCCGAGGAGTTCGGCCGAGTGCTCACAGTTCCTGGCAAGCCCTATCGCCTCTACGACATGGCCAACTTCGATTCGTGGTCGCTCTGTCGTGAGGTGAGCGTTGAGAGTGTGCGCGACGAGTGGGCGGTCTCCCTGTCCGAACTCGAAACGGGTACCTGAGATGCGTCGCGTGCTCGATGACGTGACGGTGCTGGACTTCTGTTGGATCGGCGCTGGTTCGCTGGTGACGCAGATGTTGGCCCTGCACGGGGCCACCGTCTTGAAGATCGAATCTCATCGACGACCGGACAACCTTCGACTCTCGCCCCCCTCGCGTCCCGGGACCTCGGGATTGGATTCATCGGGGTACTACGCGTCGCGCAACGCGAACAAGAAGTCGTTCGCTCTCAACATGTCCGACGAGCGCTCGCAACCCATTGTGCGTGATCTCCTCGCGCACTGCTCCGTCGTGACCAGTAACTTCCGTCCCGGCATCATGGAGCGCTGGTCGCTCGACTACGACACGCTGCGTGAGGGGCGTCCCGATCTCATCTACCTGTCGATGCCGATGCAGGGTGAGGAGGGGCCGTTTCGAGAATACGTGGGCTTCGGATCGACCATCGCCGCGCTGTCGGGCTTGGTGGCCCCCAGTGGCCTGCCGGGTCGACGCCCCGTGGGCACGGGTACTAACTACCCTGATCACATACCTAATCCTGGGCACGCCCTGGTGGCGCTTCTTGCCGCCATCTACCGGCGGCGTCGCACGGGACGGGGGGGTCGTATCGAATTGTCACAACTCGAGTCGACCGTCAACATGATGGGTCCGGCATTGCTCGCGTACTCGCTCACTGGAGAAGAGCCCCTCACCATTGGCAATCGATCCGTCGAACGCTGTCCCCAGGGCGTCTTTCGATGCCAAGGTCGCGACGAATGGCTGGCGCTGTCGATCGGCGATGACGAACAGTGGCGACGGGCGGCCGAGGTCCTAGGAGTGCGCAGCACGTTGGACGTCGAGCGATTCGCGACATTCGACTCTCGAAAAGAACGTGAGGACGAACTCGAGGCGGTGATCCAAGCGGCGACGCTGCACCGCGACGGCCGCGAACTGATGGACCGTCTCCAGAACGCTCGCGTGCCCGCCAGCGTGGTCAATTCCGCGGGTGACGTGTTCAGCGACCCGGTGATCGTCGACCGCGGCTACTGGCACGCACTTCCCCACGCCGTGCTGGGGGAATTCCGCACCGCGAGCCCCCCCTTCACGTGGAGTGACGATGATGCGGTGCCGACGGCGTCGGCGCCCCTCCTGGGTGAGCACACCCGTGAGATCTGGACCGGTTTGCTGCAGCGTTCGGGTGAAGAGTTCGACGAACTCGAGTCCGAGGGGGTCCTGTGGTGAGCGAATCGGTCCTCGTCACCGTGCGCGAGAACGTGGGCGTGATCACGCTCAATCGACCCGACCGGCGCAACGCCCTCACCATGGAGATGCGCACTCGACTCGCGGAGGCTCTCGACGGATTCGACGCCGACCCCCTCGTGCGAGTGGTCATCCTTCAAGCGGCGCCACCAGCCTTCTGCGCCGGTGTGGACCTCTCGGAGACCGTCTCGTCGGCGCGTGACTCGTCGGGCGAGGTTCCCGAATCGGTGAGCGCCCCCTTCGCCCGTTTCACCAAGCCAATCTTCGCCTCGGTCAATGGCGCGGCGGCGGGCGGCGGACTGGAGATCGCCCTCGCGTGCGACTTCATCATCGCCTCGAGCACCGCGAAGTTCCTGTTGCCCGAGGTGCGCATCGGATCGATCCCCGGGGGTGGCGGGACCCAGAGGTTGGCACGGGCGGTGCCACGAGGCGTCGCGGCTCGCATGCTCTACACCGGTGACGCGATGGAGGTCGACGAAGCCCTGCACCACGGGCTCGTCACCGAAGTGGTGCCACCTGACCGGCTCGAGGCGCGAGCGTACGAACTGGCGTCGCACATCGGGTCCAACGCGCCCTTGTCGCTCGCCGCGATCAAGCAGTGCCTCCGTGTGGCGGCCACTGCGCCGCTCGACGAGGGATTGCTGGTCGAGCGCGGCCTCTGGGCCGAGCTCGCGGTGACGGACGACCGCAACGAAGGGCGCGCCGCGTTCCGTGAGAAGCGACCACCGGTTTTCAAAGGCAAGTGATGGAGGACCAGTGAATCACCAAGGACACGGACCCTCGGCGGTCATCGCCGGAGTTGGGGCGAGTCGCCAGGGCAAATTCCCCGGCTCGACCGACCTCTCCCTGGCGACCGAAGCGGTGTTGGCGCTGCTCGAGGACTGCGGCATCGACAAGGACGACATCGACGGCTTGTTGACGATGCCCGGGACCACGTCGCGCGACCCCGCCAAGCATTATTTGGAACTCGGCGAGCACCTGGGAATCAATCCCAAAGTCGCCGGATCGCTGCAGATGGGCGGGGCCACCTGCGGCGCGCTGGTCCAACAGGCGGCCCTCTACGTCGAAGCGGGGATGGCCGACGCAGTCCTGTGCGTCTTTGGCGACGCGGCCAAGACCGGGGGGTCGCGGTTCTCGGCCGCGCCGGGTCGTGATCCCTCGTGGAAGAACTGGGGCATGTTCGGAAACGCCGCCAACAGCGCGATGGGTGCGACGCGCCACATGGCACTCTATGGAACCACGAGTGAGCAGTTGGGCTGGGTCGCGGTCAATGGGCGCCGCAACGCGTCGCTCAATCCCGACGCGGTGATGCGTGATCCCATCACCATCGAGGACCATCAGAACTCGCGATGGATCGTCGAACCACTGCACTTGTTCGACTGTTGCCTGATCACCGACGGGGGAGTGGCGATCCTGGTCACCTCTCGCCAGAGAGCGAAGGACCTGCGACAGTTCCCCGTGTCGCTGCTCGGGATGGGCCAAGGGCATACCTTGGAGACGCTGGCCCGCAAGGATTGGTGGTACCTACCCCACCAGCAGGATTGCATCAGTCGGGCGTATCGCATGGCCGGACTCAGCCCTTCGGACATCGACGTCGCCCAGCTCTACGACAACTTCACGATCTCGGTGCTGTTCTGGCTTGAGCACGCGGGTTTCTGCAAGCCCGGCGACTCGGGTCCCTTCGTCGAGGGTGGGACCCGGATCGCCCTGGACGGTGAGTTGCCGCTCAACACCGCTGGTGGGAACCTCTCGGAGTCCTACATGCAGGGGTGGTTGCACGTGGTCGAGGGGGTGCGCCAGATGCGACACGGCGCCGGTGTGCGCCAGGTCAAGGACGCCCAGACGTGTTTGGTCACGGGCCGCGGCATGACGCTCAACACCGCCAGTTGCCTGATCCTGGGGAGGGACTGATGAACGACTTCACCCCCATTCCGGCGCCGAGTGAGCTCAGCGCCCCGTTCTGGGCCTCGGGACTCGATGGTGTGTTGCGACTGCAGAAGTGCGCGCGATGCTCGCACATCCGCTTCCCGCTCGATCCCATCTGTCCGCGATGCCTGTCGTCCGAGCACGAATGGACGGCTCTGAGCGGTCGAGGGACCGTGCAGACGTTCATCCGCTTCCAGCGCGCCTACGACCCGTCCTGGGAGGACCGCGTCCCCTACGTGGTCGCGTTGATCCAACTCGAGGAGGGCCCGGTGATGATCTCCAACGTCGTCGGCGACGGCGCGCTCGAGGTGGAGGTCGACGACCCCGTCGAGGTCGTCTATGAGCACCTGGGCACCAACGCCGCGCTTCCCCAATTTCGACTCATCGAGGAGAAGTAGACAATGGCGCTTCACTACGATCCCGTCAGCCAACTGAAGATCGGCCTGGTCCTTCCCTCCAAGGGGCGCGGCACCGGTCCTGACGTCCTCGATGCGGGCTGTGCGACCGCGGTGGCCCTGGGTTGGAGGAGCGTCTGGGTCACCGATCACCTCCTGGTCCCGCGCGGGCCCGAGGCCGAGGAGTACGGATGCATCCTCGAGGCGACGAGCGCCCTGGCCTGGGTCGGCGGACGCTACGAGACCCTCACCCTGGGAACCAGCGTGCTCGTGCCCGCGATGCGCGATGCCCCCCTCTTGGCCAAGCAGATCGCTACGATCGACGTGCTCACTCGCGGGCGACTCATCATCGGTGTGGGCGTGAGCGATTCCTACGACATCCCCGAGTACACGAACCTCGGCAAGGCCGACCGCTTCAAGGATCGCGGGGCCTACCTCGACGAGGCGATCGCGCTCTGGCGGCACCTGTGGTCTGGTTCGACCGAGCCGTTCCACGGTCGCTTCAACCAGTTGGACGACTTCAGTTTCGCGCCCCTGCCCGTCCAGGGTCGCGAGCTTCCCATCTGGGGGGGAGGGCGAAGCGCGCGCGCGGTGCGCCGTTCGGTGGAGCTCACCAATGGATGGCACGGCGCGCAGACCGGCCCTCAGGACATGGTGTCGCGTATACCCGACATCGTCGCGGTGGCCGAGGAATTGGACCGTCCCCTGCCCACGCTCTCAGTCCGCTGTCGCGTCAAGTTCAACGCCCACGTCCCTCCGCCCTACGCACTGGCGGGTGGTCCCGAGAGCATGGTGCAGGACATGGTGAGTTTCGCCCGTCTCGGCGTGGAGCACCTGATCATGGTCTTCGAATCAGATGATCCCGAGGGTCTCGAACGTGACATGCGTCGCTTCGACGACGAGGTCGTGGGAGAGGTCCAGAGCCGCCTCGCGGAGCAGAAGTGGTAAGCGGTTCCTCGGATCGGGCGGGTGGCACGTGACCCACGAAGCCGAATTGGTCGACTTCGCTCGCCAGCTTCAGTGGAGGGACCTTCCTCTCGAGGTGCGAGAGGCGGCGTCGCGGCTGACCGGCGACGCCCTTGCCAATGCGGTGTCGGGGCGCACCGCCGCCGACGTCGCGGCGCTCGAGGACACCTCTCGCGCGCTCTACGGCGAAGGATCCTCGAGTGTCATTGCGGGAGGTCGCACCTCGTTGGTGGGCGCCGTCGGTCTCAACGCCTTTCAGGTCACCGCCAACACCATGTGTGACGTCTACCGCGCCGGACTCTGCCACGTGACGCCCGAGGTCGTGCCCGCGGGTCTGGGGGTCGTCGAGACGAACGACACCGACGGTGAAGCATTCCTCACCGCGGTCGCCGCGGGGATGGAGGTCACCACCAGGATCTGCCAGGCGATGAACTACCCCGCGTTCCGTGAGCGAGGCTGGCATAGCCCCGGCGTGGCCGGGGCTATGGGCGCAGCGGTCACCGCGGGTCTCTTGAGCGGGCTCGACCTCCCGGGACTCTTGGGTTGCCTGGGGCTCGCCGGTTCACAGGCGGGGGGGACCTTCGCCGCCATGGGCACGATGGCCGTCAAGTTCCACCAAGTCCGTGGCGCACAGGCGGGCGTCATCGCGTCGGTCCACGCGACCCGAGGGCTCACCGGTTCCCCTCAAGTCTTGACCGCGCCCGACGGAGGCTTGTTGCGAGCGTTCTCTGACGCCTCGGACCCGTCCAGACTGATTGAGGGATTGGGTTCGCACTGGTCGATCCTCGATATCGCCACGAGAGCGTATCCCGCCGCGAGCTCACTCCAGTCGCTGATCAGCGCCATCCTCAGTTCGCCCGTCGCGATCGACCCGGACGACGTCACCTCGATGGTGGTCGAACTTCCTCCCGACGCGTATCGCCTCGGGGGAGAGGCGGGCTGGGACAGCGAACTTCGCTCCATGCAATCCGCGCGCTTCGTCGCCGCTGGTGTCGTGATGCGGGGCACGTGCTGGACCGACCTCTTCACGCTGCGCGGGCGAAGTGACCCCGCCATCAACCAATTCGCGCGAGACAAGGTCTCCGTCGTTCGCAGCCTCGATCTCCCCGAGGGTGCCGTGGGGGTCACCGTGGCAACGTCAACTCGAGAAACTCGGCTCTTGTGCGACGTTGCCCCGGGGGACCCCCGAAATCCCTTGACGCCGCTGCAGTTGCTCGACAAGTCGCGCCGGTGCCTCGAGGGGAGTGCCCTCGAAGGACGTTTCGACGTCGAGCGATTCACGCGATTGGACGAAGAGACGAGCGTGGCGCGATTGCTCGCCGACCTCAGGTGCGACTAGCCGCAGCGAGTCTCCGAGGACGAAC
>Ga0209698_10002982_pt1 | contig 18908 bp, 14 predicted proteins | sample LitLauG_LLR_2012_FD_187203 | JGI IMG/M metagenome (GOLD analysis project Ga0209698, IMG submission 187203) | Freshwater sediment microbial communities from Pennsylvania, USA - Little Laurel Run_MetaG_LLR_2012 (SPAdes) (version 2) | ecosystem: Environmental > Aquatic > Freshwater > Creek >...
CACCGAGACCCTCGTACCCGATCCCGACCAGGCGCGGGATGATGCGGCCCCCGTCGGCGCCGATCACGTACTGCGCGCGGATGCTGTACTCGCGTCCTCCCTCGCGCTCGCGGATCACCGCGGTCGCCCCCTCACCGTCCTGTCTCAGCTCGATCAGCTCGTGTCCGAAGCGGATCCGCCCGGGCGAGAGCGCCTCTGCGCGCTCGCGGAGCACCGGCTCCAAGCGGATCTGCGGCAGGTTCATCTGCCGCGTGGGGCTCGCCGACGCCCAGTTCTCATCGGCGCCGCCGGCGCCCCAGCACTCCACGCGCCGGATCCGCCGGCCGTAGCCGTCGCCTCCCGCGACGCCCGCGTAGAAGGCCGTCGCGGCCATCGCTTCGGCGGGCGTGCTGCGCCGCTCGATCTCCTGCGCGACCCCGACGTCCTGGAGGATCTCCATCGCGCGCATGTTCAGCACATGTGCCTTCGGCAGCGTGGAGGTCGTCGGCAGTGCGCTCACGAGCAGCGTGTTCACGCCGAGACCGGCGAGAAGCATCGACGCGGTGAGGCCCGCGCCGCCACCGCCGACGATCAGGATCGGCACCTCCTCATCGGGGGCGCCCTGCCGGCTTGAGGTGGAGCTCGAGGTCGTCATGGCGGCGAACATACAGGTGACTGAATATAATGTCAAGACTGAGTGTATACTCATTTACATGGCCCGCGGATATACCCCCGCAATGGCGCCCGGGAAGCCCGACACCGAGGTCGCGCCGGGACGCAACGAGCGGCGGAAGGCACGCACACGCAGCGCGCTGCTCGCGGCGGGACAGCGCCTGTTCGGCGAGCACGGCTTCGACGCGACGACGGTCGCGGAGATCGCGCAGGGCGCGGACGTGGCGATCGGATCCTTCTACAACTACTTCGACACCAAGGACGAGCTGCTCGCGGCGCTGCTCCAGGAGACGCTCGCCGAGCAGCTGCGCCGCATGCAGGCAAGGCGCGCCGGGATAGAGGACCCGGCTGAGGCGATCAGCGTCGCGCACCGGCATTTCGTGCGCGTTGCGTGGGATGAGCCCGAGTGGGCGCGGCTGCTGGTACGCCTCGATGTCCCCTACCGCGTGACCGACGAGGTCCTCGGCGCGCCGGCGATGCGTGATCTGCGAGCGGGTATCACCGCCGGGCGTTTCCATGTCGCGAATCCCAGGCTCGCCCTGCGCGCGAGCGGCGGCGCGCTGATCGCGGTGATGCACGCCATCCTGCTCGGCGAGCTGGGCAGGCACGCAGACTCCGAGCACGCAGAGGGCGTGCTGCGCAGCTTCGGGCTCGACCCCGCGCAGGCCGCGGAGATCGCGCACAGGCCGATGCCCGACGCGATCGGCCCAGAAGCGCGCGCGACATGACGGACGAGCGCGCGTCGGCCGAGATACCGCAGCTGTCCCGCGGAGGGCAACTCGATCACCTCGCGTCGATCCTCGCTCCGCTTAGCCGAATCGCCCAGCCGAAGTTCTACGGCATGCAGAACATCCCCGCCGACGGGTCGCTGCTCGCGGGCAACCACACCCTCTACGCGTTCCTCGACCTGCCGTTCATGCTCACCGAGATATGGAGGCGGCGCGGGCTCGCGGTGCGCTCGCTCGGCGAGAACGCCCACTACGCGATCCCGATATGGCGCGAGCTGCTCACGGCGTGCGGGATGGTGCGTGGCACGCGCGAGAACGTACGCGCGCTGATGGACGAGCGTGCGACGGTGCTCGTGTTCCCCGGCGGCGCGCGTGAGGTCAACAAGCGACGCGGCGAGAAGTACCAGCTGATGTGGAAGGAGCGCGTCGGGTTCGCTCGCCTGGCGATCGAGCACTGCTACCCGATCGTCCCGTTCGCGGCGGTCGGCGCCGAGGAGATGCTCGACATCGTCCTCGACGAGAACAACCCGGCCTACGCGCAGCTCGCGCATCTCGTCAGGAGGCTCACCGGCTGGCCGATGCAGCCTCTCGTGCACGGCATCGGCCCCACGCTGCTGCCCCACCCCGAGCGCCTGTACTTCTGGTTCGGCGAACCGATCGAGACGACACGCCTCGCGGGTCGCAGCGGGGACGACGCGCGGGTGCGCGCGACCCGCGACAAGGTCAGGCTCATGGTCCAGGAGGGGATCGCGTTCCTGCTGGCCGAGCGCGAGGCGGACCCCCGCCGGGAGCTCCGCAGGCGGCTGCTCGACGGCAGGCCCTGCGATGACAGCTAGTGCACGCCGGCGTGCCTGCCTGCGCGACGGCGCTACCCCGCGGCGACCGCGGTGACGCCGTCGAGCAGCAGCCAGTTGCCCTCGAGCGCGTGCTCGGCGCGCGCGAGCATCTCGCGCGCGCGGGCGTCGGGGTCGGGCTCGATGGCGATCAGGCGTGCGATCAGGGCGCGCGCCTGCGCGGCGTGCTCGACGTCGAGCCGCTCATGTACGCGGAAGTACTCGGTCGCGGGGCTGTCAGGCGCGTAGCCGTAGTGGCCGAGCAACCCGGCGAGCTTGGTCTCCGAGATGGCGGGCTGGCCCGCCTCGAGCACGTAGAGCACGGCGAGGCGCTCGAGCAGGTCGGAGCCCGACAGCCACGCGAGAACACATGCGCGCGTCTCGGGCAGCGGACCCTCGAGATCGCCTCCGGGAGCGGCCCCGTCGGCGGCCCCCATGAACTGATCCCACAGCGCCACGTGCGCGGACTCCTCCGCGGCGTGGCGAAGCAGGCCGGGACGGTCCTCCTCGCAGGCGGCGTCGGCCGCGTCAGCTGAGAGCTCGGCGAGCGCGCAGACCGCGTGGCGGTACTCGTGCGCGTAGAGCGACAGCTCCTCGCGGGACAGCTCGCCTGCATTCCAGCGCAGGTAGAACGGGTGCTCGAGCACATTGCGCGCGCTGCGCGCGCGGTCGAGCGTGGCAAGAATGTCCATCTGGGCGATCCTCTCTGAAGGGTGAACGAAACCTGCGGGCGCGACCGCCGCGGCTGCGGCGCGACGGCGCTGATTCTAGGGCGGCGCGCGGCGGCGCGACGCGGCGCGACGCGACGCGCCGCGGGGATCAGGCGAGCGCGCCCGGGTATGTGACGGCGGCCGGGTGGGGCCGGGTCGGCCTGGCGGGCGCGGCGGCGCCTACCACCCGAGGAGCATCAGGCCGAGCGTCACGCCCGGCCCGATCGTCACGACGAGCCCGTGCTGGCCTGGCTGGGGATCGCGGCGATCGATGGTCTCCTTGAGCACGTACAGGATCGAGGGGGTGCCGACGTTGCCGTGGCCGGCGAGCACCTCCCAGCTCAGGGCGACGTCATCGTCGCTGAGCTCGAGCGCGGCGTGCACGTTCTCGATGATGCGCCGCCCGCCGGGATGGATGATCCAGTGATCGATCGCGGAGCGGCCGAGCTTGTTGGCGCGCAGGAACTCGTGCACCACCTCGCCGATCGCTGCGCCGGCGAGCTCGGGCAACTCGCGCGCGAGGTGCAGGTAGCCGTCCTCGCCGGTGAAGCGCAGGCTGACCGCGTCGAGCGTGCCTGCGACCTGGTGCACCTTCGAGGCGAGGATCGTGGGTCCGTCGGCGCTCGGATCTTCGGACAGCAGGGCCGCGGCGCAGCCGTCGCCGAAGATCGCTGAGCCGACGACCTTGGCGCGCGGGTCATCGGGCAGGGCGCGCGTGAGGATGCCGCTCATGCTCTCGGCCGCGACGAGCAGCGCATCCTGGCCGGGATGCTCGCGCAGCGCCTGCGAGGCGAGCCGCATCAGCGGCACGCCGCTCGCGCAGCCGACGCCGGTGATGTGGTACTTGTCGGTCGAGGCGTTCATCGCGTAGTGCTCGACGAGGCCGTGGGCGAGCGTGGGACAGCCGAGCGAGTAGAGGCTCGAGCTGAACACGGTGCCGATCCTGCGGACGTCGAGCGCGAGCGCGTCGACTGCGTGGATCGAATGCGCCATCAGGTCGCGCTCGATCTGCTCGGAGCGGGCCTGCAGCGTGCCCTGCATGAACGCGTCGCTGAGGTCGAGATGGCGCTGCTTGACGCCGCAGCGCTCGAAGATGCCTTCCGCGAACTCGTCGCCGCTCAGCCCGAGCCGTTCGAGGACCTGCGCCTGGGAGAGCGTCTCGGGCGAGTCCGACACGGAGATCGCTGCGATGCGCGGGCCGCTGCGCCGCGAGGTCCGGTACGCGGTGAGGTATGGCTCGGGAAGGGGGATCGTGGAGGGACCGTGCACGGGCTGAGAGCTCGCTGTGCCGCTCGGGCGTCCGAGTCGGCCGACGGGCGCCGGCCGTCGATCGCGGGCCGAACTGGGTCACTGCCGCCGTTCGCGGACTCCAGTCGACGTGTGCGACAGGTCAAGCCAGGAGCTGATGGGATAATAGCCTGCGCGTATGCGGCAACCCGGGCACGACAGCAGCGATACAGCCGACGGCGGGCCCTCGGGGGCGGCCGGGATCAGGCTGATAGGCGCGGGGCTGCCGCGCACGGGCACGCTGACGCAGAAGCTGGCGCTCGAGGAGCTCGGGCTGTCGCCGTGCTACCACTGGGTCAACGTGATCGCCGACCTCGACCAGGTCGCGCTGTGGGATCGCGCGCTCGACGGGGAGTCGCCGTGGGAGGAGGTCTTCGGCGGCTCGCGCGCCACGGTGGACTGGCCGGGGGGCTACTTCTACCGCGAGCTGATGCGGTTCTACCCCGACGCGAAGGTGCTGCTGAGCGTGCGCGACCCGCAGTCGTGGGAGCGCAGCTTCAGGGACACGATCTGGACGATGTGCCACGGCGACTCGCTGATGCCGCTGCTCTCTCGCGCCCGCGCCGAGGTCGACCCGCGCTGGCGCAGGTACCTGGCGCTGGTGGACCGCATGTTCTGGGGCCCGCAGGGCACCTTCTCAGAGGGGCACGCCGAGCCGCAGCAGCTGATCGAGCAGATGCTGCGCCACAACGACGAGGTCAGGCGCGCGGTGCCCGCGGAGCGACTGCTCGAGTGGGAGGTGACCGAAGGCTGGGAGCCGCTGTGCGGCTTCCTCGAAGTGGACGTGCCGAGCACCCCCCTCCCCCACGCGAACGACCGCGACACGTTCATGCAGCGCGTGATCGCGGGCGCGATGGGCTCGCTGCAGGAGCACCTCGCGAGCGGCGCGGGCGCGAGCGGCGCGTGACCTCCAGACCCCCGCGAAAGGATTGACGCCCCGATGAGCAACGTACGTGAAGCGACGTTCGAACTGCTGCGCAGCCACGGCATGACGACGATCTTCGGCAACCCGGGATCGACGGAGCTGCCGATGCTGCGCGACTTCCCCGAGGACTTCACATACATCCTCGGTCTGCAGGAGCTTGCGGTGATGGGCATGGCGGACGGCTTCGCGCAGGCGAGCGGACGCACGACCCACGTGAACCTGCACACCGCGCCCGGCGTGGGCAACGCGGTGGGCGGCATCTTCAACGCGCAGGCGAACAAGTCGCCGCTGCTGATCACGGCGGGCCAGCAGGTGCGCCCGCACATCACGATGGAGGCCAACCTCACCAACCGCGACGCTGTGCTGGGCCCGCAGCCCTACGTCAAGTGGGCGCACGAGCCGCCGCGCGCGCAGGACGTGCCGCAGGCGATCGCGCGCGCGATCCATCACGCGTCGCTGCCGCCGCGAGGCCCGGCGTTCGTGTCGATCCCGATGGACGACTGGGACGCGGAGGCCGACGAGGAGATGAAGCGGTGCGCGCTGGCGCGCGCGGTGCGTGGTCGCGCGCTGCCCGACCCGGTCGCGCTCGAGGATCTCGCGGGGATGCTCGAGCAGGCGCACAACCCGGTGCTGATCGCGGGTCCCGACATCGACGCGAGCGGCGGCTGGGACGCGGCGGTGGCGCTCGCCGAGAAGCAGCGCCTGCCGGTGTGGGCGACGCCCGCGCCGGGCGGCGGGCGCATCGGCTTCCCGGAGGCGCACGCCAACTTCGTGGGAATCCTGCCGCCCGCGATAGGGGCCGCGTCGGAGACGTTGAAGGACCACGACGTGGTGCTCGTGGTGGGCTCCTCGGTGTTCCCCTACTACCCCTACATGCCGGGTGCGCTGCTCGCGCAGGGCAGCACGCTCGTGCAGATCACGTGCGACCCCGGCGAGGCGGCGCGCGCGCCGATGGGCACCGCGATAGTCGGCGATGTCGCGCTCGCGCTGCAGCGGCTGCTCGAGCTGCTCGGCCCCAGCGAGCGGCCCGCGCCGGCACCGCGCGAGCTCCCCGGCGAGCCCGCGCAGAGCGAACCGATCAGCGGCACGATGGCGATGAGCGCGCTCGCGGAGGTGTGGCCTGCGGATGCGATCGCGGTGCTGGAGGCGCCGTCGAGCACGGTGGCGCTGCGCAACCGTCTGCGCCTGTCGCGGCCCGGTAGCTACTACTTCTCCGCGAGCGGCGGCCTCGGCTACGGCATCGCGGCATCGGTCGGCGTGCAGCTCGCGCAGCCCGAACGCCCGGTCGTATGCGTGCTCGGCGAGGGCTCGGCGCAGTACGGCATCACCGCTCTCTGGACCGCGGCGACCTACAGGGTGCCGGTCACGTTCCTGGTGCTGCGCAACGAGGAGTACGCGATCCTCAAGTGGTTCGCGGAGTTCGAGCAGGTGCGCGGCGCGCCGGGCCTGGACCTCAAAGGCCTCGACGTGGCGAGCGTGGCGGAGGCCTACGGCGTGCCCTCCGAGGAAGTCGCGGGACGCGACGAGCTCGCGCAGGCGCTGCGCTCGGCGATCGCGGTGCAGGACGGCCCGCGTCTGGTGCAGGTGCCGGTCGCCGCGGGCATGTGGCTCGACTGAGGCCGGCATCACGTGGCGCTGCTGCGAGCTGACGTCAGGCGCATCCTCGGGCCCGACGCGCACACGCCCGCGAGCGACCGCGCGCCCGACTGGGTGGCGGACGGGACGCCCGAGCCGCTGCGCAGCCGGCTGATCGCTTCGCTGGGCGCCGAGCAGATCGCCACGCGCGCGCTCGATCTGGTGCGCTACGCCTCCGACGCGAGCCCCTACCGCTCGATCCCGCGCGCGGTTGCGATCCCGCGTGACGCGCACGAGGTGGCGAGGCTGTTCGAGCTCGCGCACGCGAGCGCCACGCCGCTCGTGTTCCGCGCGGGCGGCACCAGCCTCAACGGCCAGTCACAGACGGACGGCATCCTCGTGGACGTGCGCCGCCACTTCCAGCGCGTGCGCATCGAGGCTGACGGCATGCGCGTGCGCGCGCAGCCGGGGGTGGTGCTGGGCCACCTCAACAGGCGCCTGGTGCGCCACGGGCGCAGGCTCGGCCCCGACCCGGCGAGCACCGACATCGCGTGCCTGGGCGGCGTGATCGCGAACAACTCCGGCGGGATGCGCTGCGGCGTGCACGCGGACACGTACAGCACGCTGCGCTCGATGACGTTCGTGCTGCCCAACGGCGCGATCATCGATACCGCGGCGCCCGACGCGCGCGCGGCGTTTGCGGCGGCGGCGCCGGAGCTCGCGGCGGGTCTCGCCGGGATCCGCGACGAGCTGCGCTGCGACGGCGAGCTGTGCGCGCGCATCGAGCGCAAGTTCCAGATCAAGAACACGACGGGCTATCGCATGTGCGCGTTCCTGCACGCACACGAGCCGCTCGAGATCTTCAGGCGGCTGATCGTGGGATCCGAGGGCACGCTCGCGTTCGTCGCCGAGGCGGTCCTCGACACCGTGGAGCTCGGACGCCACACGTCGGTCGCGCTGGTGCTGTTCCAGGACATCGACCGCGCCGTTGAGGCGGTCGCGCCGCTGGTGGAGGCGGGCGCGAGCGCGACCGAGCTGATGCTCGCGCCCACGCTGATCGCGGCGGCGTGGAACATGCCGGGCACGCCCGCGCGGTGGAAGGACCTGCCGGCTGGCGCGGCGGCGCTGCTGGTCGAGTTCAGGGCCGAGGAGGAGGCCGATCTCGGCGCGCGCGAGCGCGCCGCGCTTGACATCCTCGGCGAGCGCGAGCTGCTGGACGATGCACGCTTCACGCGCGAGCGCGCCGAGGTGGAGATGCTGTGGCACGTGCGCGAGGGGATGCAGGGCCTGCTCGCGGCGATCCGCGCGCCCGGCGTGCAGCTGATCATCGAGGACGTGTGCGTGCCGCCCGCGCGCGTCGGACAGGCCGCGAAGGACCTGCAGGCGCTGCTCTCAAAGCACGGCTTCCTGCCGGGCGTCGCGGGGCACGCCTCGGCGGGCAACCTGCACTTCCTGCTGACGCCGGACTTCGGCGCGCGCGCGGACCTCGAGCGCTACGACGCGTTCATGCACGAGCTTGTGGAGCTGATCGTGGACTCCTACGACGGGTCGCTGAAGGCCGAGCACGGCACCGGCGTGAACATGGCCCCCTACGTCGAGCGCGAGTGGGGCGCGAAGGCGACGGAGATGATGTGGCGCGTGAAGGCGCTCGCTGACCCGCACGCGATCCTCGCGCCGGGGATCCTGCTGAGCCGCGACGCGGGCGCGCATCTGCGCAACCTCAAGTCCACGCCCGAGATCGAGGAGGTGGCGACGAAGTGCATCGAGTGCGGCTTCTGCGAGCCGGTGTGCCCGAGCCGCGACCTCACGACCACGCCGCGCCAGCGCATCGCGCTCAGACGCGAGATGGCCCGCCAGGAGCCTGGCTCGCCGGTGCTCGCGGTACTGCTCGAGCAGTTCGATTACGACGCGATGCAGACGTGCGCGGCGGACGGCACGTGCAGCCTCGCGTGCCCGGTCGGAATCGACACGGGCGCGCTGGTTAAGGGCTGGCGTGCGAGCGCGCACGGCGAGCGCGCAGAGCGAGCTGCGCTGGGCGCTGCGCTGCGCTTCACCGCGCTCGAGCGCGCGGCGCGCGCGGGCCTGCGGGTGGGCGCGGCCTTGGGCGACGCGCCGATGCGCGCGCTCACCGGCCTCGCGCGCGCGGTCGCCGGCGAGGAGCTCGTGCCGGCGTGGAGCGGGGCGATGCCGCGTGCGGCGGCGCGCATGCCCACGACCAGCGTGCACGGCGCCGCGGCGGTCTACCTCCCGGCGTGCGTGAACCGCATCCTCGGCAACCCGCGCGCGCACGCGCAACGCCCCAGCCTGCCGCAGGCGCTCGTGAGCGTGTCCGCGCGCGCGGGCCTGCCGGTGTGGATCCCGCAGGACGTCGAGGGCCACTGCTGCGCGACGCCATGGAGCTCCAAGGGCTACCGCGCGGGCCACGAGCACATGGCGCGGCGTATCGCCGCGGCGGCCGTTCGCTGGACGCGCGCGGGCGAGCTGCCGCTGATCCTCGACGCGAGCTCGTGCACCTACGGGATGCTCTCCGAGGTGGGCGCCGCACTCGAGCCCGAGCAGCGCGAGCGCTTTGAGCGCGTGCGGGTGATCGACTCGATCGAGTGGGTTCACGACTCGCTGCTGCCGGCGCTCGCGCCGTCGCGCAGGGTCCCCTCGCTCGCCCTGCACACACCGTGCGCGGCGCGGCACATGGGGCTCGAGGACAAGCTGAGCGCGATCGCGCGGGCGCTCGCGGAGGAGGTGATCGTTCCGGTGAGCGCGGGCTGCTGCGGGATGGCGGGCGACCGCGGCATGCGCCACCCGGAGCTGCCCGCGGCGGCGCTGCGCGCCGCAGCGCAGGAGCTGCAAGGCAGCGCGCCGGCGGAGTTCGTGTGCGCCAACCGCACGTGCGAGATCGCGCTGGAGCAGGTCAGCGGGCGCCCCTACGGCTCGTTCGTCGGACTGCTCGAGAGCCTCACCGCGGCTGGCTGCGCGCCCGCCGCGGGAGCGCCGTGAGATGATCGCCTGAATGCGCTTCTCACCCGACCGCCCGCTCAACCTCGAGCCCGCGACGGTGCTCGACTATCGCGAGCTCGCGCGCCGGCGCTTGCCGCGCCAGCTGTTCGACTACATCGATGGCGGCGCCTACGAGGAGGCGACGATGCGCTCCAACGTGTCCGACCTCGCGCGCGTGCTGCTGCGCCAGCGCGTGATGCGCGACGTCTCGGTGCGAGAGCAGTCCACCGAGGTGCTCGGCCAGCGCCTGCGGCTGCCGGTCGTGCTCGCGCCGGTCGGCCTGGCGGGAATGTTCGCCACGCGCGCCGAGGTGCAGGCCGCGCGCGCGGCGCACGCTGCGGGCGTGCCGTTCATCGAGTCAACCGTGTCGATCTGCCCGGTCGAGGAGGTCGCGCGCGCCACCGACAGCGCGCCGTGGTTTCAGCTCTACGTGATGCGCGACCGCTCCTACGCGGAGGACCTGATGGCGCGCGCGCACGCGGTCGGCTCGCCCGTGCTGGTGCTCACGATCGACCTCGCGGTGGTCGGCGCACGCCACCGCGACACGCGCAACGCGATGGTGGGCGCGAGCTCGACGTGGGCGAGGCTGCGCCGCGGCGCGGACCTGATCGGACATCCGCGCTGGGTGCGCACGGTCGGCCGCGGCGGCGCGCCGCTGACCTTCGGCAACCTCGAGAAGGCGGTCCCCGGCGCGAGCACGCCCGCTGCGTTCCGCAGCTGGGTGGACTCGCAGTTCGACCCGAGCGTCACATGGGACGACATCGCGTGGGTGCGCGAGCACTGGCGCGGGCGCCTGGTCGTGAAGGGCGTGCTGGACCCCGACGATGCGCTGCGCGCGGTGGATGCCGGAGTCGATGGCGTGATCGTCTCCAACCACGGCGGGCGCCAGCTCGACTCGGTCCCCTCCACCGTACGGGCGTTACCCGAAGTGGTGGACGCCGTGGGCGAGCGCGTCGAGGTCCTCGTCGACGGCGGTGTGCGCACGGGCCTTGATGTGGTGAAGATGATCGCGCTCGGCGCGCGCGCGGTCCTGCTCGGGCGCGCATGGGCGTGGGCGGTCGCGGCACGCGGCGAGGCGGGCGTGAGCCACGTGCTGCGGACGATCAGCGCGGACATCGACGTGGCGCTCGGCCTCATCGGCGCGAACTCGATCGCGCAGGTCGATCGCTCGGCGATCCACGCAGGCTCGCCCGTCACCGCCTCGCTCGAGGTGCGCTAGCGCGCCGGCTCGCAGCCTCGGCTCGCCCACCCCGCGGGCGCACGAGCCGAAGTGCTGCGTTGAGGACCGGCGAGCCTCGCGTCAGTGTCTGATCTTCACGACCTCGCCCGTCGGCGCGCCAGGCCCCCGCGGCGTGCCGGTGAGGATCGACCAGTTGGACACGTAGATGTTGTCCTTGGCGTCCACAGCGAAACCCTGCGGATAGAACAGCTGCCCTTCGCCGAGCACGCTGCGCGTGCCGTTCTTGGCAATCTCCACGATGTCGCCGGCGGGGTTGCCGGTGGGGCTCGGGTTGAAGCCGTGCGCCTGGAATTCGACCGCGTAGAAGTTGCCCTTGTGGTCGAAGCCGCAGCCGTCGACCACGTTGAAGCCGCTCTTCCACAGCGACAGCCGATGCGAGGCTATGCCGTAGCGGTAGATCGCCCCTTCACCGGGCTTCGCGCCCGGCGCGAGCTCTCCGATGTAGAGGTTGCCGTGCGGGCCCGCGGCGACGCACGTCGGCACCGCGTCCCTCGCCGGCGGGTTCGGGAAGAAGGCGAGCTGGCGCACCACGCCGTGGGCGTCCACCGACACGAGCTGGTTGGCGCCGGCGTCCGCGACGTAGGTGGTCGATCCCACCACGGCGAGCGCGTTGGGATTGGAGTCGGGGTACTGTTCGGGCACCAGGTTCTGGTTGATCCCCGTCCACGCGAAGTCCTCGTCGCCTACATCCGCGAGGACCCGCCCGCCGGAGGCACCAAGCGAGCTGAGCCGTCCAAGTTCGCGCCGCGCAGCTGCGCTGTCGGCTTCGTTGAATCGCGACCCTGCCGGCAGCGAGGTGAGCAGTCCGAGGACCGACTCACCGCGGAGCAGCTCGAGCCCCCTGCCGGTGGCTGCGACCGCAGCGATCCCCTCCGCGGCCGATCCGCCCGGAATGTCTGAGAAGGAAAACAGGCCGCCCATCCTGACGTGCACGGCGCCCAGGGAGATGGTCGCGAGCGCGCCCGTCAACCCGGCGCACAGCGGCCCGCCCTCGGCACCGGTCGCGCCCTTCGGGCAGTCGCTGCCACCGCTACCCGCCTCGGCCACATACAGCTGGCCCTTGGCGAACGCCAGGCCCCGCGGGTTGTTCAGCCCGCTCGCCACGACGGACACGCTCCCCGGAGCAGCCGCACTGGTTGCGCTCGCGAGCGGGCCGCCGGCTGCGGCGATCAACGCGCTCGCCATCACAATCCTGAGAAGACTCATCACTTACCTCCCACGCCTTGGATCCACGGTGTGCTCCACGACGCAGCGCGCATCCACAGGGCGGGCAGCGGCCGTCGAGGAGCGGCTCGATCCTACATCGCACCAGCTGCACCTGCTCGGCACGGTGCGCCCGGGGCGGGGAAGCGCCGGCCGCGGCGCGGGTAACGGCCGGCCGCGCGGCGCCCGTCTAGGGAACCGCGCCGGCGGCCGCCATCGTCGCGGCGCGGCCGCGCATGATGCCGGTGTCGCGCGTCAGGCGCTGCGCGAGCGTGACAGGGATCACGCTCAGCAGGATCACGAACAGCACCACCACGTTGACCTGCGGCAGCTGCTGGCCGTTGCGGATGTGGGCGAAGATCCAGATCGGCAGCGTGTTCTGCGCACCCGCGGTGAACGTCGTGACGACGATCTCGTCAAAGGACAGCGCGAACGCGAGCAGCCCTCCGGCGACGAGCGCGGTCGCGACCGTCGGCAGCGTGATGAGGCGGAACGTCTGCCAGCCGTCGGCACCGAGGTCCATCGAGGCCTCCACCAGCGAGGACTGCGTGCGCCGCAGCCGCGCGAGCACGTTGTTGTAGACGGTGACGATGCAGAACGTCGCGTGGCCGATCACGATCGTCAGCAGCGAGAAGCTGATCCCGTTGAAGGAGATGAACGAGTTGAGCGCCATGCCGGTGATGATCCCCGGCAGCGCGATCGGTAGCACCAGCACGAGCGAGACCGCTTCGCGCCCGAAGAACCTGAAGCGGTGCACCGCGAACGCCGCCATCGACCCGAGCAGCACCGCGATCGAGGTCGCGATCAGCCCCGCGCGCACCGACAGCCACAGCGCCTGTCGCACTTCGCTGTTTTCCCAGGTGGAGGAGAACCAGCGCGTGGAGATGCCCGCGATCGGCCAGCTCTGCACGTTGGAGGGGTTGAACGCGTACAGCATGATGATCACGATCGGGAAGAACAGGAACAGCATGATCAGCACCGTCCACGCGGCGAGCGCGAGGCGTGCGAGACGGCTCGTGCCGATCACAGCGCCTCGAACGCGCCGAGGCGGCGCGCGAGCAGCAGGTAGACGCCCATCACTGCGAGCGGCACAGTGGCGAACGCAGCCGCGAACGGCACGTTGTTGGAGATTCCGACTTCCTGGTAGACGACGTTGCCGATGAACGAGGAAGCGGAGCCTCCGACGAGCGTAGGCGTGATGTAGTCGCCGAGCGTCAGCGAGAAGGTGAAGATCGACCCCGCGACGATGCCGGGGAAGATCAGCGGCAGCAGCACCGCACGGACCGTCTGCCATCCGCGGGCGCCGAGGTCGGCGGAGGCCTCAATGTAGGAGTCGGGCACGCGCTCGATCGCGGCCCACACGGGCAGCACCATGAACGGCAGCCAGATGTAGCTGAACACGATCCACATCGCCCAGTTGGTGTAGCCGATGTTGAGCGCACCGAATCCGAGCTTCTCCACGAACCAGTTGAGGATGCCGTCGTGGGAGAGGATCAGCCTCCAGGCGAACACGCGCGCGAGGTAGCTCGACCACAGCGGGATCAGCACCGCGACGAACAGCGCCGCTTTCAGGCGTCGGGGCGCGATCCGTGCCGCGAAGAACGCGAACGGCACCGCGAGCACGATGTCGGTGATCGTCACCGCGGCCGCGATCCCGATCGTGCGCAGCGCGATCGAGCGGTACACGGGGACGCTCAGCAGCGTTTTGAAGTTGTTCAGCGTGAGGCTGTGCACGATGCGGCCGCTGAAGGAGTCCACGCTCCACAGCGCCGAGATGAACAGCAGCACGAGCGCGGCGAGGTAGATCAGCACGAACCACGCACCGGGGCCCGAAAGCATCAGGGCGGCCCGCAGCCACGGTCGGCGGAACAGCGCCGCCGACACGCGACCACGAGCCGAGTGGTTCACATCCCGATCGTCAACCGAGCCCTCCCGCGCGGCCATGCTAAGCGGTGGCTTCGGTCCACTTCCGCTGCCAGGTGCTGTAGTCGGTGCAGTCGTTCTTGCCGTTCCCGCAGCTCTGCACGGGTGTCTTCCAGAATTTGATGCTTTCGAAGTATGCGCTCGGAGCGTTCGCGTGGTATCTCACGCACGAGCCCTTCTTGATCTTTTCCATGTACGGGCACGCCTTCGTGTTGGCGGGTGTCTCGCCGAACGAGATCGCCTGCTCGGCCTGAACGTGCGGCGTGGAGACCCAGTTCACCCATTTGTACGCGCAGTTGGGGTGTTTTGCGTGCGCGGCGAGCATCCAGGTGTCCGCCCACCCCGTCGCGCCCTCCACGGGGATCAGTTCCTTGACGGGCACCCCGTCCGCTTCGAGGGTGTTGGTCTGAAGCGGCCACGCTGCGCCGATCACCGCGTCGCCGTTCTTGAACAGTTCGACCTCATCCGCGGCGCCGGTCCAGTACTTCTTGATCAGCGGCCGCTGCTGCTTGATGAGGCTCACGACCGCACCGAGCTGTGCTTCGGTCAGCTCGTAGGGGTCGCTGATCCCGAGGCTCGGCTGCTTCTTGGAAAGGTAGAGGGCCGCGTCTGCGATCTGGATCGGGTTGGCGGGGACCGTGACGAGCCCCTTGTACCTGGGGCTGTAGATCGCTTCCCAGGTGGTCGGCGCAGGGCTCACCGTCCTTGCGTTGTAGAGCAGCGTGTTGGGGCCCCACTGCAGAGAGATCCCGTAATGCACGCCGTTCACCGTGTTGTGGGGGGGCGACTGCAGCTGCGGGATGAAGTTCTTCCATTCGGGGACGAGGTTCACGTTCATCGGCGCCACGTCGCCGCCGCTTATCAGGCGCAGCGAAGCGTCACCGGACGCCGACACCATGTCGTACTGGCTGCCGCCGCCCTGGCGCATCAGCGTGACCATTTCATCTGAGGAGCCCGCGTACTTGGCGTGCACTACGCACCCGGTGGCGGCTTCGAAGGGCTTCACCCATTCGCTCTGCGTATAGCCTTCCCAGGCGACGAGGTTGAGCTGGCCCTCGCCCGCTCCGACCTTGGTCGGCAGGCTGCTCGCCGACGTGCTGCTGGAGCTGCCGCACGCGCTGACGGCTATCACCATCGCGGTCAGCACCGCGCCCATTGCCCAGTCGATCTTCGCGAGCTTCATAAGTTGCCAGCCTCCTCATTCCCGGTGTCACCCGAGGGCGACCTGTCGTTGTTGTCAAGTACCGACTCGTCCTGCTGCCTCCAAGAGAGAGACACGCGACGACCGCGTTCCTGCAGCGCCTGCGCGGCGGAGGTGTCGGTGTTCTGCCTGATCACCGTGAGCGACTGTCCCGCGTCGGTCTCGAGCACGTAGCGCGTGCTCGATCCGAGGTAGGCGACGTCGCGCACCACGCCCGCGACCGACCCCGCGACGGAGTCGCCGTCGCCCAGCATGCGGATCCTCTCCGGGCGCACGAGCACGCGCCGCCCGGCCATCTCGAGGACGTTCGAGGTGCCGACGAAGCCCGCGACGAACTCGTTGGCGGGCTGCTCGTAGATCTCCCCCGGCGAGCCCACCTGCTCGATGCGCCCCTCGGAGAAGACCGCGATGCGATCGCTCATGCCGAGCGCCTCGTCCTGGTCGTGGGTGACGTACACGAAGGTGATGCGCTCGCTGAGCTCGCGCTGGATCGACTTCAGCTCGAGCTGCATCTGCTCGCGCAGCTTCAGGTCCAGCGCGCCGAGCGGCTCGTCGAGGAGCAGCACGCGCGGTCTGTTGACGAGCGCGCGCGCGAGCGCCACCCGCTGGCGCTGCCCGCCTGAGAGCTGTGCGGGCCGGCGGTCCTGCACGCCCGGGAGACGCACCATCGCGAGCGCCTGCTCGGCGAGGCCCCGGCGCTCGCGGCGGGGCATGCCTCGCACGCGCAGGCCGTACGCGACGTTGTCGAGCACGCTCATGTGCGGGAACAGCGCGTAGTCCTGAAAGACGGTGTTGACCGAGCGCTGGTAGGGCGGCGTGCCCGTCGCGTCGACGCCGTCGAGCTCGACGCGCCCGGCGTCGGTCAGCTCGAAGCCCGCGATCACGCGCAGCGTCGTCGTCTTGCCCGAGCCGGAGGGCCCGAGCAGCGTGAAGAACTCGCCCGGCATGATCTCCAGCGAGATCCCCTCCACGGCGACGACCGAGCCGTAGGTCTTGCGCACCCCGTACAGGCCGACCGCCGCCGCGCGCTCGCGCTCGCCACGCGGCGCCGAGGAGTCGGCGTCCCCTTGGGCGGCCGTGCTTCCTGCAGCGGAGAGCATCCGGCGGCCGAGTCTATTGGGAGCGACGGTCGCGAACAACTCACCGGACGGCGCTCGACGCTAGCCGCGGCCGCCGCGACGAGGCGCGCGGGAGCGCGCGTGACCCGCCGCAGGCGCCCCGCGCGCGCGCGTAGCGGGGGCCGCGCCGGCGCGGGCGCGCGCGACCCACGCGCTGAGCACGTCGGTGCCCCACGGGTCCTTGAAGCGCACGCGCGCGGCGAGTGTCATGTGGGGCATCCGGCGCGTGCCGTCGCCGAGGTAGAGGATCCACTGGCAGGGCCGGTGGTCGAGCTCGTAGTAGGAGCCCAGGCGCGGGAACGACCCGTCGGCGAGCACGCGGTCTCCGTGGCGCACCAGCAGGAAGCGCAGCGCGGGCTCCATCGGCTGGGTGCCGACGTCGAGCGGGCCGAGCCGGTAGTCGATGCTGCGCCCGCCCGGCACGAGCCGTTCGATGCCCCGTGCGAGCGCGCGGATCGGCTCGTACTCGTACACGTGCGAGTCGGGCTTGGCGGTGGCCGCGACGGCACCGCCGACGGCGGCCACGCCCGCCACGGCGCCCAGCGCGCACAGCGCGAGCGCCGCGAAGCGCGCCGCCAGCGCACGCCTGCGCAGCGTGCGCACCCTGCGCAGCCGCGCGATCATCCGCAGCGGCGTGGCGCCGCGCATACCACGGCGCAGCAGCGCGATGCGCAGCCGAGCATTCACGCCCAGCCGGCGCCCGAGCCGGCGCCCGAGCCGGCGCCCGAGCCGCCGCGCGAGCCCGGCGAGCGCGAGCCACGAAGCCCACGCGAGCACGAGCCACACCCACAGGCCGAGCTCCGAGCCCCACCAGAGCGTGTAGCCGAGCGTCCCCGACAGCAGCCTCGAGGAGGGGTTGGAGGCGACCTGCGCGATCATCGCGCCGCTCATCCCGAGGCCGATCACGGCCGCGGCGCAAAGGTCCCAGCGCCGGCGAAGCGCACCCGCGAGGCCTGCCAGCGCGAGCGCGGCGAGCACCGCGAGCGCGGAATCCTGCTGCGCGGTGGTGGGGCTCCTGCGAACGTCGAACTTGCGCTCCCACTCGCTCGCCGGCACGTACAGCCACCACGGGCGCTCGCCGACGGCGCGCACCAGCGCGTGCCAGCCGACGCTCGCGCCGAGCGTGCTGCCGCGATGCTCCGCGGTGCGCACGATCACCGTGAGGTTGCCGGGGGCTTCGCCGAGCTGCTCCGCCACCGGCCCAGCCCAGCAGGCAGCGCTCACCACGAGCGCGGCGAGCACCCACGGCCAGACCCGCGCGTCGCCCGCGCGTCCGGCCCGCGGCGCGCCCCGGCTCCCGGGCCGCGCCACTCCCCCGCTCCCGGGCCGCGCACCGCCCGCGCTCGCGGCCCCGGCCCCGGCCGCGCTCGCGGGCCGCGCATCGCCCGCGCCGGCGACGCCGGCGTCGGCATCGGCCTCGGCTGCGCCCCGCGCTCGGCGGTGCCGGCGCCTGATTCGCGCGAGTGAGCCGGCCGCGAGCGCGACGAGGCCGACGGCGAGCACCACGGCGGTGGGCCCGAGGTACATGAGGTGCGTCTGCGTGACGTAGCTGGCGAGCAGCACGACGAGCGGGAGCAGCCGGTACTCGCCGCACGCGAGCGACCACCCGGCGAACAGCAGCGCGAGGAACGGGAACAGCGCCGCTGCGGGATTCCAGATGTCGTGCAGGGACTCGGTGGGCAGCGACTGGCACATGAGCGCGATGCCGAGCGCGGTGGCGAGCATTAGCGGGTAGCCGCCGCGGCGGCGCGCGAGCACGACGCAGCAGATGATCGCGAGCGTGTTGACGGCGCCCATCACGGCGGCGAGGCTCGCGACGCCGCCCAGGCGCGCGGGCGCGGCCAGCAGCCAGTAGAGCATCGGCCCGGGGCTGTGCATGACCTGCCCGTGGATCACCAGCCCGGCCTCTGAGTATTGGCCCACCAGCGGCGTGTGCGAGGTGAGCACGTCCCAGCCGCGCGTGGCGATGATGCCGTCGTCGCCGGCTGGCACCCAGTGGGCGTCGAGCGCGGTGATGGTGGAGTTGATGACGGGGATCGACGCCGCCACCCCGGTGGCGAGCACCACGAGCCGCCGGCCGAGCCGTGCGGGGCGCGGCGGCGAGGGGCGTCTCAGCCGAGCGCGGAGAGAACCGAGCCGCATGGCGCAACGCCGTAGGCCTGCGCTGCGCTGGTGGCCTGCTGCGCGTCGGACTGGACCTGCCCGAGCAGGCCCAGCGCGGGAGCGGCCTGGCCCGCGCGGAGCGAGGCGGCGGCCTGACCGGCCGCTGCGACGACGTTCGTGAGCGGCGAGAGGTAGCTCTCGATCTTCGCCGCTTCGCCCTTGGGCTGCTTCAGCGCGCGCAGCTGCGCGAGGCTCGCAGCGGCCTCGTCGTGGAGCTTCGCGAGCACGGGGGCGAGTTCGCGCGCGCCGCTCGCGCTGCCCGAGGCGAGCGACGCGCCGCCCGCGACGAGCTTGCTGATCAGCGGCGCTGTCTTGGCGCCGGCGGCGCTGCAGATCGCGTCGGCCTTGGCGACGTAC